>ULJH01014904.1_pt1 | contig 81289 bp, 80 predicted proteins | sample 1950781 | NCBI WGS metagenome assembly ULJH01 (sample SAMEA4835462, study PRJEB28245) | human gut metagenome | biome: gut microbiome; material: fecal sample | place: Denmark | collected 2008 | reverse complement strand
AAAAATATTGATATGAGAGAAAGTTGCGATAGTGATGAGCATCCAAATTCTTCTCCTATTATTCTTGGATTAGATGTTACAGGAAGTATGAGTTCTGTATTAGAAACAGTTAGTTTAAAATTAAATACTTTGATTACTGAAATTTTCAAAAGAGAACCAGTAACAGACCCACAGATTATGTTCTTGGCTTTTGGAGATGAATATTATGATAGATGTCCGCTTCAGGCAACGCAATTTGAATCAGATATTAGAATTGCGGAGCAGCTTAATGATGTTTATTTTGAAAGAGGTGGTGGCGGAAACGGTGGAGAATCATATGCACTACCATGGTATTTTGCAGCAAGACACACTAAAATAGATAGCTTTGATAAGCACAATAAGAAAGGTTTTCTTTTTACTATTGGTGATGAATGTTGTTTACCTACTATTTCAAAAGAATCTATTAAAGAGTTTATAGGTGATGATGTAGAAGCAGATATTTCAGCAGAAGAAATTTTAACTGAAGTTTCACGCAAATATGAAATCTATCATTTAATTGTAGACCCAGTTCCTTATCAGGAGCCAGAAAAACAATGGAAAAATATGCTCGGAAAAAATTGTATTTATGTAGAAAATATTGACAATATTCCAGAAGTTATTATTTCTATTCTTGAGATTCACGCAGGAAAAAGCGTTGATGAAATAGCAGATTCTTGGGATGGTTCAACATCAGTAGTCGTAAGAAATGCTATTAGTGACCTCTCGGTATCAAGCGAAAATGAAGGACTCGTAGAATTTTAATAAAATTCTTTTATAATAAAAAGGCATTTTAAAAATGCCTTTTTATTTTTTTATAATTTTTTGTTATAATATTTATATAAGATAAAGAAAGGTAGTTGTTGATAAATGAAAAAAGTAAAAGTTGTAATAGGAGCTAATTTTGGCGATGAAGGAAAAGGTTTAATGACTGATTATTTTGCATCAAAAGAAGATAATGCTATTGTTGTTTTACATAATGGTGGAGCCCAGCGAGGCCATACGGTTATAACTCCAGAAGGATATAGACATGTATTTCGTCATTTTGGCTCAGGTGCTTACGTAGGAGCTGCTACATATATTGCAAAAGAGTTTATTGTAAACCCAATTCTTTTTAGACAAGAATATGAGAAACTGGCTAAACATGGTCGCGTTCCTAAAGTATATATTAACAAGAAATGTAAACTTACAACTATTTATGATATGCTTATTAATCAAGTATTAGAAGCGGACCGTGGTATAAATAAACATGGAAGTTGTGGAGTGGGAGTTTTTGAAACAATTTATAGAAATAAAGATGGTGTAGATTTTAAAAACCCGGTTAATATAAATCCTGCTGCTATGACGGTTGGAGAATTTATGAGACTTTCTGTATTAAATAAAATTGATTTTCTTGATTATTTAAGAAAAAACTATGTTCCAAAAAGATTTGATGATTTTGGATTAAAAAATATATCAGTAGAGTTTATGAATGTTTTAACAAGCAATGCTGTTATTATGAATTTTATTGATGATTTTGAGTTTATGATAGAACATTCAAAATGGGCTAATGATGACATTTTAAATTATTATGATAATGTAATTTTTGAAGGCGGGCAAGGCTTGCTTCTTGACCAATATAATATGGATTACTTTCCACATCTTACTCCTTCAAATACTGGTATGAAAAATCCCGCCACAATTCTTAATGCTCTTGATTACAAAGGTGAAGTAGAAGTATGTTATGTTACTCGTTCTTATATGACTAGACATGGAGTTGGCAGGTTTGATACAGAATGCGAAAAGAAAAATATTAATCCAAATATGATTGATATAACAAATGTACCAAATATTTTTCAAGACTCTTTAAGATATGGTTATCTTGATTATAACGAATTGAAAGAACGTATTTTAAAAGATGTAAATAATGACCCTTTAAAAGGAGTTGTTAAAATTAGTTTAGCTATTACTCATATGAATGAATATGAAATAGAATTAAAAGACGAAAAAATTTTTGATAACTGCTATATATCAACAGGTTATACTAGAGCAAGCGTTTATTAATTGATATTATAATATAAAGAGAAAGGAAAAAGAAAAAATGGAATTTTTAATAGAAAAATTTTATACCATACAACAGCTTTTAGATACAATAGAAAATAGACCAAATAATAAAGTAATGAAAAATGAACATGAGTCTGCTTCTAGTGATTATGAGTTTACTAAAACTCATTCATATGAAGAAGCTAAATCATTATTGCAGTATGGATATGTAGAACCTTTAGCTGAAATTAAAGCGAAAGTAAAAGCAAATATGAAAAATAATTTTATCTATAAACAAAATTTCAAAAATAAAAATTCTCCTGTTGGTTATGTTCCAAATGTACCCAACGCATTAAAAGGCTTACCTGAAAGTATGATAACAAAAGAAAAGAAAGAAGATAAGAGAAAGGTCATTACTATTTATTATTTTAATGTAGGCAATGCTTGTAGAGAAACTTCTTGGTTTTTAAAAGCAGGAATTACTTTATTATCAACAATACAGTTAATTGAAATGGCTGGGATTCAAGTAGATTTAAGATTAGGATTTGATGGTAGTAAGGGTTCTAATCAGTCAACTTTTGGAATATTAAAAGTAAAAAACTTCAATGAAAGATTTAATTTACAAAAAATTTGTTTTCCTATGGCTCATCCATCTATGTTAAGAAGAATTGCTTTTAAATGGCTTGAAACAGTGCCAGGATTAACTGATACTCGTTATCAAAATGGGTATGGTAGGTCATATAGTAAAATAAATAATGAAATTAAAGAAGCCTTTGGGATAGATGATAAAAATGTATTTGGTCTTTTTGCGAGTGAAGTGCATGATATGGGTTGCAGCGTAGATGAATTATTAAAATTTTTTAATATAACAAAATAAGTAGAAGAAAGAGGTTGATAAGATATGGCAGATACACAGACACTATTACAAAATGTAGAAAATTCAATGATAGAGTTTTTAAAAGAAACTGCAATTAATAAAGTAATGGATGAAGTATTCCCAACAATACAGGAAAAGATTGAAAAAGAATATGGTTTTTTACCAAAAGTACACGAAATAAAAATAAATGATAAACCAACAATAAAACTTAATGAAACATTACATGAAAAATTTGATGAAGTATTAAAGATTGTTTCATTGGATATTCCAGTATTCTTAACTGGTGCGGCAGGTACTGGTAAGAATGTAATTTGTAAGCAGGTTGCAAAGTCTTTGGGATTGGATTTTTACTTTACAAATGCGGTTAGTCAGGAGTATAAATTAACAGGTTTTATTGATGCAAATGGCAAATATCAGGAAACTCAGTTTTATAAAGCATTTACTCAAGGTGGATTATTCTTCTTAGATGAAATGGATGCGTCTATACCTGAAGTGCTAGTAATTCTGAACGCCGCCATTGCAAACAGATATTTTGATTTTCCAAATGGAAAAATAGAAGCACATCCAGACTTTAGAGTTATTGCCGCAGGTAATACAAATGGACTTGGTGCAGATAATGCCTACACAGGTAGATATTGTCTTGATAGAGCATCTCTTGATAGATTTGCTTTAGTTGATATTGATTATTCATTAGAGATTGAAAAATCTTTATGTAATGGAAATATGGAACTTATTGATTTTGTGCATGCCTTTAGAAAGGCTTGTTCAGAGGCGGGAATAGATTGTTTATGTTCATATAGAACAATAGAAAGAATTTCTAAACTTGAAAATGTATTTAATAATCTTAAAGAAATTTTAAATATTTCTTTAGTAAAAGGATTATCTGATGAAGATATGAAAATTATTTGTAAAAGAATTATTGATACTAATAGGGATTTGGTAAATAATAAATATTTAATTGAGTTATGTAAAGGTATTATAGAATTACCAGAAATTCCTACTCCTACTCCTATTCCTGCTACTAGAACGATGAAAATGAAAATTGAGAATCCATATTATGGTCCAGATACATATCTTACATTTTAAAGGAGGGAAAGAATATGCTAAATAGTAAAAAAGAAAGAGAATTATGTTATTTCGTTACAATAGATGAAATTAAACCTATTGAGGGCGCCGACCGAGTAGAAGTAGCTGTAGTTGGCGGCTGGAAAATTATGGTTAGAAAAGGACAGTTTAAAGCGGGAGATATTGCTATTTATTTTGAAATTGATAGTAAAGTTCCAGAGGAAGCACCTTTTGATTTTTTAAGTGGAAAACATTATAAAATTAAAACACAAAAGTATTTCAAAGGAACTGTTATTTCACAGGGACTTATTATGGCGGTAGAAGACTTTGAAGGAACTAGATTTGCTGAAAAAATACCTACTCCACAGTTAGTGAATATGAATAGCGATGAAAGATTTCTTACTGCTGCACTTGGCGTAACTTATTCTGTTGTAGAAGATAACAAGAGAAAAGGAAAAAGTGCGGATAAGTATGCTAAAATGGCACAGAGAAATCCTGCTTTATTTAGAAAAAAGCCAATTCGTTTTTTAATGCGTCATACTTGGGGTAAGAAGATTTTATTCTTATTTTTAGGTAAGAAAGGCGATAAGAAAGGTGAGTGGCCTGAGTGGGTTAAAAAAACTGACGAAGAAAGAATCCAGAATATGCCTTGGGTAGTAGATGACAAAAGGAAATTCATTGCTACAGAAAAGGTTGACGGTACATCAACAACTTTTTCTATGAGAAAATATAGGAGCAAGTTTACAGGAAAGGTCAAATATGATTTTTATGTTTGTTCAAGAAACGTAGTTCAAACTACACCTGAAAGAGATTGCTATTATGATAGTAATGTATATTGGGAAATGGCTAAAAAATATAACATTGAAAAGGTATTAAGAGAAATGCTCGAAGATACACCAGATGAGTGTGAATGGATTACAATTCAGGGCGAAACTTTTGGAGATGGAATCCAGAAAAGAGGATACCTTAAGAATGGAGAACATGATTTTAAAGCATTTAATCTTATCTATTCAAATATAGGAAGAGTTAATACTCTTATTATGAAAGAAATTTTAAAAAAATATAATATTCCAACAGTACCAATTATTGATGCTAATTACATAATGCCGGATACTGTAGATGAAGTATTAAACTATGCCGATGGCGAATCTGCAATTGATGGCGGAATGAGAGAAGGTATTGTATTTAGAGATATGAATGGAGATTTATCATTCAAAGCTGTAAGTAATCCATTTCTCTTAAAATATCATTAAAAACTGCGGTTGTGCTGCCTTAATTCTGCATTATAGGCAGCTTCCCGCAATAAATAAGGAGAGTGAAATGAAAAAAGTATTTATTAAAATGAATAATTTAACAGACATCAAAAATTTTCTTGCAAAAGCTATGCAAGTAGAAGGAGATGTTTTAGTTAAAAAAGGACAATATGTTGTAGATGGTAAATCTGTAATGGGTGTTTTTACTCTTGATGTATCTACAGGTGTAACTATAGAGTATCCAGCAACCGCCGCAGATTTTGATGAATTTATAACACAGTTTATTTGTAAAGAAAATCAATTAAAGGAGAATAAATAATATGACAACTACAGATTGTATAAAATATGATTCAAGTACAGTATCAGATAGATTAGATACTCTTTTTTGCAACTCAGGAGGAAAAACCGCTCTATATGAAGGCACGCCTATTTTTTCTGAACCAGTTTTACCTCATTCATTTTTTATAGAGCCAAATTTTGATAAAATGTTTGTAGATATATTTTTACCTTGTGACTATAAGACTTTTAATGATAAGGTTGTAGTAGCCTACTTCAAAGACGGGACAAAAGAAAAAGCTGTAGTTCAGGATGGTGATACTTTTGATGTAAATACTGGTTTAGAAATTTGTATTTTAAAACATATTGGAACAAGATATGGTATAAACTTTCAGAACGCTTTTAGAAAGAATAAAAAGGCTATTGATAAAAAGCATGAAAAGGACATTGCAAAAAAGGTTGAAGCAGAAAGAAAGAAAAATGCAGCAAAAGCCAAATTAGAAAGAAAGAAACGCAAGAAAAAGGAAGAGCAGATTGATACTATTGCTAAAGCAATTATCAAGGCTCAGTGTTCTGATGATGGTTGCGATTGTGAAGGATAACTATAAAATTTTTATAATAAAAGAGTAGTTTAAAATCTACTCTTTTATTTTTTTGTAAAATTATTATATAATATATGTATAAGATAAAAAAAAGGAGAAAAAATAAATGACTACAGAAATAAATATTATTTTTACATATAATCCTAAAGAGTCAGAAAAACAGCAAATAACAACTTTTTTTAAAAAAATCTCTCATAATTTTTATATTAGAATATATAATTGTTATACATCAGGATTTTGTTACAATGACTCTTTTACAAAATTTTTAAAAGAACAATTTACAATTTATGAAGATTATATAGGAGTTTTTAAATATTTTTACGATTGCGTAGATTCAATTAATTTCTCTTCAGCTCAGCAACTATTTTATATTATAGTAAATGAAAATACCGCAGAAAATACTGTTGATAATATTTTAAATGAGATAAAGACGACATGTAAAAATAAATATAAAGGAATTATTTTACCTTTTAAAAAAATATATCAGAATGAAGGATATTTAAAATATCCAAATAAAATTTATGCAGAACTAGAAAAGGAGTAATAATAAAATGGCAAAATATTATGGAGTAATTTTATTAAGTAAGACAATTTCAACAGAAAAATTAAATTCTCTTGAGTATGCTATAAAAGAAAAAATAAAAAGTTCTGAAGAAGAGTCTTTTTTTAAGGTAATTCAAGACACTTCTTTGTCAGATGCGTCTGAAAAATATATCTCAAATTGGAGGTCTTCTCTTGACCTTCATATAATAGTTTGGAGAAAGAGTTGTCCAATTTTAGTTTTTCAGCAAACTGATAATTTTATTATTCTGGTGGATAATTTTACTACACTAGAAAAATGCAATAAATGGGTTGAAAAAATAAAAAAGATTAATAAAAAAGGCGTAGTAATGGGATTAAATAAATTAAAATCGTCAAAAGATATATTTGAATTTTAATAAAAATTATTATATAATATTTATATAAAATTAATAAAGGAGTTGATATTTAATGAAACATTATATTATAAGTGAAAGAGCATTATTAAATTTATACAGAGCAGAAGAAGAACTTAATGCATTAGAAGTTGGTGGGGTAGATAACTGGAGTTGGTATGATGAATCTTTGAACTCAAACTTGGAAGACGCAAAGAAAGATTTTAATATTCCTGAAAATGATGAAACTTTTGATTATGAAGCTCTTGCTCAAAAAATGTTAGAAGCTGGTATTAAAAATGGCGGGGTAGTGCCTTATGAAAACTAATAATTTTTTACCAAGTGATTTTTATTGCACAGAATGTGGAAGAAAAGGTATTCCCATTATTAGAATAGCAGGAAAAGAAAGAGAAGCAGGGCATTTAAAAAAATTATATTGTTTATATTGCCAGAAAGAAACAAATCATGCTGAAATAAGACCTTTTGGTAAGTATAACAAAGAAGATTTTAAAAAAGAATTTAGATTAGGAAGATTTGTCAATGGTAATAGAATTAAAAAAGAAGATTTAATGTTCTGTTCAAAAAAAGATTGTGAATTTAATGTAAATAAAAGATGTTGGAATTGTAGTTATAGTTTTGATTGTGAATATAGAATTGATAAGGAGGATTAGTAATGGGAGATTTATTCGTAATGATGGGCGTGCCTGGTTCAGGTAAAACCACTTTAGCTAAGAAATTAGTAGAAGATAAGCCAAATACAGTAAGAGTATCAAGAGATGATATTAGATTTTCTTTACTTAAAAAAGGCGATGAATATTTTGCAAAAGAAGATAAAGTCTTTAAAACTTTTACTGAAACTATTGATAAATATTTGGCGGAAGGTAAAAATGTTATTGCTGATGCGACTCATCTTAATTGGGGCAGTAGAAAAAAATTAATTAATAATTTAACTGTAAAGCCAGACCAGATTTTAATAGTATATGTAAAAGTACCATTAGAAAAGGCTTTAAAACAGAATGAATTAAGAAAAGGTACTAAATCTTATGTACCGCCAGAAGTTATTAAAAATATGTGGGAGAGTCTTAAACCACCTACTGTATACGAAAATGATTTTTATTATGAAGTAGACGAGAATGAAAAAATTACCTTAATAAATTTATATTAAAAGGAGAATAAATTATGGGAAAAATTTACTTGACATCAGATTTACATTTTTGCCACGATAAAGATTTTATTTATGAGCCTCGTGGTTTTAAATGTGTAGAAGATATGAATGAAACTATTGTTAAAAATTGGAATGACCTAATTACCGCAGATGATGACGTATTTATTCTAGGTGATTGTATTTTAAATAACAATGCGAAAGGTATGAATTTGTTAGAATCTTTAAATGGAAGATTACATATTATTACCGGAAATCACGATACAAATATGCGTGTTAAATTATATACAACAGCAAAAAATGTAGTATCTATAGATACTTGTGCAACTATGTTAAGATATAAAAAATATAATTTTTATTTATCTCATTATCCAACTATGACATCTAACTATGATGATAAAGGATTATTTGGTATCATTAATTTATGTGGTCATTTACATACTACAGATAGATTTTGGGATATGGATGAGCATGGATTAATTTATCATGTTGAATTGGATGCTCATAACATGAGACCTGTTTTAATTGATAATATTATTGAAGATATAAAAAGTTTTTATGAGGAGTTTGAATGATATGAATGATTATTTAGATGAAAATATTGGATGTTTAGGTGTTATTGGAATATGGGCTATAGTTATTGCTATAATAATAATTGAGCCTTTTATTACTTTTGGATTTGGTTTTTTGATGGGGTTAATACTTAAAATTACTATTGGACCTTTAATGGTATCAGGACTTGCGGCAATGGGAATTACTATTGCATTAAAGGATATTCCAATTATATGGGCGGTATTATCTGTTATATCAGGCTTATTTAAGTCTGAAATTGTATCGAGTATTAGAGAGCTTAAAAATAAAAAGAGCGAATGGTAGAGTAGCATTAAATGCTACTCTTTTATTTTTGGCTGTCGTTGACGGTGCTGATTTTACGCATGCATATGGGATTTTTTATTCATTGTTTGACATTAAAATTCTTTTTTGATAAAATAAGGTATATAAATAATAAAAGGAGAAAGACTATGGTTAAATCAAAGTTAATAACAGCACATTATGATGAAGAATCTGGTTTATCATATGTAAAAATAGCAAATAAATTTGGAACTTTTGATGCTCTTGCTGCATTGCATCCAAAAGATAGAGAAAATAAAAGGGGTAGCCGCTATGCGGGATGTGAGTATGCTCATATTAGAGCTGAAATAAAAAGCGTAAAAGAACAAATAAAATCTCAAAGATATAGAATTAAAGTTTTAACAGAATTACTTGCAGAATATCAAAATTCTGATAATGTAAATATTAACTCTGTTGAAAGTAAAAAAGTAAAAAGAAAAATTACAGAAGAAATTAAAAAACTGACTGATTTAAAACAAGAGAAAGTAAAATTAGAACAAAGTTTAGAAAATAAAATTCAATCAAGAGAAAGAATATTAAATAGTTTTAATCAAAAGAAACAAGCCAAAAATAAATAATTTTATTATAGTATTCTTTATATTAAGTATGAAAAATATTTTTTATAGAAAGGCGAATATATGATAAATTTTTGTATAGGTCTTTTAGTTGGACTTTTTGGTATTAATTTAATTGATAGTTTAAATAATATTTTAGCTCAAGTAACAAAACATATTTGTACTAAAATCGCTTATAAAGATTATCTGATTGAAAAAGAATTACAAGAAGCGGAGTTACCTCCTGAAAATACTTGTTGTATAGGATTTCAAGCTCCTGAAACAGAAGAAGAATATTACGAGGAGGAAGAAGAATGATAACTTTTATAGACACTTGTTATTTATTAAATAATTTAGATAAAATAAATGACCATTTTTATATTAGTAGTGTAACAATAGAAGAATTAGAAAATATAAAAACATCTATTCACAAAGATGAAGATGTAAAATATAAAGCAAGAAAAGCAGTCCGCTTTTTAACTGATAATCGTTCTAATTATACTGTTATCCCTTTTAAATTTTCTTATGAAGAATTAAATGAGTTATTTGATGACCTACCTAGAAATAACGATTCTCAAATATTAGCATGTGCATACTCAGTTTATTTAAAGGCACAAAAGGATAATACAGATTTTATTTTTATTACTAATGATTTATTGTGTCAGCATTTTGCAGAACTTCTTGGTATTCCAGTGTCTTTTGATGAAAATAATCAAAAGGAAGAATACACAGGGTATAAGGAGATTGAATTAAATGAAGAAGATTTAGCACATTTTTATAATGATATATATAATGATAATTATATTAATCATTTTAATTTATTAGAAAATGAGTATGTAATTATTAAACAGAATGGGAATATTGTTGATAAATATAAATGGAAAGATGGAAAATATATTAAAATTGGATATAAAAAGATTCCATCTAGATTTTTTGGGGATATATCTCCAATGAATGGCGACGCATATCAACAGTTAGCTATTGATAGTTTACTTAACAATCAAATTACTGTTTTAAGAGGTAAGGCGGGCTCCGGTAAAAGCTACTTAGGTCTGGGCTCATTAATATCTTTATTTGAAGCTGGCAAAATTAATAAAATTATTATTTTTTGTAACACTGTCGCAGTAAGAGGGGCAGCTAAGTTAGGTTTTTATCCAGGAGATAAGGATGAAAAATTATTGGATTCTCAAATTGGTAATTTTCTTGCTGCTAAATTTGGTGGAATGGACCAGGTTGAAATAATGATTGAACAAGGTACTTTAGTATTAGTGCCTGCTGCAGATTGTAGAGGTATGGATACTACTGGTATGCAAGCTGGTATATATATTACAGAAGCACAAAATAGTACAATAGATATGATGAAATTAATGCTACAAAGAGTTGGTGAAGATGCTGTTTGCGTAGTTGAAGGTGATGACAAGAGCCAAGTAGATATGGTAAGCTATAGCGGTGATAACAATGGTTTATCAAGATTATCTGAAGTATTTAGAGGGAAACCTTTTTATGGAGAAGTTACTTTACAAACTTGTTATAGGTCAAAGATTGCGGCAACCGCAGAATTAATGTAGTTTTATGATAGGCAAATTTAGTTATTTTAATTAAATTTGCCTATTTTTTTATTTCTTATTGACAATTTATCATTTTTTTGTTATAATAGCATTATAAGATAAATTAGAAATAAATTTGCAAAGCAAAAAAGGAGTAAAGAGAATGAGAAAAGTTGTTCAACATTTTGTAAAAGTTTGTAAGCATAAACACTATGTGCGACAATATTGCTGGAAATTAGGATTATATAAACAAGGAATATTACATGATATATCTAAATTTTCTCCTATAGAGTTTTGGGAAAGTGTAAAATATTATCAAGGTAATAGAAGTCCAATAGATGCTTGTAAAGAAGATAAAGGTTATTCAATGGCGTGGCTACATCATAAGGGTAGAAATCCACATCATTATGAATATTGGCAGGATAATTTTGACAAGGGTGGAGAACCTTTACAGATGCCTTTTAAATATGTTCTTGAAATGCTATGCGATTATTTGGGTGCAGGTCGTGCTTATATGGGAAAACAATTTACCTATGAAAAAGAATTAGATTGGTGGGTAGAGAAGAAAAAGAAGGGTTTAGCAATGCACCCACAAACTAAAATATTTTTAGACTATTGTTTAATAGATTTAGTTTGTTATGATGAAGATTATGTTTTAGACGTAAATAGACTTAAGCGATTATATGATATGCTATCTGAAATATATAATAAGGAGAGAAAATAATGATTGAGATATATACAGACGGAGCTTGTAGTGGAAACCCCGGTCCTGGCGGTTTTGGAATGGTAGTCTTTGATGGTGAAAAAATACTTCACTATCATAGCGAACAATCACAAAACACCACTAACAATAGAGAAGAAATAAAGGCTATTAGCTATGCTATAAAATATTGTTTAAGAGAGAAAATTTCTGCAACAATATATACGGATTCCGCCTATTGTTATAATGCCCTAAACACATGGATATATTCATGGGCTAGAAATAATTGGACTAATAGTAAAAAACAAGAAGTAAAGAATAAAGATGTATTTGAAGAAATCTATAATAATTATATAGAAAATTTTTCCAATTGTCAAATTAGAATAGAGAAAATTAAAGGGCATAGTGGTATTCTTGGAAATGAGATAGCTGACGCCCTTGCTACTGAAGATGAAGTAAGATTAGATTTGTTATTATGGGAATAATTTTGACAAATAAAAATATTTTTGATATAATTATAAGTATGAAGAAAAAAGTAAAGATAAAAAGAAGAAAAGGAGTTAAAATATGAATAACTTGTATAATAAAGAAAGTATTGAGAGTTTAGACCCGCTACAATTTACAAGATTAAAACCTCAAGTTTATTGTGGTGATACAACTTATTCAACACAACTTTTAGTTGAGATAGTTTCTAACTCTATTGATGAATTTAAGTTAGGTCATGGTAATAAAATTGATATTACTCTTATAAATGAAGATACTATATCTGTAAGAGATTATGGACAAGGTATATTGGTTAATTCTTTAAGAGAAGATGGAAAAACAGTATTAGAAGCAGTATTTAGTGTATTGAATACTTCTGGTAAATATAGAGAGGATGGTACTTATGAAGGAACTTCTCTTGGTAACTTTGGTATAGGTTCAAAGCTTCCTACATTTTTATCTCATAATCTTACTGTAACTTCTTATAGAGATGGAGAATATGAAACTATTGAATTTATAGAAGGCGTTTTTGATAGAAGAGAAGTTGGAAAAACAAAAGAAGAATCAGGAATTTATGTAGCTTGGCAGCCAAGTGAAGAATTTTTTACTCATACTAATGTAGAATTAAATAAGGTAAAAGATTATTTAAAAACATTATCTTGTTTATGTCCTGGATTAAATATTTCCTTGACTGATAAGAAAACTGATAAAGTGATTAATTATTATAGTGATAATGGTATAAATGATTTAGTTACTGATTTAGTTAAAGATAAAGAAATTATAAATAATAGATTATGTATTAAAGATAAAGATGGCAAAAATGATATTGATTTAGTTTTAACATATACTTCAAATTATTCTTCCACTATTGTTCCTTATGTAAATACAGGTTTAACAGAAAGCGGAAATCATATTTCTCAAATTAAAACTATTATAACTAGAGAATTTAATAAATTCTTTAGAGAGAAAAAATGGTTAAAAGATAAGGATGATAATTTAAGCGGAGAAGATATTCAAGAAGGGATGTTTCTTGTATTTAATTTAACTGCTCCTAATGTTAAATATGATGCACAGGTAAAGAGTAGAATTACAAGCATTGATATGAAACCATTTAATTCAATTATTTCTGCAAATATTCAAACATGGTTATCTATTAATGAAAAAGAAATAAAGGAAATTGCGGATAAAACTATTAATGCTAAAAAAGCAAGAGATGCAGCTAAAAAAGCAAGAGAATCTATCAGAGCAAAAGAGAAAAAAAGAAAAGAAAAAGTTTTAAAATTTGATACAAAACTAGCGGATTGCAATTCAAAAGATAGAAGTAAATGTGAAGTATATATAACTGAGGGCGACAGTGCTAGTGGTAACTTAAAGACGGCAAGAGACAGGAAAACTCAGGCTATTATGCCTATTAGGGGTAAGATTTTAAATGTAAGAAAAGCAACTTTAGAAAAAATACAAAAAAATCAAGAAATTATGACAATGATTGACGCTTTTGGTTTAACTGTTGATATGAAAACAATGAAATTAACATATGACCCAGCTGATTTAAGATATGACAAGATTATTATTATGTCAGATGCCGATGTAGATGGTGCTCACATCAAGAACCTTTTCTATACTTTTATTTGGACATTCTGCCCTGAGTTAGTATTAGATGGACATATTTATGCGGGAGTGCCACCACTTTATAAGGTAACTGAAGGAAAAGATACATATATTTATCTTAAAGATGATGAAGAATTAGAAAAATATAGAGCAAAAGCTACAAAGAAATATCAGGTTAAACATTTAAAAGGACTCGGAGAAATGTCCGCTGATGAAACTGAAATTTTGGTAGACCCAGAACAAAGAATTATTAGACAGATTACTGTAGATGATATTATGAAAACAGATGATTTATTTGATGATTTAATGGGAACTAAAATTGTCCCAAGAAAAGAGTTTATTCAAACTCATAGTCATGAAGCACAATATATATAAAAATTGATTTTTTATAAATAATAAGATATAATATATATAGAAAATAAAAAAGGAGAGTTTTAAATGCACAATTTATCGAGAGAACTTGAACAAAACTTTATAGAATATGCAGTTGCGGTTAACTCAGATAGAGCTCTCCCTGATTCTAAATCTGGTTTAAAACCAGTTGCAAGAAGAATTTTATGGGGAGCATATGACAGTGGTTATACATCATCAAAGGAACACGTTAAATGTGCAAGAATAGTTGGAGATGTCATGGGTAAATGGCATCCCCATGGCGATTCTAGTATATATGGAGCGTTAGTACGTTTATCTCAACCTTGGATAATGCGTTACCCTTTAATTGATTTCCACGGAAACATGGGTAATATTAGTGGAGATGGTCCCGCTGCTTATAGATATACAAACGCAAGATTGGCAAAAATTACAGAAGATGGTTTATTAAATGGATTAAAGAAAAAGAATGTTGACTTTATTCCTAATTATGATGAAAATGCAAATGAACCAATTACACTTCCCGCAATTTTTCCTAACCTCTTGTGTAATCCAAATAGCGGAATTGGCGTAGCTATGGCTTGTTCATGGGCACCGCACAATTTAAAAGAAGTTGCACAAGCAATATATGATGTAATGGATGGAAAAGAACCTACATTACCAGGTCCTGATTTTCCAACAGGTGGTTTGATTATAAATAAAAATGATATTCCGCAAATTATGGCAACAGGCAGAGGTACTGTAAAAGTAAGAGGACAGTATAAAATAGAAAAAAATAATATCGTTTTCTATGAAATCCCTTATGGAGTAAGTACAGAAGCGATATTAAATTCAATAGGCAAAGCTTGTGATGAAAAAGAGATTGAAGGAATTTCTGAAGTAGTTGATGAAAGTAGCAAAAAAGAAATTAGAATTGTTATCTCTTGTAAAAAAGATGTAAATGTTGAAGGGATAGTTAAAAAATTATTTGCAAAAACAAATTTGCAATCGTCTTTTTCATATAATCAAGTTGGATTAGTAGGTAAAACGCCTACAGAATTAAATTTAAAAGATTGCATCAGTATTTATATAAAACATAATATTGATTGTTTGAAAAAAGAATTAAAATTTGATTTATATAAAGCAAAAGCAAGATTACATATTGTAGAAGGACTTTTAATTGCTCTTGAAGATATTGATAATGTTATTGCTTTAATTAAGCAATCAGCAAATTCAACAAAAGCAAAAGAAAGTTTGATAGCTAAATATAATTTTTCTGAATCTCAAGCAAAAGCAATTTTAGCAATGAGATTATCAAGTTTGGCTCATTTAGAAAAAGTTGAAATTGAAAACGAGAAAAAAGAATTAGTGTCTAAAATTGCCGATATTAATGATATTTTAACTAATCAAGATAGACAATTATCTGCAATAAGAGAAAAACTTCAAACTATTGTTAAAAAATATGGTGATGATAGAAGAACTGAATTAGCACAGATTGAAGTACCAAAAGATGAGAAAGAAATTGAAGCAGTAGTACCAGAAGATGTGGTAGTAATTACAACTCAAACTGGTTATATCAAACGAGTTCCAAAAAAGAGTTTTAAAGTACAGCGTAAAAAAGGTAAAGGTGTAAAATCTGCAGATTCTGTTATATTAGATGCTTTTTCTACTAATACTATTGATACTTTAATGGTATTTACTTCAAAAGGTAAAATGTATAAAATATTAGTAGATAATATTCCTACTGGAACAAATGTATCTAAAGGTGTACCTTTAACAACTTTAATTAATTGCGGAAATGATGAATCTATTGTTGCGGTTACCTCTCTTAATAGAAAAACAGATGCAGAATATGTAGTATTTATAACTAAAAAAGGATTAGTTAAAAAGACAGAGTTAGAAGAATATACAAAAATAAAAAGAAGTACAGGTATCGCCGCTATAAAAATAAAAGATGGTGATGATATAGCAAATGTAACTTTTTTAAAGGATGAAGATTTAATTTTAATAACAAAGAAAGGTCAATCAATTCATTTTATTACTACAGATATTAAACCTATTGGTAGGACAACTTCTGGAGTAAAAGGTATTAAAATGGATGAAGATGATGAAATTGTTATTGGGTTACCTATCCATAATGAGAAAGATAAAGTTGCAGTATTTACTTCAAAAGGTTTAATGACCCAAACAGAGTTAGACGAATTTCCTTGCCAAGGTAGAGGTGGAAAAGGCTTAATGATTTATAAACCAAAAGAAAACACAGGTAATATTATTGGAGCTTTAATGTTAAGTGAAGAAGATAATATTTTAGCTATTGGTAGACCAAACTCTATTTGCATATCTGCACGAGAAGTTCCAACTATAAAAAGAGGCGGAGCTGGTAATTTAATGATTAAAGATAGTATAATAACATCAGTAGTGAAGTTATAAAATAAGAGGGTATATAAACCCTCTTATTGATTTTTAATAAAATTTATTATATAATATTATTATAAGATATAAAAAGGAGTTGTTATTTTATGATAAAAACATTATATAAAAACTTTCAAAAATGGTCGGAAAAAGGTTCAGTATATTTTGTATCAGATACACATTTTGAAGATGCAGATTGTAAATTTATGAATCCAGATTGGATTACTCCAGAAAGACATATAAACAATTTAAAAAAATTAGTTCATAAAAATGATACATTAATTCATTTAGGTGATGTAGGCAATCCCGCATATATGGATGAATTAAAATGTTATAAGGTATTAATTACAGGTAATCACGATGTAAGAAGTAAAATGATTAGTCATTTTGATGAAATTTATACAGGTCCGCTATTTATAGCAGATAGAATTTTATTAAGCCATGAACCAATTAGCGGATTAGGAGAAATGTGTTTAAATATACATGGACACGTTCACAATGGTACTTTTTATGATGGTGAAGGATTAAACTTTGCATCAGATGTAATAGGATGGAATGAAAATAATACTATTATAAGTTTAAAAGATATTTTAGAAGCTGGATATTTAAAAGATGTTAAAAATTATCATAGAATAACAATTGATGAAGCGATAAAAAAGAAAGGTGTAATTAATGAATAATTTTTTTAAGATAGAAAGAATGAAACAATTAATTCAATTATTAAATGATTGGACTAATAAGTATGACGCAGGTTATCCAGTAGTTTCAGATATTGAGTGGGATAAAAATTATTTTGAATTAAAAGCACTAGAAGAAGAAACGGGAATATGCTTAATAGGTTCTCCAACTCAAAATATTCATTATGAATTTAAGACAAGCCTAACAAAAGTAAAACATAATCATCCTATGTTATCTCTTGATAAAACAAAAGATTGGCAAGAGTTTATAGAATATTTTGAAAATAAAGATGTTGTAGGTATGCCAAAATTAGATGGATTAACTGTATCTCTTGTATATGAAAATGGTAAAATTATTTCTGCTGAAACAAGAGGTGATGGAGAAATAGGGGAAGATGTTACTCATAACATTTTAACTGTTCAAGGAGTTCCTTATATTATTCCATATAAAAAAAGATTAATTATTGATGGCGAAATAATTTGTACAGATAAAGATTTTGAACCTTTTAAAGAAGAATATAAAAATAATAGAAATTTTGCAAGTGGCTCTATTAGATTATTAAATGCTAATGAGTGTAGAAAAAGAAAATTAACATTTGTAGTATGGAATGTAGTAGAGGGTTTAGAATCTACAGTTATAAAAAATTTTACTACATTAAGAAAATTAGGCTTTACTGTACCACCTTGGACTTCTAGTTTTGATTGGGATGCTAGAGATTTTCTTGTAAATTCTTGTAAAGAATTAGGTTATCCTATTGATGGATTAGTAGGTAGATTTAATGATATAGAATATGGAACTTCATTGGGGTCAACTAGTCATCATGCAAGAGCAGCTTATGCTTTTAAATTTAGTGATACAGAGGTAGATACTGAATTATTAGATATTGAATGGATGATGGGTAGAACTGGAGTTTTAACCCCAGTAGCTATATTTAAACCTGTGGAACTGGAAGAAACAACTGTATCAAGAGCAAATCTACATAATATTAGTGTTATGGAAGAATTGAGCGGAGGTTTTGAAAGAAGAGGAGATATTCTCCATATTTATAAGGCTAATATGATTATACCTCAAGTTAAATCATGGGAACATATAGGAGATTATTCTAAAGAAAAACATATCAATATCCCTAATACTTGTCCTGTTTGCGGGAACGCTACAAAGATTTCTATTTCAGCTTCTGGCGTGAAAAATTTAGTTTGTGAAAATCCACAATGTGAAGGCAAGCTTATCAATAAACTAGACCACTTTTGTGGTAAAAAAGGTATGGATATAAAAGGTTTATCTAAAGCGACTCTTGAAAAATTAATTAACTGGGGTTGGGTAAATAAAATTACTGATATTTATAGTTTAAATAAATATAAAAAAGAATGGATAGATAAAGAAGGTTTTGGAGAAAAATCAGTCACTAATATTCTTCAAGCTATTGAAAATAGTAAAATATGCAAATTAGAAAATTTTATTTCCGCATTAGGTATTCCACTTATAGGAAAAACAGTTGCAAAAGAAATTGTAAAATATTTTGCAACTTGGGATGATTTTATCAGTGCTGTGGGAGATGGACAATGGTCTGCATTAGATGGATTTGGTCCTGAAATGGAAAAAGCATTAAACTCTTTTGATTTTTCAATAGCGAAAGAAGTTGAACCATATTTAACTTTTGAAAAAATAGTTATAAAAAATGAAGATATTACATTAAAAGGATTAACTTTTTGTGTAACAGGAAAATTAAAAGAATTTAAAAATAGAGATGCTATAAAAAGTTATATCGAAGATTTAGGTGGAAAAGTTACTGGCTCTGTAAGCGGAAATACAAATTATTTAATTAATAATGATATTAATTCTACAAGTGCGAAGAATAAAACTGCACAAAAGTTAGGTATTCCAATTATTACAGAAAAACAATTGAAGAAGATGATTGACAATTAAAAAATTTTTAGGTATAATATAAATATGAAAAATAAAGGAAATTTAAAAAGTATCGCACATAAGTTAGTTAAAACTGAAAAAAGATTAGCTTTAGCTCAAAAAAATAATGATGCTGAGCGGATAAAGCATTATCAGTCAGAAATTATAAAGCTAAGTGCGGAACTAAATTTTGAAGAAATTATGTATATTGATGAATTTATATTAAAACAAAAATTTCTTGACAATTGAAAATTTTTGTGATATAATATTCATATAAAGATACAAAGTATCTAATATAAAAAATATTTTAAATTAAAGGAGAAAAATTAAAAATGGCAGTATTAAAAGAAAATTCAAGAAAAGTATTTGATTATGTTAAGAGTGTAAACGGAGAAAACATTACAGCAGCTGATATTGCAACAGCTACAGGTCTTGAAGTAAGACAGGTTAATGGTATTGTTACTTCAGCTTTCCAGAGAAAAGGTCTTATGGAAAGAATTCCAGCAGAGATTGAATTAGAAGATGGAACACATAAGCCAGTTAAGTTTATTAAACTTACAGAAGCTGGGGCTGCATTTGACCCAGATGCTGAAGCTACAGCTGAATAATTTTAATTTCAAATAAAAAATAGGGTTGAATTATTATTCAACTCTATTTTTATACCAAAAAATGAGGAACTATGGAATATATAATATTAGTTATTAGTATTCTTATTTTGATTTTTGTTTTTTATAAAGGTAGTAAAATTCAAAAAATAAATGAAGATATTAAAAATCAAAATAAAGAATTTGAAATAAAAAATAAGTTATTAAAACAAGAGAATGAAGATTTAATTCTCAAAAGAAATAATGAAATAGATAATTTAACTAAAATTACAAATCAATTAGAAGAAGAAAAAGAAAAGCGTATATCAATCGCAGAGAAAGAATATCAAACCAATATTGCTAGTATTAAACAAAAGTATGAAGATGAAAAGATAGATTGGGAAGATAGTAAAAAATTATTACAAAAATCTTATTCTGATTTTCAAATGGAAACTTTAAAAAAGATGGATGATGAACATAAAGAGCTAGACACAATTCGTCAAACTCGCATCGCCGCACAAAAGGCAATAACAAGAGAAAAAGAAATTAAAGAACAAAAAGATTTTTATTGTTTACCTTGTTCTGTTGCTGATAGGAATGATATTCAAACTCTTGAAAGAGTAAAGAAAGATTTAAACAAGCCAAGAATATTAAGTATGTTGATTTGGTCAACTTTCTTTCAAAAACCTATGACTTCTTTATGCAATAATGTTTTAGGTGTTTCTACTGTTACAGGTATATATAAAATTACCAATCAAATAAGCGGAGAGAGCTACATTGGTCAAGCAGTAGATGTAGCTAAAAGATGGAAAGACCATGCTAAGTGCGGATTAGGAATAGACGCTCCCGCAAATAATAAACTTTATAAAGCAATGCAAGAATATGGTATTTGGAATTTCTCTTGGGAATTAATTGAACAATGTCCAAGAGAACAATTAAATGAAAAAGAAAAGTATTATATAGATTTATATATGACAAATGATTTTGGTTATAATAGCAATAAAGGAGTAGGAAAATAATGAAATTTAATAATACAAGAGTAATGAATTTTGAAGGTGCTTTAAGAGGTATGAGAAATCCTAAAGAAAGTTATCACTTAAGTGATAGTTTTTTTGGACTAATTGATTATGAATATACAGAAGCTGATTATGATATGGCTAGTGTATGGGCAGAAAATGAAAAACCTGAATATTATGATAGTTTGGGAGATTATGAAGAAGAAAGAATAGCATTAGAAGATAAGTATGATAAATGGCTATTAGACAATGGAGTTTTATATAGAAATAATGATGACATGATTGCAGAGGTTGCTTTTATAGGACCAAAAGATTTGGAATTAGCACAGCGTCTTATTAAAGCCGGCCCAGAGCACCGTAAATTTATGCGTCAAATTATTGTTTCTGTTGATATTACAGCTCCACTATACTGGTGGAAAGAATTTGATACTTATAAGGTAGGAACTGTTGCAAATAGCACATCTACAATGCATAAACTAACTGCAAAACCTATCACTTTTGATTGTTTTGAAATAGATGATTATGTAGATAATTTAGATTGGACAGGAGTTCCTATTGGAGAGAATGTGAATTGTTATGATAGCAAAAAAACGATTTTACGTTTAATAGATATGTTAGAAGGACTTCGTCAAAAATATCTTGATACTAAAGATGAAAGATATTGGAAAGAACTTATTCGTTGGTTACCAGAATCATGGCTTCAAACTAGAACCGTTACAATGTCATATGAAAATCTTTTTGCTATGTGTAGTAAAGGACAAAGAAGATTCCATAAATTAAATGAATGGAGTGGAATCCATACTAAAGTAGATGAATTTTTTATTCAATGGGCAAGAACATTGCCTTATGCAGGAGAATTATTATTTTTAGATGAATTAATAGATAAAAATAATAATTAATACTTTTAGAAGTGAATAAGCATAATTTTGACAAGATAAAAATTTTTTGTTATAATATAAATATGAAATAAATAAGATAAAAGAAAAATTAAGGAGAAAAAATAATTATGAAAAGAATGATTAACACAGAAACTATTGAAGGAAGAGTTTTTCAACATGATTTAAAAATAAAGACAGTTCAAAATTCACAGTCTCCAAATTTTGGAAAAGCTTTTATTCAAGGTAATCTTGAAATTGCAACTGATGAAGCTGGTTTGAATGTTGTTAAAGTTCATTATACTTATGTATCTGAGTCAACAAAACAGGGCGGAAAGAATAGCACTTTTACAAATTTAAAGAGTATTATTGAAGAAGGAAAGACTTGGATTGCAGATGGCAAAGATAATGCTACTTTAGTTCAGGTAACTCCATCAATTGCTTTAAATGACTTTTTTATAAATGACAATGGAGAAGACCAGTTAGTATCAGAAAAGAGAAATGAAGGCGGATTTGTAAACTTCATTACTTTAAATCAGCTTAACGAAGATGAAACTGCAAGAACAAAATTCAATACAGATATGCTTATTACTAACATTGCTCATATTGAAGCTAATCCAGATAGAAATATCGAAAAAGACTATGTTGTTGTTAGAGGAGCAATCTTCAATTTTAGAGGTGATATTTTACCAATGGAATTTTCTGTTAGAACAGAAGATGGAATGAAATATTTTGAAAGTTTAGATGTAACAGAAGCACAGCCTTTATTTACACAGGTATGGGGACATGTACGTAATTTCACTCAGGAATATACATATACTCAGGCTTCAGCATTTGGGGAAAATGCAGTAAGGACTTCAAAGAGAACAACAAAAGAATATCTTATTACAGGAGCTAGTCCAGTTCCTTATGATTTCGGAGATGAAAAGATTTTAACAGCTGAAGATGTAACAAAAGCAAATCAGAACAGACAAGTTTATCTTGCTAATGTTAAAAAACAGCGTGACGAATATATGGCACAGAAAGCAGCTAATAATACTCCTTCTCCTGCAACACCAGTTGGTGCAGTAGCTGCTGGCAATTTTAGTTTCTAATAAATAGAAACAAAAGTAACAACAATGAACAATAAGAGGGAAACCTCTTATTGTTTAGTTTTAAAATATAATAAGAAGGAGATTTAAAATGAGTGATATAAATTTAGCAGCAATACAACCTCATCAGGTTAGTAGAGATTTACGTGGATATAGTGTATTCTTTTATGGAGAACCAAAGAGCGGAAAGACCACAACCGCCACAAAATTCCCAAATCATTTATTATTTGCTTTTGAAAAAGGCTATAGTGCAATTCCGGGAGCAATGGCTTTACCTATTAATTCATGGGCAGATTTTAGAAAGGCTTTAAGACAGTTAAAGGATGAAGAAATTAAAAAGAAATTTGAAACTATTATTATTGATACTGTTGATATAGCTTATGACTTATGCGAAAAATATATTTGTGATAATGCGAAGAGACCAGACGGTGGTTTTGGAGTAGACTCAATTGGAGATATTGCTTTTGGTAAAGGTTATACTTTAGTAGCTAAAGAATTTGATGAATGTCTTCGTTCTATTGTTCAATTAGATTACGGTCTTGTTTTAATTAGTCATTCTGTTGATAAGACTTTTAAGGATGAACAAGGACATGAATATAATCAGATAGTGCCAACTTTAGGAAGTAAACCAAGAAATATTGTTTCAAGAATGTGTGATATTATTGGATATTCAAGAGCAGTTCAAGATGAAAAAGGTGAAGTTTCTACAAAGTTATTTATGAGAGGAACTCCAAGATATGTAGCGGGAAGTAGATTTAAGTATACTCCAGATTATATTGATTTTAGCTATCAAAATTTAGTTAAAGCAATTGGAGAAGCAATAGATAAGCAAGCAGCGGAAGACGGTTCTGAATACTTCACTGATGAAAAAGTTAATTTATACAATGGTAAGACTGAATTAGATTTTGATGAATTAGTAAATGAATTTAATACAATGGTTAATCATTTAATTGAAGTAACTCCTGAAGATGTTTTTGAAAAAGAAATATCTCCAAAGATTAGTCAAATTACTGACAGATATTTGGGTAGAGGACAGAAAGTAAATCAATGTTCAAGAGAACAAACTGAAGCATTAGATTTAATTGTTACTGATATGAAAGATTTAATGGCAACAATTTAATTTTATACAATATAGATATTAAAGTTCTTAGTTGAAAAACTAAGAACTTTTTGATTTTTATAAAAAAATATGATATAATATTTATAGAAAGAAATAGTATAAAAGGAGTAGGTTTATGGCTCACTATGTCACTTGTAAATTTTGTAAAGAGCGTTTTGATAGAGATAAAGAGCCAACAGTGAAAATATCTGAAAGAAGATATGCTCATAAAGCCTGTGCTGAAAAACAAGAGGCTCTAAAAACGCAAGATGAAAAAGATTTAGAAGAATTAGAAAATTATATAAAAAAGTTATTAAAAATTAATACTATAAGTGCAAAGATTAGAAAACAAATACATACATTTCATAAAGACTATAATTATAGTTATAGCGGTATGAAAAAAACTTTGCATTGGTTTTTTGAAATTAAAGGAAACCCAATAGAAAAAGCAAATGGTGGTATAGGCATTATTCCATATGTTTATGATGAAGCATGTCAATATTATTATGCTTTATATTTAGCTCAATTAGTAAATCAAGAGAAAAACATAGAAGAATATAAACCAACAGAGAGGATAATATCAATTTTTTCTCCAAGAACCTATATAAAAAAAAGAAAATTATTTAATCTTGATGAGGAGGAGAATTAATGGCACAAAGATATGTAGATATACCATCTATTATGCAAGTTATTGGCGGTATTTATGCCAATCCAAATTTATTAGATATGGAAGATAAATACTTTTTTTGTGAAGAAGATTTTACAGAAGAATTTCATAAAATTATTTTTGGTTCTATTTATAATTTACATATGTTAGGAGCAAAAGAAATTACAATTAATGCTATTGAAGATTATTTAGAACAAAGACCAAAAAAATTAGCAGTTTATAAAGTTAATAAAGGTCAAGATTATTTGATAAAACTATCTAATTCCACTCAAGTTACCGCATTTGATTATTATTACAATAGAATGAAAAAAATGACTTTATTAAGAATGTATAATGAAAAATGCGGAATGGATTTATCTTGGCTTTATGATATAGATAATATTTTAGATGTTAAGAAAAAACAAGCTCAAGAAGATTGGTTAGATAATTCTTCATTAGATACAATAGCAGATTTAATTAATGATAAAATTACAGATATAAGATTAAAATATGTAGACGATTCAAATGATAGTGCAGTTCAGGCGGGAGATGGAGCATTAGAACTTCTTTCCAGATTAAAAGAAACTCCAGAAATAGGTTATCCGCTTTTTGGCTCTTTAGTTAATACTATTACAAGAGGAGCAAGATTAAAAAAGTTTTATTTACGTTCTGCTGCGACGGGTGTAGGAAAGACAAGAGCAATGATAGCAGATGCTTGCACTATTGCTTGTTCAGAAATTTACAATCCTTATTCTCAAAATTGGGAAGTTAATGGAACAAAAGAACCAACTTTATTTATAGCAACAGAGCAAGATAAAGAAGAAGTGCAAACAATGATGTTAGCTTTTCTATCTAATGTAAATGAAGAACATATTATAGATGGAAATTATTATGCAGGCGAATGGGAGCGTGTAGTAAAGGCAGCAACAGTTCTTAAAGACAGCCCTTTATATATTGAACAATTGCCTGATTTCTCTTTAAAAGATATTGAAACAACTATTAAAAGAGGAATTAGAGATTATGATGTTCGTTATGTCTTTTTTGATTATATACATACTTCAATGAAAATCTTAAGTGAAGTAACTTCAAAGACGGGTATTAAAGGATTAAGGGAAGATAATGTATTATTTATGATGTCTATTAAATTAAAAGATATGTGTAATCAATATGGCATTTTTATTATGTCTGCCACCCAGTTAAATGCAGAATATAAAACTGCAAGTCAATATGACCAAAACTTATTAAGAGGTGCAAAATCTATTGCAGATAAAATTGACTGTGGTATGATTATGTTGCAGACAAGCCAAGAAGATATGACTGCTCTTGAAAAAGTTTTAAGAGAAGGCGGATACCCTAATCCGACAATAAAAATTTCAGTTTATAAAAACAGAAGAGGTCGTTATAAAGATATATTATTGTGGTGTAAAGACGACAGAGGGACTTGTAAAATTGAACCAATGTTCGCAACAAATTATCAGTATGAGTTAATTAATATTGAAGATTTAAAGATAGAAGTAAAACCAAGACAAGAAGAACAACAAAGTGCTTTTTAGGAGAGAATATAAATGCATGAATATTATGATAAAGATGAAATAAAAAATTCTTTAACAATAGACGAAGTTTTTAATTTAGTTGCGGAGTTTGGCGGTGAACCTATTATGAAAGGTGAAAGTTTGTTCACTGCCAAAACAATTTGTCATAATAATTTTGGAGAAGGTTCTCATAAGTTATATTATTATGATAATACAAAATTGTTTAAATGTTACACTGATTGTGGGACTTCTTTTGATATTTTTGAATTAATTGCTAAAATTAAAAATCATAATAATGAAGTTATTTTCTTTCAAACAAGGGAAGGACTTGCCGCAAGAGCGTGGGAATTATATGATGCTGTTGATTATGTAGCTAAATATTTTAATAAAACACCAAAAAATGAAAATTTTTCAAATTTACAACCAAAACTTAATGATTGGAAAATTTTTGAAAAATATGAGCAAATAGATATAAAAAATGATAATAAAAAAAGAGTAGAATTAAAAAAGTATGATAATACTTTTTTAAAACATCTTCCTCAACCAAGAATAATTCCTTGGGAAAAGGAAGGCATAACAGATGAGGTAATGAAACAACATAATATCGCTTTTAATCCTTCATCTAATGGAATTGTTATTCCGCATTATGATATAAACAATAATCTAGTTGGAATTAGAGAAAGAACATTAATTAAGGACAACGAAAAATATGGAAAATATAGACCATCTATTTTGAATGGAGTAATGTTTAATCATCCATTAGGTTTTAATCTTTATAATTTAAACAATAGTAAAGATAATATTAAAAAATTAGAAAAAGTTTTTGTTTTTGAAGGCGAGAAGTCGCCGCTTCTTTATGCTTCTTATTTTGGAGCTGATAATGATATTTCTGTTGCTACTTGCGGATTTAATTTATTAAGTTATCAAGTAGAATTATTAATATCCTGTGGAGCAAAAGAAATTATCATTGCTTTTGATAAGCAGTTCCAAGAGCAAGGAGATGCAGAATGGGAAAAGCTTGTTAAGAAATTATATAATATTCACGATAAGTATGGCTCATATGTTCAAATTTCTTATTTGTTTGATAAACAAAATTTATTAGATTATAAAGATAGTCCAATAGATAAAGGAAAAGATATATTTTTACAATTATTTAAAGAAAGGGTAATTATATGACATGGTTAAAAAATTATAAATTTAAAAAAAGATATGCTTATAAAAAAATTTATATATATGGCTCTACTTTAATTTCATCAATTAATATGATGAATTTTATTGCTTTATATGTAGAAAAAATTAGAAAATTAAAAATAGTTGAAAGAACAGAAACTCGAATAGTATTTAAAAATAAAATGACACTTAATGCAGTAAAATGTAATGATAATGTAAGAGGTATTAGATGGGATGAATGTTTTATAGATAATCTCATTCCAATAACAGATAGAAAATCATTAATTTTTCCAAAAGCTACACGTATTTCTAGGAAAGGTGAAATATTACCTAACTATACAGAAAGAATACATTATTTTTAAGGAGTTAAATAAATGAATTTTAAATTAATTACAACACCCACTGAAAATTGGGGAGCTATTGTTCAAATTTTAGTCAATAGAGGAATAGAAAAAGAAAATATTGAACATTATTTACACACTTCTGATGAAGATATAAATTCTTTTGAAAGTCTTGGTGTAAATAACTTAAAGGCGGCAGCCGCGGCATTAATTCATGCAATTCAAAACAATTTAAAAGTTATAATCATAGTAGACTCAGATTGTGATGGATTTACATCTTCTGCATTACTTATTAATTATTTACACGATTTATTTCCTTATTGGGTTGAAAATTGTTTAGACTATTCTTTCCACGAAGGAAAACAACATGGATTAGCAGACCATATAGAAACTTTACTGGAATGTAATTATTCTCTTGTTATATGTCCAGATAGTTCCAGTAATGATTATGTAGAACATAAAAAACTTGCAGAAAATGCTACTCAAGTAATTGTTTTAGACCACCACGAAGCCGAAAGAATTAGTGAAAATGCTATTGTTATCAACAATCAATTATCAGATTATCCTAATAAAGATTTATCAGGAGTTGGTGTAACATGGCAATTTTGCAGATATATAGATAGCATTATGAAAACTTCTTATGCTGATAAATATTTAGATTTAGTTGCTCTTGGTAATTTAGCTGATATGATGAGTTTAAAATCATATGAAACAAAATATTTGATTAATAAGGGATTTAAAAATATAAAAAATCCGTTTATTTATTATATGGCTCAAAAAAATGCTTTTAAATTAGGTACGGAAATAACCCCAATGGGCGCAGCCTTTTATATTGCTCCTTTTGTTAATGCTATGAATAGGAGTGGAACTATGATAGAGAAAAAATTATTATTTGAATCAATGTTAAATTATAAAGCCTTTCAAATGGTGCCTTCAACCAAGAGAGGACATAAATTAGGAGAACAGGAAAAATTAGTTGAACAAGCAATTAGAACAGCAACGAATGTTAAAAATAGACAAACAAGAGAAGAAAATAAAGGTCTTGAAACCCTTGAAGGATTGATTGAAAAGAATAATATGTTAGAAAATAAAATTCTTCTTTTTCTATTGCAACCAGGCCAAATTGATACAAATATCGCGGGATTAATTGCAAATAAATTTATGGCTAAATATCAAAGACCTTGTTGTATCTTAACAAGAGTTGAAGAAGAAGATGAAGAAGGTCTTGTTCATATGTATTATAGAGGTTCAGCAAGAGGATATGAAAAATCAGGCGTCACTAATTTTAAAGATATATGCGAAGCAGGACCTAATGTAGAGTTTGCTCAAGGACATCAAAATGCTTTTGGTTTGAGTATAGAATTTACTTATCAAGGCGAGAAGGCTATTACTGAATTTTTAGAATATATAAATCAATATTTTAAAGACATAAGTCCAGAACCTGTTTATAATGTAGATTATATATATGAAGGTAATAATGTAAATCCTCAAAATATTTTAACTATAGGTGCATTAGATTATTTATGGGGACAAGATGTTGATGAGCCATATGTTGCTATTAAAAATTTAAAAATAACTAAAGATATGGTTACTATATATGCTAAATCAACAAATACATTAAAAATAACTTTACCTAGTAAAGTTAGCTTAATGAAATTTAATGTTTCAGAAGAAGAATGTAATAAATTTCAGACAGATGGTTTTATTGAATTAAATGTTGTAGGACACTGTAACGTAAATGAATATAATGGTTGGATTAATGCTCAAATAATGATTGAAGATTATGAAATTATAGATTCAGCAAAATATTTCTTTTAATGAGTGGAGCGAGAGTGGTCGCTTCTTGGATTGAAAATAGGTCTTGACTTTTTTCAATCCAATTTTTCTTTATCTTGAAAAAATATAAAAAATATAGTATAATATAAGTAAAGAATAATAGAATAAGAAAGGCATATAAAATGATATTAACAGATAAACAAAATAAAGGGCTTAAAATTGCTATTGACCGATATGCAAAGGGCAAAAAATATACCGTTATATCTGGATATGCGGGCACAGGTAAGACAACTCTAGTAAAATTTATTATAGATGCCTTATCTAATTACAATATTGATGCTAAAACAGAAGTCTGCTATGCAGCATATACTGGAAAAGCAGCGGAAGTGTTGAGAAAAAAAGGTAATAAAAATGCAATTACATTGCATAAATTGTTATATGATTTCTTTCCTAAAAGAGACGGTACTTTTTTCAGAAAGCCAAAAGAAGAATTAGAATATAAAATTGTAGTGGTAGATGAAGTTTCTATGGCTCCAAAAGAATTGATGGAAAGATTGTTTAAATATAATGTTTATGTTATTTGCTTGGGAGACCCATTCCAACTTCCGCCTATAGACAAAAAAGAAGATAATCATTTATTAGATAATCCGCATATTTTTTTAGATGAAGTAATGCGTCAAGCTGCGGAATCTGAAATTATTCAATTAACTATGAAAATTAGAAATAAAGAACCTATTCCTTTTATGCAAGGTAAAGAAGTGCAAGTAATTAAAAAAGAAGAATTAAATACGGGAATGTTATTATGGGCAGACCAGATATTAGTAGCAACTAATAACACTAGAAATAATATAAACCAACAGATGCGACAATTATTAGGCAAGGGTGATAAACCCGAAGAAGGTGATAAGATTATTTGTTTACGAAACTATTGGGAAAATAGTGATATGAAGGGCGAAAATATTTTAGTTAATGGTACTGTTGGCTATATAAAAGATTGTTATAGTTATTCTGTTAAACCTAAATTGCCAGGGAAAAATATAAATATAGATGTATTAAATGCTAATTTTACAACAGATGATGGCATCAATTTTGGTAGCTTAGAAATAGATAAACAAATGTTATCAACAGAAAAACCTTGTGTGGATTGGAAAACTTCATTTATGTTAAGTAAAAAATATAAAGAAAATAATCCAGTACCTAAAGAATTTGCCTATGCTTATGCAGTTACATGTCATAAAGCACAAGGCTCTGAATGGGATAAAGTTCTAGTTTTAGAAGAACGTTTTCCTTTTGATGAAGAAGAGCATGCTCGTTGGTTATATACAGCTTGCACTAGAGCATCAGAAAGGTTAGTATTAGTGAGATAGGAGTGAATAAAATATGACAATAACATATTATGATAAGTTTGCTTTTATTCCAAAAAGATGCAATAAATGTAATAGAATATTTATTTTTGAAGGATATAATATTTATTATAAACAAGTTGGAATTAGATGTTTTGATTTAAAACAAATAAAATGCAAAAATTGTATTGACAAAAACAAAATTATATGATATAATATTTATATAATAAAAAAATTAAGGAGTAAATGATGAAAAAGGAATGTATTAAAACTTTTAAACAAATTTACAAAGATAAAGAAACTCAACAAGAAAAGAGTTTTCTTTATCATATGACAATAGTAAGAGATACAGAAGATTATCAATATCGTTTATTAAATATGGATACTATGACTTTGTGGAAGAATTATAGGTTTAGGACTTTTAAAGAAGCAGAGTCATTTTTAAATAAACATCCACATTATATAAATAGAAAGGCGGAATAATATGGCTCGTATGGAAATTCATTCACATACCGAGTACTCAAATCTTCGTTTGCTTGATTGTATTAATAAACCTGAAAAACTTATAGACCGAGCGATTGAGCTCGGTTTATCTGGGATTGCAATCACAGACCATGAATGTTTGAGTTCTCATATGCAAGTAAATATATATTCAGAAAAAATAAGAGAGAAGAATCCTGACTTTAAAGTTGCTTTAGGAAATGAAATTTATTTATGTGAAACAAGAGAAAGTGGACAAAAATATTATCATTTTATTTTAATTGCAAAAAATAAAATGGGACATAGAGCATTAAGAGAATTATCTTCAAGAGCTTGGATGAACGCATATTCTGATAGAGGTATGCAGAGAGTTGTAACGTTATATTCAGATTTAGAAGAAATTGTAAATAAATATCCTAATTCATTAATAGCAACAACAGCTTGTTTAGGAGGAGAATTAAGTTCAGCAACAGTTGAATTAGTAAATTGTGAAGTTATTGGAGATAACGCAGGTGCGGCTGCCGCACATCAACATATAGTTAATTTTATGTTATTTTGTAAAAAATTATTTGGCGATGATTTTTATGTAGAGTGTGCACCTGGGACAAGTGCTGACCAGATAAAAGCAAATATTAGATTAAAAGCAATAGCAAAAGCATTTGATGTAAAAATGGTAATTGGTACTGATGCTCATTATTTAACAAAAGAAGATAGATTTGTACATAAAGCATTTTTAAATTCTAAAGGTGGAGAAAGAGAAGTTGATGAATTTTATGAATTTGCTTATCTTCAATCAGAAGAAGAAATTCAGAAAAACTTAGCTCCATCAAGTATGGATTATGAACAAATGGTTGCAAATTCATATGAAATATATGAAAAGATTGAAAATTATTCATTAAGACATAACCAAACAATTCCAAAAGTAGCAGTTAAAGATTATCCAAAAAATCAAGATTGGATACCTGGATTTCAGATTACAAGAAAAATGCACATAAATGAAAATTATCCTATTTTACAAAGTATGCTAACATCTGATGATAAAATAGAAAGATATTGGGTAAATCAATGTTTAGATGCTTTAGTAGATAAAAATTTGTATAAAGAAAAATATTTAGATAGATTAGAAGAAGAAGCTGATATAAAAAGAGTTGTAGGTAAAGAATTAGGAACTAATATGTTTTCATATCCTGTAACTTTACAGCATTATATTGATTTATTTTGGGATTGTGGTAGTTTAGTAGGTGCAGGAAGAGGCTCAAGTTGTTCAGGGCTTAATCATTTTTTATTAGGTATTACTCAGCTTGACCCATTGGAATGGGATTTACCTTTCTGGAGATACCTAAATAAAAAACGTTTAGAACTTGGTGATATTGATTTAGACCTATGCCCAAGTAAAAGACCTACTATTATTAACGAAATTAAAAAAGAACGTGGAAAGAATTTTAATTCAGATATTGATGATTTATCAAAAGAAAATTTAGGTTGTACTTTAATTGCAACTTTTGGAACAGAAAGTACAAAGGCTACAATAGGAACAGCTTGTAGAGGATATAGAAGTGAAGAGTATCCTGATGGAATAGACCCAGATACTTCCGCATATTTATCTTCTTTGATACCTCAAGAAAGAGGTTTTGTATGGAGCTTAAATGATGTAGTTTATGGCAATCCTGAAAAAGATAGAAAACCTGTAAAAACTTTTGTTAATGAAGTTCAAAGTTATCCGGGTTTACTTGATATTATGTTCGGAATTGAAGGGTTGATTAGTAGACGTGGAAGTCATGCATCTGGTGTTATTATGTTTGATGAAGACCCATATGAATTTGGTTGCTTTATGAAAGCTCCTAATGGCGATATTATTACTCAATATGATTTACATATGTGTGAAGCTGCAGGAATGACAAAATACGACTTCTTATTAACAGAAGTTCAGGATAAACTTCTCAAAGCTATTCAGCTTTTACAAGAGGATGGAGAAATTGAAAAAGATTTATCATTAAGAGAAGTTTATGATAAGTATTTTCATCCAACAAAACTTCCTTTAGATGATAAAAGAATATGGGATGCATTAAGTAACAATAGTGTATTAAACATTTTCCAGTTCGATAGTGATGTAGGAAGTCAGGCGGCAAAAAAGATTAGACCGCATAATATATTAGAAATGGCTGATGCTAATGGATTAATGAGATTGATGACATCTGAAAAAGGTGCGGAAACGCCTATGGAAAAATATATCAGATATAAAAATGATATATCTTTATGGTATAAAGAAATGGATGATTTTGGTTTAACAAAAGAAGAACAGAAAACTTTAGAGCCATATTTCTTAAAATCATATGGAGTTCCACCATCACAAGAACAATTAATGCAAATGTTAATGGATGAAAATATATGCGGATTTAATTTGGAAGAAGCAAACGCCGCCCGTAAAATTGTAGGTAAAAAGCAAATGTCTAAAATACCGCAATTAAAGAAAGATATTTTAGAAAAAGCAAAAAGAAAGACTTTAGGTGAATATGTATGGAAATATGGTGTTGGACCTCAGATGGGGTATTCATTTTCAGTAATTCATGCATTAGCCTATTCCTTTATCGGTGTTCAATCAATATATATTGCAACTAATTGGAATCCAATTTATTGGAACACCGCTTGCTTAATTGTAAATAGTGGTTCTCTTGATGAAGATGATGATACAGAAAGAAAAGAAAAAAATACTGATTACGGCAAGATAGCAAAAGCATTAGGTGATACGGTAAGAAGAGGAATTAAAGTATCTTTAATTGATATAAATAAATCTGATTATAGTTTTAAACCTAATATTGAAACAAATGAAATCTTATTTGGTATGAAAGCATTAAGCGGTATTAATAAAGCAACTATTGATTTAATTAAAGCGGGAAGACCTTATGTAGGAATTAAGGATTTTATGCAGAGATGTCCGCTTAATAAAAAAGCAATGGTATCTTTAATTAAGTCAGGAGCTTTTGATAGATTAGAAGAAGATTGGGGAAAACAGTTAAAAGTATCTCCAAGAATTGTAATTATGACATATTATCTATCTATTGTAAGTGAACCTAAAAAACGTTTAACTTTACAAAATTTTAATGGATTAATTCAAAGAAATTTAATTCCTAAAGAATTAGATTTTGAAAAAAGAGTATTTATATTTAATAAATATTTAAAAACTTATAAAAAAGTTGGTCAATATTATGTATTTGATGAGCCTTGTGAAACTTTTTATAATACATTTTTTGACATAGAACAATTAGAAGTTATTAATGGCTGTACTTGTATTATTCAAAAAACATGGGATAAAATTTATAAAGAATGTATGGATAAAGCAAGGAATTATTTAAAAGATAATCAAGAGTCAATGTTAAAGAAATTTAATGAATTACTCTTTAAAGAGCAATGGGAAAAATATGCTTCTGGAAATATTTCTAGTTGGGAAATGGAAAGTTTATGTTTCTATTATCACGAGCATGAATTGCAAGAAGTTAATGTAAATAAGTACGGAATTGTTAATTTCTTTAATTTACCAACAAACCCTGAAGTAGATTATTTCTTTAAAAGAAATGGTAGACAAATTCCTATTTATAAAACTTATAAAATTATAGGTACTGTTATTAGTAAGAATGATGCTAAATCTTCTATTTCTTTATTAACAACAGATGGAGTAGTAAATGTTAAATTTACAAAGGAATATTATGCTATATTTAATAAACAAATTTCTGAAAAACAAGAAGATGGAACTAAGAAAATAAAAGAAAAAGGTTGGTTCACAAGAGGTACAAAAGTAATGTGTACTGGTTTTAGAAGAGATGATATGTTTGTTACAAAGTCTTATAAAAATACTCCTACACACCAGCTGTATAAAATTACAGAAGTGGTTAATGGGGATATTAACTTAATACATGATAGATATAATGCGGAGGAAAATTAATATGGATTCTAAAAAAATAAAAATACTAGCTCTGTTTGGAGAAAGCGGAGCTGGTAAAGATACAGTATTAAATGGGCTCTTAGAAGAAAACCCCTCTTTTCATAGAATTGTATCTTGCACCACCCGCCCAAAAAGAGAAAATGAAATAGACGGGAAAGACTATAATTTTGTTACTTTAGTAGAAATGTTAAAAAATATAGAAAATAATGAAATGTTAGAATATACAGTTTTTAATAACTGGTATTATGGAACTATGTTATCTACATTGCACCCTGATAAAATTAATGTTGGTGTATTTGACATTGCAGGCGTTTGTAACATTCTTAAAGATAAACGATTAGAAGTAGTTCCTATTTACATCTATTGTGATGATAAAAAAAGATTACAAAGAGCTTTAGCAAGAGAAAATAATCCAGACTGCTATGAAATTTGCAGACGTTTTATAACAGATAAAGAAGATTTTAAAATGTATAAAGATACATTTTTCTATGAAGAATTTGATAATAGATTTGAACCATCACATTTTTCTAATCTTTTAAAGTTAGTTCCATATGATTTTCTGCAGGGCAATAATGATTAATTAATATTGAATAAATTAGATATTATATGATAACCTATTGGGAGGCTTTTTCCTAGCCTTCCCTGGTTAATCCAAAATTAAAAAATAGGAGGAAACAGAATGTTTTTTGTAAAAGAAAATGGAACTATTGTTGTTTTTGATAAAAATAAAATTAAAAAAGCAATAGTATCAGCAATGAAAGATGGTGGAATTTATTTACCTGACATTGCAAGATTAATTTCTATTGATACAGAGAAATACTTTTTAAAAGAAGGCGGCGACCAAAATGTAGTAACAAGAGAACAAGTTGATAAATATATATTTGATAGGCTTATTCATTATGGTCAAAGTTTAACTGCAAAATCTTATGAAGATTTTAAAGTATTAAGAAAATATCAAAAGCAAACTATGGATAGTGATGAATCTATCCTATCTTTAATTGGCGGTAACAATGAAGAATTGCAGATGGAAAACTCTAATAAAGCTCCTTCATTAGCTCCAACTCAAAGAGATTTAATTGCTGGAGAAATTTCTAAATCAATAGCACGAAGAAAAATGATACCCGCTCATTTAATACATGCCCATGATGAAGGATTAATACATATCCACGATTTAGATTATTTTATACAGTCTATTAATAATTGTTGTTTAATTAATTTAAAAGATATGTTAGATAATGGCACTGTTATTAATGAAACTTTAATAGAAACACCGCATAGTTTTAGAACTGCGGCAACTATTACTACTCAAATAGTAGCTCAAGTTGCAAGCTGCCAATATGGTGGTCAAACTTTTTCTACTTCTCATTTAGCACCATATGTTCGTAAAAGTTATGATAATTATATAAAAGAAGTAGCATCTGAATTATATGATTGCTCTTTTGGAGATATTAATGGTGAAATTTTTAAAGAAAATGTAGAAAAAATTGCAAGAAAAAGATTGAAAAAAGAAATAGCAGATGGAGTTCAAACCATTCAATATCAATTAAACACTTTAATGACCACAAATGGACAATCTCCATTTTTATCTATTGCTATGTGGATAAATGAAGACCCTGAGTATGAAAAAGAAAATGCAATGATTATTGAAGAAATATTAAAACAAAGAATAACAGGAGTAAAAGATAAAGAAGGACATTATATTAGTCCTGCTTTTCCTAAATTATTATATTTCCTTGACGATAATAACGCATATGAAGGTAGTAAATATTTTTATTTAACAGAACTTGCAGCAAAGTGTTCAGCAAAAAGATTAGTTCCAGATTACATTTCTGTAAAAGCAATGAAAGAAAACATTGGCGAGGTTTTTCCTTGTATGGGATGCAGAAGTTTTCTTTCTCCATGGTATGATGAAAATGGTAAAAATAAAGCCTATGGAAGATTTAATATGGGTGTAGTTTCATTAAATTTAGTTGATGTAGGGCTATCCGCAAATGGAGATTTAGATTTGTTTTGGGATATTCTTGATGAAAGATTAAATTTATGTTATGAAGCCTTAATGCTAAGAATAAATAAATTAAAAGGAACTACAACAGAAACAGCCCCTATACTTTGGGAACATGGTGCTTTCGCTAGATTACCAAAAGGTAGTAAGATAGATTCTTTATTGGAAAATGGATATGCTACAGTTAGTTTAGGATACCATGGTTTATATGAGTGCGTTTATTCGTTGATTGAAGAAAGCCATACTTCAGAAGCAGGTCAGGAATTGGCTTTAGAAATAATGAAAAAGTTAAAAGATACTTGCGATAAATGGAAAAAAGAAACTGGATATGGTTTTGGTTTATATGGAACTCCCGCAGAATCACTTACTTATAGATTTGCTCGTACTACAAAGAATAGATTTGGAGTTATTCCTCACGTAACAGATAAATTATATTTAACAAACAGTTATCATGTTCATGTTACAGAGCCTATTGATGCTTTTAGCAAATTAAAATTTGAAAGTCAATTTCAAAAATTATCAAGTGGCGGATGTATTTCTTATGTAGAAGTACCTAATATGAATGATAATATCCCCGCAGTAATTCAATTAATTCAATTTATCTATGAAAATATTCAATATGCTGAAATAAATACTAAATCTGACTTATGTGAAAATTGCGGATATGAAGGTGAAATACTTATAAACCCAGATACTTTAGATTGGTATTGTCCTAATTGTGGATGTACAGACCATAGTAAATTACATGTTACTAGAAGAGTGTGCGGATATATCGGTTCAAACTTTTTTAATCGAGGTAAAACGCAAGAAATTAATGAGCGAGTAGTTCACTTAGATTAGGAGACTGATATGAAAATTATAGAAGATGGGAAAATATATAAAATAAAGTGTCCAAAGTGCAAATGCACTTTTGGATACTCTGAAAAAGATAAATATAAAGTATTTGTTAAAGAAACTGTACAATTTACTTTAACAAATTATTATATAGATTCTTATTATGATTATATTAAATGTCCAAAATGTAAAAATCATATTAAAATATAAAAGGAGAAAATTAATATGAGATATGCAGATTTAAAAGAAAATGATATAGTAGATGGAAAAGGTGTTTGTGTAAGTTTATGGATGCAAGGTTGTCCGCATAGATGTCCTGGATGTCATAATCCTGAAACTTGGGATTTTAATGGCGGACAAGAAATAGAACCTAATAAGCTTACTGATAAAGTTTTAAAAGCAATAGATAAAAATGGAGTAAAAAGAAATTTTTCTATATTAGGTGGGGAACCGCTATGTCCGGAAAATAGAGAATATATTGCTGATTTATTATCAAAAGTAAGAAAACAATATCCTGATATAAAAATTTATATATGGACTGGTTATGTTATAGACCAACTTTTAAATGATGTTACTTTTGATTATGATAAAAAAATTTTTTCTAAAATTAATTATTTAATAGATGGACCTTTCATTCAATCGGAAAGAGATTTAACTCTTGAATTAAGGGGAAGCAAAAATCAATGTATTATTGGGTTTTATAATTTGACAAAAAGAAAAAATTTTGATATAATTGTATCAGCAGAGAAAAAAGGAGTTTTATAAGTATGTCAAAGATATATGATACAAAACCTTGTCAAATTGAAGCAATTCAATTTACAAAAGACAACAAAGAAGAATTACAATTATTTTGTGGAGATGATATTTGTTATGATTTTTCTGTAAAGGATGATGTGGCTTATTGTTGGATACACACTCTTGAAGGAGAAATGCAAGCAACAGAAAATGATTATATTATAAAAGGTTTAAGAGGTGAGTTTTATCCTTGCAAGCCTGACGTATTTGAGAAGAAATATCAAGAGCATAAAAATGAAGTTTCAATGGGAACTTTATATGATATGAATAAACAGGCGGTTGCACAGGAAAAAGCCTTAACAGATAAAGAATTAGACGAAGAATTAAAAGTTGCTTATGAATATATTAAAAACCATAATCAGTATTTTATGTTATTAAATAATGATATTCATAATTATACTTTATTTAATCTTTGTTCTATAGGCGATAAAAAAATAAAAGCAAAAAATGCAGTTCAAGACTTAAAAGAATGTTTATTAAATAGAGGTAATGTAATAGGAATAGATGAATCAGATATTGCAGATGCTTTGGAAATCTGGCTGAAAGATTCTTCTAATGAAGTTTATTGTTATCATTTCTTTAGTTATGATGCTGCTATTATAGAGGAGTAATAAAGATGAAAAAAATTATAGGCGTTTTAAGACCTTTTGACTTAGTTCAAAAATTCTATGTATATGAAAATGGAAATAAGATAGATGCAGTTGGAGTAGAACTTAATGAAATTCCAACTATGGTTTTAGGTCTTTCTCAGCAATATGACGTTCATCAATTAGATTTAACAGGTCCAAAACAGTTTTCAAAAGGAATTTCTTCTAAAATAAAAGAAGAAGATATTAAAAAATATAGTAAAGAGACTCTTACAATCAATATTATTTAAGGAGATATAAAAATGAGATATTTAACAAAAGTTGTAGAAACATATAGACTATCAAGTGAAAAAGAAGTAGAAGAATTTTTAAAAGAATTAAAATCAGACCATCGTTTTACAGTGGCTAAATATAGTAGTACTAAAAAAGAGAAAAAGAGTAAGGGCGAAGTAATTGATGAATGGATAAGATTTGAAGTTACTAAATTGTTCAATGATGAAGCAGAACCAGTAGATGTAATTAATGTGAATTATGAACAGAAAAGTGCTTTTAATAATATAAATGAAACAATTGAGGAGGAAGAAGAATAATGATTATTCCAGTAGGAAATTTACAATATGAAATGAGACCATGTGCAGGAGCAGTTCAGATTAAAAAACTTAAAGATTCTGCTATAATTCCAACAAGAGGGAGTGAACAAGCAGCAGGATATGACTTATATGCAGCAATAGATGAAAGTATCACTATTCAGCCACATGAGACAGTTAAAGTAGGAACAGGTTTAGCGATGGTTCTACCTGACGATACATTTGGAGCTATTTTTGCAAGAAGCGGATTAGCGACTAAGCAAAGTTTACGTCCTGCAAACTGTGTAGGTATTTGTGATTCAGATTATAGAGGAGAATATATTGTACCTCTTCACAATGATAGTGATGAAGTAAAAACAATTAATCCTGGCGATAGAATTGCCCAGTTAGTTCTTTTACCTTTCTATCCTATTAACTTTGAAGAAGTAAAAGATTTGGATGAAACTGAAAGAGGCGAGGGTGGCTTCGGTAGTACAGATAACCAGTAATATAAATAAGAGCAATTTAATTGCTCTTATTTTTTTGTTTAAAAAGCTTGACATCTAAAAATTTTTATGCTATAATCTAGGTATAGATAGGAGGATTTTAGATGAAAAGACTAGCATTAGATTTATCTACTAAATCAAGCGGTTGGGCTGTCTTCGATGATGAAGAATTAATAGATTATGGGTGCATTACTGCATCTTCAAATGATTTAATCAAAAGAATACAAAAAATTATATACGGTTTGGATGACGTATTAGAAAAATATAAAGTAGATAAAATTGTAGTAGAAGAAGTAAGACCTGAAACGGGCGTACAAAATATAAAAACACATAGAGCATTAATGTGGTTACAGGGAGCCGTAGCAATCTTTGTACATGAAAAATGCGGGAAGCTCGATATAGAATATTTATATCCAAGTCAATGGAGAAAAATATGTGGAATAAAAACTGGTAGTGGCGTCCGCCGCACCTCTTTAAAACCAAAAGATATTGAGTTTGTAAAAAATAAATATAATATTACAGTTAATGATGATATAGCAGATGCTATTGGTATTGGATATGCTTCCGCAATGATTGATAAATTTAATTGGGAATAAAAAAAAAGAGAGATAGAACTTATCTATCTCTCTTTTAAACTTTTAAAAAGGGCATTAGTAATATCTATGATTTCTTCTCCATATGTAGCGATTAAATCGGCAAATAATTCTTCTTGTTCTATTGATAAATCAATACCATAAGAAAACATCGCTGCATGAGTAAGTTCATGGCATATTACTCTCTTTAAAAGAAAACCATTAATATCATTATCTATATAAATAGTATGTGTATTATTATCGCAAACTCCGACTGTTTTTGTTTTATTGCTCCGTATTAATGCTTCATAATTAGAAGGCACAAATTTCAATTGCCATTCTATACCATTTATATTAAACATTAGGCTATCTTATTAGTTAGTTGAGCTAACTTTTGTTTTAATATTGTTTTTTCTTCAGTAGTTGCACCGCTTATCATTTCAGTAATATCTTCACTTAATTCTTTTAAGTATCTCTCTAATTCTTCTATCTGTTTTTCTTTTCCATGATGCATCTCTTTTGATTCCATATAATATTTTCTCATTACTGGACTTTTACCTTCTCTTACATCTCTCATTTCTGTAGGATAAGAAGTTGATGGAGTTGTATATCTACCATCATTATATGTCATATTACCATCGTGATAATACATTTTTCCATAATCTCTATCCATATCTCTATATCTAGTATAATCTGGATAATGTACATAAGGTGTATAATATTTTCTACTGTATTTTTCTTCCTCTTCTCTTTCTTCCATTGCTTTTGAAACATTGCAATAATAAATAGCTTCAGACATATCTTTAATCATATCTATTGCTTCACCTAATTCTTTTGTATTTACTTCTTGCATATTCCCATTAATTTGACTTTCAACGCAATTAACTAAATTCTCTTTTATTCTTTTTAATCTTTCCATTTCCTTATACCTCCTTAAGCAACCCTATCCACAATTAGATTTGCATTTTGTACTAAAATTGCTTGAGTGCTTGTGTTTTCTACACTTATCTGGGCACAGCAGCATTTAGGTACATCAATATAAACACTACTTGCAACATTGTTATATTGGTTTACTGCTGCAGGAGTTTCAATCATTGTAGTAGTAGCAATTGGCTCTCCATTTATAGCAATAGCTAATGAGATTGCTTCTGCTGTTCCTCCTGTTGGAACCGCAATGTTTCCACCAAAAGTAACTTTAAACCTTGCGCGGCACTGTTGAGTAATGCCACGCAAAGTAACTAATCCACTACCTTCCCTATGGATTATGGAGTTACTTCCTTTTACTGGCGTTGATGTTAATAAGACATTGTTATTTGCGTTTACAGTTTGAGCTGTATTTGCTGTATATTCTGCCATTTTTATATCCTCCAATATAGTTTCTAGTTATTTTTATTAAGCTAATGTTCCGCAGCAATTACCATAGCTATATGCATTACCACAGTTGCAATATGGATTAGCTGTAATATATGCTGGGACTGGTGATGGTCTTAACTCGTTTACTAAGTAAGCATTTTGTGCTGCCTGACTAGCTGCAAGATTAGCTGAAGTTAACTGAGCTGTAAGTTCAGTAATTTTATCCTGCATTGCATCTACCTTATTTTGCTGTATTGCTTCTAAAATTGCTCTTGTGTTTGAATTTTGAGAATCAATAATATCTCTTGTATTATTAGAAGCGTTAGTGTTAATAGCACATGTATCAGTTGCCATATCGTATCTGACCTGAGCAATAGCAGCTCTATTTTCACAGCAGCAATCTGCTAATTGAGATTGAAGTGCGTTAGTATTTTGCATATTGGCAACAGTGTTAGCATTAATATCCTGCTGAATAGCATTTGTATTCTGCATTGCCCCTACATTAACACTATTTATTCCAGCTTGTGTTTGATAACCAAGAGAACAAATAGAATTATCTACTCCTGAAAATCCTGTTGTTAATGTGTTTTGAACTCCTGCAAATCCATTTAACATTCCTGTGTTCATTGCATAAAATCCATCACATAAGCCACTCTGAATACCTCTTACTCCATTTTCAAGCTGACCAAAGTTCATATCCTGACATAAATCAGCTCTAGTAATAGCACCTTCTACAGCACCTGCACCATTGCGGCCATATCCGAAGCCATTTCCGCCCCATCCGCAAAATGCGAACAAGAATAAAATGATAATCCACCAAGCACCATTTCCGCCAAAGTTATCATCATTTCTGTCTCCAGTTGCAGCTGCAATATCTGATAAGCTGTATCCTGTTGTTCCATTATTAAACATTTCTGTTTCCTCCTTATAAAATTATTTATTATTTACAATCCAAGAGTTTTCTTGAAATTGTTAAATTCAGTATCAAAATCTATTCCTTTTTCTTTTGCTAAATTACGAGCAATCTGTTCAATTTCGCCACTTTTATTTCCTTTTGCAAGCTGTAATAAATTTGCGGCGAATGGATTATTTTCTGTTTGTTGTTCCAACATACTTAATACCATTTGCTGAGGATTCCCGCCATTTTTCATCAAAGAAATAATTTGCATCATATTAGTAGGCATTTGCACTTACCTCCTTTTTAGGTTGTTCAACTATTGGTGTTACTTCTTGGGGTGTTGTTTCTGGAATTTTAATAACATTATCTATTTTACTTTCTAGCTGATTTATACGCTCAAGAATAACGTCAATAGGATTTTGCTCTGCCATAGGTTGGCTAGTATCTGGCTTAAAAGTTATGATATTTGTAGTCCCATTATTATTCCAAGATTTGATATAGATTTCACTTAAATCTGCTTTTGGAAAAATCCCATAACTTCCTATAGGTACATCAGTAACCTTTACAATATCCTTACTATCGACAATTTTACCATTTAATGTTTGTGTTTGAGTTTGCTGTGGTTGCATATTTTGATTATAAGGTATATTATAAGAATAACTTGGATTATAATAGTTGGGATTATAATTTGGATAATAATTCATACTTTCTTGCTCCTTTCTTTTAAAAATTTATTTATATCCTTCGTTGTCATTAGTATATAAATTTTTGCTAAAGATGAATTTATTAAAATGTCCTAAATTTTAATTAAAATTTATTGAAATCTTAAAATTTGGCATATAATGTAAAAAATAAAAAAGAGATAAGGATTTTATCATATGCGATAAGAATTTAGATGTTTTAAAATATAAGAAAAGAAAATTTGCATAAAAAAATAGAGAGTTCTTTTTAAGAACTCTCTATTTTTATAAAGAATAAACAATTTCTATTTGAACAACAGCTGCCGCTTGGGAATTTCCAAATATAGATGGAACAGCTCCTTCTGGAGCAGAAGAGAAAAAGTATCCTTCTAATTCATTTCCATATCGAATAAATTGCTCAGTGCTAATATATGCATAATTATTGTTCCAACCTAATTTTAAATTCATTTGATGAATATGATTAACTTCAGCAGGAATAGAAACCTTTGCTTTAAATAAATAAGCTTCTAGCCATTTTTCAATTTTTCTACGCTCAACATGATAATGGCCTGGGTCAACATGGTCCCAGCTTACCTGATCTTGAGATGTTAAACCACTAGAAATCCATTTTTTTAATTTATTAAATTTTTGGTCCTCTACAGTCATTGATAAACCATTTAAATAAAATGTCCCATCGCTAGTGATTAAAAATGCATTTTTTCTATCAGTATCAGAACTACCATTTCCTACACAAAATAAAGCTGAACCATATGGATAATTGTATTTTCCAAAGGCTGCTTGAGCTATATTACCTATTGTTTTTAAACCCCATCCATGAGCAAATGAGTAACTGCTCGAAACATTGCTATAAACGCCACCTACATGAGAACTAGCTCCACTTGCAGTATTGTATATACCTTCTGCATGAGAATTATATCCTTTTGCATGAGAATTATATCCTTCAGCATGGGCTGTACTTGCAGTTGCACTGGTAAAAGCACCTTCCGCATGAGAATAATCTCCTGAAGCGATAGTAGCTCTTCCTTCCGCATGAGAAGCTCTTCCTTCAGCTTTTAATATATTAGCATAGCCAGTCCCGCTTGCATTTAATATTGATTCTCCTTCTGCATGAGAATGTAGTCCATATGCAGCTGTCCAATATCCCTCTGCATGAGAACCTTCTGCATCTGAAACAGTATTAATACCTTCTGCATGAGATGCGACCCCACTTGCTACAGTCTTCGTTCCCTCAACATGGGAATAATCAGTCGCTGCATAATTATCATAACCTTCAGCGTGTGCTGCAACCCCATGAGCTTTAGTTGCCCAACCTTCTGCATGAGCATACTTGGCCTCTTCAGTAGTGCTGGTACCTTGACCTTCTGCATGGGAACTTTCTGCTATTGCATAAGTTCCATTACCAAAAGATGAACTATTTAATCCTTCAGCATGAGCGGCATCTCCTACCGCAATTGAATTACTGCCAGAAGCCAGTGTTTTTGTTCCTATTGAAGCACTATAAACCCCATGCTGCTTAGAGCTGCTGCCTCCAAGGTCAATCTTATCATCTTGATACAAACTTCTTTCTGCTTTATCTTCTAAAACAACTTGTACATTTTCATGTGTTCCATCATTATATTCTACAATTACATTTTCTGCGTTTACACTAATAGGATACTCAGGAGTTGTAGTAGTTTCATTAATTTTAATTTTAGCTTTTTTAATAGCATCTTTTTCAACTTCTATTTCTTTATAAGTATAAGTAAAAGAACTTACAGGCTGAGAGCCCACTCCATTAACTAAAGAGTCAACTGCAATAACATATTTTCCACCATCTTTAAAATAATTATTATAATCAAAAGTATAGCTTGTATTTGTTAAATTATCTGCTATTAATGTGTTATTAATATATAATCTATATATAATTATATATGAATACTGTATTTGTGGATTCCAAGAAAATGTAATTTGTTTACTTGTTCTATCTAAATTAGAAACTCGAATTCCAGTAATAGGTATTGGTCTATTAATATAAACACAAGGTGCTGAAGTAGCTACTCCCGCATCATTATTAGCAGTTACAGTAATATTAACCTGTCCTATATAATCTTTTAATGCCGTTTGCTTTAAATCATAAAAATTCTTTTCTGTACTGTAATTATTTCCTAAAAAACTTACCATATATGAAGTTGCCTTCTCAATAGCTCCCCAATGCAACACTTTATTTGTATCTATATACAAACCTGTTGGGGCTTCTGGTGCACGCCATTCGCTTAAAAAGAAAGTAGTCTGATTACTTGTAGCAGTTTCAGTAATACCAGGGTCCGTGATAGTTCTTGAAGTCTCAACTATTGCTGTATAAGTATTATTTCCATCTAAATTATATTGTCCATCATGTGGGAAAAAACTATCTGTATTAGATTTTAATACTTTAGTAAATTTTAATACTGACCCCTTATAAACCTTTAAAAGTTTATTAAAATTATTACTAGCAACTTCATCATCATATACCAGTTTTATATTACATTGTTGTCGATATGTTTCATTTACTGTAATAGAAAAAGATTGAGGCTTTAAAGACGGTCTGGTATCTGCATCATATGTAGATGTAGTAGATTGCTTAGCTGAATCATATATGTTAGCTCCAACTCTAATTCTATAAAAAAGTTCAAACTTATATTCTCCCGCAGTAATTACTCCATTAAAAATATTATATAAACTATAAAAAACACCATTTTGAACATCTATAGTTTTTATTTCTTTTGTAGTTTTATTTTGAATTGTCATTTTATATTCTAAATGATTATCTAATAAAAAAACATTTGAAATATAAGCAAAACCTATATTAAATAAAAAATTATTTCTATAACCTTGTTCTTTAGGATTCGAAGATGAATCATAGAGATTAAACACAGTTCCATTTACCTGTCCAATATCGGCGGGAGTTGTAAAAGAAATTTCATCACTTGTGCTATCAGCAACTTCCTCATTATCTTTCATTCCTGTTAATTTTAATTTATATTTTGTATTAGGTTTTATTCCATCTTGAAGTAAATATAAAAAAAGATTTGAAATTGAACTAGTTATTGCTTTTGTTACAGTGTTAACATAAATTCCACTGCTAGTCATAATTTTACATTGAATATGAGAATAGTCTTTAGTACTTTCACCATTCCAAGCAACAACCATATGATTTAATTCTTTTCCATACTCGGGGTTTACTACAACGCCTATAATTTTTGACATTTATTTTCTCCTTTCTCTCTTTTAATTTAATAATATATCAACCAAAGTATTATCTGATTGATTATTATTAAATTTTATATAATTTATTTTTATATTATTAAATTCTAAAATTCCAGTAGAACCAATTTTAAAAACAACTTCATTACTTTCATTTTTATTTAAAGGTAATGCTACATATACAATTTGGTCTGCTAAAGTTTGTATTCTAAAATGTTTAATATTATAATTTTCTAAATCCGTAAAAATGATATCACCTGCTTTAAAAGGTCCTTGAACCTGGATGAAACCATTATTATTTCTGTGTAACATTTTTTATACCTCCTTAATATTTATAATTCATAATAAAAGAGGTTTTTGTATTTTGTTGATTAAAAACAAAACCTATAAAACTAATATTGTAATCATCATAAATTTTATAATAATTACTAGGACCAATTTTAATATCTTCATTATTTAAAACAAAAAAGATATTTTCATCTCCTTCAATAGTAAGCTCTCTAATTGAAGTCATTGTACTATCTCCAAGTACACTTCCTATTAAATTATTTACTATTCTTATCTCTAAATTACCAATAGATAAAACATGAGAAACATAATTATTAGATGTTTCAACTTGAAAAATAACTTGATTACATGCTTTTTCTGGAGAAAAGATAATTTCATATTTTTTCACATTGTTAGTTTTATCTTGAATCCCACTTTCTAAACTTAATTTTCTAAAGATAATATCATCATCAGCTAATTCTCCTTCAGAATTATAACTTAATAATATATTTTTATCTGTATCAGATGGTACTAATTCAAAATAAAGATAATAACATTTACCAACTTCAAATTGTTTATCATTTTCTAATTGAATAATTGTATAATATCCATTACTGCCCCTTGTGGTATTAATAATTTTATAATCTTCTAAAGCAATAGGTTTAGAATAATAATTATCTATATCTACTAAAGTATCATTATTAGTACCTTGATATAAATGTTGTCCTATTTTATATGTTTTAGCCACTCCTTTTACTCCTTTCTAAATAGTATCCAATGCTCTAGTGCAAGATATAGACATTGTGCCTTCCGCTTCTAGAGGGATTGAATAAGATTCTATTATATAATCTCCATATATTTCACTTTTTTTATCTAAAACAGATATACGAATATTTGGCTCAAGATAATAAATTGGAATACTGTCTATTTCAATACTCTCATTTAAACTTACGCATTGATATAATAAATCTCTAGCTGCATAAAAAGCACTATTCCAAATAGCACTTGTTTTAGATAAATTTTTATAAATAGATGAAGGAACCAATATATATCTTTGTCCAGTTAATAAATAATCATCAATTTCTTTTTGAGTATCTTCTCCCACTGTATAATCTTCATTACATTCAATTAAAACGTAATCAGGAATATCAGGTTCAAAAATACAATTAACCTTGCTATCAGAATATGATTTAGTTCTTCTTCCAATATTATTTACACTATATTTAGCGACTTCTGTATTGCTATCTATAATATCTAAATAATATTTAACATTATACATATTAACGTTTGTTTTTGCTACATATTTATTATTTTCTATAGAATAAAATGCAGGCCATGCCTCTTCTAGTTCTATAAAATAATTATTAGTATCTCCGCCAGAACGGGTACCTTCAATCCCGCTTAAATATAAATCATCTCTCCAATTAGGCGGTGTTATAGTATCTACTATTGTAGCATCTTTTAATATAACATAATCTTTAATTTTAGGATTCCATTGATAAAATTTATTAGCTGAAATATCTCTATAAACTAATTCATTCGCTCCTATTTTAGGAAAATTATCATAATTAGAATAATCGATACTAACCAATAATCTATTATTTGTTTTATCATAAACAAAATTATTATATTTATGGTCACTCCAATTTGCGGGAATTGTATCAATAGCTAAATGATAACGTATAGAAGTTCCATCTGTGCCTTTTTCTTTTCCCCAAACTATAAAATCATTCTTTATATTTTCCCATTTCGGAGAATTAGAATAAGAAATAAATAAATCTGGATTATTAAATACATATGTAGCATTGCTTTTACCTATTTCAGATAAATAAGCATCTTTTTCTAAATTTAATAATTTATTTAAGTCTCCCGTTGCTTTTGAAGTGTTTAAATAATTTTGAATCTCTCTAAATACAAAGTTTCCATCTATATCATAAAAATATTCAAAATTACCAAGTGTATCTTTTATTTTGTCTAAAATTGAAGTGATAGAATCTCCTGCATTTGCTTTTAATCCATTTTCATCATCTTCTGCAGGATACACTAAATCTTCATAAAAACCACCAATATAATCTCCTTCAGAAAAATATAAATTACCTAAACCATTAGTGGAGAAACTATATCCTGCAACTGGTGGTGTTGGTGCATCTTCTATTTTTTCAACAGTATCGCCTAAATAATAAATACCATTGTGGCTATCGTTTTGAGCAAAATAAATTCCTTGTTTTTTCTCTTGTGCTGTACTATTATTATCTTTATCCGCTATTGGAATATTAGCTGCCGCTTTTTTTTCTTTCCACATCATTCCCATAATTGCAGTTTTAGGAACTCCATCAATAATAATTTTACTTAATTGCTCTCCGCCCCAATGATTTACTAATTCAGTAATTAATTGATATATTGTTATTTGCTCTGTTACAATTGCTCCAGTAGCTTTATCAAGAGTATCAAAAGTATCTAAATATACAGATGCGGGGAATGTGCCTCCACAATCGCCATTTAATAAACACATTTTATCCTGTAAATTCATTGATATTGTTAAACCAGCTTCACTATTAGAAAAAGAAGGAGACTGCATTACATAAATACCTTGCGGAAACCATATATAATCATAATCAGAATATTGCGGATATTCTTTCTTTAAAGTATTTTTAATACCTATTTGTAAAGAAACCTTTCTATTGATAACAAATAATTGCTTTAAATCCATGCTATCATAGTCTACAGTATCCGCAATAAACTCTAAACTAGCTGTTCTTCTCACGGTAGAGCTACCATCAATACTAATGCTACCGGAAGTAACCCTACCAGTTACTTCCGCAATAGCTCTTTCTTCTTTTGTCAAAACTATAATTTTTATAATCTTTGTTTTTATTTTTTCTAAATCCAATTGATGTAAAAACAAAGAATCAGATAAGTAAGAAAAATTATTTATCATTTTTTGCATACTCTCCTTTCTCTGTTTCATAAGTATAATTAATATAAGCATTAACAGGTACTTTTGCAATTTGACTTTCTTTATCATAAGGGTAAAATTTATCATTCAAATATATATAATTTTCATATTCCATATCTGTTGTCATAATAAAATCTTGATAGTCTGTTTCTTTTTCAAGACCTTTTTTATCTAATAATGCTAAATTTTCTTTAGAAATACTATTTTTTATATCTTCTATGCTATCAAAATTACTTCCTATTAAATATTTAGTTGAAATTCTATAAATACCATATTCAACAGGTTGAGATATTTCTGATAAAAAGTTATAAATATTTTCATCTTCATGGACTTTATTACTTGAAAGATATAATCCTCCAAAATAAGCATCTAAAATAACATATTGGTCATCATAAAAATCAAGTTTATTATTATTCCAAACAATGTGCTTATAATAATTATTGTTGTCTGCGGAGTCTTTAACATATAAAACTGTACCAGCTTCCGCCTCTATTCCTAATCTATCAATAGATAATAACTTAATATAAAATTTTTTTGAACTAACTTGGTATTTATTTCTTAAAATAGGTAATATATGTTCGTTATATCTAAATGTTCTTCTTTCTTGTCCTATACCTTTATAAGCAAAAATATTATTAATAATTTGATTATTATTAATATTCTTCTCCATTGTAACAATATAATCAATTACAACTTTTGGTGCTTTATTATATAATTGATTAATTTTAGGAAAATATAATGAAGTAACTGGAGTATTAAAATCTGCTATTTCATAATAAGGAATATCTTTTGATACAAAAATATCTTTATTATTAATGTTAATAATATATCCTTTACCTACTTCTTTTGCATTAGCAAAATCTGTGCTTATAGAAGATAATTGTCCATCTTCTGAAGTATAAATAGTTTGAGCATCTGTTTCATTTACAAATCTAATTTTTAGCCAATTAAAATTTTTAAAAGTATTAATTGTATTTGATGCTCCTTCATAAGCATGTTTATTATTTACTTCTTCTATTATTTCAGTTGTTCCTGTAAAAGTTCCCATAATTTGTCCTACAAAATCTTCTGTAATAATATTTTGTGTAGTGTCTCCTATGTATTGTATTCCATATTTATCAATATTAGCAAGAGAATAATCAGAAACTTCTGTTACAGTAGCGGATAGATTATATACTAATCTACCTAATTGTTCTTCTGGAGTAATAGAAATTTCAGTAAATTTAACTAACATATTTCCTTCAGGAGTTGAACGGAATAATTTTATATTATCTTCATGTAAAAAATCTAATACTTTTTCTCTAAAATCTCTTTCATAAATATAATTATTTTGAGAAGTTATATGTTTAATATTATTAAAATTATCATACTCTTTTACTATATCAGAAGAAAAATACATATTATCTTTTGTTGTAAATAAATTTTCATTTGTAAAAGTATTATGACCCTCTTTATCTATAGTTACTAGTTCATATTCATCACTAAAAAAAGATATTAAACTATTTAAAGTAAAACTTTTATAATTTACAACTCCATTCTTTGTAATGAAAGGATACTTTGAACCAAGAGTAGAGGTAACTGATTCCATTACATTTCTTGTAAGAGAATCAATAGAAGAATTATATTTTAAACATAATATCTTCCCATCTCTAACTATATAAATATCATCTAAATAATTAATTGCGGAAATAGGGTTATCATTTTCATCTAACTCTTTTAATAAAACTCCCCTTCTACCTAAATTATCAAATCTTTGAACTCCATATCTATAAAAAACTCCGCTTTTCGTTGTATAATCATACCAAGTATAATCTAAAGGAACTCCATCTGATATATATACTCTATGTACATCTTCCCATACTGTATAATTACTTTCACTAGAAGTTCTTCTAAAATTTATAACGCCAATAAATCCCGATATATTATCTTCTTTATGTTTTACATTAATTTTTATACGTCCTAAATCATCCTGAGCTTCCGTTGAAAGAATTGCGTTAAGCGGGTTCCCGCCGCTTGTAATTATCTTTATATAAAAATCTTTTGACTCTTTATATTTAGTTATAGTAGTATAATCAAACCTAATTCTATAATTCATATCTTCACTAAATTGATAATTAAATGTATATTTAAAAACATTAGGAGTATATTCATTAGCATAAAGAATACCAGAATCACTGATTAAAGTTTCTTCTTTATCATCAATATAAACTCTTATACGGTAAGACTCTAATTTCTCTTGTTCTTGACTATCTCTAAAAAGCAATTGACCATTTAAGTCAGTTAAATTTGAAACATAAAAAGTGCTTGATAAAGCACCAGTTAAAGATTCTTGATTTAATTCTGATATATAAATACTAGGTTGTGAAATAGGTCTTAATAAACAAACGGTTGACCATTCCGAAAAATTATTTATTTGTTCATTAAACCAATCAATAGTTCCAATATTTTTTGCATTTGTCGCTTCGCCTTTTTTAGTGAAACGAATTTGAGCTTTCATATATTGATTTATTGTAAATTTTTTTTCATCTTTATTGTCAAGACTAATAAAGTCTTCTTCAGTTAATGTGATATAATATTTATTATTCCCACTAACAGTTTCATCAATCCCAAATTTATCTTTATCTTTGCTAGTAAATACTTTTATGCCATTAGTTGCTTTTAATAAAGATTGATTAGTATATTGATTTCTAACTGTAACTTGAATACAATCTGAAATTTGTTCATAACTATTATAGGCAGAAATGCCAAAATATATTCTAATAGTTGCTCTTTGTTTCTCTTCATTAAATTTATCATTTATAATAGGGAAAGCAGGCATATAAGTATCTACTATTGGCGGATAAATATCTATTTTAAAAGCCATATTATTTTCTCCTTTTTCTCTTTTATTTTTATTATTCCGTTGGAGGGGTATTAGGCAATGCTCTTAAATCCTGCATTAATTTACCAATATAAGAATTACCCTGTTCATCTCGATAATTTTTATATCTTCTTTCTATTCCTTCCAAACTGTAATCATCAATCCATTTTTTTTCATAGCAAAAATAATGATGTTTTTCTGTTATCCACGTTTTTATATCATTTTTATCTGAATCAATTAACAAATCTACTTTATTAGCAATAATTGTTAAATACTCACAAATATGTTTTTGCTCTGCTGCTAAATCTTCTATTTTTTTATCTTCTTTTCTAATTTTTGTATATATATTTTCTCTTTCTTTATCTTCATTAAAACCTTTCTTAAAAAGTTGTCTTAATTTTGTCACAGCCCACTCTATAAAAGTAACAACTTCTTTAATGGCAATAGCTAACATAACAACAAACATAAGTATTTCTGCTATAGAATATGTTGTTAATAATTCTAACATAATATCCTCCTTCGATTTTTCGCTACTTTATATAAAACTCTATTAGTTAAAATAAAACAATTTAGTCCAAGCAATAAAAAAACAGGGATAGTCTTAAACTATCCCTATTATGTTTATTATTTTTGCTTACCAATGATTCCTTCAATAGTAGTGATAACAAACTTTTCTATATCACCATAGTTATTTTGAATTGCGGAAGTTACTTTATCATTCATTAGATTTAAGGCTTGATTTTTAGCTTTTTCTAATGCTTTCTTTTGAGCCTCTAAAGTAAAGTCGCCATTCTTTTTTAAATCATCAACATATGTCTGTTGAACTGAATTAACTGCTGTAGCAATAATATCTGTTGCTTTCTTTAATTGCTCATTATTAACTTTTTCATCTACATATTTTTTTGCAAAATATGTTAATACTGAAATAGCAACAGGTATAACAATAGATATAATTGTTTGTAAAATCATTAAAAATACTTCCATATTTACCTCCTTTAATCAAGAAAACAATTAGATTCTGTAGAACCTAAAATAAATTTAGTTTCATTTATATCTCCATTTGTGATTAAAACATAAACACCAACACCGGGTTTATATTTTTTATCTGTATTACTATAAGCAACAATAGAAGAATCTTGATAGGCAACTTTATATTGATTACCTTCAATGTTTTCTTCTATTATCCCATATATAGTTGTATTAAAATTACTTGTTTCTAATCTTCTATTAATTAAAATATCAATAGCATTTAGAATTGCATTATTAATTTCTTTTTCTCTCTTCATAACATATTCTCCTTTTTTTCTCTATGATTAAAATAAAAATTAATATAATAATATTAATTTATTTTAACCAGCGGAGGCGGGGTTGCCGCCATCCGCTATCTTCTTTTAGTAGAATATGCTTTTTGAGTTGCCATATTTTCTAATGAATTAAATGCTTTTTCAATTTCTTGTGCGTTTGATACGCCAGGAAAGTCCGCATTTATAGTAACATTTTGGTCTATAGTTACTTCATCATTTGAAATGCCTTGTTTCATAGATAATTGATTTTGAAGAGTAAAATCTTTTTTGATACTTTGCATATTACTATATAAAGTATCTATAATTTGTTGAGCAATTAAAGAAGATAAATCTAAACTTTGAGTATTTATTTCTCTAACACTATCAACAATTTTTAACATATTTGCAGTATCTTCTTTATTAAGAACTAATTCTTTTTCATGTAACATAGCAATTTTGCCATCTGAAGAACTCCAATTTCCAGTATAACCACCAGTGTCATATCCCTCAAACCATTTTTCTATATCTGAATATGATAACCAACGTGTCATGTTATTATAAGGATTTACAATTTTTGCTATTTGAGGCTTATTTTTAGGTTGAGCAATTTGCATAACTACCCAATCTACTTCAGAAGTTCTTAAATATGTCCCAGTAGGATTACCTTTTTTGTCATATTCAGGAACACCCGCAGGATTAGGTCCTTCGCCTTTACCTTGAATATAATCACCAGCATCAACACGACCATTTTTTTGTTTTGATAATGATTTTTGAGATGCATCAATTGCAGCCTTATATTCAGAAGCTGAAGCTTTCTTTCCATTAACTGATAAAGTGTAACTATTCTTATAATGAGTTGTAACTGTAACTTTTTTACCTTTTAACTTGTTAATAGCAGTTTGTAAGTTTCCAACTTTTCCAGTTGCGTTATGCAATGAAGTACCTAACGCATCAATAGGAGCTTTAACTTCATTTAAACTTTCTTTTAATTTTTTGATTTTATCATTATTATTAATTGTTTTTCTATAAGCATCATATTTTTCTACCGCTTTATCCCACTCACTCTTAATTCCTTCTACTTTTTTCTGATGAGTAGTTAATATAGTATTCATTGCAGGTATTTGAACACCAATTTCTGTTGTCAAATTACCAAAGCCATCTTTATAATTTGACATTGCAGTATTACAATTTTTCCAAACATTTTTTATTACAGCTTCCATCTCTCTAGAATTTTTATTAATTCCTGAATAATAATTAGTAAATGCAGTACCTAATTTTGGTAAGCTATCTTTTATCCAACGTTGTTTTTCATCATCAGATAATTTTTGCCAAATTTTATCAGTTTTTTTAGTTTGGTTCATTGCAATTGTATATGCAGCTTCTGCATAATCATTCTGAGATTGTAAAAGGTCATCATAAGCTGCATCATATTCCATTTTCCATTCTGTATAATAATCACCAACATGTGTTTGCATCCATGATTCTATTTGTTCTTGAGTTAAACTATCTACATTTTCAAGACCTTCTGATTCCGCTTTAGCTTTTAAGTCACTACTTAATTGTTTAATTAAACTCATAGATTTCTCTATAGCAGATTGATTTTGGTCTTTAGTTAATTTATATACATCACTATTAGCGTCATTTAATTCTTTTTGTGCTTTTAAAACATCATTTGAATTTGATGCATATTGATAAGTATAATTACCTTGAGAATTTCTTCTTAATCTTAAAGATGTTTTTTTATCTTGAGCCTCTTGTAAAGCAATTTGTTTCTTTAAAACATTATATTTTGCTTTAGCTAATTTAAAATCATATTCACTTAAATATGCTTGATTTTTTAATTGCTTTTCTTGTTCATCTCTAAATTGTGCTAATTTTTCTTTTATTGCATCAGAAGATGCTTCATCAATATCCATATCAATAGATAAAGTAAAATCTTTTAAATTAAGGTCTTTTTCAATATTGTCATACCAATTATTAATATAATCTTTATCTAAAGACCAAAGTTTATCCATCCAATCAAAACCTTTTCCATCAGTCATTTCATTTTCAAAATCTTGAAAAGCTGCTTCAATAGAGTATTTAAAAGCGTCTTGATATGCTTTTAATGAATTTAATGAGGCCTGTTGAGCATTGCTTTGTGCTGTTTCAGAATTTTTAATTGCCTCATCTCTTAAACCTTCTAATTCTTCAATGCTATTTTTAGTTGTCTGTAATTCTTGTTTTGCTTGTTTTTTAGCCTTTTTAGTTTTAGCATTTCTAACTTTTTCTTCTTGTTTTGCTCTAATTTTTTCTTCTTCATCAATTTGCTTTTGATAATCGTTTCTAATTTGGTCCCATTTATCTCTTTCTCCATAATAGTATTTAGTTGATTCTGCATACTCATTCCCTAATTGAGTTGATAACTGGGCCTGCTCAGTTTTATTGCTACTATGTATTAAATTTAATAAATCTGCATAATATTTGGTTTCTTCTGTGATATTCTTTAATTTATTTTGTACATCATTAAAATCTTCTTTTAATGAAGACATCCACTCTTTCATAGTGCTATAATATTCTTTAATAGCCTCTTGTATAGATTTTGCTGATTCCATTGCTTTTTGTGTATAATTTTTATATGCATCCATAGCTGCTTGAGAATCAGTTCCATACGTTTTATCCGTTCCGCCTTTAAGAATTTTATTATAAGCCTTTTGAGCCTTTTGAGCTTCATTAATATAAGTCTGAACTTCACCTGATTTACTATAACTCATTCCTTTAGCAATATTAGTTTGTAATTTTGTAAAGTAATCTGAATCAGATGCCATTGCTTCCCTAAATTCTTGAAGATTTCTAATTGCTTCTCCAGTGTCTACCTTAACAGTAACTTCAGCTTCAATGGCTTTAACATTGTTTTCTACTTTTTGATAAATTAGTTCTTGCTGCTTAGCTAAATTATCTCCGGCTTCCTGTAATGCTTCATTATATTTACCATAAGCGTCTTCATAATCTTCAAAATCTTGTTTAGCTTTTTCATAAGTCGTTTCCTTGCCTGCGGCAGCTGCCTTATTAACTTTAGCCTTTAATTTTTCCCATACTTGCTGATGATTTGATACCGTTCCATCTTCTCCGAAGCTGGCACCATAATGAACTAATTTACTACCTTGTCTATTAATATCTTTTTGAATTAATTTATCTTTTTGTTTATATAATTTTAACTGAGAATCAAGTATTTTATTTTCTTCTTTAATACCTTGTATTTTAGTTAAACCATATGTATGTTCTACTAAAGTATTTATTCTATCATAATATTTTTCTTGAATTTCTAATTGATTATTAATATTTTCTAATAAATCAAATTCATCTGTTAATTTATCTAAATCTTTATCATCATCTTTGTCTTTTGGAGAATATCCTTTACCTTTTGCTGCATTATTTAATCCATATTCAGCTCCCGCTTTTTGAGCAGTTAAAGAAACAATATCTGCATTTCCTGAATTAATTGCAGCATCTATGGCTTTAATATTCTTTTCAAAAGTTGCAGCTAATTGTTGTGATTGCTCTGTATTATCTAAATATTTTGCAACTTTATCTTTATTAATTTTTTTGCCTGACTGAGTTGTTGTAGGTTCTGTCCCTGAATAACCCTCTGTATCTTTTAAACCAGTTTTAATACTAGAGGTATCACCTTTTAATGCAGCTTGCCAATTTTGAGCAATAGTATCAGCCATGTTTGCACTAACACGAACTTTTGCCTCTGCTAAATTCTTATAATTTTCATAAGATTGTTTATTGACATCATTTTCAGAAGTTGTTACCGATAACGCATTTTCTATTTCTGTATCTGTTGCTTCTTTATCAAGACTAGAATTATATTCTTCAATAGTTTCTTTTAATTTGCTCTTTGCTTTTTCTCTTGACTCTTCTGAGACATTTGCTTCATTTACAATAGCAAGCATTTTTGCATAGTAATCTCTTTTATTTTTTAATTTTATTTGATTAGCTTGAATGTCAGCAATAGCTTCATCAATTGTAGCATTAGCTTGTTCTTTTGCGGCAGCCATTGCAGAAGCAGTAGCTTCTTTATTCAACTTAATCGTTCCATCTTTTAAATAAGTAACCTTATCTAAAATTCCCGGAAAAGCCTCGCCTAATCCTTTTATATCTTCTTGAGCTACTATAAATTTTTCGCCAATTTTAGATGCTTGGTCTGTTATATTTGATAATGTTTTAGATGCAGTCTCAAATTCATCATCCATTTGAGATTTTATCTCAACAATAACATTATAATCTTGCTCAGTAATTTCATTCATCTGGTCATAAAAATCATCTGAATCTAAATCAACTTTAACGTCATCTAATAAATTACTTACATCTCTTTCCATGCTAGATAATTTAATTTCGTCCATTTTATCTTGAACATTTTCAAGAGATTCAAGCCATTCTTGAGTGCCTGTTAATTGAGTATTCATAATAGTATCAACATCTGCAGCAATATCTGGGTATAAAGCTCTAAGTTGATCGGCACTATCATATAAGGCTTTATAATCATCATTATCTCCAATATTTGCAGAAGTTATATCACCTGATAAAACACCAGATGCTAAAGATGATGAATTATCTGCAAGTTGTTTAGCACTTTCAATAAAGTTATGTTGAAATTCAGTAATATTATTTTCAACTTCATTAAGAATTGCTTTAGTCATTTCATCAACAGTATCATTTCCATGTTCATTAATAAATTCTTGACTTCCCCAAATACTGTCTATATTATCAATACCAACTTTACCTAAGCCAGTTTTAGATAATTTTTCAATAACTTCTTGTTTATTATTTTCATAATCTTCTTTATTGAAGAATTTAGCATCTGTATCAAAATTAACTTTTGCAGCACTATCATATACATCTTGTATTGCACGAATTTCATCTTCATCAAAATGGGTACGTTCATAATTATTAGCTGATATTTTATTTTTTAATTCTGTTGGTAATTTACTAACATCTATTTGATTTTTATAACCCATAGCTTCTTGGAAAGAATTTAAATCAAAAGCTTGACCTGTCTTTCTATCAACAAATTGAGATTTTTTTGAATCATAATCATAGCCATAATTACTCATACTCTCTTTAAGGTCATCTAATTCTCCATTATCACTTCCATACATGTCAGGCATATAATCAAATAAAAGCAATGGATTTATTTTACCTGATTCATCAAAGAGAGATAATTTTTTGGTAAAAGCTCCGCCCCCTGCTTTTACTGTTAAATTTTTATAACTTTGTTTACTACCTTTTGATTTAGATGCAATATCCTTTATATTATCAACTCCATAAGCGGAAGTTAATGCGTTATCAAACATTACTCCTCGGCCCATTTTTGCTTGATATTTTTCTTCATAAGCAATATTTTGAGTATTTCCAGATGCAGATAAATTTTCTTTATATAATGCTTCTGCAGCTTCTTTTGCTGAGGCTCCTTTATTGGCTTCTTGATAGTTTTTGATTGATTTTTGAATATTTTTATCTTCACTATTTTGAATTTGAGAAATAGCGTTTTTTCTCTGTTTTTCATAATCAGAATCAGAAGTAGCCTCAGGCATCTCTCCAATAATTAATTTAGTTTGAGCATTTACTAATGCCTCTAATTGGTTAGTATATTCGCCTATTTTTTCGCCTATCTTTGCAAACATTCCAATAGCGTCTTTATATTCATCCGAATCAGTTCTTCCATTTTCTTGAGCGTTATGAATAGATTGATTTAATTGATAATAATATTTTAATATATCATCTATATTATTTAAGTCAGAAAAGTTTACGTCTACACTACCTAATTTGATTTGTTTATCAAAATCATCTTCATCTTGAATTTCAGTTACTGTATTTTCTGCGGCAGCATCTATACCTGTTTGTAAAGTAGGTAAAGATTCTTTTATTTTTTTAGTTCTTAATTTTTCTACTTCTTCATTGAATAAAGCATAATTATCAACTAAGCCTAATAAATATTCTCCTTCAGTTCCAAAGCTTTTTGCTAATTCACGAGATTTCTCTCTTAAACTATCAACACCTTCTCCAGTCTTTTTATAAGTATTATAAGCCTCTTCATATGATGTATTTAATTCATTGATTTTGTCTATTTCTTCTTGTTTTGTATTTGCTAATTCAATGCTTGCTTCATTATTTTCTTTAATCTTTTCTTTTGCTTCTTCATTTGATTTATTAACTATAGCAAGAATAGCTATTAAACCTGCTAAAGCAGCTACAAAAATAACAACTGGATTAGACCACATTGAGGCATTTAATGCCTCTTGTGCTACTGCAGCCTTTTCTGTTGCTACTGTTTCGCCTTCTGTTGCTACCGCACTTGCAATAGTTGCAACTATTTTTTTATTTTTAATGCCTATACTTGCTATATCTATATCATTAACAGCCTTAAGAGCAGAATATATCATAGGAAGAACAAATCCTAATTGAGTTATAATTTGTAATGCTTTCTCTGGACCTGATATATCTTTATTGTAAATAGTATCTAATATACTATTAACACTTCCTAATGTCATTGCTAAACTAGATACTGCACTTATTGTACCTTGAATATTATCAGCTTTAGTTTGATTTTTTAATTTATTCCCAGTTGATTGATTAAAACTATTTTGCTCTATATTTACTTCTGTTTCTTTATTCTTTCTCTTTGTTAATGTTTCAATATATTTTTCTAAAGCACTTTGTTGCTCCTGCTTTAGTTTTAACATTTGTTTTTCAGTAAAAATAGTATTTTTAGAAAAACCTGCCTCTTTTCGTAAAATAGCTAAATTTACTGTTTCTTTTGATACTTTTCCTTTTTGTACATCTACTAATCTTTGAGCTGCATCAACCTGTTTTTGCATTTCTTTAGTAACATCTTGAATTACCATTAATAAATTTTCTTCTGTTGAGTTCTCTGCCTCTTGAATTTTAGTGAACATTAATGAAGTATCTGTTAATTGTCCTTCTTTTTCATTACCATGAAATGCATTTCCATTATTAGTAAATAAAGCTTTTGCTTTTTCTCTTGCAATAGGTAATTCAGCTTCTAATATAGTTTTTTCTTTTTCTAAATTTCCTATACGTTCTTGCTGAGCAGTTAAAGCATTATATTCTTCTTCTGTTAATGATTTTCGAATTTTATCTATCTTTTGAGCTACTTCGGCTTCAGCTTCATATTTTTTTATATTGCCTGCTTGTTCATTTGTTAATTTTGTTCTTTCTTTATTACCTTCTTCATTAACTTGAGTTCCATAATAAGAATTATTACGTCCATCTAATTTTATATTAGATACATTTTTAAGATTTTGTCCTTCTTTATAGGCATCTGCTTTACTTGCAACAATTGCTGCATTTTCATTCTTTATATCTTTATTTTCAAAATGTTTTAATAATCCTTTACTTATCTGATTTTTAAATAGATTAGCTATAATAGTCATATAACCAATCATAGATTCAAAGCCGCCACCCATTCCATTTGTGAACTGAGTAACAACAGTCATTAGCTCTGTTAATCCATCAACTAAATTATTAACTTCTTGACCATCACCAATTAAAGCACTATAAAAAGCTTCAGTTTGAGTTGAAAGTTGTTGCTGTTTAGCAACCATACTTTTCATATAAGTATCTTGTTGAACTTGTAATGTGCCTATAGAATCTTTAGAAACATCTAATTCTTTATTATATTGATTCCAGTTTTCAAAAAGAGCAAATAAATTATTGTATTGTCTCTTACCAGCCATAGCAATTGCGGCAGCTTGTTTCTGTTCTCTAGACCATCCTTGCCATTTTTGACCAACCTCTTCAATTACGTCTCCCATATCACGCATTGAGCCAGTTTCATCTAAGATATTAACACCCATAGTTTTCATTTGAGAAGTAATATCCCCAAGAGATACTCCAAATTCATCTGTACCATCTGCCTCTAAATCACCCATACGAGCATAAATTGTCTTTAAAGCAGTACCTACTGTTTCAGGTGCTTGTCTAGTAGTAGAAATAATCGTTGAAATTTGCGCAGCTAAGCTATCAACATTTACACCCATTGCATCAGCTGAAGATGCTACTTTAGACATAGCTGTTGATAATTCTTCCAAGTCAGATGCGGAAGTCGCAGCTACCGCTGCCAATTTGTCTACATATTTTTCAGTATCCTGCGCTTGCACCTTATAACCATTCCATACAGCAGTTAATTCTTCTGATACAGCAGAAGTTGACTGTCCTGTAACATTAGCAGTTTTTAAAGTCGTGTCAGTTCTAGCTTTTGCTTCAGTATCATTTAAACCCTGTTGATAATAAATTAAAGATGCTTCAGTATAATCTCTTGTACTTTTACCTAAGCCTTTCGCAGCATTATTAGCCTCTTTGGCAAAAGTTTGCATATCTTGTGAAGATTTATTTGTTACAATCTGAATATCATTTAATGATTTGTCTAATTTTTGTACATAAGTAAAAGCTTCTCTTACAGATTGAGTTATTTTATTGAAAACTCCAGATGCAATACCCCATTTAACAGTATTTGTCATAGTTGTCGCCATCTGGTCTAATAAACTATTACTTTCTTTTATTTGAATTTTAGTATTTAGAATACTACTACCTAATGTTGCAAAACTATTTTGGCCTACTGACCCTGCAGAATAAAGTCCAGTTCTTAATTGCTGCATAGAAATGCCTGCTTGATTTAATCCTTGAGTAAATTTACCAATATTAATTTGTCCAAAATCATAATTAAAAGATTCTCTTAATATTGTCCCTACTTGTTGAGCCATAGCGCCAGCTTCTTTTAATTGCTTAGTAGCTCCAGGCATTTGACTTAATGCAGTAACTTTATCAAAACTTTCATTTAATTGAGTAAAACCAGTTTTATCTATATTAAAACCGATAGTAAAATCAATTCTATTACTACCTGCCATAATCCTTTTCCTCCTTATTTTCCGTTCATATTTATATGTAAAAAAATATAACCCTTACTATCATTGTATGATAATAAGGGTTATAATATTAATTTATTTTGTCCGTCCTATTCTGTAATATCTCTTCCACCATTTGCCGCTTTAGCAAATTCAATTACATTACTATAATCTTCTGGTTTAAAATCTTTTAAAGATTGTAATAAATTTTGCATTTCTTCTTGCTTAGGTATTTTTTTACTTATCTGTTCAATAGCATTTGCAATACCATAAGATACACTTTTTCTTTCACTTACATACTCTTCTTTGTTAGATACTAATGAAGAATATAATGTCGCATATTCATCATCAGGAATCGCATCAATAATCATATCTAACAAACCGCTAGTTTTGAATTTATCATATAAGTCTGATAATTCCATATCTTGTTCTTCTTTTGAAAAAACAATATTAGTATATGCAATAGCTAAATTAATATTAAAGAACATATCTAACTTATATTCATTAATAATGACAGTATCATCTATACTTTGTAATAAAGTTGTGTTTAATAAGTTATATTTTTCAATAGATGGAAGATATTTTAATACTTTTATTTCTTTGTCTTTAAAAGTAATAACTGTATATTTATCAGCACCTTCCTGTTTAAAATCTAAATCTGAATAATTTATAAATATTTCTGACATTCCTTTTATCTCCTTTTATATTTCTTAATTCTAGTATATCATAAAATTTTTTAGTTGTCAAGAAAATCCTAATTTACAAAAATCTTTTTTAAGTTTTCATCTAAAGCCTCTCTAACCGTATCTTCTAAATCTTCTCTTATATGATTTCTTAATCCTCTTTTTCCTTCAGCAAAATTACCAGTTGTCATTCTTTCTCTCACAATTAGTTCTAACATTTGTTTTCCATTCATGCTTTGTCCTTCTGCCAACACTTTATCTATTAATTTTTTAACTTGCGGAAGACCAAATAAATCAGCCTTGCTTGACTTTGCAGAATAAGCTAAGCCATTATTTAATTCTATATCACTACCATATAAACCTGAAGTTTGGTCAACTGTTCCAACGCCTTTTTGCATAAACTGTCTAACTCTATCTTCTTCTGCTGTTGCAGTTAAAGCTGCCCTTTTAAAATAAAAAACTTGATAACCTTCTGCAATATCTCCTGAATTACTTACTGACATATAGTTATATTTCTGATTTTCTTTCCAAAATACAAGATAAGGAGCATTATCTTTTAAGCTTTTTGACTTATTAAAACGATGTATAACTTCTTTATATGTTTCATTTAATTTAGTTAATTCTGCTTCTTCTAAATTGCTATTTAATATTTTTAAAGAATCATTTTGAGAAACAGTTTTCAATGTCATTCTTAATGCATTTTGTCCAGAATTATAAGCTAATGAAACCCATTTATTAATTTTTTGACTTGTACTCAAATCTAATTGATAAATAACTGGTTTATTATTTTTTTCAAATAAATAAGTTATTTTTTCTGACCAGCCTTGCATTTCTAATACTGCTTGTTGAAATCTTAAGACTTTTACCCTCAAATCATATAAGACTTCTCTTTGACTCTCTGCCTTAATTTTATTAGCTATAATATCTTTTTGTTCTTGTAATGATGAAATAATGTTATCAACCTTAATTTCATCGTCTGTATAAGATAATTCTTTTAAAGCCTCTTTTCTTGCTTTAATTTGGCTGTTAATACCTGTTTTTGTTCCAATTTGCCCACGCATCTTTTCTATGCCTTTGTAAACATAGCCACTCATAATTGAATTTACATCTTCTGCAGTCTTTATAACTTTTTGTCTTAACTGCTCTAAATCTGAACCATTTTTCTTTAATATTTCTAAACTTCGTTCTATAGTCTCTTGTGTCTGTTCTTCTATAGTTTTTTCACCAATTTTAACTTCTCCAACTTGAACATTAGCTTTTGCCATATTTAATTCCTCCTTTCCCCAGAAATAAAAAAAATGAGGAGAGTTACCTCTCCTCATTAAATTACTTTATTAAAATTGATTTTTCATCAATATTAATATCATCTAATCCATCATTAACAGTATCAGATTTTAATGAATCAGTTTTTACTTCATTTTTTGTGTCTGTACTGTCTGTACTAGGGTGTCACGCTGTCTTCAAATTCAGCTTTTTCGTCATCAACAACTTTTTCACCTTCGGCATGGCTCATTACCTGCTGTCTGCTTGTTGAAGTAGCATCTCTATCAATAATCTGCATTACACATAATACCTTTTTCTTTCTATTGAAATAAGTATAACCTGGCATAGCATCCATTGTGAATGTAAATGTTGATGGGTCTCCAGTTGGAGCCATAGTAAATGTAAAGTTAGACTGGATTTTAACATTAGGGAATGTTAATTCAGCTGGCATATCTTTACCATTCTTTTGCTTTCTAAATAATGTACTAGCTTCTACATAGTAGTATCCTGCAAAGTTTTCTGCATCAATTACTAATTCTGAAACTGTTTCACCTTTCTGTAATACATAGTAATCTACAATTACAGTAGTTCCTTCAGCAGGAAGTGTTTCTCCAGTGACTGTAACACTATTCTTTGTAGCTGTTGCTGTATAAGACTTACCTGTAACTTCTCCGCCTTCTTCTTCTAATACGAAAATAGGAGCAGTTGTACAAATTTCATCACCAGCTTCTAATGCATCTGCTAAATTAATAAGGCCACTTGCACCAACTGTTGTTTCAGTTGAAGTATGAACATGAACCTTTTCAGCACCATCTCCTGCAGTACCGCCAAATAAACCAGCACCTGATAACATTGCAAAACTTATTGGAGATAAAAGAGCATCTTCAACAGTAAATGTTAAACTTTTTTCACCTTCCCAAGCAATTAAGTTTGTATTACCTTTACCACCCTGAGCATATACTGTTGTAGCAGCTTCTTCCATTGTAGAAGTTTTAGCTGAATCAATATATAATACAGGTTGTCCTGGCTTAAAAACGTACTTAGAATTAGCATCACCTAATCTAATAGTTGATTTAGCTTTAAATACAACATCACATATTTCTCTTACACCAAATCTCATGTATAGTTTCCTCCTTAATTTTTTGTCTTATCTTTTATATATCATCATGAATATCATCCATCCAATACTTACCATCTTGTAAATCTTTTGCTCCTGCTAATCGAGCTTTAAAAGTATAATCAAAATTTTGTTTCAATAAAAATCTTTCATATTCATCTCTAATTTGATAAATGGTATACTCTAATAAAGTATTTATATCCTTATGCTCTCCAACAGCTAAAATAGAAACATATTTACTTAAAATGTTTACTTTAACCCGTTCTCCTTTTGCTTCAGCCGCCCTTTGACGACCTTTTTTAAGTTTTTCCGCAATTCTTCGAGCTTGCTCATTTACAGGATTAAATTCTTGACCTTCTTCTTGTTGAAAAGTTAAACAAAATATTATATTTAATATTTCTTTAAAATCTTCAAAATTATCTTCATTAATAGAACCTACTAATTGCTCTTCTTGAAAAAAGTCAATTGAGTTTGTTTGAATAGTATATTCATATCTTGGAAACAATAGCATAAAAATCATATTAATACTCTCTTTACCTACCTGTATTTCATGGTTTTTATCATCGCTATTATTTTCATTCATTATTGACATTATTATTTCAAAATTTGTTTTATTTCCTAAAAGAATTTTGTCCTGCTCTAATAAAATATCTTTAGAAAATTTTAATAATTCACACCCCATATAGAAGTTTTCTTCTCCTATAAAAGCAATTTCTTTTAAAGAAGGCTGATGAATAACTATACCGGCTTGAATAAAAGGAATATCATTTCCAGATATTAATAATAATTCATCCATAACTATTCATCATTTTCTATTTTATCATCAGTACCATGAATAGCTTCATATACTAATGTATAGCCGGATAATTGTTCATTTAATATAAGCTCATTTGCAGTTAAAAATTGTAATGTTCCTATACCTGATAATTTAGAATTATTTAAAATTCCATCTATATATCCTGCTATTTTTAAAGGTCTTAATCTATAATCACCTAAATCCCAATAGTCAGTATGACATATAATATCAAAATGAACAAAACAATCTCTAAATTGCGGATTGTTTGCATTTGGTGTAAAATTATCAAATGAAATAATAATATATGCTTTTACTTCTTCATTCTCTGGAAATTTAATTTTTGGAACATTTCTGATATATCCTTCTTTTATTAATTTTCCAATAGACATTTCTTGAATTTTTTTCTTATAAACTTCATTGTCAAGATTATCTAAACAATCTTTAGCGTTTATAACTAATAATCTTTTCAATTCATCACAATAAGGTTTGCTTTCTATAAAAAGTTTACGCAAAATTTTTTCTGTGTCATTTTCACATGAAAGAAAAGATGATTGAAAATCTTTCATTATTAAATCTTTTCTCATATTCCTTTTATCTCCTTTATAAAGAAGTTATCGTAATTGGTAATACTATATCTTCTTCATTATCTTTTTTATACAATAAATTAAAAGAACCGCTTTTCCCAGCTGTAACTTCAAGAGTAACAACATTATCTTCAAGTTCTATAATTTTTACTTTATGACTATCAACACTCCATACTCCACCTGTGGTTCCAGCAATAGAATAACTAACAATATCATAAGGTTGAATCGTAGCGGGACCGTCAATATAAATTGCACCATGTTTAGGTTTATCCGGATTAATCGGCTCCTCCGCATTTTCCATACTATTTTGATAATATTCTTTTGCTGTAATCATTATAATGCCTTTACCATAATATGGATTCGCCGCTTGAACTTGCCAAATTTTTCCATCAAATTCTAATTTAGCAAAACGTTTTAAATATTCTAAAGTATATTCATTTTTAGGTATATACATAACTAAAGTATAATTAGGAGTATTCCAAACTATATTATTCTTTTGATTCCAAGGAATTGTAGTTTCAACGGGTCCTCTAACATATCCTTTATACTTTTTACCTTGTAAATTTATTTCTGCAGTTTGGCAAGCCCTACACTCAGCTCTAAAATAGGCTTTTTCTTCTGGATAAGGGAGATAAACTATCCAATATGTATTATCATCCACCCATTTAAAAATATCACCTGAATTAATTCCTATTTCTTCTTCTCCTACACTAGTTTTTCCAAGTCTTTTTTTATTTAAACATATGTCTTTAAAAGGTATTGATAAAATTTTATTATCATAATCTGGTTTTAATTTATCTGGGTTAATCAACGCTCTAAATTGTCTACCATCTGCTAATTCAATAGTAGCAGATTGATATGAGTATAATAAAGCTTTTTTTAAACTTCTTAACTTGTCTAGAGTCATTCGACCTTGTTGATTTCCACCTTGATAATTTAATCTTAATTTTAAGTTATCTAATCCTGACATTGTTCTCTTAAATTACTTACTAAATTTAAACTTTCAAAAATTGTTCTTCTAAATAATTGAAAATCTTCATCTAAAATAAGTAATCCTTCCAATTTACATAATAAAGAAAATAAAATAGTATGTTGGTCGATTAACAAACTATCCATTCCTGATAATTCTTCTATAAGAGTAATAAGCGGTTTTTTCCATTCACCGCCTTCTTCTCTTACAGGAAGTAATCTATATATTTGGTTTGTAATTCTCTTCAAATTATCATCAATAGCGGAATTATTTATAATAGCATTATATTTTAAATACACGCTGCTTTTTGTATCCATCTGTAGAATTTTCCATAATTTCACCAAAAGTAGAAACAATGTTTCCTTTTTTATCCACTTTTCTTCTTTTGTATAGTCTCTGCAAATGGAAGCCCTCTCTTTCATAATCTTTTTTCAAAGTTTGTATTTTTGCCATATGATTAGCTTGAGAAGTAAATTTAAAATCAGTTCCGCTATATTTCATTCTTGTATTTTCAACACTTGCTAATTGCTGACCAAACCATTCAACAATCATATAAGTAGAAAGAATATTAATTTCTTCTTCTGTTAAATCTTCATCAAAAGCTCCACCCATATATAAAAAAGCGGGAACTTCTATATTATCACTTTCTACCCCTTTATAACTATCTACATCTTCATAACTTAATTCATAATTACTTAAATTAATTCTTGGAAATTCAAATTTCTGAATTGCCGCCTTTAAAAAATCTTCTAATAATCTAAAAGTATCTAATTCAGTCATTTCCATATACATATCATCTGTTACTTTTGATAGAAAACTATCATATATTTTTGTAAAAGAAGTACCCATAATACACTCCTTTCTTATTTTGTTATTGAAGTAACTTTATAATTAGGAACTCTTCTTGTCTTTTCTTCCTTTATTTCTTCTGTATGAATAGGAGTTGCTCTTCTTTCTGTTTTTTCAACTTCTTCTGTTTTTTCTGATTCTTTATTTATATTAATAGCATTTGTAACATTAAAACCTGTTTTATCAAAAATAATTTCTCGCTTTGACATATCATTTAATTTTAATGATACTGCTAAATTTTTCACTGTTTCAATAACTCCTTCTGGAGCAAAATCTAAGCAATCTAATAATTGGTCATTAGTGCCTGTTAATAATAATTTTTTAATTTCTTCTTCTGTGTAGTAATACTCTGGCTCTGGCTCTACAGAAAATAACTCTCTAACAGCTTCTTTATTCTCTATAATTAAAATATTTTTTAAAATATAAGCACCGCCTGTTGTCCACATAACTTTTCTTAATTCATCCATAGGTATATCTTTAGATTCTTTAGCATGCCATAATCTTATTAACCCATTGCTATCTGGAATGGGATAACTAACTCTTGCATTACTTCTATTTATTACTTTTATTAAATCATCTTTTTTTAACATAATTTAATTCTCCTTTTTCTCCTTATTTATAAAAATATAGGGGGATTAAATCCCCCTTATATTTAATTAATCATTAATCTTTAAATCTGTATTATTATAAATACAAATATTATTTGTAATCATTGTAGCTACGCCAAACTTTTTGTATACCTGAACTTCTTTTGACATATCAGCATTGTCAATATCTCTAACAATTGTCTGACCTTCGAAAGCTACCTTAACTGGCTTTTGAGCGCCTGTTGGAATAATATAAGCATAGGCTGGGTCAATAACTTTAACCTTATTAGTTTCATCTTCAAAAGATTGTGGTAATACAATTACTTTATGTCCTTTATAATTAGCTAAATAACCATTATTCCACTTTTGGTCTTTCATCGCATCTGAAACCCATCCTTCTACAGGGACCATAGTTGCTGCAAATTCAAAAGTACAGTAAATTGTTGACTGTCCATATGAATCTGCTACTGCTAATAACTTATCCATTTCTGCTTCATCAAATCCTGCATGAACTACATGATTAGATTCCTGTAAATTTTCTGCAGCACCTATTAAAGATTTTGCAATTTCTCTATAAACTGATTCATCAAGACCTTCCATAATAATGTCTAATACATCAGCCATATTAACTCTATTATCTAAGAATTCTTCAAATCCGATTTGAGCTGCTCCACCAAAAGCTTCAGTAGGAACTTCTAATGTCTTTCCATCTAATTTGAATACTTCATAAGTACCAGCTAAACCAACTTTTGTTACAAACTGCTTTCCACGTCTCTTTGCTGCAGAAGTAATTCTCTGTACAAATACTGGCTTATCACCCTGTTTAAAAGTTTTAATTTCAGCAAACTGTCCGTATGCTTCTAAAACCTTTTTAGGTAATACATCATCAATAATTTCTTCCATTAATGAGAAGATAGTATTTTTATTTTCTCTAAATAAAGCGTATGTGCTTGAAATTTCTAATAATTCATCTCTGAATGTATCATTAAGCTGTTCATAGCTAAAGTTTTCTCCGTTGTAGGCAAATGCTGTTGCTACAGAAGGATTAGCAGAAGCTACTTTTTTACCTAATGCAATTAAATCTTTTTTACTTAATGCCATTTTTTTAATCCTCCTTATTTAATTCTCTGAAGCTTTACAGCTGGCTGTCCATCTGCCATAGTGTAAACTTTTACTACTTGCCATAGTAGACCTTCATCAGTTTCTTCGCCTTTTACAAGGTAACCTGTTGTATCTACCTTTAAAATATCGCCTTTGTCTAATTCAATTCCTGCATATGTTGCCTTACCTGAAGTATTTGCTCCACCTACGCAGTTAGTTGTGTAAATATCTCCAACGTTAGTTTTTATAACTCTTGGAACCATTACTTTATCAACATAGTTTTCTTTAATCATTGCAAAGTCTTTATATGACTCTCTCCAATCATCATATAACTTAACTTCATTGAAAACCATCATCCATTCACCCTTACCTGCGAAATCAACTTTTCCTGCGGCATAGTCATATTTTACAAACTGACCGTTTTCAAGAATATTGATTGAATCATCAGCTGGTAACTGAGCATAAATCTGAGATGTTCTCTGAGCTGAAAGATGATTTGGTTCAACTTGACCAAAACCAACTCTACTAATTGTTGTTGCTGCCATCTGTCTATTTCCTCCTTGATTTTTTCTTATTTATGATTTTGTATAGCTTTTATCCAAGCTGGAACAGAATCTCCTGCATTTTCTAAATTAAATGTTGTAACAGGATTTTCTTCTTCTGTTTTATTTTCATTTTTAGATGTATCATCTAAATCAAAATTAACCTTTTTTCTTACACAAATTACTGATAATTTTGCTTCAATATCATCTAAAGAATATTCATCAATGTGAGCAACCACATCTTTTTTATCTTCATCTGAAAGCATATAGAATCCACCAATTAATTCTTCCTTTTGCTGTTTTTCAACGTTCTGTTTAAAAGCAACTAAACTTTCATACTTTGCAGATAAATCATTATATTTAGTTTCTAATTCTGAATACATTAAAGCATAATCTTTTTTATCTTTCTTGTCTTTTTCTTCTTCTTTCTTATCTTCTGCAGGAGTTTTTGTTTCTTCCTTCTTTTCTTCAGGTTTCTTATCTTCTGCAGGAGCTGGATTATCTTCTTTTTTGTCTTCTTTTGCATAGTTCTTTTTCTTATCTTTATCTTTATTATCTTTTTCTGTTTCAGTGTCTTTAACTTCTTCTGTAGTTTTATCAGTTTTATTTTCTACAGTTTCATTAGTTTTGTCCTTTTTTTCTTCATCTACTTTTGCCATGTTTCCTCCTTCTAATGCAAATTTTAAATCTTGCATCATACTAAATAATGTTTGCTTAAAGTTATCATCTACTTTACTGAAATTAGTACTTACATTAGGAGCTGTTACACTTGAACCTTCAAAACAAGGTTCTACATCATCACCTAAAATACATAATTTAGAAAAAATTGCATCATTAACAATAAACAATTCCATTTTTGTATTAACATTTTCTGACCAATAACCATCTAAGGTATCTTTATCTAATTCCATAGAATGAGGACGTCCTTGTTCAATAGCTAACTTAGCTTCTTCAAACTGTCCTGTCCATAGAAAACCTGTAGTCATTAAATATTCTCTAACTATTTTGTTTCCAAAATCATCTGTATCTTCAAATTTTTGAAACCAAACTTCAGCATCTGGAGAAACAAAACCATATGGCTTAGTAAGACATTTAAATTGAATCCCTTTTTCATCAATAATAATCTGGTCGCCATGGTCTCTAAAATCTTGATTTTCTTCTTTATAATATCCAACAATAGGAGCGCCACGCAATGTCTTAGACATTTCTGTGGCAACATCTTTTGTTATGAAAGAATGATTTCTATTCTCTCCAATATACAAAACTTTAATTTCACATTTAGACATCAAAGGATTAATATCTAAAGGTTGAAGATTTATAAATTCCGGAGAATCAATAGTTGCAACTGATTGATGCATAATTGTTTTTCTCCTTTCTAATTTTGACTATTATATTATAAAAAACTTCTTTATGAAATTAATTACGTTTGTCCTAATTCATGCTTTCACGATTAGCTATAGTTTTTTCTGATTTTTCATCATCAGCTAATTCCTTGCGGCCTGCACCCTCTTTCTCGCTACCATTACTCTGGCTTGCCGCGTTTTGATTTGTCTTTAAAGCATCAGCATTCATAGTAGAACTCATTAACGGTGGAATAAATACATTAAATAATTCTAATACATCATTTTCAAAATAAGCTGTAGCTAAAATAGAACTTTGTGATTGACCAAGAGCAATCTGAGGTAGCATCTTGGAATATCCTAATTGAGTTTGTTCTTTATATAATTTTGCCATGTCTTTATAATTATAAATAGTTGTTGTCAAAATTTGAACTTTATATTTTAATTTCTTAGGATTCTTATTAAAAGGTTCTATTATCATATTTAGAAATGCTTCAAATTGTAAAATTAAATTATATAAAGAAGCCTCATCATTTAAAATAGACTTCTCTAATGCAATATTACCATCTGTATTAAATAAATTTTGAGCCGTACCAGATTCATTAAATACTGTTCTTTCAACTTTTTCTAATTCGTCTATTGTAGTAGAACTATTCTTATCAGCCAAATCCGCCACATCTACATCAGCAAAAGTTGTCAATACATCTACACCAATCGCTTTACCTAACATTTGAACAGCGTTATTATGTAATTCTTTTGCTTCATCAACATCAAATATTAAATCACCATTCTTATCTAAAGGCATTTTTTGAATGATAATCTTTAATAATTGCTGCTGCATCTTTTTTCTATCTAATCCTTGAGCTTCATTTAAGTCTATGATTGCAGGAATTACTGAAATGAAAACAGGAAAATCGTCTCCATTAATATTAAATTTAATTGTATTTTTAGTATCCAGTAAATACCATCCTGAAGTATCTCCTAAAAAGTCTGGTTGTAATTTTCTTTCTTTATATAAAATATAACCTTTTTTAAATTCAGAAGGAAATAAATTTAATATTTTCATTTTTTGAGTAGTATCTCTAAAAGTATCATCAAAAAACTTCATATTAAATTCTACAGCCGGACGCCCATTAACACTAAATCTTGAACGACAATAATTAGGCGGAAGCTCTTGAATACACATTCTATCTTTTTGAGGAATTAAATATCCATAATAACAACCATACTTTAGAACTTTTAAGGCTGTGTCACCAAAAAATTTTTTTATTTCAAAATTATCTAAATAGGTTAAAACATTATTAAAACCGCTTAATATTTTATCACTTTTAACGCTGTCTGAATTAATATAAGGCGTTACTAGCCAATCATATCTATATAAATTAGCCATATATCTACATAACCTAGAATAAATACCGCTAGTTTTATAGAAAAATTCTGATATATCTCTCATCGTTTCTTCATCATTTTCATGTATTGCTCTTAATACTTCTTTTTTATCAGCTAGCCTATCATCTATCTGTTTGTAATCACCTACATTAACAATAGCATCATCTAATGTTTTTAATCCAACTTTAATTTTTGAAAAGTTTGGGTCCATAGAAGGACTATACTTCTCTCTGGTGTCTCGCATAGGACTCATTTGAAAACCTTTTTTTCTAATTTGTTCTTGTCTATTAATCAAAGTGACACCTCTTTCTTTCTTTTATTTTAATAGCCCGCCGCCTTCATAATATAATCATAATTTACACGACCTTCATCCCAATAGGGAATAGCAATAAGAGTAATTCCATGCTTTGCACAGAACTCTCTTTTTTTCATATCATTATATTGCTGTTTCCTTAAACCGCTCAAACCACCAAATTTACTTTTTGGTTCATAATGTTGAACGCCTTGGTATTCTATTAAAAAATCTAAATCATTATTATCATCAAAGACAGCAAAATCAAATCTTAGAGGTCTACCATTTGTACTAACTAATTCTGGAAAAATATATTCTTCTTTAAAATTTAAACCAGCTTCTTTTAAAATTTCTTCTATTTTTATCTCTCCTCGACTTGCTCGCATATTTTGCCTCCTTTTTTACACAATATACTTCAAAAAAACTTTTATTCTAATAATTAAAAATACCCAATCTTTTAATTCATAAACATAAAATCACTAATATGTCTTTTTCTTCTTTTTCTTTTATTATCTTCTTCTTGCTTTATATAATATAAACCATAAATAAAAGCAGAAAATTTATCTTTCTTAATACTCTTAGAAGACTGTTCTAATATAATATTGACACCTGAATTTTTTTCAACCAAATTTAACATTTGTTCTCTCAATATAGAAGTTAAAGTAAAAGGTTTTAAAAATTCATTTCTCTTATCGCTATCCATATTTTGTCCAACTTTTGTAGACATTAATTTAGTTTTAGCCATTGATTCATCTATTAAGAATTTAATTTTTCCACTAGATAATTGAGTTTGAGCATAAGAATATGCTTCTGTGTTAATTGGTGCATTAGCTTTAATTAAATAAAGTGCATTTTCTTCTACATCCGCACCTTTTATTTTTTTATAAGGTTCAACAGCATCTTCTGAAGTTCCACCCTCAACACCAAAAGGAGGTAAAGAATCTCCACTTTCTGGGTCTACTTGAGATTTTACCATAAAGTCAACTAAACCAATACCTAAACCGTTGGCATCAATAGAAATAACTCTTGCTTTATATTTATAATACAACTTTTTAATATGAATAGCTTGGTCTTCAAAATGTTCTGCTTCATATGTATAAATATGAACTAAACTCTTCAATGATGTCCCTTGCGGTTGCGGCGTCACCTTAAATACACAAACTTCAGTTGTACATCCGATACGACCGACGTCCACACCAAGAACATAATAAGCATTTTTAGAACTTCTGCCGCTATATTCATATTCTGGTTGTAATAAAACTCTGTGTTTATCAAATTTTTCTGAAGAATAAAATGCATTTTCTGCATCTCCGCTCCATAGGCTTCTATATTCTCTATCAAAAGACTCTTCTTTAAATGTACCTTGAAGTTTCAACTGGTCTACAAAGTCTTCATCTAAAAGTCCTTCTGTAACAGGTGTTTCATAAGTTCCACCCATAATCATAACTCTGTCAGGTTCAATTACTGATTGTATCAAAAGCTCTATCAGTTTATCATATGCAAAGGAATTTTTCCATCCAGCAGTTGTAATATATATTTGACTTTTATTAATTACTTCTTCTTTATGTCTTGTTCCATCTGGTAATAATCTATCCACGTTTGTTGTAGGAATAATAACTTCATTAAGAATATCTCCATCAATTAATACACATTCTTCCATCAAACCTCCAGTTCTACGCTGTCCTCTTGATGACTGCTTTGCCGCTAAAATATCAATAGAAGAACTATTCTTGAAAATATATTTTACATCATCTTTAGATTTTTTTGATGCTCCTCTTGTCCAATCAATCTCATTATTTAATGAAGGAATTAATTTACAAATTTCTTCTATTTTCGCAATTGTAATACTTGCCGCCTGCTCTTTCAGTTATATTATCCTAAAGGCTTTTTATCCTTTAGTTCTTATACTTCTTTTTCGTATAAGCTTAGCATATCTTTTCACCCTCGTTTTACGTTAGGTTTGACTATTGGTGAGATAGTCTCAAGCATTCCTATATAATGCTGTGTTGCGGACTCGTGGATGGATTATATCTTTTCACCATCTATGCGTTGCCCCTGACTATAGTTCCTATAGCCTTCGGTTCGGATTAGCATCTCAGCCTTCCCGCTTAATTCCGCAATAATCATATATTAAATTTCTCTAATATACGGCAAAAATTTTTATTTTATTTTATGATACTTACTTCCATTTTGTATAAAGTCTAAATAGCTAGCATATTTTCTTTCTAAATAAATATTTGAATCTTTATATATCCAATTTAAAAAATTTAAAACATCATCATAAGCTCCAAAAACATATCGTTTAGCTCCATGTTTTCTATGAACATCAAAAATTTTATTATCTTTATTTATATTCTCAATAGAATTTAAAAATCCATTTATAAAATTTTCAGTTCCAATTATACCTATTTGAAAACAACTTTCTGTATTTGTAAACCATCCATCGCCATCAAAATACCCTCTTATAAAATGTCTAATTAAATGTTTTGGTACTTGTTTTTCATTTGGAAAATCAAGAATTAATGATTTTTTAGGAACGCACCCTTTATCTATTAAATCCTGTTTACATTGAGCACTCCTAAAACTCATTCTATAAGATTTTGTTCTTTCTCTATAGCTAATTTTATTAGTTATATTCATAAAATCTCTAAATTTTTCTATATGTTTTAAATCTTTTTCAGCAAGCCCCAATTCTATTTTATCTTCTTTAGAACCAACACTTCCATCCGCATATAAAAAACCTAGCCAATAAGCTTTTTCTTCAGTATCAATTATCTCAAAATTAGTTAGGACGTTTTTTGCACTCATTTTATGCTCCTCCTTACTTTAAAATTTATATTTTACCACCAGTAGTAACAAATAAATGTGAATTAGGATAAAGAATGCATCTTAACATTAATACCATCATAGATAAGAATGATTTAGAATAAGCACGCGGGAATGTAGCATATACATATCTGTGTCGCATAACTATTCTTAAAAATACTCTTTGATAAAAATAGAAATTAAAGGTACTATCTGGACCTTTCATAAAATCTATCAAATAGTCAGGATATTCTCTATAAAAAGAAACTAATTTTCTTAAATGAGGCAATTGAGCTTTTAATCTTTCTTCTGATAACCCCTGCTTTTTTAAGCCTCTTGAATCGGATAAATCTAATAAACTTTGTAAACTCATATTAGTTATCCTCCTCTGTATAGACCTTCGCATCAGCCTCTTTTTGTTCTGCTATATCATCATAATATTCTTTATAGTGTTCATCTTGTAATTCTACTTCTGATAATCCTTGTTTCTTTGCTTCTTCTCTATCTTTCTTCATGCTTTCCGCATTTTCTCTATTCTTAATATAGTTTTCTATCTGTTGAGCTAACGCTTTATCTTCATAGATTAAAGACCTATTATACTCCTTTAAGTCAGCAATAACTTTATCAACTATATCATTTGGAACTTTAATTTCGTATCTAGGAATTTCTCCGCCATTTTTTTCACAATAGGCAACCATCTCGCCAATACAATCAACAAAGTCATTCTTTTGTTCTTTATTTTGAGCAGCTGTAAATTTTGCGGATTTTCTTAAAGTATCATAAACCCTAGATAATTTCTGGAAACCATCAACATCTCCGCAATCAAGAGCCTGATTCATTTTTAAATACGTTTTACAAGTTAAAATTAAAGTACCAATAGTATCAGAATCTTGAATATCAAATGAGTTCATCATCTCATTGTATTTTGTTTCTAATTCTACCCATTCACCCGGTTGATAAGTTCTGCCCCATTTCATTGCTAAATAAATTTTATCTTCTTTTGTTAATTCTGAAGCGGGGTCATTTAATTCTTCTTCTGGAATAAAATTATTTTCCATAAAAGGATTAGAACCTGGTGCATAATTATTAGCACCATCTGTCCCACTAACATAGGCGGGTGGCAGCTGATTATTCAATTCAGCTGTACTCATAAAAGTATTATATTGAGCTTCAGAAATATCTCCTCTACGAAATTGCATCTGTAATTGAGCTTCTCTTGCCGCAAGTTCAGGATGGTCTTCTAAATATAATTCTCGTTTCTTGTCATCTTTCGTCTTTAATTTTTCTGTATCTGACCAATGGTAATCTTTCCATTGTCTTAATTTCATTTTAGATAAATATTTACCAAAAACTGACATACCATTCATTTTTCTAGGGTCTTTAGCAAATGCTTTATCTCTTAAGCTATTCCATTCTGAAGGGACGTAAGGTACATCCATTTTTTCCAATAGCCAAACATAAGTGTCTGGATTAAAATTATCTATATGCATAGTTAAGCATTTCTTACATAATTCAACTTTACTTCCATCTCTATATGTGTAAAATTGACTTTCATCCATGCTCTTCCCGCATTTTTCACAATAACAATTCAAACATTTTCACCTTCCTTTTATTCTATTGTAAATATAAAGCAAAAATAAATCATCAAACTTAATTATTTTTGACCAGGTTTCTTTAAAAAATCCGGCGTCATTTTTATATTTGAAGTCCATCCATATTTTTATTTAACCTTTGGTCAGAAATTAAGATTTTTTAGCTGGCTTTTTGTTACGGCATACCTTGCATATACTATAAAAGCCGTCACGACTCGTTTTATTTTTAGAAAAGAATTTATTATGAGCTAATTTAATTTCTCCACATCTTGAACATTTTTTCCATTGACCTTTTTCTTCTTCTGTATAATGCCAGATTAAATAATCTTCTACCGCCTTCTCCGCAATTAATTTTGGAATTTTATTTCTCCATAAAGATGATAAATATTCAACAGTATAAGTCATATTGTACTTTTCTTGTAACAATTGTTGTATTTCTATATTCTGTTTACCATCTATTTTATATATCATTAAATCATAATATAAGGGATAATCAAATTTTAGAGTTCTATCAACTAAATCTTCTAAGTCTTTCATTAAATAATAAGAATCACTGCTAAATTTATCAAAACAATCTTCTTTTAATTTACCATAATTGCACAATAATGCAGAAATATGTTTTGGATTAAAAAATGAAATTAATCCATCATTATGAGGTATACCATTCTCATCTATTGAAAATTTATCACTAAAATCTATTTTACTAAAACTTTTAATAGCATTAACACTATACATTGGTGGTTTATATGCATTTTTTATTACGTATTGGTCTTTACGCATTTCTATAATTTGCTTTTTTAACAAATATTTTTTCTTACCTCTTGCATTTTTAGCTTTTTCTTCTACTTTTTCTATTGCATCTCTAAGGTCTTTTAAAGCGGGGATTTCCGCTACATCTTTCTCTGTAATTTCAAATTTTGGTTTAAAAATAATATTTTTATCATTTGCAATAATATTATAGATACCATCTTCGCCATTTTCAAATTTACCTACAAGCCCTTCAAAAGACATCTCTCTTTCATTTACTGTTACCATTCTATTGTCAGTTAATATCTTTTTCTTTTTTCTTTCTTCTTTATCCATTGCAAATACTATATAATCTGTTAATATACTTATATATCTTTTTGAAAGTTTTTCAGGAGGCGTTTCAGCTATAATCTTTTTTACTAATTCATTGCGGGCTTCCGGTGTTTCAAGCGTATAATCTAGCTTTAATCTGCCATCATCGGCCACCGCCGCATTTTCATACATTGTCTCTGTCATTAAGCTCTCCTCTATCTTTTTATATTCAATAGACTACTAAATGTAATCTATTTTTCTCATCTATAATAATTATAACACAAAATTTTTTCTTTGTCAAACTCGTTTAATATTCTTTAATTTGATTTTATAAAAAATTTATTATATTATATTTATATAAAGAAAATAATAAAATTAAAAATAAAGGAGATATTTATGGTTTTAATTATTATAGTATGTGCAATAGCTTGGGGTGTTTGTCGTTTTAAAAAAGTAGATTTTTTAAATACTCTTCTTATAGGTTTTCTAATTGGAATTGCATCTATATTTATTTCTGGATTTATAGGTCTTTGTACTGCTTCATTAACACAAACGGAAGTAAAAACAGAAACTTATAAAAATGTAAATTATTATATTTCACATGGAAAATTATTCGCTTATAGCAAAGAAAATGTTTATATTACTGCGGCGACTGAAGATGATAGTTATACTGATTTTTCTATTGTCAAGAAACAAGATATGGCGGAAGGAGAAAATATTTTAGTTAAAGAAACTTATCAAGGGGCTTTAAAAAATTATACCTGTCTTTTTCTTGGTGCTGATTGGAAAACAACCAAATATATT
>ULJH01020444.1_pt1 | contig 82758 bp, 73 predicted proteins | sample 1950781 | NCBI WGS metagenome assembly ULJH01 (sample SAMEA4835462, study PRJEB28245) | human gut metagenome | biome: gut microbiome; material: fecal sample | place: Denmark | collected 2008 | reverse complement strand
AGGAGGTGAGAAAGGAATGGCAAGCGAATGGGAAGAATTGGAAAAACTGTCCAAGGACGAGCTCATCATAGAACTGGTCCACTGGAAGAACATGTATGGGATCATCCGCGCTTCCGAGGACGAGAACTGCCCTTGGCCGTACGCCGAACCGAAGGGAAGGCATGCGGGCGGATGGATAGAGCCCGGCGAGGTCACCACCCACGAATGGGCCCTGAAGATCGCAAAATACGCCATATCCCGTTTTACCGGCGACGTGTTCGATCCGTGCGACCTTATGGATTACGGCCTGGACGAGGAACAGTGCTGCGAGATATGCCGGGAACTGAACGAGAGAGGCGAACTGAATCTTCCTGACGGCGTCGCATACGGGGGCGATGTGGAGTGAAACCCGGCCGCGGCCGTCCCGACAACCCTGATTCTGGGTCCAAGGAGGTTGTAAAGGCCAATATTGCAACTGTCAATGCAAAGGAGATACGTGGCCCTTGGGCCGTCGTCTTCAACGGCCGCAGGCAGAAGAAGATACAGGCCAAGCGCGATGTCACGATAAAATATCAGGAAGTATCATCCGTTGGAAAAGACGGAAGGATATTCGGAAAACTGAGGAGGAGGCCCTGATGACCGGAGCGGGAATCCTATGACGATATTGTCGGACGGGCTCTGTTCGGAATACCATCCAAACCCGTCCCCCATCATCTCACCCACAGACGGCTTTGTCCTCCATACTCTCCGACATGCCCTCGATGACCTTCGATATGACGACCTCCATCTGTCGGCGATACCTGGTCCGAGGGTTCATCGGATCACTTATTCCCAATCCAACCACCCGATGTTTTATTACATATCGTTTCATGAAGCATTCGGTTAAGGCTCACCGAAAGCCGAATGTGATAAAAATGGCCAGCAGACATGCGATGATGTTTCCGTTCGCCGCTATAGTCGGCCAGGACCTTATGAAAAAGGCCCTGATCCTGAACGTTATTGACCCGGGGATCGGAGGGGTCCTCATAAAGGGGGAGAAGGGTACCGCCAAATCGACCACCATACGCTCCTTGGAGCAGGTACTCCCGAAGAAGGAGGTCGTCAAGGGATGTCCCTTCCACTGCGATCCCAGACGCCCCGAGGGATTCTGCCCCTATTGCGCCGAGAAGGCCGCCGCAGGAGAGAAACTGGAGACGGAGACCGTCCCCACCGATGTCATAGAGCTCCCGCTGAGCGCCACCGAGGACAGGGTCGCCGGGACGCTGGATCTGGAAGCCGTCCTCCAGACCGGGAAGAAGAAGTTCGAACCGGGTATACTGGCACAGGCCAACGGCAACCTGCTGTACGTAGACGAGATCAACCTTCTGGAGGACTACATAGTCGACATGCTTCTGGACTCCGCCGCCATGGGGACCAACTACGTCGAGAGGGAGGGGGTCTCATTCACCCACCCGGCACGCTTCGTCCTCGTCGGATCCATGAACCCGGAGGAGGGGGACCTCAGACCCCAGCTCCTGGACAGGTTCGGAATGTCGGTCGAGGTCAAAGGAGAAAGGGATCTGGCACAGCGCAGCGAGGTCGTGTCCAGAAGGCTGCAGTTCGACCAGGACCCCAAAACGTTCACCGCATCCTATGAGGAGGAGACCGCAAGGATAAGGGATGGGATAGCCAATGCCCGCGCACTCATCAAGGACATAGAGGTCGACAGGAAGATCATAGATGCGGCCGCCTACCTATCCGTCTATTTCGGAATGGAAGGGCACAGGGCGGATATCACCATGATCAGGTCCGCCAGGGCCAATGCGGCATACGAGGGGAGGAGGCAGGTCACCAAGGCCGACCTCGAGGCGGTGGCATCCCTCGTACTGGGACATAGGCTCAAGAAGAAGAAGCCCTTCGAGAAGACATCCGACTACGACCTGGACGATGTTCACAGATGTCTAGAGGAAATCTGACCTATCCCTTCTCCGCCGTCATGGGGGAGATCACGGCCAAAAGAGCGCTCATGTGCCTCCTGGCCGACGACCGTCTCAACGGAGTGCTCATAAAAGGTCCCTCCGGGACGGCCAAAAGCGTCCTCGTGAGATCCATGACCGCCCTTACGGACAGGTCCATCGTCGACCTCCCGGCCGGAACGGGAGACGAGGACATATTCGGCGGGATCGATTTCGAGAGGGCCGTCAAAGACGGATCGTCGGTGATGAAGGGAGGTATACTGAGCCGTGCGGACGGGAACATCCTCTGCATAGACAACATAAACCTCCTGGACCCGAGGACCCTCAACTCGATCATGGGATCGCTGTCGTCTGGCACTGTGAAGATAGAAAGGGAGGGCATATCCGCCGAATATCCCTGTTCCGCCTCCGTTGTCGCCACCATGGACCCTCTGGAGAGGGACCTGCCCGAATCCGTGGCCGATAGATTCGACATCTGTGTCTCGATGACGGTGGAGACGGATGCGGTCAAACGCGGAGACGTGGTGGCAAGCGTACTGGATTTCGACAGGGACCCGGAATCCTTCGCCAGGAGGTTCGTGGGGGATGATGCGGAGGTAAGGCATAAGATAGAATGTGCCAGATCCCTGATACCTTCCATAAAGGTCACACGTCGCGACATCCAGGACATCGTGACCATATGCACAAAGATGAACGCCGTAGGCCACCGCGGGGACCTCGCATGCGCCAGAGTGGCCAGGGCCCTGTGCGCCTTGGACGGGAGGGACAGGATAACCGCCGACGATATACGCGATGCATCGGTCATGTGCCTCCTGCACAGGAGGAAGCCCAAGCTCAAATCCAAGACAAAAGGGGACGCATCCGTGACATCCGACGATGTGCCAGATGCGGAGATCTCCGATGACGATATGGATATCTCCAACACGGAGATCGCCAAATTGACAAAGATGTCGGCCGACGAAGGACTGGACGTCCAGAAGGAGATCGAAAGGGTCGAGGCCATGCAGCCCGAGACATCCGCAGACATGACCCAGACACAGCAGGACGATCCGGATCCGGAAACTTCCGACACGGACGATGCCGCCATCCCCGATGTAGACGTACTCACTATGGTCCTGGACGAGGTACGGAACGACCTGGCGGAGATAGACCGCATAGAATCGATCCGTCTCAACAGCGTGGTGGGCCACATACCCAGAGGGGTCAACAGCAGCAACCGCAACGGGCGCGCCAGCGGATTCCGCATACCGGAGGGGAGGACCTCCGACCCGGCCCTGGGTGCGACCATACGCGCCGCCGCACCGTATCAGAAGACGAGACGTTCCAACGGCCTCAGCATAACCATCGTACCGGACGACATACGTGAGAACATAAGGACGAAGCAGAGCTCCTGCTCGTTCCTCTTCGCCGTCGACGTCAGCGGATCCCTCGTCAACACCGGGGCCCTCGACGAGGCCATCAAAGGGGTGAGGGCGATGCTGGAGGACGGATACGTCCGCAGGGACCGCGTGGCACTGCTGACATTCGGACAGAATATCATCAACCTCGCCGTACCGTTCACCCGCAATGTGGAGAATGTCTTCGAAAGTCTCAGAAGGACCGTCACCGGCGGATCCACCCCTCTGGGAGAGGCCCTCCTCACCATAAACAAGTATATGACGAACTATGTCAGGAAGAATCCCGACGAAAAGTGCTTCATCATACTGATAACAGATGCGGAGGCCGACAGGCCGGTGGTCGAAGGATATGAGCCGTGGGCGGAACTGAAGAGGATCGCCGCCATCATGAAGATACCCAATACCGAATGGATCCTGATAGACAACGGTAAAAAATACCGTCGCATAAACTACGCCAAAAGACTGGCCGACATCCTGAGTGCCAGATATCTGGTGCTGGATGACCTTACCGGCCGTTTCGATGAAAAGGAATGAGCGGGTCCGGGAGGTACGATCCCTCCCGGACCCGTATTCCGTCACTGTTTGTCGCTGAGGTTGTAGACCATCACGCGTCTGCCGTTGTAGGTCTGGCCGAAAAGTTCGTCCACGACCTCCTGGGACCTCCACCTGACGACCTGTACTCTGGACTTGTTCTCATAGATGTGTATGTTCCCGATGTCCTGAGTACGGATGCCGGATGTCTTGGTGACGAATTTGACCAGTTTCTGCTGATCGACCCCATCGTCTGATCCGATGCTTATCTCGATCCTGTCGAAGGACATGTCCTTCTCCGGAGGGAGTGCCTTGTCGATCTTGACATACGAGTGCAGAGGCTTCGGATGCTCCGGTATGCCCTGAGGCTTAGGATACTGGGTCCTCTGGCCGTTGGAGGGCTGCCCCTCCCTCTTGGGCTCCTGGGCCTTGGGTGTCTTCGCCGGAGCCTGGGCCGGCTGCTTCTTGGAGACGGCGGGTTTAGCCTTCTTGGGTGCTACGGCCCCATCCTCGATCTCGGCCTTCGTGCGGTTCCTTCTGTCCAATCTGCCCTTGAGGGTACGTCCGGAGGTCTCCGCCGGAACCTCTTCCTGGAACTTCTTCTTCACAGGGACCCGCTTAGGCTCCTTTTTCACGGTCTCCGCCTTGAGTGCGGTCTCGGCCGCGACCTTCTTGGCCGCCTGCTTCTGTTTGATCTGCTTCGCCCGGGCCTTGGGAGTCTCGTCGGGCTTCGGCCCTTCGCTGTATTGAGAGGAGGTGGGAGCGATCTCGACGATCCTCCTGCCGACCTTCTTCTCGATCGCATTGAGCATCTTGATATCGTCTTCGGTGACGAAAGTGATGGCCCTTCCGTTCTTTCCGGCCCTTCCGGTCCTTCCTATCCTGTGGATATACGATTCCACATCGGCCGGTACGTCGTAGTTGACGACCACATCCACATCGATGATGTCCAGGCCTCTGGCGGCCACATCGGATGCGATGAGGACCTCCACATCACCGTCAACGAACGAGCGGAGGGTCTTCTCCCTCTTGTTCTGCACCATGTCCCCATGGATCTCGCAGACGCTGTACTCGTCCCTCTTCATCTTACGGAACAGGTAGTCGACCTTCCTCTTGGTCTTGCAGAACACGATCATCTTGGGATATCCGTCCTCGATGATGTGGACGAGTTCATCCCTCTTCGACTCGCGAGTGGTCATTATGAAGTACTGCGCGGTCAGGTCGAGGGTCGGTTCGTCCTTGGATATGAGCAGCTCCCTGTGATTGATCATGTGTTTCACGGCGAGCTTCTTGATGTCGTCCTCCATGGTGGCGGAGAACATCATGGTCTGCCTCTTCTTCGGGACCTTGGAAAGGATCATGTTCACGCTGGGTGCGAATCCCATGTCCAGCATGCGGTCCGCCTCGTCGAGGACTACTATGGATATCGAGGAGAGAGAGATCTCCTTCCTCTCCAAGAGGTCTTTGAGCCTGCCTGGGGTCGCGACGAGGATGTCTGCCCCTTTTTTAAGTTGTTTGACTTGGTTCTCTATGTTGACTCCGCCGTATACGGGGAAACATTTATGGCCGCTGAACTGCGACAAAGCGTCGATCTGGTCGCACACTTGTGTTGCAAGCTCCCTAGTAGGCACGAGAACCAACGCCGAGGGGTCTGTACCGCCCGACATGGTTTTACTCAGGATGATGGAACCGTATGTACCGGTCTTTCCGGTCCCGGTCTGTGCCTGTGCGAGGAGGTCCGCCCCCTCTAGGCCTACCGGGATGGCGGCAATCTGGACCGGGGTGGGTTCCGTCCACCCTATGGACCTGACGGCCCTCAGAACGTCTTCCGAGATGCCTAGATCCTCAAACTTGCCTTCTGTCATAGCTTTCACTTTTCTCTTTTGAGATGAATAGAAAATTAAAACGGTCCGCGACGGCCGCGGACACCATTAACGTTCTTGGGGTTGGATATTAAGAACCTGTTTATATGTGTTTTTAAAGAGGGATGGAAAATACTTCCCGAAGAGGAATGATACGGGGACGGGACCGTCCTTTCGGACGGTCCCGGACCCCTCCTCACTGCTCTACCTTGGCGAGATCGAGGTGGAGGACGTTCTTGGGGCAGGCACGCTCGCAGCGCCTGCAGGCGGTTCCGCCGCAGCGGTCGGAACTTACGCGGCAGTAGACCTTGTCTCCCTTCTTCACCATGTCCAGAGCTTTCTCGGGACACTCCTTGACGCACTTCTTGCAGAATATGCATCCTTCGACCTCGTATGTGAGATACGTACCCGACTCGAACACCTTCACAGGACATTTGTCGGTGTCCGGAAGGTCGGTCATGGACCTCCTTTCCACCGTCACTTCCTCGGAGGGCTCGCTGAGGTGCGGAAGCTGGTAGACATCCAGCATCTCGTTGTACATGCTCATGGGCATGCTGGTGCACCAGACGGCGTACTCGATGGAGTAGAGCTGCTTGAAGGTCTCCGAGGTGGCGAACATACAGTGTTCCGCCTTCAGCTTCTGCGCGAAGGACTTCAGGTCGTCCATGTTCACCTTGCCCATGGCTATGCGCCTGGCCATCTCTATGGACGTGTTTCCGAACTGGATGAGCCGGGTGGCCCCGGGGACGACCATGCCGATCCCGAGTGCCTTTATGGCATCCACATAGAGTCCGGACGCACCGGACATGTAGGCTATCTTGACATCCCCGGTCCACATACCGGCCTCATGGAGAAGGGTGAGGAAACCTGCCCTCATGGCACCGATGGCCTTACCGGCCTCGTCGACGTCGTGGGACGTTATGTCTATGCCGTTCTGGAGATGCAGCTTCCCATCCTCGGTGTTGATCTTCGGAGGGACGATGATGCCGGTCTTGATACCGTTGTAAAGGGCCGCCACGGTACCGGTACCGGTGATACCGATGGCCTCCGCCTCCCCTTTCTTCAGAGACCTGCCGGTCATGGGATCCACGGTGTCCCCGTCCCTGTCGATCATGGACTGGTCGAGGACGGTGCATTTCCATCCGTCCCCTTCGATATCCACATCGGATATCGCACCGGGGGCCGCAAGCATACCCCTCTCGATCTCCTGTCCCTCCATGGCGGGTCCGGCGGCGGCGGAACCGGTGATTATCCTGCCGTCACCGCAGATGAGGGCCATCTCGGCGTTGGTCCCGTAGTCGACGACGAGGCACGGCTCTTTGGAGTCGGCGACACCGGTGATGAGGAGCATGGCGATGGCGTCCGCACCGATCTCGTGCCTGACGGCGGGAGGTATGATGACCTCCGCATCGGGCATACCCAGAAGGCCCATGTCGGAGGCCTTCAGGATGGCCCCGTCCCTCTTCGGAGGGACGACGCCCAGTTCTCTGAGCATGTTCTCCCCGGCGTACGCCAGGTCCCTGATCTCGATGTTCTGGAACAGCGACATCTGGAACGTGTTCCCGCACACACCCACCCTCTTGACCTTCGACAGGTCTATGCCGAGGGAGGCGAACAGCTGGTTGGCACACCCGATGAGGAGTTTGTTCGCGACGTCCTCCCCGGATTTCAATGCGAAGTTGACGTGGTCGATGACGTTCATCCCGGGAATGGGATGGCGCTGCGTTATGGCGGTTGCCACGGTCTCTCCGGTCTCCAGGTCTATCGCCTGACAGCGGAGACCGCTAGTTCCTATATCCAATGCAATTCCGTATTCGGTCATTGTTCTCTCTCCTTCTCCATAGTATAGATGATACACTGGGCCACCATCGGTGCCGTACCGATGGCGAGCGGGTCGTGGATGAACTTGGCCTTCCTGAGGGTGGCCTCGTCGTACACATGCGGTATGCCCGGTGTGGACACCACCGCCCCCTCCCGTATCAGGTCACCGGGTATCGGAACCGGTGACGCGTTGAGTATCAGTCCGGCCTCGGCGGTGGCCTCCTCCAGGTCCTCTGCTGCTGTAGCACCCGGATTCGCCCTCGCCACGGCCTCCGCCTTCTCCCTGATGACGTCCGCGACTATCGGTCTGGCACCTTGGGCGCAGAGCAGGGAGACCATGTTGCTCCCGACCCTTCCGGCCCCGCGGACGAACACCTCCTTCCCCTGCAGGCCGCCCACGGCGCCCCTGAGGGCTTCCACATAGCCAGCCGCGGTACAGAACGAGTTGTTGGCGTATCTTCCGGCGGCGACGCTGTATGCCATGTACTGCTCGTCGTCGGCCATCAGTATTATGTCGGCCCCTCTGTCGATGGCCTCTCCGAAGCCCCAGACGTCGGTATGCTCGGTCACGAAACAGTCGATCCCCATGTCGCGGACGATATCCGCCACCGATCTGGAGAAACCGCCGATTATACCGAGACCCGATGTTATGGGCACCGATGCGGCCTTGAACCTTTTGACGTCCACTTCGGAGGCGTCCGCCCCTATGGCACGGAATCCGAGGGTCAGCAGGTTCATCCCGGTGTCCCTCATGAGCATCCGGTCTATGTCGCTGAGCCCGTCCGAGAGGCCCGATATCATGTTGGGGGTGAGTCTGGTCGTTCAGACCACCTCCGGGGAAAGGTCGATGTATTCGTCGATCTGGCACTCGTCCATGATGGCCTTGATGGCATCCTTCCTCTTCCAGAAGACCTCGTCCTTGTCCTTCCCGTGGGTTATCATGGTGCATCTCCACTCGCTCTTACCGGGACGGTAGTCGGTGATCATCTCGTCGGAACCGAAAAGACCCTCGCAGTACTGCGGGTCGCTCACGTGGGAGAACTCCTTCTCGCCCGTGGTGTACATCCTGTCCCCTACGATATGGAAATGCTCGTAGGAGGATGCCCCGGGCTGTTTCTTCGCAGCGGATTCCTTCCCGCTGCAAGCCCTGTAAAGCTCATCCAGAAGATTGATGCCCGTTCCCGCCAATATGCAGGCCGGGGTCTGACTAGGTATGCGGGCGTCTATCTCCAGGACACGGAATCCGTTGGGTGTGTCTATGGCCTCCATGTCCATGAGTCCGTTGAGACCCATGTCCTCTGCGGTCATCTTCGCACAGAGCCCGAACCTCGTATCCTCCTCCTCGGAGAGGATCCCCGGGTGGCAGAGTACCTGCTTACAGTCGTAATTGCGGTCGAGGACGACCTCCGTGGTTATGTATGAACGGGCGGAGGTCCCGTTGCCGATGACCTCTATCGAAATGCTCTTCCCGTGGACGAACTCCTGTATGACGGGTGTGTCCCCCAGCTCCTCCACTCTTTTCAGGGCGGCATCCATCTGCTCCTTGTTCTCCACCTCGGAGACACCTACGGAACCGCTTTGACAAGACGGCTTGACGATGGCCGGGAAACCGCATTCGGGCCACGGCCTAGGCATGGGGACGCCGTACCTGCCCATGATCTCGTTCGACCTCTGCTTGGACGAAGAGATGTTATAAGACTTCAGGTCGAAAAGGAACGGCCCGCCGAAATCTTCCTTCATGGAGTCGAGTGCCACCAGGGCATCCATCTCCTCCAGCGCCGGTATGACGGCGTCACAGTCGGCGAGTATCTTCTTCGCTTTTTCCGGCTCCTTGACCACATTGACGGTCACGGAGCTGTCGGCGAGGGAGCGCGCCGGGGCGTCCTCTCTCCTGTCCAAGACGACGGTCTCATAACCTGCCTTCCTGGCCAGGTAGGCCGCCTCAATACCCTGCAGGGCACCTCCAACAATACCCAATTTCAGTCTACTCCCTCCTCACGCTCATTTCTATTCCTTCTTTCGCTGTTTCTCTCTTCCGTATCCCCTTGCAGGGACCTATGTAAGCTTCAGTTGATCTTCGCACCGTTGAGGTAGCTGATGCTGGCTCCTCCCTTCTTCACGGTGCTGTACTTCTCCCTGATGGTCAGCAGGCGTTCGAGACCGAATCCCGCTCCGGACCAAGGCTCGTGGACATCGTGGGCCGCATCGAGATAGTGGGGACCGACGGCTGCGGAACAGACCTCCTGACCGTTGATCTCCACGTCTATGGTCTCCTTGTATACGTCGGACTCCTCCTGTACGAGGTCGTAGTCCGGGAGACCAGCCGCCTTCATCACGACCGATATGTAGTTCTTCAGGACCTCCGTGGCGTCTCCGCGGGGACCCATGTCCACGAGGTTCAGCATGGTGAACTCCTCCAGATGCATCCCGCTGTGGGACTCCTTCCTGAAGCAGGAACCCATCTCGAAGATCTTCACCGGACCGTCCGTATGGTCCCTCAGGTCCCTCATGACGGAATAAAGGTTAGGTGCCAGCATAGGCCTGAGCGCCCTTTTCTCGTCGATCCAGAAGACCTGCTTGAAAAGGGGCTTGTCCTCGGTGATGGTCATACGTGCCAGCGCATCCTTCGATATGAATATGGGCGTACGGACCTCGATGAAACCCTCGGCGACCAATGCGTCGGCGATGTCGTTCATCAGCTGGGTCAATCCATGACGGGACGGATTGGCGATCATCCCCTTGATCTTCTTCTCGTTGTCGGTAGAGGCGACGGACATCTCCTTGGAGAAGGCAGCATCCCTCGATGCGAGGTCCTCGAAGACCTTCTGCTCATAGGTCCCGTTGCCGTATTCCCTGAGGCGCTGTATCTGTGCATCCGTATACTTTACCGTCATACTATCACTTGAAATGTAAGAATGGCGAGAGACCGGGGCGTCGAACCCCGCTGGCTAGGTTTTAGAGACCCGCTGGTCGCCGGACCGTCCCCCATTGGTGGGTAATCTGTCCCAATATCTAAATATCTTTCCTTGGTGGGACACACTCTGGCACATGTGCCAGACTCAGATATCGAGACCGCATTTGTTCAAAGTGGATATCGCTTTTTCGTAGACCTTGAGATACTCTTTGCTCGGAGTCACCGAGGTGATGTCATAACAATCCTGGAACCTCTTACCTACCGGCGGACGGGAGAAATTCCTCTCGTACAGGGAGACCAGGTTATCCAATACGGCGTTGGCCTCCTGGATGTCCATTCCTGCCGCAGATATGGCAGCCTCACCCATCATACGGGCTTCCATCCCGGTGGTCCTGTCCTTCACGACACCCTTGGATGATGCGGCACCGGAGATCAACTCCCTTCCGGAAGCGGTGTCCGTTATAGCCTGTGCCGCAGTCTCCAACAGACACATCTCCGTACAGGGCCCGGCCAGAGTGTAGTACTGGTTACCCAGGAGGAGGTCCGTGTTGAGATCGATGGCGGCGGCCGAATGCGCCGCGATCTGCAGCGTCTCCCTGGTGGTGGTCGTACCCCATCTGATGTGGATGGGTCCGTCGAGATGGATGTCGCAATCCATGAGGGCGTAAGAGGCCAATGTGGCGGCCACATCACAGATGGCCGTCTCCTCTATACCTCCGCAGTAACCTCCGAACATGGGCATCTGCTCCACCATGATGAGGTCGCCAGCGGTCTTCCATCCGGCGATCATGTTCATGAGGGACATGTCCACCTTCATCTCGTTCAGTTGCGAGCATTCATGGAGGTCGTGCTTCCTCAGACCGTAATCGGTAAGATCGGATGAGAGACGTCCTGCCGCGGACAGAGGGGTCTCCGGACCCTATATGCCCATACCTGGCCTTCCGCACATGGAGCAGGCCTCCCTCACATACCTTATCTCCGCCAATGTGGCACGGATCTCCCAAGGGGTGTTCGTGGTGGCGGACTCCCCGCAGACAGTGTTCAGAACTCCGCTGACCAACGTGTCCACGACAGGCTCCTGCACGTAAGACTGGATCATCGCCGGGAATATCTCCTCGGATACGGGGGCCCCTGTCGGTCCCGCCTCGATTATCGGCGCCCTGCTGCTGTTCCCGTGACGGGATTTGCATTTGACCTTGTCCTTCCCAGAACCGATGGTTATCTTGCGGGGCGCCTTCCTTATCCCTTCGAGTATCTCGTCCTCTGTAAGATACATGACCCTGCCGAGATTTGTGTTATAGAAACCGGTGGTGATCAGCATGTCGAGACCGGCATGGAAAAGACGGTCCGACAGATCCTCGTCCTCGGGGATTATCGTATCGCCGAAACTGATCTGATACTTCTCCTTCATCGCGAGGGCGTTCGTAGGCACGGTGATGTAGTCCCACTGATCCTCACGGACCCTTTTGCCCGTGTTGAAACGTGAATACGCTTCGAAGATATCCACAGGCCTCGAGGCAGTCATACGTAATCCATTCCCAGTTTGCTATAAAATGTTTGCTTAAGTCGTTTAGCATCCACTATTCCGCATCAACGATATTGATGTGTTCCGGGCCACCGTTTCCGCGTTGGTGACCCAGGGGGTAAGTGCGGGGGGCTTTCGCCCCCTTGTTTGAGAGTTTAGAGAGATCCGATCTGCAATCAGTGCTTGATGGGCAGTCCGGCGTCGCGGAGCTGCTGCATGGCGTTGTCGTAGACCTGGAGGTACTCGGCAGTGGGCTTGACGGTCTTGACGTCGTAGCACTCCTGGAACCTCAGTCCGGCGGGAGCATCGTTGTAGTGCTGCTCGTATCCGGAGACGAGCTTCTCGATGATCTCGTTGAGGTCGGAGACCTTCATTCCAGCTGCGGTGAGGGCTGCCTCTCCCATGGCGCGGGCCTCCATTCCGGTGGTCTTGTCCTGGACGACTCCCTTTGCGGCTGCGGATCCGGAGAGAAGCTCCCTTCCGGAACCGGTGTCGTTGATGGCCTGGCATGCGGTCTCGATGAGGCACATCTCGGTGCAGGGTCCAGCCATCGGGTAGTACTGGTTGGCCAGGAGCAGGTCGGTGTTGGCGTCGACTGCTGCCGCGGCGTGGGCTGCAATCTGCAGGGACTCCCTGTTGGTGGTGGTTCCCCACCTGATGTGGATAGGTCCGTCGAGGTGGAAGTTTCCGTTGAACAGAGCGAAGGATGCGAGGGTGGTCGCAACGTCGCAGATAGCGGTCTCCTCGAGTCCGCCGCAGTATCCACCGAAGATGGGCATCTGCTCGACCATGATGGTGTCGCCGTTGACGGTCCAGCCGGCCAGCATGTTCAGTCCGGTCATGTCCATCTTGAGCTCGTTCAGCTGGGAGCACTCGTGTGCGTCGGTGACCCTGTGTCCTGCGTGGACCATGTCCGCGGCAAGCCTTGCTGCCTCGGTCAGAGGGGTCTCAGGTCCCTATACGCCGAGTCCGGGGCGTCCTGCCCTCTCACGCGCTTCCTTGGTTGCACGGAGCTCCGCCATGGTGGCGCGGATCTCGTAGGGGGTTCCGGCCTTTGCGGGGTGTCCCTCGATGGTGGTCATAACTCCGTCCACGAGGTCGTCGACGACACCCTCCTGGGCGTAGGACTGCATGACCTGGACGAAGACGTCCTCGGAGATGGGGGATCCGGTAGGTCCTCCCTGGATGATGGGCTTGACAGGGCTGTTTCCGTGCCTGGGGTAGAAGCGAGCGATGTCCCTTCCCTCACCGAGGATCAGTTTCGTGGGGGTCTTCTTGATTCCCTCCCATACCTCTTCCTCGGTCACATGCATGACCTTCTTGAGATCCATGTTGTAGAAACCGGTGTTGACCAGCATCTCAAGTCCGGCCTGGAACAGGTCGTTCTTGGTCTTGTTGTCCTCGGGTATGAAGGTCTTCCCGAAGTCGAGCTTGTACTTGTTCTTCAGCTCGGTCGCGTTCTGAGGGATGATGGTGTAGTCCCACTCGGCCTCGTCGACTTTCTTTCCCTTTACGAACCTGTCGTAGGTGTCGCAGACAGTAAGTGCTCTTGTTGCTGCCATTTTTTATCACCTTGGTAGATTGATATTCGATCGCTCTCCGATCACATCAGGGACTTCACGAGCTCGATGATCTCGGATCCGGTTGCAGAGTATCCATCTGCGCCGATCTCGTCGCACCACTCCTTGGAGCAGGGTGCTCCTCCGAAGATGCACTTGTACTTCTTGCCGTCCTCGTTGTTGGCGATGACGAGCTCCCTCTGTGCCTCGAGGGTGGTGGTCATGAGTGCGGATCCTCCGAGAACCTTTGCGTCGTTCTCCTCGGCTGCGTCCAGGAAGGTCTGAGAGTCTGCGTCCGGTCCAACATCGATGACGTTGTATCCGGCTCCGCGCAGCATTGCGCAGCAGACGTTCTTTCCGATCTCGTGGATGTCTCCCTCGACGGTTCCCATGACGACGGTTCCCTTGTTAGCGGAGGATCCACCGGACATCAGGGGCTCGAGCATCTTGAGGGCGACTTCCATGGTCTTGGAAGCTGCGACGACCTGAGGAAGGAAGATCTCAGCGTCGTTGAACTTCTGTCCGATGACTGCCATTCCCTCTCCGAGACCCTTGTCCATGATCTCGGAAACGGACATCTTTGCATCGATGGCCTTCTGAGTAGCCTCCTTGCAGAGAGCTACGTTCCAGGTCTCGATGGACTTTTTCAGATCAGCAATAATTGCGTCGTTTGCCATTTTATACCACTCCAGACGACAGGATCCCGCCACAACCTTACTGTCATGGTTGCGGCTCTTTCTTGTCTGATAACTTGATGTTGATTTTTAGTATTTAATACTTTTTACAAACAATGTTACTTTGTTAAATCTATTATTTATACTTTACTGTTTATATGATTTTTCTAATGTTTTTTCATGTCAATAGACATATGTCTAATTATAAGAAAAATAAACAGTTAATAATTGTTTAATAGTCTAAAATATAGGAGTTTACATTATAAATTTTACAAATAACAAAAATAAATATTAATTAAATTTAAATATCACTTCTAAAAGTCATCAATGTCGTTAGTAGAAAAGTTTATAAATATAATCAAAACAAGGCCCGGTACATCCAAAGAAGGTTGGAAAACCAACACATTTTCTCAGGATCGGACCGAAAATCCCCAATGGGGTTTAGAGGAAATAGGATCGAAGAAACACCCTCGGAAATGCATATTGACGAGGTGATTTGGAAAATGACCTCCGCCATACGCAATACGATGCCCTATGGCATACGTGTCCGATAAATTCCCGCCTCTCCTCATTATACATATAATAAGAACTATAGATCCCCCAAGACCCACGATCCGGCCAACCTGTAAAGAATGAACAGGATGTCTGGAAAAGATCATTCAAAAGACTGTAGCACGATCGATCCAGAACGCGGCTACCTCGTTGAAATTATACACCAATTGTCATCAATTGCCATAGGAGATTACTCAAAAATCCTACATCTGGCACATATGAAAAACAGATTGGATGATTAGATGATTTTTACAAACGGAAGTCCACATAAGGAAATTGGATGAAGGGGCAAAAGCCCCTTCTGTTTATTGGAAAGGAAGATGCAGACTTCTCTTTCAGAGCTGGTTGTACATCCACCTTGCGACGATCACACCGAGGGCGCACAGTCCGACGATGAACACCGAGCTGATTATGTCCCCGGCGGGAATGCCGTTAGTGAAGTAGTCGGCGTATCCGCTCCAGTCATTCATAGTGTCTCACCTTCTTCTTCAGATCGTCCACGGTGGCGATACCCAAGGGAGTGATCGTGTACTTGGTGAGGAGGTGTCCTTTGTTGAACTTCCCCTCCTCATCGATCACAGACTCTCCTTCCTCCAGGAAACCGGCAGAGACCATCTCGATGATGTCGTAGTTGACCATCTGCTGCTCGTGGTGAGAGTGCATTCCATACTCTTCCATGATCTTAGGGACCACTTCATAGTTCCACTGGGGCCCTCCTTCCTCGAAGACCTCCATTATGCGGAACTTAACAGGTGCATCTCTTATCATTCCTTGTCACCTCCGAGTATCTTGGACGTATCCTTCAGGCTGACCATTCCTTCCGTATCCTCCGTTGCGATGAGGAAACTTCCGATCAGACAGATGATCAGACCGGCGATAGTGGATCCTACGATTATCAGCATCGAATCGTCATCGTAACCCAGTGCATCCACGGGCCCGAAGAAGATGATGAGGAAGATAACTGCACATGCAGCGTAGAGACTTCCTACAGCCTGTCCTCTTGCGACTCCAAGGAACGGGAACGACTTGTACCAGGTGACATAGCACCAGGCGAAAGACAGTCCGATCAGCAGCACTGCGAGGAATACGCTCGGGTTGGCGATCTGTCCGATGGTATCGAGCATCGGGTATCCGAGGCAGATCAGGACGATCATGACGATCCACCAGAATACGGCCTCGAAGCAGAACCTGAGGTGGAGACCCACATCGGGTTCGCAGACATCCAGCGCCTTTCCGGCAACGACTCCTTCGAATCCCCATCCGACTGCGGCCATGATTCCTCCGATGGCTCCGAGCGTAGCGTTGCTACCTACGGATCCTCCGGTGATCATGGATCCAGCGTACAGGGTGATTCCACCGGCGAGCAGCACGATGATGGACAGGTATCCTCTCTTGGAAACCTTCTGCTTCAGATACAGCACGGACATGATGGTTCCGATGATCGGATACAGCAGTCCGGCGACGGCAGCGAATCCAGGGCTGAGGAAGGTAGCTGCGATGTATGTACCGTACACGGCACATGCTCCGCAAAGTCCAGCGAGCATGAAGTACTTGCTTGCAGCCTTCACTTCGATAAGGGTTCTCTTCCATTCGCGTAACTTTCCAAGAGCACCGTTCCAAATGAACAGGACAAGTGCACAGGCAGTCGCATTAATACATGTCAAGAACAGACAGTCAAGAAGGGACTCCAAGTCTGAACTTATGCCCTTTGCAGACATGTCAGGGTACAGGAAACTGTCGAATCCCCAGATAGCATATCCGGGAACGTACCATACTCCCCAATAGAGAGCACAGAATATACCCATGATGAGTCCGAAGCGGATCTTCTTCTTATGATCCGCTTTCTTGAATTCTTCAATACTGATCGGCACTCCGGCCGACGCGTTATTTGTTGCATCCACTACTACCACCTCCGTCACACATCGGTGCGGCGGGTTATGTAAGGGAAATTAAGGTCGCACCCACCGGATGCGACCTGTTGTTCGAAATCAGCCCTTGACAGCCTTGACCATCTTGACTGCGCAGTCCTGAGCGTTCTCGGAGTAGACGTCTGCTCCGATCTCGTCGGCCCACTGCTGGGTGACGGGTGCTCCACCGACGTTGGTGAGGCACTTGCCCTTCAGTCCCTGCTTCTTCATGATCTCCTCGAAGGCCTTCTGGTTGACCATGGTGGAGGTCATGAGGGCGGAGGTTCCGACTGCGACGGCGTTGTTGTCGGCGACCGCCTTGGCGATGTCCTTGAGCGGGATGTCACGGCCGAGGTTGATGACGTCGAATCCGGCGACCTTCAGCATGATTGCTGCGATATCCTTTCCAATGGAGTGGATATCTCCCTCGATGGTGCAGATGACGAACTTTCCGAGGTTGTCGGCGGTCTTGGCCTGTTCACCGAGGTGGGGGGTCAGGATGTCGACTCCTGCGTTCATTGCGTTGGCTGCCGCCATGATGTGGGGCAGGAACAGTTTCTTCTGCTCGTAGAGGTCTCCGACCTGGTTGATTCCAACGGTGTATCCGTTCTGGATCAGGTCGACGATGTCTGCATTCTGGTCAAGTGCATCCTGCGCTACTTTCTTGGACTCGTTGATGTTGTAGGTCAGAACTGCTTTCTTTGCTCTCTCGTTAAGCTCTTCCTGGGTCATTTCACTCTTCTCCTCATTTTTCGCCCCGGCATCGCTGCCGGGGCAGGTAAGGCGTTTGATTACTGGGTTTACTCGTTCTCCTCAGCCTTTGCGCGGGCGAGGTACGCCTCATCGGCCTTCTTTGCGATGGCCTGCATCTCCTTCAGAACGTCGGCGTCAATGGGCTTGACAGCGTGGTTCTTCAGGACGTCGACGACGATCTCGTGGGCAACGTCGGCTGCATCCTTGTAGCCGTTGTTCCTCCAGTCTCCGAGCATAAGCCTGTCGAATACCAGGGGGTCGGACGCAAGGTCGATGTTCTCCATGGTGGAGGGGTGGGCGATGAAGTCGTTTCCGACTCCGATCTCCTTGATTGCGTCGACGGCGAGGGTCTCGTCGGTTACAGGGACACCCTCCATGACCTTCCTCTCCATCCTGATGATATCGTTGTCGATAACCATCTGCTCCATGGAGAAGGTCATTCCGAGCTCGAGCATTCCGGATCCGTAGATCATGTTGACGCCAGAGAGTGCTGCGAGGAGGGAGGTGATGGTCTTCTCGTGACCAGCCTGTCCATCGGGCACCTTGGCGTCGGTCTACATACCGGCGGTGAAGACGGGGCACTTGTAGTACTGTCCGAGCTTTGCGACGGATGCAGAGATCAGTCCGAGCTCGGGGGATCCTACAGGTGCGGTTCCCCTCTTCAGGTCGAAGGTGGTGGTGGAAGATCCGTACCATACCTTTGCGCCGGGGCAGGTCAGCTGGGACAGAACGATTCCGGAAAGGACCTCGGCGTTGTGGGTGACGAGGGTTCCTGCCAGGAAGACGGAAGAGGATCCGCCGGCCATGGCCATGGACAGAACGTTCACGGGGATTCCGTACCTTGCTCCCTTGATGATGCACTGAGATGCGTTGTAGGACAGCTCGAGAGGGGAGGTGGGGCAGACCAGCATGGACATGATGGGCTTCGCTTTTGCCTCGGCCTCGTTGCCGTGGTAGTATGCGAGGACCATGTCGCGGTAGTACTCGACGTTTCCAGCGACGGGGTCGATGTGGTGGAAGTGCATGGTGGTGTTCATCATGGACGTCAGGCACTCGTGGACATCCTCGGCTCCCTTTCCAGCCCAGTTCCTTGCGGAAACAGGCAGGGAGAAATAGGACAGTCCGTCGCACCAGTCGCAGAGCTTTGCGATGTTGGCGAGGTCCTCCTCGTTGGAGTCCCTGGTCTCGTATTTGCCGTGGCCCTTGTAGTCGCAGACCTGGATACCGGTTCCGAAGCAGGTGTAGTGCACCTTGCCTTTCCACTCCTGGGTGAAGGTCCTGCTCTCGTCGCGTCCGTACAGGTAGAATTTCTTCGGGACGGTGGAAAGTGCCCTGTCGAGGACGTATCCGGGGATCTTGACCATCTGGGTCTCCTCGTCAACGGGGCATCCTGCTGCCTTGAAGATCTCCCTTCCCTCAACGTCCGAAACCTGGACACCGTATGTCTCGAGGACATCCCTGGTAGCCATGTCGATCCTGCGGATCTCATCGTCGCTGAACAGTTCGAATTTGATTCCGTTCAGAATGTTCTGAGCGGGATACTCGGGTGTAGTTACTCCCATTACTCTCTTCCTCCTTTATTTTGTAAGTGTTTTACTCCTCAGTTCTTCAGGGACTGGCGGAACTTCTCGCAACTGTTGATCTTGATGTCAAGCAGCTTCTCGATGTTCATCTTTGCCGCGATTCCCCTGGGTGCTCCAGGAAGTCCTGTAACGACGCCGATCTTGAGCTCTTCTCTGAGGTCCCTCATTACGTGCTCATCTGCTATGTCGAGCGTCGACAAGCCTAATTTCTTTGCAACGTACTCCTTTGCCTTGTCGACCTTCATGTTCTTCGCATACTCCATGCGGGCAACGAGGTCTCCGGCAGTGCGGATTCCGCCCATTCCGGATGCAAGCATGTGGGCCATGTCCATTCCGACAGGGTCTCCCACTCCGATCTATACACCGTCGCACTTTGCGATCTCGACCATTGCCTTGCTGGCCCTGGTGACCGCATCTATCGGCGGGGTCTCGAACATGGGGATTCCACCTACTCCCATTCCCAGGTCGCAGTGGACCGGGATGCTTGCCTGCTTTACGCACTCCTTGACGAAGGTGACTGCCCTTGCCATGTTCCAGGCGAGGGATTTGCTGGTGTTGGTGTTGCAGACGGCTCCGAAGACGTTGGCTCCGGCCTCCTCGCACATCTTGACCTGCTGGTGGGGGAAGAGTCCTGCGACGGTCTTGCCGTGGAACTCGATTCCGCCGTGGATTCCCATGACGGACTCTCCGGCCATTCCGGTGTTGATGTATGCCAGGGGGTTGGCCTTCCTCAGTGCCTCTACTCCCTTCAGTCCACCGACGAAGTCGGCGTCTCCGGCGGATGCCATGGTGTCGAAGTCGAATCCGTCGGCTCCTGCGGAGATGATCTTGTTTCCGACGTACTCGATGTCCCTTGCCATGTGCTCTGCTGCGAGCTCGGACTGCTGCATGGACTCGTCGATCTTGAACTCCCTCATGAGGTCTGCGGGGTTTCCGTAGGGTCCGTCGGGGGCGTAGTAAAGTCCCATGTTGGGCATCGCACCGTAGAAGTAAGGTGCGACGATCTCCTGCTGGATCTCCTCCATGGTCTGCATCTCCATTGCGATGACAGGCTTCACGGGTTTGATGGAGTAGTCGGAGTGAGCGAGCTCGAAGGTGTCTGCACCGAGGGCCCTCTCGTGGATAAGGGCGGCCTCGAGCCTGCCCATGTCGACTCCGTTTCCGGAGTTTCCGTTGTCTCCGGTGAAGTCGAGCTGTCCGATGTCGTAGGTGAGGACGACTTCGTTTCCGGGCTCGACTGCTACGATCCTGTTCTTGTCGCAGATGATGTCTGCGAGCCTCTCGATGTCGTCTGCGGTCAGTGCGGGGATGGATCCCATGTCTGCCGCGTCGGCGGTTCCGGCCTGGAGGTCTGCCATGATCTGCTCTTTGGTCATGGTGACCCTCTTTCCGTCACCCATCCTTGTGTAGAATTCCTGTGCTGCCATTGGATTTCCTTCTTTAGGTTGTAAATTACGTTTTCAAAGGTCCTTTACTTTGGAGACGGTCTCGGAAGCGGACTCTCCGTAGACATCCGCACCGATCTTGTCACACCAGGACTGGGTGACAGGTGCTCCGCCGACCATAACGACGACCTTGTCGCGGATTCCTGCTTCCTTCATCATCTCGATGACGTCCCTCTGGACAGTCATGGTGGTGGTCATGAGGGCAGACATTCCGCACATGGTGCAGCCGTTGTTGCACTCGTCGATGAACTTCTGCTTGGGAACGTCGCGTCCGAGATCGTGGACATCGAATCCAGCGCACTGAAGCATGGTGGAGCAGATCGACTTTCCGATGTCGTGGACGTCTCCCTCGACGGTTCCCATGACGACGGATGCCTTCTTTGCGGCCTCTGCGCCGCCCTGTGCCTTAAGGTCCTCGCCGAGGACTTCCATGGCCTTGGTCATTCCAGCTGCTGCGGACAGAACGTGGGGCAGGAAGAGTTTTCCCCTCTCGAAGAGAACTCCGACCTCGGTCATTCCGTCTCCCATTGCGTTGATAATGTCGTTTGCAGGCATCTTGGCTGCCCTGGCTTTCTCGACTGCGTCAAGAATTCCAGGTACTTTGTATGCAACCATTGCATCCTGCAGGGCCTTTTTCTCGTTTTCAAATCCTGCCATTTTTCTCTCTCCTCACAATCGGCTGCTACGCAACCGTTGGATTTAGGAAGACGTTGGATGTATTTAACCTTAATCGGGACTGTAAACAAACATTTATATATTAGATATATGCGAGCTCAATCGTAGTTAAGAGATACCTTTATATACTGATGGTTGGAACCATTAACCACCCAGTAACTGTACGTTTCCATATACAAGTAAAAAACCGGAGAATCAAACCGTGTTTAAGAGGTTGGAACAGAACAGATCTGGCCAAATCTCCCGTCGCATAAGGCGATCGCTCCAGATTTTATATTGACAAAATACCCCATTTCGTTAAAAACCGATATCATCGATATGCAATTCACATCTCTTTTTAATATAATATATAGAACAAACGGAAATAAGAGCGGATCTCACGGATGAAGGCGTCGGATATGATGATGGCACATCACCCATGTTAAGTAACATCCCATCGAAAACACCCGATTGGATGTAACAATCATCCATCAATTATAGTCCATGTGTGTAGTTTATTTTATAAATGTTGGGGGCTATGCGCCCCCCTTTTAAGGGGTTTGTTGGGGTTTATCACTCCTTTCCGGAGCACCTGTCCTCGGACACGTCGTCCTTGTGGTCCTGCACATACCACCAAAGCGGGATGAACAGCAGGAGGATGACGGCACCGAGGATCGCGGGCATGAGTCCTCCGGACAGGTTGTAGCTCCAGTAGATGAGGCAGGGAAGCCATACACAGAACTGTATCACGACCATGACGGCGATCAGATACTCCCATCCTCTGGGTGCCTTGAACGGCCTGTCGAGACCCTTGAACTTCGCATCCCTCCTGGTCTTGACGAACGCGGCAAGAGCGATTCCGTTGGCGATACAGTATCCCATGGCGGATGCCGAAAGGATCGTCATATTCGTGTCTCCCGATCCGGCCACACATCCGCTGTAACCGACGATGAGCACGAGGAGCATGTTGAACACACTGACGAAGAGCATGGCGTTGGTAGGCATGCCGAACTTGTTGACCTTGAGGAACCAACTGGGCAGGTTCTTCTCCTGTGCCATGGAGAACAGGGTCCTGGAGGAACCGAGGAACCCGGTCTGGATGACGAGGATCATGGCGACGATGAGGAGGAACAGTGCGACGTACTTCCCGAGGTCTCCGAACACCTTCTCGGCGATGGGGACGAGGGCGGCGTTTCCGTATGCGTCGAGGTTGTCGACGGACCCGTACACACCGACGGATACGAAGAAGTACATGAACAGACAGATCAGACCGCAGCTGAACAGGGCCTTGGGGACGTCCTTTCCGGGCTCCTTGTACTCGGGCCCGTAGATGGCGGCCGTCTCCCAGGCACAGGCACTCCATTGTGCCAGACCGAAGCATCCGAACAGCAGGACGAGGTCCTCGAATCCCCAACTCCATCCGGGAGCGGTCATACGGTCGGTGATGAGATCCAGGTCGAACATCCCGGTGACGAACGCACCTGCGATGATTATTACGATCGGGACGATGGATATTATGGCAAGAATGGTACCGAGCTTGGCACCTCCCTCGAGTCCGCGGGAACCGAGGACGTACATGAGAATGACGATACAAAGACCGATGGCGAGATAAAGACCCAGATTTGCCCATCCGGCCAGATCCAGGTCGAACATCCTGATAAGATAGTCGCCGATGAGCATGGTGAAGATGGCGACCACCGGGCACCACGCGAACCAGTAGCACCAGGCACTGAAGGCCCCGACGAATTTCCTTAGATCGTGGGGATTGGACTTATTCTTAGGTTGGAAAACCGTTTGCGCACACCCGGGAAGACCTGTGGCATTAGGGAATACGGTGACCATCTCACCGTATGCGAGATTCTGCAGGAATCCCTGGATGACGGAAAGACACCACACAACAATACAAAGCCCCCATACGATGCTACTTACATCATATAATGAGGGAAGGATCAGCAGAGGCACGCCTAGGGCGATGAACATCCCCTGCTTCCAGCTTACCGAGCGCTTCAGACCGCCCTCGGCTACACCCGTTTCTTCAGACATAGTAAATCACTTTATTTGCATCCCTGACGAGATTCTGTGTCCGCCAGAGAGTAAGAGGGCGGACACAACCGGTCGTCAGACCGGCGGCAGCGAGGAGTTGAGTAACATTTCGGAAGAGCTGTAACCCCAGTTTCGCTGTTGGATGTAAAATTTGAATGCTCAATATTTAAGGATTTTCGATTGTAAGTAAAAATATTTAAATATTATAAATTTTGGACGAATTCCAAAAAGTTAATATTAAATATAACAATTACAAAATAAACATCATTCGTAAATAGATTTATATACCAATTCATTGGGAAATATCAACCCATTATAGACGTCATCCAAAAGCCGTTCCTGCGAATGTGTCAAATATCCGCCTAAACATGCAGAAAAGCATGGTTAGCAAAAAAGAGGACAAGAGCGCTGGCCAGGAACTCGAGGAAAAGCTTCTGATGAAGCCCAAGGTCCTCGGAGAGACCGACAACGGTCTCCTCGGAGAGGCTATGGAATATGGAGAGGAATACAAGGAGTTCCTCAAACATAAGACAGAGCGCGAGATCCTGGATTATTCGCTCCCTATAGCGAAAGAGAACGGCTACACCGAGTTCGTACTCGGTACGAAATACAAGGCCGGGGACAAGGTCTTCTTCAACAACCGCGACAAGAACCTCATTCTGATGACGTTCGGAAAGAGGCCCGTCATCGAGGGTGTCAGGATCAGCGTCGCCCACGTGGACAGCCCCAGGCTCGACTTCAAGCCCAACCCCCTGTTCGAATCTACGGACATGGCCTATTTCAAGACCCACTACTACGGCGGGATCAAGAAGTACCAGTGGACCGCCATCCCCCTCTCGCTTCACGGAGTGGTCACCCTTGCGGACGGCAAGACCGTCAAAGTAAGGGTCGGAGAGGATCCGGAAGACCCGCAGTTCTGCATCACCGACCTGCTCCCCCACCTGGCACGCGACCAGGTCTCCAAGCCCGGGAACAAGATGATAGACGCCGAACAGATGAACATCCTGATCGGCTCCTGGCCCTTCAAGGACGACAAGGTGTCCCAGAAGGTCAAACTGAACATCATGAACATCCTGTTCGAGAAATACGGCATCACCGAGACGGACTTCCTTTCCGCAGAACTGTGCGCATGCCCCGCATTCCAGCCCAGGGACCTGGGATTCGACAGATCCATGGTCGCCGCCTACGGTCAGGACGACAAGGTCTGCGCCTTCGCCCAGTTCAAAGCCGAACTGGACACCAAGGAGCCGGAATTCACCACCATGATGGTCTTCGCCGACAAGGAGGAGACCGGATCCGACGGACCCACCGGCATGAGGTCCGTATTCTGGAAGGACTTCCTGGAGGACGTCGCATCCGCCTGGAACTACCCGATCCGCCACGTACTCAGGAGCTCCATGTGTCTGTCCTGCGACGTCAACGCGGCCGTCGACCCGGCATGGTCCGAGGCTTTCGAGATGAACAACTGCTCCTTCCTCGGAAGGGGACCCGTCGTATCCAAGTACACCGGCAGCGGCGGTAAGTACTCCACCAACGACGCTTCCGCCGAGGTAATGGGATATCTCAGAGGCATACTCGACGAGGCCAAGGTCCAGTGGCAGGTCGGAGAACTCGGGAAGACGGATGTGGGAGGCGGAGGGACCATCGCCGTGGACATCTCCGTACACAACCTGGACACCGTCGACATGGGTGTACCCGTACTGTCCATGCATGCGCCCCTCGAGGTCACCTCGAAGGCCGACGACTACATGCTGTACAAAGCCGTCCTGGCATACTTCAACTACAAGAAGCCCAAGACCATCTGAGAAAGAAAACTGGGGAGGGGATGTCCTCCTCCCCTTCTTCATATTTTTATTATATATATTAAAAGAGACCGAAGGTCACTCCTTGGTGCCCTCGTATATGTTCACGGCACCGAAGTTCTTGGAATGGGCCTTCACATCCTTGAAACCGGCCTTCCTGAACTTCTCCGCCATGACCTCTCCATGTGGGAATCCCTTGATGGAGTTGACCAGCCAGTCGTACGCGGGCATCTTGCCGTCGATCTTCTCGCCCTTATCGTACTTGCGACCGATCTTCTGTACACGGTTCTTCATATAGAGGTTGTAGAAATAGCGGATGAAACGGTTGTCGGGGGTCGCCATCTCCGCGACTACGACCTTTCCCCCGTGGTCCAGGACACGATACATCTCGTCTATGGCCTTCTGGACGTCGTTGACGTTCCTCAGCATGTATCCGGAGGTGACCAGGTGGAACGATCCCTCTGGGAACTGAAGATCCAGTGCATCCCCTTCCACGAACTCCACCTCGGGGCGTCCGTTCTCCCTCATCTTCATGTCGGCGTACTTGAGCATCTCGGGGGTGATGTCGAGACCTATGACCTTCCCTTCCGGGCCGGCGTTCTCCTTGACGAGGAAGGCGATCTCCCCGGTACCTGTGCCGATATCGATGCACTTCTTCCCCCTGATGTCGCCGGCCAGCTTCATCATGTATCTGTGCCAGCCCTGGATCATCCGGAGGGACATTATCTCGTTCATCTCATCGTAGTATCCCGCGATCTCGGTGAAGACGTCCTTTACATAGACCTCTTTACCTTCGAACTGGGTACCGTTCATCTTTACCTCTTCGTCAGTCATTATGAGCCCTCAGAATATGTAATACGCTATAAGGTATCCTATCACGAGAAGCACTCCGAAATGCCAGTTGAGCCTGAACGCCATAGGCACCAGGAGCCTGCTGTTCCCGGGATCGGAAGGTGCCAGCCTGCTGTTCGCGTAAAGTATGTACAAGTCATACAAGGTGATGAAGGCCAAGGCGCACATCCAGGGAAGGACCTCTGTGACGATCAACAGTGCCAGTATGACGAATCCCACCGTGTTCTCGAACAGATACAGGCGCATGCTGTTCTCGTAGGACATATGACTGGACAGAGTCCCTACGTGGGCCTTCTTGTCCTCGTGGTAGTCCCTCGTCTCGTTGCCGCTCAGAACGGCCGTGATCGTGAACGCATTGGGCAGGGACATCAACAAGACCTCCCAGGAGAGATCTCCGGACATCACGTAGTACGTGCCGAGAGGCATGAGGATGCCCATCAGGACGAACACCCCTATCTGTCCCAGACCGTGATACTTGTAGGATGCTCCCACCGTATAGAGGCCTGCCCCGGCCAGCCCTACGATGCCGAACGCCAGTATGCCCCACCCTATATACCAGATGAAGACAAGCCCGCATAACGCGACGATACCCAGACACGCCAATCCTGCCCAAAGGACCTTCTCCGGGGACAGGGTCCCGGTGACCAATTCGGGCGAGCGGGTCTCGTTCTCCACGGTATCCGTGCCTTTTACGAAATCACCGTAGGTGTTCAGGATGTTCGCCGCGGACTGCAGAAGGCATCCGCACACCAGGACCATCAGGAAGATCCACCAGCAGAACTCCCCGTCATGATATGCCACCGCCCCTCCGATGAGGACCGGGACGACCGCCCCGTGGAGCGTCCACGGTCTGAAAACGTTGAACCATCCGGCCTTCACCGGCTTCACGTCCGCCATGCCGGGAGGATAATGAAAAGGATAGATAAACCTTGGACCCGCACCATTATCATAACCCAATATATGTTAAATAATGACGTAAAGAGGATATATTCAGTTGAAGTAATCGTCCTGACATATCTGGGGGGATGGTCGAATGATATTCTATTTCTCTGCCACGGGGAACAGCGAGCACGTAGCGAGGTCGATCGCAGAGGCCAACGACGATAGACTGGCATATATCCCGGACCTTCTGACGTCCGGAGAGCTTTCCTTCGACGTATCCGGGGAGAAGATGATAGGGTTCGTGAGTCCCACATATTATTGGGGTCTCCCGACGATCGTCGAGGATTTCCTAAGAAGACTGGAGCTGTCGTTCGAAGAGAGACCGTACACATTCTTCGTCGCCACCTACGGCACCAAGAACGGTGCCATCACCCAGGTGGCGGAGAGGATACTCAAGGACAAGGGGGTGGACATGGATGCGTCATACGAGGTGAGGATGCCCGACACATGGACCCCCGTGTTCGACCTGACGAATGAGGAAAACATCTCCAAGAGGGTGAAGACGGCGGACGAGAAATTGGAGGAGGTGATGTGCCAGATAGCATCCAGATCCAAAGGGGTCTTCATGAAGGACCGCATCCCGGAGTTCATATCGAAGATGTTCTACAGCCTCTACGAAAAGGCCCGCAGGACCGAGAACCTCACAGTGGAGGAACATTGCACAGGATGCGGGAGATGTGCGGAGTTCTGCCCGGTGCATGCGATAAAAATGTGTGACGGAAGACCGGAATGGACCATGGACAGTTGCGTCATGTGTCTCGGATGCCTGCACAGGTGCCCCAGTTTCGCCATACAATACGGGGATAAGACCAAAGGTCACGGACAATACATTAACCCCCATTGTCCAGAATAACGATGTCCATCGCATAATATCAACGAATTCCGTATATACGGATGTCACTTTACTTGCCCGATGAAAGCGATAAACCTTGTATGCAGCACCGCGTTCATGATGGGCGCCGCACTTGTGATATCGTTGCTTACGAACGTATCGGGCATATTCCCCGACGATGTCCTGACGTCGGACATCCGCAGCAACCTTACCATATTCCTTCTCGCAGTGATGCTGACCATCACCCTATCCAGGATCCCGTTCAGGAACCTGGACCCTGTAAAGAACTACAGGTCCGTCATAAGGGCCGTGCTCCTGGGTCTTGTGTTCGCATCCGTCATCCCCCTGGCAGCATACTACATCCTCAACAGCATGGACGGATACGAGGCGTATGCGAAGGGGCTCGTATTCCTGGCGGCCACTCCGTTCGCCGCATCCGTAGGACCGCTTTCCCTCATCCTCAGGGGGGATCTGGAACATGCCCTCAGATCCACCATCATCGTCTACGTGATCTCCCTGGTATGGATCCCGTTCATCATATGGCTCACCCTCGGGGAGATCGTGGATATGACCAAGGTCGTCATAACCGTCATAGAGCTCATCGGAGTGCCTCTGGTGGTCTCCAGACTCATAACCAAGGTCAAGATCGACAAGACGGTCATGTCGGTCGTCCTGAACTGTGTCATCGCATTCCTCGTCTGGCTGTCGGTCAGCTCCACCAACTTCCCCAAGGACATGGTGATCCTGGTCGTGTTCATGTTCGTCGCTTTCCTCAGGGACTTCGGTCTCGGATCCGCCACGGAGGTCATGGAGAAGAAGTCCGGGATACCATGGTCCCAGAGGGTCACCGACATCCTGATGATATCCTACAAGAACAAAGGCATAGCCATAGCCCTCTGCGTATCCGTGATGACTGGTCCGGCCATCGGCAGCGCAATGGTGCCCATAGCGGCATCCATCGTGATCGAAATCATCTGGGTGGCGTTCATGGACTCCGTCCTGTTCTCCAAGAAACGCATGAACAGGGAGCTGGAAGCGGACAGGGAGGCCGGCCTGCATCAGACCTGGGAATGAATCAATACTGCCTGTAGTCGAAATAATCCGAGAGACGGGGTGTCTCCCTCCCCTTGAGGGGTACGACCTCGTCCTCGGGACCCAACGTCCCGAAGAGGAGTTCCCCCTCCGGGTCGTATACCTTTTCCGTCCTGGATAAGGGGTCGTTCGTATTGGCATAACAGTACAGGCAATCATGGCTGCAGGTGTTGTACTCCCCGATATCGATATTCCTTACGCACCTGCACCCTTCCCGGAGAGGGGTATCCATCTCCTCGAACGGGATGTCCAGAGAGCGCATCGTCTGCCTGTCGATACATCCGCGGGGTTCGATACCGTACTGAGACAGGTCGCGGTGGGCACAGCAGTATCCCAATCTCATCCCGTATCTCTCGGCTATCGGTACCATCATCTCCGCCATACGGTCCATCTCCGAGAACGAAACCGAACGCAGACGGTCGCCGAACTTCCCCAGCTTGCCGTACATGTCTATGAAACTGAATGTACAGCGGTCCGTATAACCCTCCAGCTCCCTGCAGAGAAGCTCGAACTTACGCCTGTGCCAGTCTATGGAATACCTGTCGTTTATCACTATGGGGTCGTAACGCCATACGACCCTGTCCTTCCCGATCCTGTCGGATATCTCCTTGAACGAATCGGCCACATCCGCCTTGAACGGGACCCCTGGCTCCAGATCCCTTCCGTAGGGGTTGATGGTGATCTGGAACATGTACATGTGACCCATGGACCCGATCTCCTTGAGATAAGGGACCATCGGCCGCGGGTCCTTCGAGATGAATACGATCGCGTCCACGTTGCGACGGGTCAGGTCCACCCGGTAGACCAATTGCCTGTAGACCGGATTGCGCACCAGACAGTAGCCCGCCCGGAGACGGTTGACCATCCACTCGGCATGGAAAGCAGGGATGTCGGTACGTCTGCTGGCGCATATTATCATGTATATTCCAACAGTGGAATCACATAAGTAGTTTTCAGGACAATACTGGACCGTTATGCAGGGAGAGCACATCCACACGTACATGACGGCCATAGGCATGGTCAGCATATGCAGCGACGGCCATAGCGTGACCGCCGTCTACCTCCCGTGCGAGAATCTCCCGGCGATGGAGGACAGAGAGGACGACATAACCTCCCAAGCCTCCGAAGAGATCGACGAATACCTTTCCGGAAGAAGGAAGAAGTTCGATGTGCCAGTATATCAGGACGGCACGGAATTCCAGATGGATGTGTGGGATGCCGTATGCGCCATGCCTTATGGGAAGACCGCGACTTACGGGGAGATCGCCGAAACGATCGGCCGTCCCGGCGCATCGCGTGCGGTGGGTACCGCCTGCGGACTGAACAGGATACCGCTCATCATACCGTGTCACCGCGTAGTCCCCAAAGACGGTACCGGGAACTATGCCGGCGGAAGGGCGCTCAAGATCAGACTCCTCACCATAGAAAAGGAATACAGATGAGGGTCGGAGAAATCGACAGGATCCTCGAAGAGAGATCGGACCCGGAGTATAAGGAGTTCAACTCCCGGATAGTCCCGTACGAAGGGAAGATGTACGGCGTAAGGATGCCCGCCCTCAGATCCATAGCGAAAGACGTCATAAAAGGCGATTGGCGCCTTTTCCTGGAAGAGGATACGGGAAGCTTCGAACAATCCATGATAAGGGCCCTCGTCATCGCAACGGCGGAGATGGATGCGGACGAGAGGATGGAAAGAATGGCCGGATTCGTCCCCGAAATAGATAATTGGGCGGTGTGCGACACGTTCTGCGGAGCGTTCAGAACAGGGCCCGGGAACGCTTCAGAAAAACTCTGGCACATGTGTGTGGAACTGTTGGACACCGGAGAGGAGTTTCCCATGAGGGCCGGAGCCGTGATGATGCTGGACCATTTCTTGGACGACCGTCACATAGACGAGGTCATAAGGCTCATGTGCACGGTACGGAGTCCCGGATACTACTACGACATGGGTGCCGCATGGACACTCTCGTGCTGCTACATATCATACCCGGAAAAGACCGAAGATGCTATGTTCTCCATATGTGCCAGCAACGAGATATTGAGGATGACTGTAAGAAAGATCCGCGACTCGTTCAGGGTCTCGGCCGCGGATAAGGAAAGATTGAAAGAAAGGTTTAAGGGATTCAAGGCGAGATCCTGACGATCTCGTTCATTATGAGGTCCGCGTTCTCGGAACCTACACGGGGTCCGCGCCTCTCCAGATACATCCAGTCCCTGGCCTCGCACTCCTCCTTCAGATCGGGACTGGTGACGGCGATAACCCTCCCTTTCGGAAGGACGTCCTTCTCCATCATCATCTCCATCATGTGCTTGGGGACGCAGACCACGATCCTGTCGAAAAGCTTGGAGGTGTACTCGATCTTCCCCAGGTAATCCTTCTGACCCTGGACACGCTCATAGTCCTCCGGTTTGGACATCACCTCTTCGGCAGGATACTTCATGACCGTATAATCGGCCGGCACATAACCGAAATGGCTTGTTATCATCCCGAATGAGACCTCGCAGAGCTTGGACCCGTCCTTCTTCTTGGCCAGATCCAATCTCGCCACGAGATTCTTGACCTCCTGGGCACGGCCGCCGAACAGTTCGAACGCACTGCATATGCCGTCCTTGAGCATGACGGTGGAGTCGTTGGTTATGACCAGGACCAGGGTGGGGGCCTTGGGATAAGCCTTCTCCATCATTCAGAGCTTCCCCCTGAACCTGTAGGCGATGTTGCAGTTACCCTCGGCTGAGACCATGCACGGTCCCATTGGGGAGGTCGGCTTACAACCTTTCCCGAACATGGGGCACTGTTCCGAATCGATGAGTCCCCTGAGGACGGAACCGCAGTTGCATCCGCTGGCCTCCTCCTCCACATCGGGGGTCTTCCTGAGAATATCCTCGTGGACCTTGGTCGCATCGTACTGCTCGAACTCCGGGCGAAGAGCCATCCCCGACTTCTTGATGACCGGGAATCCCCTCCACTTGGTATCCACCGCATAGAAGGTGTCATCCATTATCTTCCGGGCCTTCTCGTTGCCCTGGGGGCGTACGACCCTGGAATACTCGTTCTCCACCTCGGCACGGCCTTCGTGTATCTGCTTGCAGAGCATGTAGCATGACATCAGCATGTCGAGAGGCTCGAAACCGCAGACCACCTGGGGAAGATTATACTTCTCGGAGAAGTAGTTGAACGGCTCCGTACCGGTGACCACGGCCACATGTCCGGGCATTATGAATCCGTCTATCTTGCTCTCGCCCATGTTCAGAAGAGCCTCCACACAGGGAGCGGTATACCTGTGACAGCTGTATATGCTGAAATTCTCGGGGAGGTGACCCTTCTGGAGGGGGACGCCCGTGGAAGGTGCGGTGGTCTCGAATCCCACCCCGACGAATACCAAGGGACCCGACTGCTCGTGCGCCATCTTCACGGCATCCTCCACGGAGTAGACTATCCTCACGTCCGCACCGTCGGTCTTCGCATCGAAGAGGGAGCCTATGGTCGTCGGTACCCTCATCATGTCGCCGAAGGCGGCTATGGTCACACCGTTCCTGGCGAGGGTGATCGCATCCGCGATCTCCTTGCTGGTCGTGACGCATACGGGACATCCGGGACCCTGATGGACCTCTATCCCGGCATCGTCCATCAACGGTTTGAGACCGAAACGCACGATGGTGTCCTGATGGGTCCCGCAGATGTGCATGAACCTGCCTTTCACTCCCATGTCCTTGATGGCCGCCAGGATCTTCTTGGCGGTCTGCTCGTCTCTGTATTTGAACATCAGTCATCCCTCGTTTCGATATCCATGTTCTTCACGCGGCAGGCCTCGCCTTCTAACACCTTCACGGGGCCTCCGCACTTGGGGCAGCTGAGGACCGGGATATCATGTCCGTAACCATCCTCCCCGAAATCGATCATCTTGGCCGGACCTTCGTATCCGCACTTGTCGCATCCCAGAACTATGTGTTCCGGCTCCACCAGTAGTTTGGAACCCTCGAGGACCGTTCCCTGGGACAATACCTCGTAAGCGAACTCCATCTGCTCGATACCCAGCTGGGTGAGGTCCCCTACGACGATGGTGACGGCGTTCACCTTCGTGACGTCGTATTTCTTAAGTTCTTCCAGAACGGCGTCCACGATATTCGCGACCACCGAGGCCTCATGCATCGCACAACGGTATGGCAGGGTGGATTAAAAACTGTCCCACGCCCGAATGTCTCAATCACTGTGCTGTATACCGTATTCGCACTGGTCGCGGACCATGCATCTCTCGCAGTGGGGATGACGGGGAAGACAGCAGACCTGCCCGTGGCGGACCAGATATCTGTTTATGTCGGCCCAGCGCTCGCGGGGGGTGATCTCCATCAATGCGAACTCCGTCTCCTCCGGATTCTTCGTCTTCACAAGACCCATCAGATTGGATATCCTGTGGACATGTGTATCCACACAGACTGCGGGTATGCCCATGGCATAAGTCTGTACACAGGCCGCGGTCTTCCTGCCCACCATGGGAAGGGAGCATAGCTCCTCCGTGGATTCCGGGACTACCCCTCCGTAGACATCGCGGAGTATCCTGCAGCATTCCACTATGGCCTTGGATTTCTGAGACGGGAACCCGGCCGGACGGATCAGGGATGCGACATCCTCCGGATCGGCATCTGCGATGTCACCGATCGAAGGATACTTGTGGAAAAGATTGTCGGACGCCTTGCGGGTGTTGTCATCCTTGGTCCTCTGGGACAATATGGTGGCGATCAATACATGGAACGGATCGGCCGGCCACTCCGGATTAAGGCCTTCGGAGTTCCTGCCCGGATACGCCCCCTGGTTGTACACCTCCGACATCCTGTCCAATATCACTGTGATGTCCTGCCCATCCATCTCAAGGCCTCCTCTGCCATATAGAAAGATCCTGTTATAAGGACCTCCTCCCCGTCGTCCCTTAGTTCCACAGCCCTCTCGATGGCCTCCCCGACGGTAGGTTTGATCTCGGCATCCGGTACATATCTCTTCATTATCGAAAGCACCTCTTCTGCGGCCTTCGCACGGAGACATTGGGGCTGCGTCACCACGACCTTGGATGCCACCTTGGAGAGGTTGCGACAGATGTCATCGGCATCCTTGTCGGAGAGTATGCCGAACACCAGCACAACCTTCCCATAGATCTCCCCCACATCCGATGCGAGTCCCTCCGACCCCGCCCTGGTGTGTGTGACATCCACTATGAATCCGTTACCGATGTTCTCCAGTCTGCACGGCCATCTCACCGATGCGAGACCGTCGGCGACATACGGTTCTATCCTGTCCGTGAATTCCGGAAGCACCCTCAGGGCCTCTATGGCGACAGCGGCGTTCTTGGCCTCGTTCCTTCCGGGTATCGAGACGAAATACTTATGACCCAGATATCTGAATTCCGGACCTTTTCCGATATTGGATACGATCTCGATGTCTTCGGGATCCACACGTTTCAGCCCCGAACCCTTCTCTGCCGCGACGGATGCTATGACACCGAACGCCGGCTCCGGATTGATCGTCACACTCGGGACGCCTTCTTTTATTATCCCGGCCTTTTCGAGTGCGATCTTCTCTATCGTATCCCCCAGATATTCGGTGTGCTCCATGCTGATGTTGTTGATCACAGACACCTCTGGCACGATCACATTGGTAGCATCGAAACGGCCACCCATGCCGACTTCGAAAACTGCGAAGTCCACCTTCCTGTCCTTGAAGTACTGCATCGCCATCGCAGTCGTTATCTCGAAGAATGTGCAGAACATCTCACTCTCGCACATGTCGTCGGAGAAGTGTCTCAGATATCCTGTGAGCTCCGACACCTCCTCATCGGATATGTCCCGACCGTCGACGTTTATGCGCTCGTTGAACCTCAATATGTGGGGGGAGGTGTACAATCCGACCGAATAACCCGCCTTCCTGAGGATGGATGCGATCATGGCACTCGTAGAACCCTTTCCATCGCTCCCCGCCACATGTATACACCTGTAGGAACCTTGGGGATTGCCCATCCTGCGGAGAAGTTCCTTTATATTCGTAAGACCCAGCTTTATCCCGTTCATCTGGAGGCCGTACAGCCATCTCAGATGACGTTCTACATCGTTACCTCCGCTTTTGCCGGACATATCCACTCACATCCTCGAATATCCGTCCATCTCCTTCCTGAGATCCGCCACCAACTTGTTGTATGTGATGCCCCTCTTCCTGCAGATGCGTTTTACCGCATCCATCATTCCGGAACCGTATTGCGCCGCCTTCTTGGGACGGTCGGCCAAATACCCGAGGCCCAAGTCCCTGGCGGCATCGGACAGGAGTTTCTTCCGGACGTCCTGGTCCACGGGACGTATCGCCTCCGTAGGTGCACTTCTAAGGATAGCGACCAGATCCTTGTCCAGATAAGGATATGCAATCTCCTTCCCGAAGTGTTCCGCCACCTTCTTCTCGTGGGGGAGGGTCTCTTTGTAGAGTTTGGCCATGTCTTTGACCATCTCTTCCCTGAGCTGTATGTCCTGCTTGCCGACATACTTCGAATATCCTGCGAACTGCTCGTCCGAACCCTGTCCTCCGGTGACCGAATCCTCTTTGCAGGTCTTCATCACACAGAACAGGGGCATCTCGAAGGCGAGGGTGAGCGGGCTGTCCGTCCCGGTGATCGCCATCACCTCCCTCAGATAGTCCGTTATGTCGGAATCGTGTATCTCGATGGTCTCTATGTCCGCACCGATGAGAGGTGCCGTCGCCAAGGCGGCCTCGATGTCGTGGGAACCCGATGTACCAGCGGTGTAAAGTCTTACATTCTTCGCATACTTGACGGCAAGGGCGGCGACTATCCCGGAGTCTATGCCTCCGGAAAATGCGACGGCCACGTCTTTCCCTCCGAGGAGCCTCTGTGCTGCAGAGTCCAATGCGCAGGCCACGCTTTCGGACAGTTCGGTCATATGTGGCAGATATCCATGCCCCGTTTAAATCTGACTGGATTGGAGTATCCCCTGATTAACAAATTCGTATCCATATCGTATGTCATCTCAACAGATTTAACTATCAAGATATACATATTAGACACATGGAAGGCGTAACGCGCATCGGTGTTTCACTGGAACCCGATCTCCTGACCGAGTTCGACAAGATAATCGCTAAGAAAGGATATGTCAGCAGATCCGAAGCGATCCGCGACCTCGTCCGCGACTCCCTCGCCGAGAACGAGTGGAAGAACGACAAGGAGTACATGTGCGGAGTCATCACCATGATCTACGACCATGACACCACCGGACTCAGCGAGAAGATCACAGAGATCCAGCATAATTCCATCGAGGACATCAGGACCACCATCCATATGCATCTCGACCATGACAGATGCATGGAGATCATAGCACTGGAGGGCGAGCTCGGTAAACTTAAGCAGATAACCAACGACCTCGGATCGCTCAAAGGAGTCCTCAGATGTAAGCTGACCATGGCATCGAAGGCCACTGCCCACCTGCATTACATAGGCGTCAGAAACGACTGATCTGGCACATTATCACGGAAACTCCTTTTCAAACTACTTAAATGAACATTTTCATACACTATTATATATAGGATATCCCCGTGTGGACCTCTGATAAAATGGAAGGCACCGAAAACTACCATAGGCTTAACCGCAGATGCATGGCCTCGATGTATACCGGCTATGCCGTATTGTTGGCCTTGGTCGGCATCTTCGTGGCTGCGATATACGTCTCCGTCGGGGAAACGGACTTCTCCCGCGAGGTACGTATCACGCTGATCGCCCTTTTCGCAATCCTCCTGATATACTGTCTGGTGGCACCCCCTGTATTCTACCGCCATTACCGCTATCTCCTGGACGGGGAGAAGATCGATGTCGTGTACGGCGTCATATTCATCCGCCACACGTTCGTCCCCATCGAACGCGTGATGCAAGTGGAGGTCACACACGGACCCATAAACCGCATGTGGGGCCTGGCGGACGTGGTCGTCACCACCGCCGGAGGGGTGGCGCAGATCCAATATCTGGAACCCGATGAGGCGGAGCGTGTGGCGAACGATCTGGGACAGATCGTGAACAAGGTACTGAGGGCAAGGGGACGTGCATGAGCGATGCTGTGAAGGGGCCGTACATCAACCACCCGATAGTTATCGTGAAGAACCTGACCATAACCGTCCTGGTATTGGCCATAATCGCATTCGGGATGGTCAGCGACGGAGGATCGTACATGATCGCCGTCGGAATGGTCGCCCTCATCGCGTTGATGGCATTCTTCATCGTGATGTTCTGGAAGACGACATCCATAGAGTTCGGGGACCAGGATTTCACGGTACGCCGCAACTTCATATCGCGGAAGACGAAGGTCGTACCCTATTACAGAGTGGCATCCGTCAACATAACCCGCAACATCTTCGACAGGATCGCCGGGACGGAGACTCTGAGCTTCAACGTCAACTCTTCCGTCAATGCGGCCACTCCCGAGGCCTGCTTCTCCTTCAAGAAAGAACTCGCCGACGGGATACGTGACTACGTCTACTCCCGCACATTCCATACGGGATCGGAGGTGGACTGCGACGAGGAACACGAATCCGTCGTATCATTCACCCCTGCACAGGTGGTGGTCCACAGCATAATATCGCAGCCTACGTGGCAGATAGTATGGGCCGGGATATTCCTGGCGATAGCGGTCGTATCGATATTCATGAACAGTTCCGGCGGATTGATGGTAGGTATCCTCATGTTCGCGGTCCAGGAGGTCATCCCCGTGGTCTCGGTCCTGCTAAGGTACTTCGGATTCAGGATGTACCGCGACGAGGATACGATATGTCTCCAGTACGGAGCCCTACACAACTACCGTACCGAATTCGACGTGGCCAAGATCAACGCCATAAGGCTCAGACGCCCGCTTCTCGCCAGGATGATGCACAGATCGTGCCTGGAGGCCGAAGTGGTCGGGATCGATGCGACCAGCACTGCGACGCCGATGCTCTGCCTCCTGATGCCGGATGCGGAGGCCGAGGCCCTCATCAAGAAGGTCCTCCCGGAATTCGACTGCGAGATACCGGAGGTTTCCCCTCCGAAGGCCGCATGGAAGACGATGCTGTGCCAGGCGGTCGTCTTCGATGCGATACTGGTGACGGTCGCAGCCTGGCCGTGCTGGACGATCTGGCACATGGATATGATGGAGGGGGTGGGCGACGTCCTGATGGCGATGATCCGTGCAGCCCCCGTGGTGCTGACCATACTCACGGCGGCATACGCGTTCTGGCGCGGATGGCGTTCCTACCTTCTCCGCCGCATAGGCCTGGGAGAGGACAAGATGGTCATGCGCAACGGCCTTTTGGACCGCGAATGGGTGATGATCCAGTACGACAGGATCCAGATATCCAAGATATCGGGAGACCTCATATCGAGGCATTTCGGAGTATCGCACTGTACCGTGTGCCTGCTGTCCACCACCGGAAGCAAGAGCATAAAATCAGGATACTTCCCGACGGAATATCTCGAGGAGGTCCCTGCTATAGTGCAGGCACGCATCGACGACGGCCGTTACGACCCGGAAAAGAACCCCATATGATGGGATCAGACCTCGTCGAACCCCACTATGGCGGTGGCGCATCTGGAATCCAAGGTGATCCCGTACCTCTCCCTTATCATCATGTCGGTGGAGGGGGAGGGGAACATCGCCACAGGGTCCCTGACCCCGTCGTCCTCCCCGATGACCGTGAGTCTCTGCGCCACCAGAACCACCCTTATCTCCCCTTCCATGGCCGAGGGGTCAATGACGAAATCCTCGCTCATCCAGACGAGGTCGTCCCTCCCTTCCACCTCGTACTCGAGACCCGGAGGGACGTCCCACCCCACCAGATTCCCGTCTCCGTCCTTCATGACGACCTCGTGGTGCGGGGAATTCTCCAGACCCTCGGTGAAAACGACTATGAGGTGGTGCTTCCTGGATTTGGAAACGGCCATGGCCTCGTTCTCCATGGGCATGTCGGACATGGTGGAGACCCTCGACTCCTCCTCATAGAATGTCCTGATATCCGATTCATCGGGGATGTACACCGAGACTATCTGAGGCATCGACCCGAGTTTTCCGACCACTTCAGAAATGGAGAACATACGACCTGCAAAGGATTCCGGCCATTAAAATGTCTGGGCCCCGGAATTGAATGCGACGATGGTCGTGGTCAAATCCCCGCGGCCCCCAAACCCGAACCTCTCCTTGAGAAGACCGTCGGTGGAAAGGGCCGGATTGTACGAGGTCGTCTCCGTCTCCAGGAAGTCGACGCTGCGGGGCAGCACCACGAACTTCGGCTCCGATTTGGGGATTATGTCGGGATAGACCACGAAATCGTCCGAGACCCATACGGCACCGTTCCTTACTGCTGAGGAAGAGAGTTTGCATTTTCTTGGAACGTCGTGACCGTATATCACCCCAGTATCGTCCGTCATGACGACCATGGGGCCTTTCGGATCCGTAATGAAGCCTTTGGAGAAGACACACACATGCGTATCCATCTCCTTGCTCCTGTCTATCCCGAGATTCTCGTAGACGAGACCCCCGGATGTCCTGATGTTGGATTCCTCTCCTTCGATCATCGAGAGGACGTCCTCGTCGATGACGAAAGCGTCCAAAACGCCGTCGCGGGATCTTATCTTCTTCAGGACTTCTTCGGTTCCCATCTATGGATTATACATCCATCCATAGATATAAACTCAGCGTCCGCTGGATTCGGAAACTATGCGTTGGATGTCACGGGGCCGTTCCGGGTTGGGCTTATATTTATAATTTTAAAAATAAGGAGAAAGCACATGTCCACACCAACCAATAAATAAAAAGTACAGACTGACGGGGGATGATGAAGAAGCTTATCATAACCGAGAAGGCGAACGCCGCCAGAAGGATCGCCACCATCCTTTCGGACGGAAAATCGCACTCGGCATCCGCTGGAGGCGTGACCTCCCTCACATTCAGCACAGGTACCGACGATTACAACGTCGTCAGCCTTCGCGGACACATCATGGAGCTCGACTACCCCGAGGAGTACGGGGATTGGAGGGCCACCTCCCCCGTGGACCTCGTGAACGCCCCGCAGATCAAGACCGTCCGTGTCAAATCCATCCTCTCGAAGATCATCGAACTGTCCAGGGATGCGGATGAGATCATCATCGCGACCGACTACGACCGCGAGGGAGAACTCATCGGCATGGAGACCGTCAAAGCGGCCGGAGTGGACATGACCAAGGTCAAGAGGGCCAAATTCAGCGCATTGACCAAAGGGGAGATCGAGAACGCCTTCGGGAACCTCGTCGAACCCGACGAGAGGCTCGCCAACGCCGCCGAGGCCAGACAAGTCGTCGACCTCTCCTGGGGAGCGGTCCTTACAAGACTCATATCCCTGTCCGCAGGACAGGTCGGAAAGAACTTCATGTCGGTCGGACGCGTCCAAAGCCCCACCCTCAAGCTTCTGGTGGACAAGAACGAGGAGATCGAGAACTTCGTGCCGCAATCCTACTGGGAGATAAACGGGAGATTCGGCATGCTGGCCTTCAAAGGACAGCATGAGAAGGGCCAGATATTCGACAAGGATGTGGCCGACGAGATCTTCGGCAAGACCAAGGACGTCAAGGAGGCGACCGTCTCGAGCTACGAGAAGGGTATCAAGGAGGAGTACAGGCCGCCGCCGTTCGATACGACCATGATGCAGGTCGAGGCCAACAAGATCGGTATCCCCCCTTCCGCCGCCATGAAACTGGCAGAAGACCTCTACACCGGAGGATACATCTCCTACCCCCGTACGGAGAACACCGAGTATCCCCGTAGCCTCTCTCTGAGGGGCGTCCTCGAGAGACTCAAGGACTCCGACTTCTCCGAGGAGGCCTCCGAACTCCTGAAGCAGGAGAAGATCTCCCCCTCCAGAGGAAAAAGGAGGACGACGGACCATCCGCCTATCTACCCGACCGCGGGAGCCACCTCGGCCAAGATCAAAGGGGACAAATGGAAGCTCTACGAACTCATCGTCAGAAGGTTCCTCGCCACCGTGGCACCGAACGCAGTGGCGGAGGTCTCCGAGGTCAAACTTGACGTCGCAGGGGAGACGTTCAAGGCCGACGGGTATGTACAGAAGGAGAAGGGTTGGAAGAAATACTACGGGAAGTACCTCAGGGCCGCCGAGAGCCGCATCCCCGACATGAAGGTCGGGGACAAGGTCGACGTCAGAGGCATAACCAACGACGAGTCCCAGACCAAACCCCCGTACAGATACAATCAAGGTTCCCTCATCCAAGAGATGGACAGACTCCAGCTCGGTACCAAATCCACCAGGCACGACATCATCGGGAAACTGTTCTCCAGAAACTACGTCCAAGGTAACTATCTCATCCCTACGGCCAGCGGGATAGCCCTGACCAAGGCCCTCGAGCATCACGGCGGAGGTATAACCGAACCCGAGATGACTGCGAAACTGGAAAGGGATATGCTCAGCATAACGGATGGGGAGAGAAGCCTCGAATCCGTGGTCAAGGAATCGCAGGACATGCTCCGCGACGTCGCCGTCAAGATCGACTCCGAAAGCGTTGCCATAGGGGACGAGATAAAGGCCGCGCTGAAGAAACAGCAGTTCGTCGGCATGTGCCCCAGCTGCGGAAACAGTATGACCATCAAGAAGTCGAAGAACGGGAACTTCATCGGCTGCAACGGATACCCCGAGTGCAACCGCGCATACCCGCTCCCCAAGGGTGCCCTCGTCCAGATGACTGACTCCGTCTGTCCGGTGTGCGGGCTGGCACAGATAAAGGTCATCAGGAAGGGTGTGCCCCCGTCCCTGCAGTGCATCGACCCGAAGTGCAAGAGCAATACGGACAAAAACGACCTCGGTCCATGCCCCACCTGCAAGAAGGGTACCATCCGCATCATGTACTCCAAGGCGGGAAGACGTTTCGCAGGATGTTCCGAATGGCCTGCATGCACGCAGACCTATCCGCTCAGACCCAGAGGGACGATAGTCCCGGTAGGCGAGAGCTGTACCGAATGCGGCGCCCCTGTCGTACAGATCGGTTCCATAAAGGAATGCATAAACATGGACTGCCCTCTCCGCAAGAAGAGGAAACAGACGGCCGAGACGGAGACGGAGAATACTGGGATTGTTCCATCCACGGCATCGTCCGACGACAGGGTAGGAAGGGTAGTCACCGTGGTCGTCTCCGACCGCAAACGGTCTTCCAAGAAGACGGCTAAAAAGACGTCCGCTTCCAAGACCAGGTCCAAGAAGACGGAGAAACCTGCTCTGGAGACCGCCGACAACGAGTGATCAGAAGAGCTTTCTCGCAAGGAAGAGTTCGGCCTGCGTGTTCACATTCACGGCCAACTCCTTCCAATCGGTCTTCAGACAGCATTCGTTGAGGTATTTCCCTTCCAATGTCCCCTTCCGGTCCATGACGGACAGGCCGGAAAGGACCCATTCCTCCCCGTCGAGGACCCTCGTATACGAGGGGACGATGCCCATCTGACGGACTATGCCGGCCTTCACAAGGACGATCATCGACTGCATCTCGGGCTTGAAACTGTCCAATGTACAGTCTATAACGGAAGATGTCATCAGAGGCACGTCGGACGGACTGGTCATGACATAATCTCCGCTCATGACCGAGAACGACTCATGGAGGTCCATCATGAAATCCTCACCGGACGTCCTGATGGTCTCGACACCGATACTTTTCAGATAGGCCTCCGTCTTAGGTGTGTTCGGACTCACGGATACGAGGACACGGTCGATGCCTTTGGCTCCGCACATGGCCTCCACGACCCTTTGGACGACATGTTTCCCGCCTATCACCTGCATAGGCTTCTCTATTCCGCAGGGACCCATGCGCGTCCCTTTTCCACCGGCATTGATCAAAGCTTCCATCAGATGCACAATCCCAGCACGATGACGGTCATGATGAGCATGACCGCCCTAGATATCTCGTTCGCTGCCCCCAGGATGTCGCCGTTGACGAACCCGAAGACCCTGTTGGCCGTACGGGCCATATACCAGCCGACGGCCACCGACATCAAAAGACCCAGCACCATGCATAAAATCATGACATCATCTTTCGGGGCATAACCCATCAGGCCGCAGATCCCATGATGTATGAGGCAGATGACGGCGAGAAGGATGACGGATACGACCGAAGACTTCGCAAGCGAGCCCTTACCGGTCATACCCACCTGACGCGAGGCCATACCGCTCCCGGGTTCTCCGAATGCGGCTGCGGCCACCTGGGCGTTCTTCACCAACACTTCGACGGCGAACACCGCCGCCATGACGCTTCCCCAATATGTTGCGATATTGGTGTAACATGCGACCGATATCAGGACGACGGTGAGGGCCACACCGAAACCTCCGGCACCGATCAGACTGTCCTTCAGGGCACGGACATGGTCCTCCCTTCTCCCCGAAGACACGATCATACCGTCCCCGAAATCCGTAAGACCGTCGAAATGCAGGAACTTTGAGAACACGAACACGGTCACGAGGGCGGCGACCCCTTGGAGGAAAGGACTCGCATCCACTTCGACGAGAAGGAGGCATACGACGGCCGCCACCAGTCCGTTAAGGAATCCGATCACGGGGGCGGCCCAGAAGTTCCTCTCCATGGCATCGAATTCCTTCTGACCGACGTCCAGACGTATTATCGTAAAGAACGAGATCATACACTTTATGGCCGAGACGAAACCCCCCTTCGGAGTCTCACCGCCACCTTCTGGCACATCACTGTTTTCAGTCATCCGAGAACCCCGTCATATATCCGACCACACCTGCCACCAGACCGTATGCGGCGATCTCCGCATATTCTCTGACATCCTCTTCCCGGAGAGGCCTCATCCTCAGAAGATCCACGGTGGAATCCCCTCCGCGGTCCTCCGATATCTTTCCGGCCAGGAATATGGCCAAGGTCCCGTCGGTAAGGACCTCCGGCATCCCCCCCTCCACCTGACCGTTTATGCATCCCTTGTCCGCCATCATGCCGGAGGACAGTATCCCGTATACGAGGGCGCATATGTCGGGATCCCCCGCCATGTTGCGGAGAACCTCTTCGAAACCGCCCCTCACGGATTCATCCAATCCGAGAGCGGAAGCACATGACCACAGCATATCAGACCCTATGCCTGCACCGGCCAACATCGTAAGGGAGTCTTTGGTCTCCGGGGATTCCCCCCTTTTCCTTATGCATTCGGCCACGGCCTTTCTGACACATCTCGCCGAAGACATACCCAGATATGTCCCTGTGCCGGCGAAGGGGGACCTGTCGGCAGCGGGCGGCGACACTATGGCCATGGCATCCGAGGTCGTACCGGTCTCAGTATACCCGAGATCCCTCATGGCAAGGGTCTTCCCCTCGACCAACGGGATCATGAGATTTATCTTCCCGGCATCATCCAACGGAACGGAGGAGACGACCACGATGTTTATCGTACCTGCGATAAGCCTCCTGTATATGCCTTCGGAACGGGCCTTCCTCTCATCCCAACGGTCGAGGGCATTCCCGGCCTCGACGCAGTTGGTCACACCTGCGGTGGCCGCGACGAACGCCTCCCCTCCTTCGAAAACCTCCTCCGCGGTGGAGAACACATACCTCACCTCGGCCGAGGTCATGAAGCCTACGGAGTCCTCCGGAAGCCCGTACTGGTCCCGCTTGGAACGGAGATCCGTCATGTAGTCCCCGTCGTAATCATGCGGGACCTGCATTATGAACACCGTATCCGTAAATGCATGACCCCCGTTCAGAGGGGCGCTGCTGAGGATCTCCATCTTTTCGGTGAAACGGATCACGGCGGTGGCCTCGTGGTCACCTTCTTCCCGGATCTCGGAACTTCTTACATATCTCATATTCGGAACACCCCCAGAAGACCATGGATGAAGTCCTCTATGAACACCTGCACATGGATCCCCAGAAACATACCCAGAGGGATCGTGACTACGAGGAGGAACACCAGGGACGTCAACTCCACCAGATGATAGCACCTACGGATATCGTCTATGGAGGGGAGGGGCCCCTCCCCCATCACGTACACCCCCTCCTTCTCGAAGGAGACCCCCATGGCGGCGGCCACCGCCGTCATAGGCCATCCGCTGTTCGGACTGGGAGTCTTCCTATGCTCCGCCATGGCCGCCTTCACGGCGCTGCGCCCGCTGCGCATGCGCATCAACTTGGCCGCAACACCGACGAACAGGGGGGATATCCTCGAGGGGATGTATCCGAGTACGTCGTCCAGTCTCGCAGGGAAATGACCCAGCACATAATATTTTTCATTGATGTGGCCCCACATCGCATCCATGAGATTGGAGCATCTGAATGCTATCGCACCAGGAAGGCCGAAGAGACCGAAGTAGAACAGTGGCGATATCACACTGTCCACGAGATTCTCCGACACCGTCTCGCAGCAGGACGACGTTATATGGGGAAGGTCCATCCCTTTCATCTTCCTGTTGACCATCATCTGGGTCTTATCGGCTGCGGCCTCCAGGTCACCCTTCTTCAGATCGTCCTCTATAGGGGAGCAGAACTTCCTGAATGCGAACAGGGCGAAGGTCACCTTCACGAACAGTGCCGATACGACGATCCACACGATCTCCCCGAAACTGCAGTGGACCCCCAGGACATCGAACTCCCCGACGCCGCCGAGACCGTAGCGCAAGGCCATCGTCATGGTGAGGGCCACCCCTCCGAAAACCAAAAGGACCAGGACATAGGAGAGGAATCCGATGACAACGTTCCACCGGGACCTGCGGTCGATAATGCGGCGGTCTATGCAATCCAACAGGTTGCCCATCCATCTGAGGGGGTGGTATCTGTTGGGAACATCCCCTATATAACGGTCTATGAGGAATGCGAATATCGCTATCAGGACCGCGTCCAGCCACAACTCCACGGTCTCATCTTCCCCGGAGTTCGTCCATGACGCTTTCCGCAGCCGCCATGAACCTCGCATTCCTGGACCTGTCCTTCACACAGTATCTGATGTATCCTCTGAACCTGTCACCGAAGGAAGCGCAGTCACGTATCATCACACTGCCTTTCAGCATGAGTCTCTTCATCTCCTCTCCGGTAAGACCCAGATCCTCCACGGACACGAAATAGAAGAACGAATCCGAGAGAGGGCCGACGGGGAAACCGATGTCGTCCAAGCGGGAATGCATATAGGCCGACTCGGCCCTGAGCTCCCGGGCCACGACATCTGGATAGTCCATACGGTACTCCATAAGATAGGCGGCGACGGCCTGTTCCAACGTACCTAGGTTCCAGGGAAGCTGGACCTTCTCCAGCTCCGAGATGATCTCCGGACTGGAGAGGCCGAATCCGATCCTCATCCCCGGAATGGCGAACGATTTGGTCAAGGAATCCGCGATGAGGAGGTTGGAGAACTTCCCCACATACTTGGTAAGGGATGTGCTGGCGGCTTCCGGGGAAAGACCCAGAAGGGTCTCGTCTAAGAAGACCATGGTCCCAAGGTCCTCGCACTCCTTGACGATATCCAAGACCTTCTCCCTCTTCTCGATGCGTCCCGTCGGATTATTGGGATTGCATATGTAGACGGCCTTGTAATGGTTGTCGCGGACCATCTGGGACAGCCGTTCCGAATCGATACGGAAATCGTCTTCCGGCATGAGGTCCATGAAATCTATGGATGCGCCAGCTATCCTGCACTGCTGGGCGTACTCCGCGAACGAAGGGCGCATCATGAGGACCCTGTCCCCCGGCACCATGAAGGCGGCCGGGAAATTCCTGATTATCTCGGACGAGCCGGCACCCATGGCCACATTGTCGATGTCCAGACCGAAGTAGTCTGCGACCGCCTTTTTGGGCACCTCGTTGGAGGCGTCCGGATAATGCCCGATCTCGGAGACCGCATTGAGGATCTCGTCCTTCAACTCGGGCGGGGGTCCGAGAGGATTGAGGTTCTGACTGAAGTCCTCCACCCCTGTGAGCCTCCATCCCTGCCCTCCGTGGACCGTCTTCGGCAGGTCTCTGAGCTCGTTCCTCGGTACGATGCGCATTTTATCATATCCCCATATCCATAACGGATAATAATCTTCTGTTGGATTGGAAAATACGACCCGCGCCGGTGGATATTACAGCCATCTCGCCCTCTCCCTGTTTTACAAATATCCAGAAGGAATTTATCGAATATTAATGTAAGTGGGATGTAATATACTACGAAGATTATGATTTAAATACATTGGATGTAATTTACATCCATACATGGGATTTTCCCGGTATGTTTCTACGGTCGATCCAATGGGCAGGAAGATAGCGATATACGGAAAAGGCGGTATCGGCAAGTCCACGGTATCGTCCAATCTAACAGCGGCCCTCGGCGACATGGGCGTAAAGGTCATGCAGGTGGGATGCGACCCCAAACACGATTCCACCAGAGGGTTGATAGGCGGCAGGTCCCAGAACACCGTCCTCGAATACCTGAAGACCGTGAAACCCGAGGACCGGAGATTGAAGGACGTCATGGCCACAGGATACAGGGGATGTCTCTGCGTCGAGGCCGGAGGGCCCGAACCGGGAGTAGGATGCGCCGGAAGGGGGATAATATCCGCATTCGACCTCTTGAATGACCTGGGGGCGGAATCCGTGGATACGGACATCACCCTTTTCGATGTTCTCGGGGATGTCGTATGCGGAGGTTTCGCAGTCCCTCTGAGGAACGGATATGCGGACACCGTCTACATAGTGACGTCCGGGGAGTTCATGTCGATCTATGCCGCAAACAACATCCTGAGAGGTACGGCCAACTACGACCCCGACAGGATCGGGGGATTGATATTCAACAGCAGGGGGGACCCGGCAGAGGACGGCCGCGTGATGGCCTTCTCCGAAGCGGTAGGTGTCCCCGTGATAGCCGTATTCGGCAGGTCACCCATATTCATGGAGGCCGAGAAACAGGGGAAGACCGTCGTGGAGATGAGACCGGACTCACCCGAGGCGTCGTCATTCAGGGGCCTGGCCCAAAAGGTGTTGGAAGGAAGGAGATATCGTGCGAGATTCCTTTCCGAAGACGAACTGGAAAGGACGATACTCGGAAGGACCTCCGTCCCGGAAAAGGCCGCACCGGCCTCCGTCCAATCGAGTACCGGGAGCCGGAGACCTAGGCCCTACTCCTCCAGGATCGCCGAGTACGACGAACCACTGAACGGCTGCGCCTTCAGCGGGGCATCATCCGTCTGCACATCGATAGAGGGGCTGACCACCGTCCTCCATTCCCCGAAGAGCTGTGCCCATTTCACCATCCAATTGGACTCCAACAGCGTGAACGGCGCGATGCGTCGCGGATACCGGGTGGTAAAGGCGTTCGAAGACCCAGACGTGATCTGCACCGACATGAAGGAGCATGACATGATCTTCGGAGGCGGAAAGGCCCTCGAACATGCCCTAGGGAAATGCATAGCCGCCGGAAAGAAGGATATCGCCGTCATAACCGCATGCCCCCCGGGGATCATAGGGGACGATGTGCCAGGCATAGTGGGCAAGGTGGAAATGAACAATCCGGGGACCCGCATATGCATCCTCAAGGAGGACGGGAACGCCACCGGAGACTTCATGCAGGGCGTCATAGACGCGGGCATAGGTCTGGTGGAAAGATTCTCGTCCCCGGGCGAAACGATACCGTTTTCTGTGAACCTCATCGGATCGAAGACGATGTCCAGCAACATGCAGTCGGAGCTGGCACATGTATCATCCATACTGTCGTCCCTCGGGATAACGGTGAACTGCATCCTCCCCGGGATCACCGACATGAAGGGGCTGGAGGGTGCCTCCCGTGCGACCGTCAACCTGAAGCTCAACCCGGACGTCTTCTCCGACAAGATATGCCGTTTCCTGGAGGACAGATACGGCATGAAGACCCTGGAGGAACCTGTGCGCGGAGGAATAGAGGGTACATCCAGATGGGTGCGCTGCGTAGCAAGGTTCTTCGGATGCGAAGAAAGAGCGGACATGATCATAGACGGGATAAGGGAAAGGTTCGACCGCATGATGGACGGTCCCAGAAGGATCCTCTCGGGAAAGACCTGCTGCATAGTCGCCATAAACAACGACGTCTCGTGGATCGTGGAGGCGGTGGAGGGTGCGGGCCTGGAAATAAAGGGTGCATACATACTCAGCCGCTCGGACCATACGGACGACCTGACAGACGAAAGGATGCCGGACGGATTCACGGCCATATATGAAAACGATGTGCCGGATGTGATGCGGAATATAAATTCGTCCCATCCGGACATACTTCTGGTCCCTGCGATTGCGGATGTGGACCCGTCCATATACCAGTCCCGTCTGCCGTGCGCCCCTTCGACGGACACTTTCGCGGCCAGAGGACTCACGGACGATTGGATAAGAGGGATGCTGGCACCTAGGGAGGAGGGTTGGAGGAAGGATGTCGCTTGACAACGAGAGACCGGAAAGCCTTCTGGGACTGATAGCCGGTCTGGAAGGGGTGGCCGACGGATATACTATAATACACGGCCCGACCGGATGCAAATACTATCCTTCCTCCGTATCGGAATCGTGCTACAGGACGAGGAAGGGAGGGACTGTATCGAGGAACCTGTTCGAGATGGGCAGCAGATATTTCTTCAGCCAGCCCCGGGTCCCGTGCACATACCTAGACATGGGGAAGTTCGTCACCGGCGGAAAAGACAGACTGGAGGACCTGTATGCAAAGGTCGAGAAGATGGAGCCGTCCATTATAGGCATAGTGAATTCGCCAGGGGCATCCCTCATCGGCGAAGACATCGGTTCCGTCGGCCACGGGATCCCTACGGTATGCATAGACCATGCCGACTATTCCGGGACATGCTCCGACGGATTCCAGGATGCGGTCCTGGCACTTGTCGACAGGATAAGGCCGGAAAGGAAAACCCCGAGGAAAGGGACCGTCAACCTGGTCGGGATCTCCATCCTCCACCTCAACTGGAATGACACGGTGGAAGACCTGAGGAACCTGTTGGCACTATGCGGCATAGAGATAAACTGCGTGATCGGTGCCGGATGGACGGCGGAGGACATCAGGAGGTCCGCGGAGGCCAAAGCCAACATCCTGGTCTATCCGGAGTACGGCGACAGGGTGGCAGACTTCTATGAAAGGGAGTATGGAATCCAAACCGTAAGACCCCGGGAAGGGGCACCCATTGGATTCGATGCCCTCGAGGATTGGGTGATCTCATTGTGCCAGATCATGAAAAGAGATCCTACCGCGGCACTGGAGGAGATAAAGGTATGCAGGAGAAGGGCGGCCGGATGCATAAGGACCATGGAGTCCTGCCACCTGCTGCCTAAGGGACGTACGTTCTCCCTCTACTGCGACGGATCCACCGCATACGCCGTCTCGAGATTCCTCTACAGATACCTTGGTATGATCCCCGTGGCCGTGACATGTCCGAATGGGGAACGTTGGAAGGATGAGACATTCTCGTTTTTCGGATCCAAGGGGATCCCCTTATCGGACGATGCTCTGCACACCGAAACGGACGTCATCATCGCCGGAGGCGCCATCTGTTCATCCGCGATATCGAAAGGTACTGCGCTGGGACATGTGGATATCGAGGGCCCGGGAGACAAGACCGTGAACGTACGGGCGGAACCGGCCATCGGACTCGGGGGCACCATGAGACTCTTGGACGGCGTCCTGAACACGATAGCGGACCGTCAGAGATTCCGCTGATAGGGTTTATTATCCCCATGGCGATAACCTGCCATGGCAATCCTATCCGACAGGGACATCCTATACGGCATCCAGAGCGGACGCATAGGCATCAGCGACTACAACGAGAGAAGTCTCACTCCCAACGGTTACGACCTCAGGGTGGCGGAGATCTCCATAGACGGGAAGGTCTACAACGAGGGGACGGTCAAGGTACCCCCGAAGACCATGTTCTTCGTCTCCACCATCGAGAGGGTCAGGATGGCCGACGATGTCTGCGGCAACCTCTGGCTGAGGACGTCGTGGATAAGGAAAGGAACGATCTCCGCATTCGGCATGGTCGACGCCGGATTCGAAGGGACGCTCACCCTCGGATCCTACAACAGCTCCGACAAAGAACTGGAGATACCGATCGGGGAGAGGTATTGTCAGCTGGTCTTCCAGACCATGACCTCAGCCTCCGAGAAGAGTTACGAGAAGCGCAGCGGCCACTATCAGGGACAGACCGGTGTGACCCTCGCCCCCGTGAACAAGAAGTGAATCACTCGGGACATATGTCGAAGACGTATACGCTCATCGTGGGCGAATACGTCTTCAGTTCCGAGACGCGGACGACCCTCATCCCGAGGCCCTCGTCCGCCATCCTCTTCGTCATCTCCTTCTGGAACGGTTCCAGTTCGGAACGCTCCATTATCTTGTGCATATGTATGATGCCGGACGGTTTCACCGAGCGCAGAGCGGAATCCAGGAACCTGTCAGCCATCTGCGGCAGGTTCATTATGATGCGGTCGGCCTTGGGCAGTTCCCTGACGACCTCGGTGGAATCACCGATGATGCATTCCATGTTGCGGATACGGTTGAGGCGCATGTTCTCCTTCATGAACCTCTCGCATTCCGGATTCAGGTCTATGGAGTACACCATGGACGGTCTCGCATGCCTGCATATGACCGTGCCGAACGGTGCCACCCCGGCGAACATGTCGATGACGACCTCCCCGTCCTCGACCATCGAGGCTACCCGGGCCCTCTCCGTAGCGAGACGCGGATTGAAGTATACCTTGGACGGGTCCGTCATCATACGCGTCCCGTATTCCCGGTGTATGACCTCGGAGGTACCGGAACCGGCGATCTTCTCCAGTTCACGGACCCTGAAATCCCCCTTCACACCGCCGTCCAGGAAGACGGCGCGTATGTTGGGGGTGACTTTCATCAGGGCTTCGCCTATGGCGGCCCTGTAAGGGACCAGGCAATCCTCCAATTTCAGTATGGCTATGTCCCCTATGACGTCGAATGACTTGGGGAGGTACTCCTTCAATCCGTCCGGGACGTCCGCTATGTCCTTGTAATCGGTCTCTCCGCGGTTGGAAGGCCTCAGTTCGGCCTCCTCGGCAGCATATCCGCGATACCCGTCGCAAAGCACCGGCATCAGTATGCTGTCGCCTTCCGACCCTATGCGGTAGTCCATATCGAGAAGCCCTTCCTCCATGAGGGCACGCCTGATGGGTTCCCCCTCCGACTTGGGGACGCGGATGCACTTCGCCATCACTCATCATCCTGTATGATCTCTTCCGGAGCCCCGGCGAAGTCCACGAGTGCCTCCGCCTCCATGAAGTGGAGCTCTCCGGGAAGGACGAGGGTCTGCAACGGAGCGCCGAGGTCCATCTGCAGAAGGTCCTTGGGATATCCGGCGACGACCTTCTCGTCCTCGGCCCCGGCATGGGATACCACGCAAAGGAGGGTCTTGTCGGTGATGAGGCCCTCCCCCCACTTCTCCTCGCCCGCGAGAAGCCACTCTATGGCGTCTTTCGCGGTCATGTATCTGAGCTCCTCGGCCCTGATGTCCAGAAGGATCATCGTATGGAGTCCGCGCTTCTTGTTCTCCATGATGTGGTCGTAGGGGGACTTTGGCTGGTAGTTCCTCTCCAGGAACGGAAGGGTGACGGTCCTTCCGAACTTATAAGGCTGGAGCCCGAGACAGGTGGGACAGGCGCTGAAGATGGAGATCCCGTTGAAGACCCTGACGGGGATCCCCTCCATGACCGCCTGTATCCTCAGGTCTACATGGGTCGTGGCGAGCATCGTATCCCCTGCGGTCACGAACGCCACGCGCATGGTCTTGGCGTCCTCGATGATGTCGTGACCCTCCTCCACCTCGGAGCGGTATACGACGTGTATCTCCTTGCCTATGAACTCGGCGAGGTCGGATACCTCGGTCCCGATGAGATTGGAGGTATAGAACTCCGCGTAGATCTTGTCACATTCCTTCAGAGCGTTGAGGGCCTTGACGGTCATCCCGTCGACGCCGCTCAGGCCGAGTCCCACGAATACGAGCTCGGATGTCATGGCCACCGATATGGCGGACCGCTTAAAATATATTCCAAAAATGGACCGGCCCCCGAAGGGGCCGGAAGACGTTTATCAGTGCTTGAGGGTGCACAGGCAGTCCACTGCCCAGCAGCCCTGACCCTTCTTCCCGACGAGGACCGGGTTGATCTCCAGCTCGGTGATCTCCGGGTTCTCCTGGGCGATGAGGACGATCCTCTTGATGACGTCCTTGATGGCATCTATATCGGATGCGGGCATTCCCCTGGCCCCGGACAGGAGCTTGTATGCCTTGGTGGAGGTGATCATCTCCTCCAGCTGCTGCTCGGACATGGGGACGTGCATCTGGGAGATCTCCCTGAGGATCTCGACATAGATACCTCCGAGTCCGAAGGACACGACGGGTCCGAACTGGGCATCCCTCATCATGGAGAGGATGACCTCCTGTCCGGATACCATCTGCTGGACGGATACTCCGTCAAGCCTCGCCTCGGGCTTGTTCTTCTTGCAGTTGGCCATGATCTGCTCGTAGGCAGCCTTGGCTGCGGCGGAGTCCTTCACTCCGACGACCACACCGCCGACGTCGGTCTTGTGGGCGATGTCGGGGGAGACGATCTTCATGACGACAGGATATCCGATCCTGTCGCAGGCGGCCATGGCCTCCTCTGCGGAGTTCACGGTGGCCTCTCCGGGGATGGGGATGCCGTAGGCGTTGAAGATCTGTTTACCCTCGGCCTCGGTCAGGGAGTGGCGGCCCTCGCTGTAGGCGGCATCGATGATGGCCTTGACCTTCCCGCGCCCGTCGACCTTGGGTACTTCGAGTGCGGCATTGGTCTTCTCGAGGCCGATATTGTACTGCCTGAGGATGTCCAAGGCGCGGACGGCCCTGTCGGGGGTGGGGTAGCAGGGGAACTTACCTTTCTTGAGGATCGCATCGGCCTCGGCACACTTCTTGCCTCCGGCGAAGCAGACAGTGGTCGGATAGGGGATGTCGTCCATGATGCTGACCAGCAGATTGGCGACGGCGACGAGGTCCGCGGTATCAAGCGGGGAACCCATGATGACGAGTCCTCCTACGGATTTGTCCTTCATGACGGCGTTGATGGCAGTCTTGAAATCCTGGGCGGCGGCGTCTCCCCTGATGTCGATGGGGTTGGTGATACCGGCGAGCTTGGGAAGTCCTGCCTTGAGGTCGGCGATGGTCTCGGGTGCGAGCTTGGCGGCCTCCACGTACTTGGCGTTGTAGGCGGCGTCGGCGGACATGACCCCGAGTCCTCCGGCATTGGTGATGATCCCGAGACCGTCCTTCTTCATGGGGCTGCAGCAGGAGAACACCAGGAGGGCGTCGAACATCTCGTCGAGGTCGAATGCCCTGTGGATGTTGAGTTTCTTGAAGATGACATTGTTGACGGCATCGGAACCGGCGATGGAACCGGTATGGGAGGATGCAGCCTTGGAACCGGCCTCGGTCTTTCCGGACTTGAAGATGACGATGGGCTTTTTCACCGGCATGCTCTCGACGGCCTGGATGAACTTCTCTCCGTTGGAGATGCCCTCGCAGTACATTCCGATGACCTTGGTGTTGGGGTCCTCGGAGAAATATCTCAGGAAGTCGCCCTCGTCGAGGTCGCATTTGTTACCGAAGGTGACGAAGTTGGCAAGACCTACACCGTTGGCACAGGACCAGTCGAGTATGGAGGATCCGACGGCACCGGACTGGGACATGATGGAGATGTTCCCGGCCTGGGGAAGCAGGTGGGAGAAGGTGTAGTTCACACCACTCCTGATGTTCATTCCTCCGAAACAGTTGGGTCCGCAGATCCTGACACCGAGCTTCTTCGCCTCGGCGACGATCTCCTTCTCCATCTCCGCTCCCTCAGGGCTGTCCTCCTTGAAACCGGCGGAAAGGATGCTCATATGGTGGATACCTGCCTCCGCACAGTCCCTGACGGTCTGAAGGACGAGGGTGTTCTTGACGGCGACGACTGCGAGATCGACGGGTTCCCCGATCTCCTTCACGTTAGTGTACGCCTTGAGTCCCTGTATCTCCCCGCCTTTCGGGTTGATCGGACAGAGTTTTCCTTTGTATCCTGCATCAAGCATGTTCTTGACGAGCATCCCACCGAGCTTGGTCACGTCGTTGGAAGCGCCGATGATAGCTACGGATTTGGGGCTGAAGAATTCCAACATGGGAGTGCGATATATACTTCCCTTTAATAAATCTAACCACTGTGAATATGAAATTCGTAGAATTACATTCGAATACTATGTGAAATTCATGTTTTTCGTAATTAAACTAATATAAATCGTATGAAATTCATCGTTTGACGAAGTTAAAGACAATAATCGTACTAAAAAATCGACGATAAACGTATACCCGAAACGCTAAAATACCCTTGTCCGGCTCCCAGCAGTACCGTTCCGACCAATGGGCGCGATACGTGACCGCCATAGGTACGGAACGGCGTACAGCGGCCCTGTCCCTAATTCATTAGGGCTCCTGCGGTAGCAGCGACGCGTCGTCGCGGCAGTGACCGGAGGCCAACGCAGGGTCCGACACATACTCCCGGCGTACGTCAGTGCTCCGAGGCCGGCGTCATCGCCGGACTGTGAAAGGGCGTGTTAGCGTTCGGGAGACATCTTCTTCAGACGAACATATCCACGCGTCTGAGCCACTCCACCGCCTCGGACCTTCTCGGATACATATCCTCTAGTCCGGCGAACTTCTGGTCATGTCCCCTTCCCGACGGGTCGAAGCCTATCTTCACATGACAGAGTTCGTGGTAGAGGCAGTAGTCCAGGACGAAATCCGGAACATGTGCATCGTCCAAGGCCCCCGAGAGGGCCACGACGTCCATCACGACGCTGCAGTGGCCTATCTTCCTGGCCGTGGCGCTCTTCATCCACGATATGCACAGTCCGGGGTCCTCTTCAACCAGACCGTCGTCGACCAGACGGCCGTAGGAATCCAGAAGGTTCTTCTCCCTGCCCACCGGGGACCTCGTCAGATTCTTGCTCCGACGCAGATATATCGGCTGTTTGCGCGCACGGAAGCCGTCCGACGAGATCCATTCGATGACGGAATTCGAATAATCTGAATCGTTCTCCGCGAATATCTTGGCGATTATCGTATCGGCAAAATCCCAAAGGATCCCGTCGGGAGCGTCGTCCAGATAATCGGAGACCATGAAGTCCGCCATCTTGTACGACCTCTGCCACCTTATCTTCAGGTCCCTGAAGGCGACGAACTGCGCCGTCACGTCGGTCAGCCTATATTGTCTCCCGACACTGGAGAAGATGTCGGTCAGCCTGTCGTCGTTGGTCTTGTGTTCTCCGCTATTGTTGTTTTCCATCTTACCTCTCCGCGTTTTACGCAGAAAGGAGTTCGCAGAGAAGGGATTTTAAAGACGATTGCTACAGTTAGCACTAACTCCCGGATCAGAGATGGTATTCCCCGACGAACCTCTTGGGGAGGACATAGATCTCGCCGTCCTTGTCGGTACCGACGGACGCCTCCACCTCGTACACGTCGCGGATGAGTTCCTCGGTTATGACCTTCTTAGGGTCGCCCATGGCTACGATCTCCCCTTTCTTCATTATTATACACTGATCGCAGTACCTAGCCATGAGGGAGATGTCATGCTCCGCCACGAGGATGGTCATATCCTGTTTCACCATGGCACGCAGATACTCCATGACGTCCAGCTTATACTTCATATCCAGATGGGACGTCGGTTCGTCCACGAGCATCAGACGGGGATTCTGCACATACGCCTTGGCGATCAGGACCCTCTGCCTCTCTCCGGACGAGAGCATATTCAGAGGACGGTCCTGGAGATGGAGGATCCCGAACTTGCGGAGGGTCTCCTCCACCATCGACTCGTCCTCCTCTGTCTCCCACCACATATTCTGCAGGTACGGATACCTACCTAGCATGACCGTCTCGAAGACGGTGAGACCGAAGGACGCCGTCATCTCCGCCGGAACGTTGGAGACCAGCCGGGCCACCTCGGCAGGGGTCTTGGGGAGGACCGACTCCCCGTCTATCAGTATGTCCCCTCCGGTGGGCTGATGCATCTTGTTGATGCAACGCATCATCGTGGTCTTCCCGCAGCCGTTCGGCCCTATCAGACCGACCAGGAGACCGGACGGCAGAGTGAACGATATGTCCTTGTCGGCATGGAAACCGTTATCATACTTCTTATCCAAATGACGAACTTCCAACAGAGGCGTTTCACCCATTGTAGATCCTCCCTTTCCTGATCAGCAGATATGCGAACACAGGTACCCCAATCAGGGTCGTTATCGCTCCCACCGGGAGCTCTATACCTAAAACTATCATCCTGGACAGCAGGTCGGCGAATATCATCAGACAGCCGCCGAAGGCCATGGATGCCGGCAGGACGAGCCTGTGGTCCCCTCCGAACAGCATACGGCAGAAGTGGGGGATGACGAGTCCGACGAACCCGATTATACCGACGAACGCCACACATACCGAGGCCAGCACGGATGCCAGGATGAGGATGAGGGCGTTGAACCTCCTGACGTCGAGACCCATCTGCCTCGCCTGATCCTCGCCGAGGAGCACCAGATTGAGCTCCTTCGCATACCTCAGTACGATAATTGACAGGACCAATGCCGGGATCAGTACGGAAAACGCCTCGACCAAAGATATGCTGGCGAACGAACCGAACAGCCACATGAGGGCACTGGATATCCTGTCTCCCGAGAACACGATCATCACCGTCTGCACCGCGGAGAAGACCAAGCCTACCACCACCCCCGACAGGACGTACGAGTTGGTGGTGCCTCCGGCACGCTGTGCCAGCAGCATGGTGGTGCCGAACGCCACAAGGCCCCCGACTATGGCGGACGCCGCGGTCAGATATATGGAATGAGGGGAGAACAGTCCGAAGAACGTGAAATCGAAAGCGATGACCGCCACGGCCATCGTACCGGCCCCCGAGGACACCCCCATTATGTATGGGTCTACCAAGGGGTTGCGTATGACCGCCTGGTATGCGGACCCTGCCACGGCGAGACCCACCCCCACCCCTATGGCGGCGACGGTCCTCGGCAGACGGGAGCTGTAGACCGCCAGCTCCTCCGGGGTCAGGCCCTCCCCTCCCTTGGATATGGCGGACCAGAGGTTCATAAGGGCTTCGACAGGGTTCTGTACGCCCGTAGGTCCTACGGATATCGACAGGAGGAACATCGCGAACAGTATGACGATGCCGGCGCAAAGTATGAATCTGGCTCTGTGTCTCTTGATGTCGATGTGCTTACGGGAATCCCCGTCCATAAGGCGCCTGGCCTTCCCGCGCAACCCGTCCGGATCAGGCATCATAGCTCTTCCCCCTTCTGACAAGCAGATATGCGAACATGGGTACGCCGATTATAGTGGTTATCGCCCCGACAGGGAGCTCGTAACCGGTCATGAGGATTCTCGAGAGGAGGTCGGCCGCTATCATCAGGAACCCTCCGAAGGCCATGGCCGTCGGGAGCATGAGCCTGTGGTCCCCTCCCATGATCATCCTGCTGAGGTGGGGGATCACAAGACCCACGAATCCGATTACACCGCAGAATGCGACACAGAACGCGGTGAGGACGGAGGCCAGGATCAGCATTATCCTGTCGAACCTCTTGGCGTCCAGACCCATCTGCCTCGCCTGGTCCTCCCCCAGGAGGACGAGGTTCAGCTCCTTTGCCCATATCAAAGGCACCATGGAAAGTGCCAGACACGGTATCAGGACCAGCCACAGGTTGTCCCACCCCATGTTGGCGAACGACCCGTACAGCCACGAGAGGGCGCTGGAGACCTTGTTCCCGGCCTCCACCATCATCAGAGACTGCAGCGTCGAGAACACCAGCCCGACCACTATACCGGCCAGGACGTAGTTTATTGATTTCCCGCCGGTCTTCTCGGCCAGAAGCATGGTGCATCCGAAGGCCAGGAGCCCTCCCACCATGGCGGAGGCGGCTGTAAGATATGTACTCCCGGCAGAGAAGAACCCGAAGAACGTGAATCCGAACGTTATGACCGCCACTGCAAATGTGCCAGCTCCTGAGGACACACCCATGATGTAAGGCTCCACCAGCGGATTCTTGATGACCGCCTGATAGACGGCGCCTGCCACGGAGAGACCTATTCCTACGGCGAACGCCGCGATGACACGGGGCAGCCTCTCGTTATAGATGAGCATCTCCTCGTAGGTGAGGCTGTGTCCTCCCTTCTGTATGGCGGACACGGCGGCCGACAGGGCCTCCCCTACACCCATCGTAGTCTCGGACCCGATGCACAGGGACGCCAACGCCACCACGGACGTCAGTATGATCCCGACGGCCACGACTAGACGCAGCTTACGCTTGCTCTTGGTATTGTGGGTGTAGTTCTCCCCGAAGAAATAGCAGAATATGCGGTCATGTAGCTCGCGGTAGGGATGCTCCCACTTCAGACCGTATCTCATGACGGCCCACAGGGCGGCGAGTATGACGAGGATGACGGCGATAAGCAATGCGGCCTTCTCCCAGAGGGGCGTCTCGGCATGGTACTCCTCGACGGTGTAGGGAGGAAGGTCCCCGGACACCGTGAACACACCTGTGTCGTTCCCGGCCAACACGCGACCGTCGACCACGACGACGGGGGCCATGCTGAACTGTTTCTTGAGAGGGGATTCCGCAGAACCGACGACCTTCCCCTCCACGGTCATAGAGAAGAGGATCGACTTGCTGTACGTTATGAAATACAGGGTCTTGCCGTTCACCAACGTAGGGGCGGAATGGGTGCAATACGTCTTGGACAGATATGTGTTGATACACTCGCGGCTTCCGTCCGTACCGACCTTGTACACCCCGTTATACGCTGCGACTATGACCCCCGAGAACCCATCGCCGACATAACGTGTCAGATAACTTGTTATGGACCCTATCTCGTCGGATCTTATGTCCTCCACGAATGTCAGGGAGGTCCCGTCGAAACTGTAGACCGCGACCCCGCTTGTGACCGTGTTCATACCGCGTCCGTCGGTATATGTGGTGAAGACCGCATACGAGGAACCGGTCCTGACGAACACAGGGGTGTTCACCGCCCCGTACGGCGTATCCTTTATGACCGTCCGATACACGAGCTCTTTGCATATAAGGGACCCGTCGTACTTATTCAGGATGTACATCGTGCCGTCGTATGCACCGGCCGCCACATAGTCGTCCGTCACGGTCGGGGCGGTGAAATACGTCCTTCCGCCCATCTGATACGACCATACGAGTCTCAGGTCCAGGTCGAAACAGTACAGCATCCCGTTGTATGCCTTGACATAGATGGCCCCCGAATCGCACACCATGGATGACGCACCCTCCCCGTAGGGTCTGCCCATGACGTCGTGATCGGTCTCGTTCGGAATGATGGTCGGAGAATCCCAGGGCATCCCGTCGAACGTGGTTACGTTGGAATTCCCCTCTCCCGGACCGACCGCCCATTCGAAACGGTAGATGTGCCCGTTCGTCGAAGGTATGTAGATGTACTGTCCGACGATGAGACAGCTGGTAGTCTCGTACATGGTGCAGGAGTAGTCGAACCTCCATTCCACCTCCCCCGTCTCCGCATTATGCGAAATCACCGATGCGGTACGGCTGCCGTCCTTGGGATATCCGTACTTGACGATGGCATGCCCGTCGGCATAGAGGATGGCGGAATAATCGCCGATTATGTCCTTGGGGAAATTGCTCCATTCCACGCTGCCGGAACCGCCCGACAGGTCCGCGGTCTGGTTGGCGGAGTTCTCCGCATCGGCCTCCACCATGGTCCAGGAGGACCTGTGGTCCGGAGTCTCCACCGGGACGATGCCGTCGGGATAGAATGCGACGGCGAGCGGCCCTCCGGAGTATGAGGCGGACAGGTCGGACGCCTCCGACCATTTCGACGCCGCCCGATCCCACAGGAAGACGTGCCAGGTGCTGGTGACGGTGACACCTGTGGTACCCTTTGAGGACAAAGAACCTCCGGAATCCGCGGCCCCTACGGTCGACGAGGTCTTTCCGGCCACGGAGAGGACTGTTCCCGACAGGGTGCATTCCACTCCGGCGGCCGTGAGCGAGGACGCCACAGTATCGCCCACCGTGGCCCCTGCACTCACGGCCACCCAGTCGGTGTTTCCGTTACCATAGTCGATCAGGAGGTCCCCGGCGTACGTACCGTCTTCCGGAGCACCCGACGAGAGGGATGCCGGGACGGCCGAGAACAAAAGGACCGCCACGGCGAACAGACATACGAATGTACCTTTCCTCGTCATGTCAATCACCGAAACCCAGGTCCTTGGTGTAGGTCAGATACGATACGTAATCGTTCCCGATGGTCTTAGGAACGACGATATCGTCCGGGAAGGAATCGGGATTCAGGATCCTTGCGAGGATCTCGAAGAACTGGACGGAACGAGGGGACGCCCTCTGGGACAGTTCCCCGATATCCTCGCAGAGGAGGTATATGTTGCCATTCTTGTACGCGTCCGTATTCTTCCACTCCGGAGAGAGATTGGCCAGCATCCTGCCGTAATCACCGGAGGAGTATGTGCCGGAATCCAGGATCACTATGCACGATGGGTTGTATTTGGTCACGTATTCCGACGTGAGGTGCGCCCATCCGTTCATCTCCGATGCCACATTGTTCCCGTTCAGGGAGGACAGCATATCGCTCACGTACGTGTACGACCCTGCGACAGTGGGCGATGCGTCGGTATTGAGCGTCACCATAACCGAGGTACCGGCCCCTCCCGAGACCGCGGACCTTATGGCGTTCATCGCATAGGTCATGCTTTCTATGACATCCAGGGCACGCATCCCGTAGTTCATGGCGACTCCCGTTATGAAGATGTTGTCGATGATGGATTTCTCATCCTCCGCATTGTAAAGTACGACCGAGTTTACCTCGGAGTTGCGCAGGGTCTTCGCGACCTGTACCTGATTGTATTGGGAACCGTCGCAGATCACCATGTCGGGACCCCTGTGCATTATGGACTCGTAGCTCGGATCCGTATATGTCCCCACGACGGCGATGGAACCGTTGTCGCGGCCTGCGACCACGGACGACGGATAGTTGCTGTAGCTGTCGGTACCGACGATGAGGGAGACCGCATTCATCGACGCGACGATCTCCGTACATACGGGTGAGAGGGTCACCATGCTGGAGGGCTGGGAGTATCCGTAGATGGATGTACCGGTGGCATCCACGGCCACGGCAGGTTCCGCATCCTTCTCCGTATAGGCCCACACCGTCACGGTGTAATCGGAGGCCTTTATGCCGTATCCTTCCGACCTGGTGAAGGATGTGCTCTTCTTCTCCACATACCACAGGCCCCAGGAGTGGGTGGGGTCGTTGGAATACGTCGCGGATCCGTCGTATACGGACTCCAGCTTACCGTCCTCCCCCATGGTGTATGTATACCCGTGCTTCTCCGAGGCCTTGACGAGAAGTTCCACCGGGTCGTCGATCTCCTTGTAATCCACATCAGTCCAAGAGGTCTTGTATCCTCCGAAATCGACGACGACTCCCTCGGACTGATAGAGGGTGGCGTTGGACCCGAGACCGTTCAGCGATACGGCCAGGATGGTACCTGCAAGGATGACGGCCACCGTCATGAAGACTTTCGTCTTCATCATCTTGGATTGCCATCCGGATCTGCCGGGAGGCCTCTTTTCGTGTATCCAGGAGTTATCCACCATGGGGTCCATGCTCCGTTACGGACGCATCCGATATTTCCTCTTGCGAGTACTTGACTGGCGGAATAATCCCGTTCTCAGTATAAGTACAATTCGGATTATACATCCAATATCAGATTAACCTTCATCAAATACTATCATCCGACGATCTGGCCAGCAGACGTGCGCGCCCTGCGTGGTTTACAATTGTTCAAAAAAGTCATAAGTCCGCAGACACCGGTAAACGATTAAGACGGATGAACCGATTCCATGTCCCGATGACGAAGGAAGAAGACGAGAAGACCGTCGAAAAGATATTGGAAAGGGTGAGGAAGGTCTGCGGATTCGTCCCCGTGACGAACCAGATCCTCTCTGAACGTCCAGACCTGTTCATACCCTACTCGTCCCTCAGCGGGGCGATATTCGAGAACGAGACCAAGTTCGACAAGAAGACAAAACACCTGCTGGCACTTGCGGCCGCCGCCGCGATGGGGAGCGAACACTGCATCAGGAACCAGATGAGGGAGTCCGTCGCCTTGGGTGCCACCGAGGAGGAGGTCCTCGAGGTCCTCGTGATCGCAGCCTACATGGGGATGACCCGGAGTCAGTCGTACTCGTTCCGCGCTTATGCAGAGCAGTTCGGCAGAAAGTTGGAATGACCTGAGGATGTTGGAATTTAGGTATACCTATACTTTTTATAGTACAACATACTAACTATACACCATGGTCACAATCACCGCTGACGCGGAGAAGTTCATAGACGAGCTTCTCGAGAAGAACCAGAAGACCGGATGGGGCATCAAGGTGTACCTCTCCGGATACGCGTGCTCCGGACCCCAGTTCGGCATGTCCTTCCAGGAGAAGGCAGCAGAGGGGGAGAAGGTGGACAACAGCGCATCCAGCTTTGCGATGTTCTATGACGAGGAGACCGAGAAGGCACTGCAGGACTGTGTCATCGAGTTCGTGGACGACCCCAACTTCGGAACCGGTCTCTCCATCCGCAACCCCAACTTCAACGGTTGCGCATCCTGCGGCGGCGGATGCGGATCCTACTGAGATCAATCGAGTAGGACGGTTGGGCTATTGCCCAACCGGACCTCTCACACCACCGAGCGTACCGGTCGGTACTCGGCGGTTTCAAACCATTTCTCTACATTTCCTTGAATGAGATACATGCACAGGTCTTTCAGGACCTTGTTGGATAATCCGTATCGGGTATGCTGTTCGCTCCCGGGATAACTTCGGTTTTCGACCTGTTCTTTCCCGGGCAGCTTTCCGTTGTTTTCTGATTTACGTACATATCCGACCTCCCTTCGATTCTGGACACTTGGTTTGATTCGGCCCTTCCTTCCCGAACCTTCCTCCGAACATTCTCTGGGGGTACTATGGCCTCTGCTGACTTCTCGAATCCTCAGACATCCCTCGCGGAATGTGCTGTCCCTCCGACGGAGGGACCTGGATGCGAGACCTCCCCCGGTACTAACGAAATCTTTCACCGCATGCAGCCGCCACATTTACACCAGGACAATCCGTGCAGTCTGGGACTTAATCCATAGTTGGGAACTCGTCCATGTCCTGACGCCTACCATGTGGTTCTTGTTCATCGACTCGCGGTTTTGCCTCCTCCTTCCTTCAGATCCATCCTCGCGGATGACACCCTTGGATTAATCTACAGTTCGACTGCAAAGCCTGTTCGGGACTTTCACCCTATAGATTCCGTTCACGCTGGGCGCACAACCAATTCGGGCCTTCGGGCCCGCCTGTTTTTAATAGGGCGGTGTTTACATTATCCCTCAGAATCGGTCACCCCTCGACAACCCTTTTAAATGACCCAGATATTGAAGTGGCATAATGGACTATGTCGACGTCCCCGGGATCGCCCCAGACAGATTGGAGAAGAGAAGATACCAATCAGCGATAGCATCGGGATGCCTAGGGGAGAATACACTCGTCATACTCCCTACAGGTCTGGGTAAGACTGCCGTAGCCCTGCTGGTGGCCGCAAGGATCCTGCACAAAGGGAAAAAAGTCCTGATGCTGGCACCTACCAAACCCTTGGTGGACCAGCACAGCGAGTACTTCTCATCCATGCTGCCGGAGACCCGGGTCGGGATGGTCAACGGACACATGCAACCGAAGAAGAGGAAGGCGATCTTGGAAGACTCGGACCTCGTCGTCTCCACACCCCAATCCGTTTCCAACGACCTCGACAACGGCGTATACGATCTCTCGGATTTCGGCCTCGTCATTTATGACGAGGCCCACAGAGGCACCGGCAACTACGACTATGTGAACGTCGCAGGATATGTCCCCGAAGATGCCGTCTCCATGGGGATGACCGCCTCGCCGGGAAGCGACCTGAAGAAGATCGAGGAGGTATGCGGGAACCTTGGATTGACCCGCATAGATGTCCGTTCCGACGATGACCCAGACGTCTCACCTTATGTTCACGACACATATGTGAATCGCATAGTGGTGAACCTTCCCAAGGACCTCACCGACATATCGGACCTCCTCCGCAAGATGCTCTACAAGGATTTCGGAGACCTTTCGGCCCTTCACCTCACCAATCCGAACTGGCCTGCATCCAAAAAACACATGCTGACGATACAGGGGTCTCTGCAGATGAGACTGCGCAACGGAGAGAAGAGCATGACGTTGTTCCGCGGACTCAGCCTGACCTCCATGTGCATCAAACTCCTGTACGCCATTGAGTTGGCGGAGACCCAGGGGATGTCCCCCCTCCGCGCATTCCTCTCCAAGATCAACGAGAGCGGAGAGGACCCGAAAGGTCCCAAGGCCGACAGGGAGCTCGTCAAAAGAGAGGAATACAAACAGATCTGGCACATAATCGGATCCTCGGATGTGGAGCATCCCAAGGTGTCTCGCATAATGAGCCTGGTAAGCAGAGTCCTCAACTCGAGGGAGAGCTCCAAGATCCTGGTATTCGCCCAATACAGGGAGACATGCGACATCCTGGTGGAGAAATTGTCTCATGTGGAGAATGCTAAAGTCACCAAACTCATAGGGCAGGCCAACGGCGGACTGAAACAGAAAGAGCAGATCGAGATGCTGGACCAGTTCCGCAGCGGAGATTTCAACGTCGTGGTGTCGACCTCCGTAGGGGAGGAGGGATTGGACATAACAAGCACGAACGCCGTGATATTCTACGAGCCCGTGTCCTCCGAGATCAGGACGATCCAGAGGAGAGGCCGTACCGGAAGGAAGAACGACGGGGAGGTCTATGTCCTCATCGCGGCAGGTACGATGGACGAGGTTGTCGAAAGTGCCAGCAAGAAGAAGGAGGCCCTCATGAGGCAGAGGTTGGAGACCCTAAGCCGCGACCTCCAGAAGAAACGCCCGGTCGATAGGAGACAGACTGAGATAGACATCTATTGATCTTCAGGGGATGGGATGATGCAGTTCGGGGATCTTGCGGAAGTATTCGACAGGTTGGAGAAAACCAGCAGCCGTCTGGAGATGACGGACATGCTGGCCGAATTCTTCAGAAGTGTGAAGCCTGAGGAGATCAGAAAGACCATATACCTCTCGGTCGGGAGACTCCACCCGGACTTCGTCCCTCTGGAACTGGGCATGGCCGACAAACTGGTACTGAAGGCGATCGCATCCGTATCCGGGAGAAGGTCGGAGGAGGTCGAGGACCTGTGGACGAAGACCGGCGACCCCGGTGAGGTCGCCGAGATGCTCATTGCCAAGAAGAAACAGATGACCCTGTTCTCCGAACCCCTGTCGTTCCAAAACGTCATCGAAGGCCTCACGGCCATAGAGAACGCATCGGGCAAGGACTCCCAGGACAAGAAAATGAAACTGCTGGCACGTATGCTCCACGACTCGTCGCCCCTGGAAGCCAGATACCTCTGCAGGATAGTCACCGGCAGGATGAGAGTCGGCGCCGGAACCATGACCGCAATGGATGCACTCGCCTCGGCATTCGCCTCCAAGGAGGATCGCCCCGATATAGAGAGGGCGTTCAACATAACGTGCGATATGGGATTGGTGGCGGAGACCCTCGCATCCGGAGGTCTTGATGCCGTGAAGGGGATAGAGGTCTCCGTCGGGAACCCGGTGAAGGTGATGCTCGCAGAACGCCTCCGCTCCCTCCCGGAAATAATGGAAAGATTGGGCGGCAAGTGCGCGTTCGAGTACAAATACGACGGCATCAGGGTACAGGCCCACATAAAGAAGGGGCCGGGAGGATTCGTAAAGCTGTTCTCAAGGCGTCTGGAGGACCTCACCTCCAATTTCCCGGACATAGGGGAAGCTCTTCTGAGACAGCTGAAGGGGAGGGAGGCAATAGTCGAGGGCGAGTGTGTAGCATACGATCCGGACACCGGGACCCTCCAACCTTTCCAGAACGTGACCCACCGGCGTAAGAAACACGGCATGGAGAAGGCGGTGGAGGACATCCCCGTCCGCATATTCCTTTTCGACATGCTCTACTGCGACGGCGAGGACTATACCCTGAAACCGTACTCCTTCCGCAGGATGAGGCTCGAATCGTCCTTCAAAGACGACGACTCCGAAAGATACGACCGTATTGGGTATACATCCAGGGCCATAATCGATTCGGACGAGAAGGCCCAGAAGTTCTTCGACGGGGCCATAGCGGCCAGATGCGAAGGGATAATGGCGAAATCCCTGTCCGAGGATTCGGTATACCGGGCGGGGTCGAGAGGATTCCTCTGGATCAAATACAAGAAGGACTACACCCAGGCACTCGTGGATTCTTTCGATCTGACGGTAGTAGGGGCGTTCTACGGCATGGGCAAACGCGCCGGGAAATACGGCGCCCTGCTGATGGCCGCATACGACCCGGACACCGGAAGGTTCGGTACCGCATGCAAGCTGGGAACGGGTTTCGACGATGCCTTCCTCGACGCCATGCCCGGCCTTCTGGAGAAGTACAGGTGCGAGACGAAGCCCGCATCCCTGGATGCAGAGATGGTCCCGGACGTATGGTTCATCCCCGGGGTCGTCCTGGAGGTGACGGCTGCGGACATCAGCCTGAGCCCCATACACACCATAGCCTACGGGACTGTTAAGGAGGACGCAGGACTAGGGCTCCGCTTCCCACGGTTTACCGGAAGGGTGAGGGACGACAAGACCCCGGAGCAATGCACCACCGCCTCGGAGATCGTAGAATTCTACCGTATGCAGGAAGACCGTGACAACGGCGATGTAGAATGAAGACCCGGACCCGTTTCCGGTGTCCGGTAAGTGGTTTAAAAAAGGTCATCCCTTCAGGAGCAGCCTGCCTTCCTGAGGGCGAACACGATTATCCCGATGGCGAGCACCGCAAGTATAGCGGCGGCGACATAGATGAACATGCTGTCCACGTCATCGGAAGGCTCCACGATAGCGGATGTGTATGAGCTGGTGGCTGCGGTCGGGAGGAGGGAATAGTAGCCCCATCCCCCGTCGTAATATTTGTCGGCCTCTGCGGGAGCGGAGAACTGGTACTGGTCGAGCACGATGGAGAACACGGTGCTCTCGGAGTAGTTGTTGGTCGGAACCCATTTCTCGCCCTGGGCGTAATAGATGGCGAATCCGTAGTACGGATCCGTAGGGAACGTGCCGCTGACCTTGTACTCCACACCGTTTGCGGTTATGGACTTGACCCAACCGGTCTCGGTGATGTCATAAGTGAATCCCCTGACATCGAGTGCGGACTTCAGAGCGGCGGCGAAGGCCTCGGAGGTGAGTTCCTTGGCATCCTGGGAGGGGATCCACGTGTTGATGCTGTCGGTACCGTTGTTCAGCTGGAGGTTGAAGCACCACTCGCTGCATACAGGGACGGACGGAAGAAGGGAATAGTAATAATTGTAGTTGTTGTAGTATATATCTGGATTCTCAGGTGCGGAGAACAGATACTTGTCGAACACGATCGCAAACATACTGCCTTCATTGTATTCTTCCGTAGGGACCCATTTCACTCCGTCGGAGTAGTATATGGCGTATCCGTAGTAGGGATCGGTACCCCACTCTCCGGAGGAGTATTCGACTCCATCGACCGTGATCGAGGAGATCCAGTTGCCGGATATGGAGTATATGAATCCGGCTTTGTCGAAAGCATCCTTGAGTGCGGTGCCGAAACTGTCTCCGGAATGTACCCCGAGCCAACTGGAATAACTGTTGGTACCGTCGTTCAGTTGGACATAGAACTCGTATCCCTTACCGGCATCGGCCGAGGAATCATCGTTGTCGACCAGAGCCACCGCGGAGATGGAACAGACCATCAGGGCGGCGGTCAGGACGGCAATGCTTTTCATGTTGAATGCAACCATCTTATCACCAAATGGATTTATAATCCATATCATAACCACTGTAGATAAAGGTAATCGAAAAGAACTGATGCCAGTAAGGCTGAAAATACATACAGTGGACAAATCAGGCCCGAAATCCCTGTCACCATTTGTTTTTATACGACCTTCTTCTCACACCTTCCGATCGGATATGAAAGCAACGCGTCCGGACCACTCATCGCATACTGCCCGCTGCACAAGACCAGCGGTAGCAGGCGACGGCATTCTTCGGTCCGGCGTATTCCAGAGCTTGTCCGGTCACAACAACGGATGATGTCGCGAGTCGTCCTATGGCCCATGCCGCTTTGTAACACCTGTCGTAGACAGCGTCACGCATCGCGCACGGGTTTTTCCAGACGGTATCCGGAACCGTACGGAAAGGAGGTTTTTGAGAAAATACGGAAAACAAAGGAGAATGAGATATGACATTCATAAAATACCAGCACGTCCAGCATTTCGGTGCGGACGAGACGGAAGGACTCACGGACGGGGTCTGCTACATCTTCCCGAAGATGGACGGCTCCAATATGTGTGCGTACACGGAGGACGGAGAGATCCGCTGCATGAGCAGGAACTGTATCCTGGACGGAGATCATCCGTTCACCAGGTATGTGAAGGGACATCCGGAGATCGGAAGAATCCTGAAGGAGAATCCCGGGATAAGACTGTATGGGGAGTGGATGACACCCCATGCGGTGAGGAGCTATACCGCGGATACATGGGAACATTGGTTCGTCTTCGAGGTATGCTCCGAAAACAAGCATCTCGAACATATGACCCAGACAGGCGAGATCCTCACCTGCGAAGGGGAATACTACATCCCGTACGACATCTACTCCAGACTTCTAGACGACTATGGGGTGGACTACATACCTCCCCTTGCGGTCATAGACCGGCCCAGCGGGAACGACATCCAGAAGATGGCCGACGAGGATAATGTCTGGCACATAACGGAGGGACAAGGCTGCGGCGAAGGGGTGGTCGTCAAGAGGTACGGCTACCGCAACAGATACGGCGAGACGTATTGGGCCAAGGTGATCAACACCCAGTTCCGCACCATGAGACTTAAACAGCGTCACAGGAGACTTTCCGACGGGGACACGACTCTCGAGGAGGTCATCGCAGAGAACGTGATGACTTTGGACCTGGTCAACAAGGAATATGCGAAGATCGCCGAGACCGACGGGAAGGTGAATCAGGGAAAACTCCTCGGGATCGTATGGAAGTGCGTGATCGATGAATTCATCTGGGACATACTGAAGAAGTACCGCAATCCGGTCATCGACTTCGGCAGGTTGAGGGACAGCTGCCTCGACCTCGTCAAAGAGATGAGGCCGGAGCTCTTCGGAGGCGTACCCTTGGATGGTTCCGAGTAAAGGGCACTTACAGAACCTCTGGTAAACGAAACAAACCTTTTAGGGGGGATGACCCCCCGGACAAACCTTTATAATATAACGCGCGATGGAGCAGACATGCAGATTTACGTTGTGAGCAGGGAAGGAAAAACCCTCAGGCTGGGCCTAAAGAACCACAGCACCACAATCATCGAACCCCTTATCCAGGAGCTCAACCAGAACGAGGATGTCGAGTACTGCAGGTACATCGTCGACCACCCCGACCTGGACGACCCCTACCTCGAGGTCAGGGTCCGCAACGGAACCCCCGAGGAAGCCCTGAAGAAGGCATCCGCAGCCGTCGGGGAATACTTCTCATCCATCTCCGAGTGAACAGATGGCCTTCAGGGAGTGTACGACGGCCGAGAAGGACATCGGCATGCTGTACTACCTCAGCGGAGCCGACGGCACAGGAGGCCGTCTCAAGGCGAGGGCCGAGGATTTCGTGGTGGAAGAGGTATCCAAAGGTCCTGAGAGAGCGGAGAACGGGAAATACACCATCGCCACCGTCAAAGCCACCAACTGGGAATCGAACCGCATGATCCGTCTTTTCGCCCGCGAGATGGGCATGTCCCGCGAAAGGATCGGATTCGCCGGAACGAAGGACAAACGGGCCGTCACCACACAGCTCATGTCGTTCGAATGCCCTCCATCCCAACTGGAGAAGGTCCAGCTGAAGGATGTGGAATTCTCGGACGTCTACACTGCCAGGAGGAACATACGTATCGGGGACCTTGTAGGCAACAGATTCAGGATCAGGGTCACCGGCTGCAGCAGACCGGCCGACGAGATCGCATCGATCGTCGGCGAGGTCGCGGCCGACATAAAGGCCAACAAAGGGTTCCCCAACTATTTCGGTGTCCAGAGATTCGGAGTCATGAGGCCCATAACCCACCTTGTAGGCGAGAGGCTCGTCAGAGGGGACATCGAAGGTGCCGTCAAATGCTACGTGTGCACGCCATCCAGTGACGAAAGCAGAGACAAGGAAGCCGCAGAATGCAGGAAGAACCTGTCCGAAAGCGACGACTGGGCTTCTCTCCTGAACTCCGTCCCCGATTCCATGAGTTTCGAGAAGGTCATGGTCCAGCACATGGCGGAGAATCCCGGGGATTGGACGGGTGCGATAGCCGCCATGCCTACCAATCTGCAGATGATGTTCGTCCATGCCTACCAATCATATCTTTTCAACATCATGCTGAGCAGGAGGATAGAGAAAGGACTCCCGATGAACCGCCCGGTCGTAGGGGATGTGGTCGTACCCATGAGTGCCGACATGATCCCGTTGCATGAACAGCAGATCGTGGCCACCGAGAAGAACATCGACCTTGTGGAAAGACAGGTAAGGCTCGGCAAAGCATTCGTGACCGGATGTCTGTTCGGCAGCGATTCCCAGTTCGCCGAGGGCGAGATGGGTGAGATCGAGAGGAGAGTCATAGAAGACAACCGCCTGAAAGCCGAGGATTTCATCATACCCGGACTTCCCCACTGCAGTTCAGAAGGGGACAGGAGGGAGATCCTGTGTCCTGTGAAGGATCTGACGTACGAACCGGACCCCGACGGGTATATCGTATCGTTCTTCCTCCCCAAAGGCAACTATGCCACCTGCCTCATGAGAGAGTTCATGAAGTCGGAGATGACCGACTACTGAAACATCCATTTCGGAATTTGTCAAAACGTCAGAAAGGATAAAAATGAGAAGAGGCGGGACATTCCCGCCGTCTTCGTTTCAATTCACCAGGGACATTATCATCCTGGCACCGAACACACCGACGTTCTGGTCGAGCATGACCTGTTCGATATCGTCCCTCGGGGATACGTTTTCGCTCAGCTTCACATACTTCTCCGGAATATCTCTGGGAAGCCTCGACCTGCGGCAACTCTGCATATAGGAAAGGAGGACTTTCGCCTCGTCGGCGTCCCTGGCCCCTCCGGCCACGTAGGCGGCCTCGACGGTTATCAGTTCCAGATCCTTGTTCTTCCCTCTGGCTATCACGTTGTGGGACAGGATCTCCATCCTCTCGAAATCGCTGGTCCCGACGATGATCTCCCCGTAATCGGGGATGTCCTCGAGATACCTGACGGCCTTCTCGGCGTCATCGGCCTCGATCCCCATGGAGTCCAGGACGTCCGTGTCGTTGCATTCGGCCCCGAGCATGTAGGCACGCCTCATGATCCTCTCCGCATTCCTCTTGACCTCCGGCGGAACGTCCTCGGTCTGCACCTCGTCCGGATAGAGACGGGACTTGAGGGTGTTGGCCTCGGTCCTGAGACCGACGCTGTTGAGGGCGGTGATGACGGCCTTGCAGTCCTCCTCGGAGACGTCGTCGTATCTCACAAAATTCGCATAAGCGGCGTTGACACCGTCCCTGTCCTTCATGCCCTGGGCGATCCTGGCGAGAATGGCGAACGATTCGGCGCACGGCTGGCTCTCTATGGAGTCGCGTATCGTCTTACTGGCACCTTCGTAGTCCTTATCCCTGATCTGCAGGTTGGCCAGATGCCTGCCTGCCTCCGCCTCGTGCGGGTCGATCATAAGGGCCGTCCTGAAACTGGCCATGGCCGCATCCTTGGCACCCATGTTCTCCTGGACGGTACCCAGCTTCACATAGAGGGTCTGACTCTTCATCCCGTTCTGAATGGCCTTGCCGTATGCGTCCACGGCACCTTCGAAATCGCCCTGTTCGGCACGGAGGTCCCCCGCGGATTCATAGAGCTCCCCGTTGGACGGATTCCGAAGTATGCATTGGGACAGGAACGCCTCGGTGATCCTTACATCTCCCGTCTTACGGTACACGGCCGCTCTGAACAGGATGTAGTCCGTATTGTCCGGATCGGCGGCCATGGCACGGTCCGCCATCCTCCCGGCCCCGACGATGTCACCGGCGGACAGCAGGGAACGGGCGATGCCGATGATGGACTCCGGATCCTGCATAGACCCGGCCTCTGCAGGCTTCCTTTCGGACTCCTTTCCCCTGACATCCTCGTTCTCGAGGGACGAATAGATGGTCGTAGCCTCCTCTCCCTTCCCGGTCTTGTAGAGGGCGTCGGCAAGTGCGCGCTTGGTCTTCCTGTCATAGGGGGAGGTTTTGAGGAGCTTCCTGCAGACCCCTATTACGGAATCGTTGTCACCCATGTAGACGTACAGGTCTCTGGCGGCGGCCATGAGACGTTCGGAATCGGGGTTGTTGGCAAGCGACTTCTCCACCAGCTTCTTGGCGCTGGCACTGTCGCCTATACCTATGTCAGCCTGCACCACGCAGCAGACGACGACGTCGTCGGGGGTGCCTTTTTTCATGAGCTTCTTCCCGATATACACGGCATCGGTGTACTTACCGGCGGCGAGGCAGATCTTCATCCTGATCTTCATGATCCCCTCGTTGTCGGGATCCGTGGCCTCGGCGAGGTCGATGAAGCTCAGCGCCTCGGAGTATCTGGCAGACTCCGCGAGGATGACGGCCTTCCTTGCCAAAGCATAGGACGACCTCGGATCCAGTTCGATGGCGTGGTTGAACGATTCGACGGCTCCTGCCTTGTCGCCTTTCTTCTCCTGCACGCACCCCTTGGATATCCAGTATCTGGGCTCCTTGGTGTTCATGAGGACGGCCTTGTCGTAGGCTCCCTCGGCAGACTCCAGGTCTCCGAAGGCCTCGTCGGCCATACCTTTGGAGTGCCAGATCTCGGCCTTGGGTGTCAATGCAGCGGCGGAGGCGAACGATGCGGATGCCTTCATGAAGTCTCCTTTCGCATACTCCGCATTCCCCCTGAGCCTTCTGACGTCCGCAAGGGTCCCGAACTTGGTATCGTTGTCGGCACAGAGTTTGATGACCTCGGCATACTTCTTCTCGGAGAGGAGTCCTGATATGAGGGCTATGAAATCATCCGCCCCCGATATCTCCGGGATCAGGTTGGATGCGTTCGTGGACGAACGGAGAGCCTGCTCCAACTCGATCTTGGAAAGGGTGTCCGCGGCCTCTTTATTCTGCGGATCGAGCTCGAGGACCGCACGGCATACGTCCATGGTCTTCTCGTTATCCCCCGTCTCGCGATAGGCCTCCATGAGTGCCAGATGTCCGTTTATGCAGTTACTGTTGTATTTGACGGATTTCCTTCCGTAGTGGATGGCCTTGTTCAGCATCCTGCTGGCGAGACATACCCTGGACATCTGGGCGAGGACCTCCGGGTCCTTGTGATTCCTCTGAAGACCCGCCTTGGCATAGAGCTGTGCACCTCTCAGGTCTCCTTCCGACACGGATGCACGGGACATGACGACGCAGGCCGGACCGTCCCCGGGGTATGTTATGAGGATTACGGAGGCGGAGTTCTTGGCCTCGTTTATGTATCCCATCCTCAGCTGGGACTCCGATATGTGGACATAGTCGTCATAATCGGACAGCTCGGATTCGAGGAACTCCTTCATCATCTGCAGGGCCTCTGCATCCCTGCCGATGCCCATGTAGGCGTCTATCAGACCCCTCACGACCCTAGGAGACTCCGGATCGTAGGCCTCTGCATCCCTGTAATGGGCCAACGCCTTCTCGTACTCACCGTCTTTGGCATAGGATTCTGCGGTCTCGCAGATCACGGCGACGTTTCCCGACATGGACTGACATGCGGCCTCATACATGTTCTGTGCGGAATGCCAGTCCTTCTCACACATCGACATCCTGGCGGAGAGGAGACAATACCTGGGGTCCTTCTCCCTGTATCCGCGGGATGCGATGAGAAGACTCGTGGCCGTCTCCCTGCTCCCCATGTACCATTCACGGTAGATCCTATACAGGTCGTGCTCGGGAGTGCCGCTGTCGGGAGGTTCCTCGGGCGTCTTCCCGGCGGCGAGCATCTCACAGGCACGTATGTTGAGCCAATCCTTCTCAGGTACCAACTCCATCAGCATCTCGTAGGCCTTGGCGTTTATGGGATCGGAGAGAAGGGCCGTCTCCAGATCCTCTATGGCCTCCTTCTTCCTCCCCAATACGACGTCCGCCTCGGCTTTGACGACATATAACATGGGGACGTCGGTGACTATGAATTCGCCGGAGTTGCCTTTGATGGTGGACAGGTACTGATAGGCCTTCTCCCCTTCGTTCTTCACGGCATAGCATTCGGCGGCCGCAAGGGAAGGGCACGTATCCTGGGGCCTCTTCTTCTTCACCAGGTCCTCTACGACGCTCTCCCAGTCGGAGGTCCCCTCCTGGGCTACCTTTTTTATGAGTTCTGTCAGGATGACAGAGTGCACTTGGCCGTCGTTCCCGAGGATCTTGTCGATCACCGAGGACAGGGCCTTCAGCCTGTCCTTTGACGAGTCGATCTTCTGGACGGCCTCCCAATCCTCAGTCTCCAGTTTGCTTCCGAAGACCGGCCTTCCATACATGGGTGGTGCATGCCCCCCTTATAATATAATTTATGCGCGCACGATATTGACAACCGTACGGACCGTACATCGGAATGCTCTGGACGTGAATAAAAAGCTTAGAGTAACCGTTATATACATCATCATTTTATCCGTCATTCAGTGCAACCATAATCTAGCTGGTTAGGATTCAAGCCTTCCAAGCTTGCTACTCGGGTTCGAATCCCGATGGTTGCACCAATTATGCATCCATTCTAGTTTCCTTATCAGGTTTCTTCTGATTCGAGTCCACCTCTGTGTTTAAAGACCGCGTCGTTTGCATCTACTCGTATGGGTATTTCCATCGAACAGCGGCCACACACATGTCACGTTTATAAAGACAGAACACGTACTTCGTTAGATTATCGGATGTCGTACCGACATGGAACGATAACCGGGATCTAAAACAAGGAGGAAGGAAAATGTGTATGGCAGCCACCTATAAGGACAAGGACCACTACTTCGGACGCAACCTCGACCTGGAGATATCCTACGGCCAGAAGGTCGTCGTGACTCCCCGGAACAAGGAGTTCGCATACCGTCACGAGAATGCGGAGAAGACACATCTGGCACTTATCGGGATGGCCGCCGTGGTCGATGGATTCCCTCTCTACTTCGATGCCACCAACGAGAACGGCCTGAGCATGGCCGGCCTCAATTTCCCAGGCAACGCATACTATGGGGAGATGAAGGAAGGATCCCACAACATAGCCCCCTTCGAGTTCATACCGTGGGTACTCTGCAAGTGCTCCACGGTAGAGGAGGCGAGGGCCCTGATATCCGGGACGAATCTCATCGATGAGGATTTCAGCGATGCTCTGCCGGCCTCCCCCCTTCATTGGATCGTCTCCGACAGGGAGTCGTCCATCGTCGTGGAATATATGGAATCAGGCCTGTCGATCTACGACGACCCGGCCGGGATACTTACCAACAACCCGCCGTTCCCGTTCCACATGCACAATCTGGCCAACTACATGAACCTGTCAGCAGGTGTCCCGGAGAACAGATTCTCCAAGGACATCGACCTCAGGCCTTACAGCAGGGGGATGGGTGCCATGGGACTCCCGGGAGACCTGTCCTCCGCATCCAGATTCGTCAAGGCGGCGTTCACCAAGCTGAACTCCCTGTCCGACGGGACGGAGGAAGGGGGAATGACCCAGTTCTTCCACATAATGGACTCCGTACAGCAACAGATGGGGTGTTGCTATCTCGGTGACGAGAAGTACGAATACACGATATACACGTCATGTTGCGACACCGACAAGGGGATCTACTACTACAGGACCTATGGAAACAGCCAGATAACGGGGGTGGATATGCACCGCACCGATCTGGACTCCGATGTCCTGGCCGAATTCCCCCTGGTGGAAGGACAGCACGTCCTGATGCAGAACTAAAGGGTCAGAGGTCTTCAGGACCGCATGTGCCAGATCCTTCGTTTTCGGAGGACTTCCCTTTATCGGCGGCCTCCGACATCCGGGATCTGGCGCCCTTTTTGACCGGAGGGTCCCTCACCAGGATCCTGACGAACATCCCGTCGTAACCATATACCTTGACACTTCCGCGGTCCTCCGCCACCATGACGTCCACCATGTCGAAGCGGAATCCTTGGACGAACTGACGGGTATCCTCCGAGAACACGGCAGCATGGGGAACGTCGTCACCCTTCATCTTCTGGACCAGCATCCGGACCGAGTGGTCCTCCCCTCTTAGCTCTATGACGGTCTCGCGCTCCACCGGACCTTCATACACGTTCTTCCATCTGGCACTGTCCAAGAAGACGTCCAGGTCTGACGGGGTCATGTACATATGGCGGTCGGTATGCAACATATCCTCCAATGCGACGAGGTTCTTCTCTATCTTGCTCGCGGGGGACGGCACCCATATGCCTTCGCGGGTCAGGATCCACATGTAGATCACATGTACGGCGATCATGGGGAACGTGGTGTAGTAGTCGACGATGATATCGTCCAAAGGTTCGCCCGAGTACCATTTCATGAATATCGGTATGACTACCATCAGGACCTGTACCCCAGACAGGATCAGGAGCTTATTGACCACGTTCCTGTATTGGAACAGATATGCGACCGAGAATGCCATCTCGGCGACCCCCAGGAGGATGGTGAAGAAACCGAGGAAGAAGTCATACCCATACTCATCATCGCTCATGAAGAACAGATTCTGCAGGATGGTGGCTATACCCAGCGCCATACCGCAGATGTAGACGCTCCTGCGGCTCTCCATTTCACGCCGGTATATGATCCAGATGCCTGACATCAGGACCACGGCGTAAGATGCCATCACCAGCTCCGATTTGTATTCAGGAGCGAACGATACTGCCTCCATATAGATGTAGTACAGTCCCGCCACCAGCATGGCCGTTCCCAATATGAGGACCACAGGTACACCGCCGACGTATATCTTCGGCTCCTTCATATCCCCACCCCCTCGTACTCGGGATCGTCCACCGCCAGCTGCATGCAGACGCCTTTCTTCCCGAATATACGCACCCAGCTGCATATCGACGGGTCGCCGTCCGTACAGACGGAATCCGCTTCGAACCTGTAGGCTTGGAGTATGGTACCGTCCAGATAGTCGGAGATGGTGAAATAGATGGATTCGGACCCCTTCCATTTCTGCATGAGGACCTCGGACCCTTTGCCCTTGTTCTCTATGACGAACCGGTATTCGCACTCGGCGGGACCGCCGTCGTCCACAGGATGCCAGTCGGACCGGTCCTCGAACACCTTCGCCAAAACCAGGGCCGTCTCACGGGGTATGGACGTCCTGGGGTCGGTATACTGTATACACCTTATCTTGTCCAAGGTATCGTTGTGTATCGCCAGGATGTCGGAGGAGCGTAACTCCTCGGAATCCAGGATGCCTATGAAGAAGGCGTACATGATGGACATTACGAAGGCCCCGGGCATCAACTTCATGCAATCCACCAGACCCAGCCCGGCATGCATCAGGGTGATGAACAGCGTCACATACACCATTAGAAGAAGGAACGTGCTTATCATCGCAAGCCTGCGGCCCCTGCTTACCCCTTTGAGATATGAACGCCCGGAGATCATCAGATTGATCGCCAAGGCGCAGACCACGATGCTGACCATCCCGTAGGGATTCCCCGGCTCGATCGACGGAAAAGAGAATATGAATCTGTAAAAACCAAGTGCCAGCGCATATATCCCGACTGCACGGAGAAGGTTGCGGTTACGGTCCAGGATGATGACCGCACCGCCGACCAGCATCACGATATAGCTGAGGGCGAGAAGCCATGTCAGCGTCGTATACTCGTCCGTATATGCATAGATCAGCTGCACGGCCCCGAAGGCGACCATTAGTGCGGCCAGGATGTAATTAGAAAGACCCAGCACGACGTCTACGGAACGATGGACGTATCCGTTTAACTCCTGAATGGATGTTGCACCCACAATGGTCACTCTTCTCTGAACGTCCCAACTCCGTCCAGTCTTAATACACTTCCCATCGTATATCAAAAAATATAGAGATCCAGGAAGTTGAGTGCATCTGAGATCCGTGTAAGGAAGGGAACGCCGGGGAACCCCGACGGACCTCGTTCCCGTCAATGCTTGTTGACGAACGTCTTCTGGTTGTAAAGACTCTTGGACTTCTTATCGAGCTTCGTGGCCTTGTTCCTGGCCTTGAGCTCCCGCCTCTCCGCCTTATCCATCTTATCGGACATCGGATCATCTCCATGACGGCAGAGGTGCGGCCGGTTTATACGGATATCGGAAAAAAAAGTGTTTGCCCGCCCTTGCAGGCGGGCCGTCAGGTTTATGCGGCCGCCTTCCTGGAGTGCAGGAAGTACGCACCGGCGAGAGCGATGATGGCGACTGCGGCCACCGCTCCTCCGATCAGGAGCCAGTTGGTCCCGTTGTCATCGCTGTTGCTCGGGTCGGGGTACGGGTCGCTTCCGGCGTAGAAGTACGAGTAGTCGTCGGTGGAGAACTTGAAGTACTTCACCCCGTCGATCTCGACGATCTCGGGCTGGATTACGGTAGCGAAACCGAAGTCGTTCACATGGTACAGGAAGGTGTCGGAACCGGTCACGGGCAGGTATACCACCGCATCACCGCTGCAATCCAGGATGTATGCGTCATGGCCGTCGTAGACGGTCTTGGTCGCAACGACGTCGTACGTCTTTCCCTGATTGTTCTTCCCATCTATCTCCCAGAGGACTCCCAAGGACATCTTGACCGTCACGGTGCCATCCGAATCATCGGGAATGACGAAACGGGCACCGTCGTCACCGATATCGGTGACCTCACCCGTATTCACTTCGCTCAAGGTCCCGTAGTAGGGAGTCAGATAGAGGTCGTAGGAGTATTCGTAGGTACTACACTTCCACTCATACACACCCTTCCCGGTATCCGACAGGGCCCCTACGGCCTTGCCGAACTGATTCACCATGAACAGCGGCACCTTCCCTTCGGGGGCCTCTATGGACAGAGTCGCAACGCCATCGTATTGGCATTCGGTCTTCTTCTCACCGTCGACATAGATGGAGAACGTAGCGGGATCGTTCACCGTGGCCTCCAACAGATTGAGGGAATACCCGGGCTCGATGGATATGGTCTTCGTTTCCTTGTCATATGTGAAACCGGAGAAGTCGGATACATCGTCACCGACATACCCCTCCCAGGGATGCATGAAGAACGTGGGTACGCCGTCGACGTACTTCACACCCAGATCCGCATTGAGCATACCATATGCGCTCAGACAGTAGTTGTTGGCCACATCCCCGAAGAAATCCCAGGTCGCGAAGGAACCGGACACCTTGCCGCCGTCCTGCACGTAGAACGAGTCGACGATGAGCAGGGAATCCCCCTCGAAGGTTATGCTTGCACCATCGGGAATGATCTCGACCTGCGTGACCAAAATGTTGTCGAACAGGTCGATCGGGCACAGTATGTCGGAATCTACGTCCCCTCCGTTGACGGAGACCGTTCTGTCGTTACCGTTGGATGTCAGTTCCAGTACGCCTCCGTTTGCGGAATCTATCCAAGCATGTATGCTGTCCACGGAATACTCCTTGCCTGCAACACCGCTCAGGTTCTTCACGGATATGTCGCAATCCTTGTATGCGGCAGGATCCCCGACAGAAATGAAGAACGGACCCTTCATGGACATCTCCTTCACACTGAAACTGTAGTGGGTGTCCACGAACAGCGACTTGATGGACAGGTCGGCACCGCGTACACCCACCTTTACATCCCCCAAAGACACGGAGGTGTATCTCCCCTCGTCGGAGAAATCGAATGCTGCTTTTCCACCGTCTACGGACAGCATCATCCTCCCGCCTTCGATGTAGCCCTTCATGTAAAGGGATACATCGGCGGAACCGCTGAAATCGAACTTATTCACGGTGACCGTGTCGTCGGCGTAGATGGATTCCACATTACCGCCGAACGAGACCTTGGCATCGGCCTCGATCTTCTCGAGGGCGATACTGGGATTGGACAGGGCGGCATTGATACCGCCCACACGTGCCTCTGCGGAAAGCATTGCCACCGTCTTCACACCGGCATCTGTCTCGGAAGAGGTGTTGTCGAGGGACATGTCGAATCCGATGCCGCCGACCTCGAGGTCCAGCATGCTGGATCCCTCGACCTCCACATCTATGTTCCCGATGCTGAGGCTGACGGAGAAGTCGATGTCGCGCATTCCCGCGACCGACTTTGCCAGATCGTCCATGTTGCCATATATGCTATATGACACGCTGTCGAGTTCGTAGAAGTCCACGAGCCCGCTTATGGGGTCGTTGATGAAGCGATCCATGGCGGCATAGAAATCGGAGACGTCTTTATCATCCTCGAATGCCCAGTCACACTCGGAAAGGTCGTGGACATCGTCGAATATGTCCTCGAAATCGGTGGATTTCCAGGAAGGGATAGCGGGAACGTCGACATCGTATCCTCCGGAGGAGACCAAGGCCATTATGTCTGCGAGTGCCGCCTCCGCATCGAGGGAGGCACGCACATCGCTTACCTCCACCCTTATGCTGTTGGATCTGGACTCTTCTGCGGACTTGATGATGACGTCCTGGGTTATGTCGGCCGATACATTGGCCAAAGACAGTCTGGCGGAGACCTTTGCAGCACCGGTCTCGGAGACGGAGACGTCGAGACCGAGCTCGAAGCCCTTGATCTCCACGTCCGCCTTGGGGTACGCCTTTTCCAGGCCACCGAGGTCGAGTTTCATATCGGCCTTGACGCTGACGGAGACGTTCCCGCTCTTGAAGGAGATCCCCTCGTCCTCGCTGTTGGCGAGCGTCGCGTTGGCGGACATGCCTACTGATATGTCGAAGAAATCCTCCTCGGAGATGTTCATATTCATGTTGGCTTTGAGGACCGTGGTGGGGCTCCCATAGCTGACCGACACGCTTCCGTCTCCGGATACGGAGACCGTATAGGAAGTGTCCTCTCCGGTCGGATAGGTTATCTCGATCCCTCCGATGGTGAACGATACGGCACCGCTCACGGTAAGAGAGGGCGTTGAGGACGAAATCGAATAGTTGAATCCGACGGAGTTATCCTTGACGGCCTTCACAGACGTGTCGCCGACTTTAATGACGGTCCCCTCCGAGAAGGCCATCCCGATGGACCCCTCCGATCCATTGGAGGAATACGTCCCATCCAAGGATATCTCGGTCTTCTCTTTGAAAGTATAGATGTTGAATCCCATGTCCATACCCAGGATGCTTCCGAGGGATACGGCGACCGATGCGCCCTTCTCGAAAACGAATACTGCGGATCCCTGGGCAGTTACGGAGATATCCACAGCAGACAATATGAGCACGTAACCGTCGGCGACGCGTACCTGTCCATCGGAATAGAATACGTATTTCCCCTCCATCACGTTGTTCTCGCTGTCGGGGCCTACCTCGATGACGGTCTCTATCTTTTCAGACGGTTCTATGATCTTTCCATTGCCCTTGCCTTCGATCTCGATGGAGCCTATGATGGCCGACGGATCGAAACCGGCAATAGAACCGAGATCTATATCTGAAAGCGACGGCCAGGAGGCCGGGTCTGACGAATACTCATAGGTCACAGGACCGACCGCCTCGGCATCCCCTCCGTCCGAGGAGAACACCGCCGCAGACGGCATGACCATGCATAGGGCGACGACAAAAGCCATCGCCACCGAATATTTTGTTTTGATATACATTCCTCCGAATCTTCTACAAAGAATGGGTTTGATAATGTATCCTTATGTCAATATATAAGACTGCCTCTATGACGTTTTGAGTGGGCCAGCGTAA
>ULJH01036457.1_pt1 | contig 83645 bp, 64 predicted proteins | sample 1950781 | NCBI WGS metagenome assembly ULJH01 (sample SAMEA4835462, study PRJEB28245) | human gut metagenome | biome: gut microbiome; material: fecal sample | place: Denmark | collected 2008 | reverse complement strand
TGCTTGCAATAATGTGATTTCAAAAGCGCAGTGTGCGACGCATCTCCCGGAAGGGAATCCTTGAAAAGCGATACGGCGGAGGATTTTTATATGGTATATAAAAAATACATATCGCTTGCAAATATATTTTTGATATAGTATTATAATTATTAGTAAATAATGCGATATTGTTTCGTTACGATATATCGGAGGAACTATGAAAGGCGGTTTTGGAAAATTTCTTACATTCATTTTAGGGCTTGTCGTGGGCGTATTGCTTGTCGGCGGTACGATTGCGGGCGTGGTGTACTATGCGGTGGCGGCGGTTTCCGTCAACGACGTGGAAAACTACACAAAGCAGGAATTCACTTTCATCGACAAGGACGCTGAAATCCGCAACAAATCCATACTTGACATTTACGATATGGTGAAAGGCGGCAACATCAAGGAGACGACGGTGTCTGACGCAAAGCGTATTTTCGGCATCGACATCATCAAAATCCTTGAAAACTCGCTTGAAATCACGGTGGACGACAAAAGTCGCGAAACGCTTGGCGCAATGAAGGTCGCGGACGTTTTCAAAGACGATAATCTGAAAGTCGTGCTCAACTGCTTTACGCTTGGCGACGTTCTGAAAAAGACGGGTATCGACACGACCTCGGGGCTTGCAAGCAAGCCGATTGTGCAGGAACATATTTCGGAGCCCGTCATCGACGGATTCAACGCGCTGCTTAAATCGCTGGAACTCAACGAAATGACCATTGCCGAAATGCAATATCTTCTCGGCGTGTCGTTTGGCGCGGGCGGAGTGCTGGACACTGTCGCAAACGTGAAAATAGGCGATCTCAATTCCGCGATAAACAACATTAAGTTTGAAGACGTTTTGCCCGATTTCGACCGTGATTTTTATGCCGAATGGGATAACACGGGCGCGGTATTATACAAAAAAGAAAGCGGCGGCGAGATTAAGTTAAAGCAACTTATCGAAGCGGACGGCACAAGTGAATTTTTCAAATTCGTAAATACGGAAGCGAAAGACCCCGCAAAAACCTATTATAAATTAAACCGCGAAGAAGGCACGATAAAAGTCAGCGACGACGGCAACTGGGAACTTATTAAGGAACTTCCCGATTTCAACAACAGATACGATATAAGCGGCAAACGAAACCGCTTCGGTCTGGCGTACGTTGTGCTTGTTGACGACAACCAAATTAAAATTACAAAAAGATATGCGGACAGGGATTGCACCGTTGAAAACGAAGACGGAATGTATTATTTCAAATATACAAAAGACGCCGCCGGCACGAACTATCGTTACGGCGCGGCAATCCGCACGAAAATCGAAGGCACCGACCCCGCGCAATATAAAGAAGTTATCGAATGGCGCGGATACGTTGAGGCGACGGACGGCTTTGTGAACACAACCCCCGAAACCTACGGATACAGCAGCCACGCGCAATATGAAAAGGAAGAACTTGTTAAGCAGGAAACCCCCGACCTTATAATATGCGCGCTTGTCCACGTCGGGAAGAGCGAGCCCGTCCTTAAAACACTTGCGGACGAAACTCTCAACACCCTTGACGGCGCGATCGGCGATATGAAACTCGGTCAGGTCATCGAGATTACCGACGACAGCGCGGACATTCTGAAAAAGCTGAAAGACAGCAAAATTTCCGAAATCGACAAAGACGTCAAGAACGTCAAAGTCGGCGATATTATGAAGGTTGTTTCCGTCACGACCGCAGAAAAAGCGACGGACGGCGCATATATCGCGCTTCCCGCGCTTTCTGCGGGCAAAGAATACAAAGGCACGTTTATCACCGCAAAATACAGGGATAAAACCATAGACGAGGATAAAACCGTATTTCTTGTGAAATATAAGAAAGGACTTGCCTTTACCGGCGACAGATACAACATCACCGAAAAGGCAAGCAACGGCGTTGTCGTCGCGCTTGCCGACAAGACCATCGGCGAGTTGCAAACCGCAGGTATTGATGACCTTATAAACACCGCGCGACTTTCCGACGTCATGGACGTGGACGGCGACGTGTTTGTTTTGGACTCGACTGCCGACGCGAAATTTATTCTTGACCTTGACGCACACGGCGAAAACGGATTTTTCCGTCTTGCGACGGCGGGCGAAACGGCTGAATATAAGAGAGTATACGAAGGCGACGGAAACGCCGTTATCAAAAAACTTTCGACAATCGGCGTAAACAAAATTGCCGCCCGTATGGACGACGTTGTCAACCGCACGCTCTTAAAGGAAGTCGTCGAAGTCAAAGAAAGATATAAATTAAGAGTCGCGACGGCGGCGGACATCGGCAACACAAGCGTCAGGAAATATATCTCGCTTGCCGACGTTTACGAAGCCCTCGCAGCCCCCGAATACGAGGGAACGTTCAACGTGGGTTATGTGGAGTCCGATCCCGACACGGACATTAAATTCGTGCGCGCAAGGGGTACGATTGCCGCAACCGTCACGCAGTACGTGATTGTCGATAAAGCAAGTTCGGGCGTGCTTGTCGGGTTGCAGGACAAAACCATCGGCACGCTTTCGACGGGCGTCGACGAAGTCGTCAACGGAGCAACGCTTTCGGACGTTCTGGAAATCGACGGCAAAGTTTACGTCAAAGCGACAGATTTCGACGCGGCGGTTGCATTAAGCCACGATAAAATCGGGCAACACGTCGCATATTATAAGGATGGCAACCTGTTCCTGGAAGCAGGCTATGTCAGAAACAACAACGGCGATTACGTATATCTTGACAAAGAACAGAACGGCACGCCGGTTAACGACCATATCAAGTTCGGGACGCTTTACAACGAACACGGGGTAGCAGAAACCGACGGTGCATACTTTAAGTACAACGGAAATCTTTATAAATTGTCCGACTACAAACGCTATAAGTTTGACGGCGAAACCGCAGACGAATACTATGCCTGCATTTACGAAGGCGAATCCGACAAGATCCTTTCAAAAATGGCAACGATGACCGTTAAGGACCTTGCCGACAGCGGCACGATGGACAAAATCGTGAAAGATATGCGTATCGGAGACGTGATGGAACTCAACGACAAAAACAGCGTTTTATACGGGCTCGAAAACAGCAAGATTTCTTCAATCGAAGCCGAAGTTTCCGACAAAATCAAAGTCGCAACCTTGCGTGAACTTAACACCTGGGGCAATCTCGGAATGTCGGAAACAATGCTTGACGAGATAAAAGCCGCAAACGGCGGCAAAGACCTGACGGCAAGCGAGTTCTTCAAAGGACTTAAAGTCGGCGTCGACACAACGGGCAAGCCGATAATCTATTTCAGCTTATCATGACCTGCCATATCAGGAAATACAGAGAATCGGATCGCGACGCCGTAAGGAGAATTTGCCACCTTACGGCGACCGCGCCCGCATACGTCAAAAATCCGGAACTTGTCGCAACGCTTTACGCCGACTATTATACCGAGTTCGAGCCCGACGGAATCTTTATTCTTGCGCGGGACGAAGACGACGTTGCGGTCGGATATATCCTGTCAAGTCTTGATTACAAAACCTTTGTGAAGACATTCACCAAATACGTTATGCCGCGCGTCAGGAAACTTTCAAGGATTGAAGCGTTCACGCACTTTTTCGCATTCCGCCAAAGTCTTTATATGGACGCGAAAAAATATCCCGCGCATTTGCATATCGACATTTTGCCCGAGGCGCAACACCAAGGATACGGCACGAAACTTATGGACGCACTTATGGATTACCTTGCCGAAAAGGGCGTGAAAGGCGTGCATTTGGGCGTTGGCGGCGACAACGCGGGTGGCATCAGGTTTTACGAAAAGTACGGATTTACGATGATACACGACTTTAACTCATTCGGCAAAGTCTTTGCCAAAACAATAAAACGGCGATAATTCGCGCCTTTTCGGCGTTTTTACAGAACCCGAAAACTCGTGTACGCTCAGTACACTAGGGTTTTCGGAACCTGCAAAGAACCCCAAAAATCCATCAAGTTCTCGCCGTTTTAGGAAAGTTAAACATCAAAAAATTTGACTTTTTAGGGAATCCTTGTTATAAAACCCACGCAAGATACTTTTGTACTTGCGTGGAGAAAAGGAGCACACGAGCAAAAGAGTGAGCATTATCGCCCCCGATAATGCGATTTCAAAAGCGAAGTTGTGCGACGCGTGTGCGATTAGTTGACAACGTGCATAATAATAAATATAATATACTAAACTCACAGGCGATGAGAAACAAGAGTAGCGCAGGACGCCATCAAGAGAGAAAACCCTTTGGCTGCAAGGTTTTTTGGATAAATGCGGGAAGTGCGGTTTTGAGCCTTACGGGAGGAAATGCCCGTGCGTGCGCGCAAACGTTATTGCGCTATCCTTGATTGAGGTGGAACAACGGAGTTAATTTCAGCCCGTCCTTAAAGGAAACTTTTCGGACGGATTTTTTATTAAAGGAAGGTAAAAATGTCGGGATATCTCAAAAGTTACGTGGCGGCGGCAATGGAAAAAGATCCTGCCGCGACAAGCAAAATTATGGTGCTGTTTACCTATCCCGGGGTAAAGGCGCTTATGTGGCATCGTCCCGCAAGCTGGTGTTACAGACACAAAATGAAATTCCTTGCGCGGGTAATTTCGCAACACGTGCGGTTCTGGACGGGCATTGAAATTCACCCGGGCGCGACAATCGGCAAGGGAGTGTTCATCGACCACGGTGCGGGAGTCGTCATCGGCGAAACGGCGGAAGTCGGCAACAACGTTACGCTTTATCAGGGCGTAACGCTTGGCGGCACGGGCAAAGACGCGGGCAAACGACACCCCACGATTGAGGACAACGTCGTGATTGCGGCGGGCGCAAAGGTTCTCGGTCCGTTCACCGTCGGCAAGGGAAGTAAGATCGGCGCGGGCAGTGTGGTGCTGAAACCGGTGCCCGAAAACTGCACGGTCGTGGGCGTTCCCGGGCGCATCGTAAAGCAGGACGGAAAGCGCGTGGACAGCTTAAACCAGGTGGAACTTCCCGACCCTGTGCTGGAAGAACTTCGCCGCATAAACGCAAGGCTAACGCAAATCGAAAACCTTTCGGGCATCAACTGTTCGCGTTATTCGATTGCAAACGAAGAAAACACAAAATCAACCGAAACGACAGATTAAAGGAGAAAAAAGTATGGTTAAAGTATACAATACGCTGACAAGAAGAAAGGAAGAACTTATTCCGCTTTCGGGCAACAAAATAAATATGTACGCGTGCGGCATCACCGTTTCGGGCGACGCTCACATCGGTCACGCATATCAGGCGCTCATCTACGACATCATCAGAAAGTACCTTGTGAAAAGGGGCTTTGACGTAACGTATGCGAGGAATTACACCGACGTCGACGATAAGATTATCGCAAAATCGAAAGAAACGGGAATCCCTGCCGACAAGTACGCGGCAATGATGATAAAACGCATCGACAAAGTTATGCGTGAGTTCGACGTGGACGATCCCGACATCTGGCTGAAAGCGACGTGCAATATCGACAACATCATTGACTTCATAAAGGGGCTGGAAGAAAAAGGGTACGCCTACGCAACGCCCGAAGGAGACGTGTATTTCTCCGTCGAAAAATTCCCGTCCTACGGCGCGCTCAGCAACAGAAAAACCGAAGAAGCGTTTTCCGGCGTCCGCATCGAAAACGAAGACAACAAGAAAAGCGCGCTGGACTTTGCGCTTTGGAAGTCCGCAAAAGAAGGCGAAATCTCGTGGGACAGCCCGTGGGGCAAAGGACGTCCCGGCTGGCATATCGAATGTTCGGCAATGAACCGCGCGGCGTTCGGCGACCAAATCGACATACACGGCGGCGGCCGCGACCTTATTTTCCCGCATCACGAAAACGAAATCGCGCAGTCCGAGGCGCTTACCGGCAAAAAATTCGTGAAATACTGGATTCACAACGGGCTTATCAAGGTTAACGGACAAAAAATGAGCAAGTCTTTGGGCAACAGTCTGCTCCTTGAAGACTTGTTGAAAAAGTATTCGGCGGAAACGATAAAATTCGCGCTGTTGCAGACGAACTACCGCGCCGACATTAACGTTACGGACGATTTGTTCCCCACCGCCGAAAAACACCTTGTCGACTTTTACAGAGTTTTGGAAGAAGCCGAAAAATCCGGGCTTGAAAGCAGCAAAAAGACCGAAAAAATCGGAGAAGACTTTGTAAATTGCATGGACGACGACTTCAACACCGCGCTTGCGATAAGCAATCTTTTCGGATATTTCAAAAACGTCAGAAAGAAGTTGAAAGACGGCGACGTAACCGCAATCGAAGATATCAACGCAATCCGTGAAAACTACGATATCCTTGGATTGTTCCGCGCGGACGCAAAAGAATTTTTGAAAAAATACGACAAAGCCGACGCCGAAGACAACGTGTCCGTCCCCGAAGAAATTTTCGCGCTTGCGGAAAAGAGAAAGGCGGCGAAAGCCGAAAAGAACTACGCTCTCGCCGACGAAATCAGGAAAGAAATCGCGGACAAAGGGTTTATTCTTGTCGACACGAAAGACGGATTCACGATAAAAAAGGCATAACGAAAAAAGTCGGGCGCGAAAACCGCGCCCGTTTTTATTAAGGAAAAATCATTGACTATATTAACTTATTAAGGCTATAATATAGTAATTAAATCGAAAAAGGATTTTTTATGGCTTATTACGAAAGACTGAACATCAAAGATATTTTTCAGGAAGAAGTGTTCACCGACGAAGTGATGCAGCGATATATGTCGGAAGACGCGTATCGCGCGCTGAAAGACGTTATCGCGCGCGGCGACGAACTGCCGAGGAGTCTTGCCGACGAAGTTGCCGCGGCAATGAAGACGTGGGCTGTCGAAAAGGGTGCGACGCATTTCACGCACTGGTTCCAGCCGATGACGGAATACACGGCGGAAAAGCACGACAGTTTCATTTCCGTCGACAAAGACGGAAAGGTACTTCTGGAATTTTCGGGCAAAAGTCTTTCAAAGGGCGAGGCGGACGCGTCGAGTTTCCCGTCGGGCGGAATCCGCGCCACGTTCGAGGCGCGCGGCTACACCGTATGGGATTGCAGTTCCCCGGCGTTTATCAAGCGTTCAAAGGGCGGCGCGGGCGTACTGTGCATACCTACGGCGTTTTGCGCCTACACCGGCGAGGCACTTGACAAAAAAACCCCGCTCCTTCGCAGTATGAATGTCCTGAACCGCGAGGTTTTAAGGCTTTTAAGGATTCTCGGCGACAACGAAACCAAAAAAGTTACTCCCGTCGTCGGCGGCGAGCAGGAATATTTTTTGATTGACAAAAACCACTATATGCAGCGCGAAGACTTGAAGTACGCAGGACGTACTTTGTTCGGCGCGCCCCCCGCAAAAGGACAGGAAAAGTCCGACCAGTATTACGCGACAATCCGTGACCGCGTCGCCTTTTTCATGGAAGACCTGAATCGCGAACTCTGGAAACTCGGCATCGCCGCAAAGACGGAGCATAACGAAGTCGCGCCCGCTCAGCACGAGCTTGCGCCGATTTTCACGTCCGCAAACATCGCGACCGACCAGAACCAGCTTATTATGGAAACGATGAAAAAGGTTGCGGAAAAGCACGACCTTGCGTGTCTTCTGCACGAAAAGCCTTTCAACGGCGTCAACGGCAGCGGCAAACACAACAACTGGTCGATAATGACGGACACGGGCGTGAACCTGTTGGAGCCCGGCAGCAATCCCGCCGAAAACCGCATATTCATGCTTATGATACTTGCGGTCATCGCGGGCGTGGACGAATATGCCGACCTTGTCAGAATGAGCGCGGCAAGCGCGGGAAACGACAACCGTCTGGGCGGAAACGAAGCGCCCCCGTCGATAATTTCGGTTTTCGTCGGCAACGACCTTTACTCGGCGTTCGAAACGCTGAAAGAAGGCAAAACCGCCGTTACGAAAGTCAAAGAGTACATCAAAATGGGGCTGCCGTCTTTTCCGAAACTCAAAAAGGACAACACCGACAGAAACCGCACCTCGCCGTTTGCGTTCACGGGGAACAAGTTTGAATTCCGTATGGTCGGAAGCAGCGCGTCGCTTGCGACGTCCATAATCGTCCTTGACACGATAACCGCCGAAATGGTGCGCCGTATCGCCGACGAAATCGAAGAAAAGACAAAATCGGGCGAAGACCTTGACCACGCATTGTCGGAAATCATCGTGTCTTATATCCGCGCGCACGGCCGCATTATCTATAACGGCAACAATTACAGCAAGGAATGGGTGGAAGAAGCGAAACGCCGCGGTCTTCATATGACGTCCAACAGCCTTGACGCGTTCAGATGTATGCTGGACAAGGATATTGTCAATCTTTATGAAAGGAACGGCGTTTTAAGCGAAAAGGAACTTACGAGCCGCTATGAAATCTTTGTCGAAAATTACGCAAAGACCGTCAATATCGAGGCTCTTGCAATGCGAAATATCGCAAGGAAACAAATTCTGCCTGCGGTCATGAGGACGGAAGGAAAACTTGCGGCATACCTGAAAGACGTAAGGGAAATAAATCAGAAATTCGGGGCGGCGGACGAAAGACTGCTTGCCGAAACCGATAAACTTATCGACGAAACCGATCGTCGCACGACCGACCTTGAACACGCTCTTGCAAAGGCAAAGTCGATTGAGAATTTTGAAAAACAGGCAGAGTGTTACCGCGACAAAGTCCTTGTCGCAATGAACAGACTGCGTGAAAGCGTGGACAAGCTCGAACTTATCACCGAGAAGAAAGAATGGCCGTTCCCGTCTTACGGCGACATTCTGTTCTATGAGTAAAAAACGATGTTAAACGTTGAAAACGACAATATAAAGCCCGAAAACGGCAACATAACGCCGTCGGAAGTCGACCTTAAAAGGGCGAATATCATCGCCGACACTTTTGTGGAAAAGGTTGAAACCGCCGCGCCCGTCAGGATTGCGACAAGCGTTGACGAAAAGAAAGGCGCGGTGAAAATCCGTGAGCTTTACGAAAAGATTCTGGGGCTTCCGGCAAGGACGGAACCCACCACCGTCGCGCCGCTTGCGGGACGATTCGGCATACCCGTTTACGGGGTGATTTTCGCGATCGCGCTTGCGTTTTATATCGTGGGCGTGCTTATCGACGACAAAGCCGTCGCATACGGTTTTCTTGCGCTGTCGATGCTTGTTACCATTCTTGTCGGCGCAATGCTTTTCGTACAGGTTCTGACAAACAAAAACACGTTCAACGCGCTTTTCCCGAAGCGCACGTCGTACAACGTATTGTCGTCGATCGAGGCGAAAGCCCCTGCCGAAAATACGCTTGTCATCGGCAGCCACTACGACAGCGATATGGACAGGTCGGACGCCGTAATGTTCCTGAAAGATAAAAACCTGCCGAAATGGATTTCACGCGCGTTCAAGGCGTTGTCGATAATCAGCATACCCGTGCTTCTCGTGTTTGAAATTATCGCGATATGTCTGCCGCACTTAAACGTCGGCGACAAAGCGGTGATGTTTTTATTCCCGACGATATTCTGCGGACTTGCGATATTTTATCTTGTCACGATGTTTTCATACAAAAAGCGCAACAGCAACATCGGACACGAAGGATTGCAGGCGGCGGGGGTATCCCTTGCGGTTGCGGACTATTTAAGGCTGCATCCCGAACTTATCCCCGACAATACGAAAGTTGTGCTTGCGTGCTTCGGCGCGAAGGAATGCGGCGCAAAGGGCGCGGAACAACTCATATTGCAACACTACGGCAGGGACGAATCACTGATAAATCCCGTCGTGATAAACTTTTCAAAAGTCGGCGATTGCGACAACGTCGTGATACAGGGCGACAGACAGTACAAAAACATTTACGACCTGAAAATCAACAACGTGGCGTTCAAGGCGATCAAGGAAGCGTGCGACGACGTGGCGTTCAGATACAGCGAAACGCTTTTCACCGACAGCACGCCGTTTGCGCGGCGCAAAATCCCCACGACTACGATCGAACTCAAAAAAGGCGACAACGAACTTTCGTCGGCATACGACAAAGCCTTCAAAAGCGCGCTTAACGTGACGGTCGATACGATGAAGTATATGCAGGAACGCCAGCAACTTTTCCGCGGCGAAAAGACGATAATGTAAACCGCTGCTAATTTTTCAAAACAAAATGAAATTCCCGCAACGAGATTGCGGGATTTTTATTAAAAAACAAAAAACGACGAAAGATACGGCGGAAAAACGCCGAAAGGGGGAATAAGGTTTGACTTTTATAAGATAATTCATTAAAATCTTATTAACTTGATAAGGTCGCGGACAAAAGGCGCAACGCAAAGTCTGCATAAAGGAGAAAGGCAAATGAAATCCGAACCCGTGAACGTTATTCCCGAAATCGAAACAAACCCCGTCGTATTTCAGCAGAAAGAACCCGAAAAGAAGTGGAAAACCGTCGTCAAAAAGTACGCGAATCGTTACTTCATCGACGCGTTTTCGGGAATGGCGCAAGGACTGTTCGTCACGCTTATCGCAGGGACGATATTTAAGCAGATAGGCAGTTGGTGCGGCGCGAATTCGGGATTCGGCGCACTGCTTATTCTCATCGGAAACATCGCCTGCACGCTTATGGGCGCGGGCATCGGCGTAGGTATAGCAAAGAAACTGAAAGCGCCCGACCTTGTGGTTTTTGCGTGTGCGGTCGCGGGATTTTTGGGGGCGTTCTTGCCCGACAAAGTTTACAATCTTTTGTCCGACGGAAGTTTTTCGTTGAAAGCGGTGGCGGGCTCGATAACGGCGTTCAAAGTGGGCGCGCCCGGCAACCCCATCGGCTCGTACGTATCGACTCTTATCGCTTTGGAAATTGTATTGTTGGTACAAGGCAAAACCAAACTTGATATCTTAATCGTACCTTTAACGGTCATGTTTGTGACGATAATCTCAATGTTTGTCGCATATCCCGCAATCTGGTTCATAAAAGTAATTCAGAAATTCATTGAAATTTCGGTGACGGCGCAACCCTTTATTATGGGCGTTGTGATATCCGTCGTGATGGGTATACTTTTGACGATGCCCACGTCTTCTGCGGCAATATGGATTGCGATTGCGTCGGGAAGTACGTCCGACGCGATGATGCTTGCGGGCGGCGCGGCTGTCGTCGGATGCGCGGCGCAAATGGTCGGCTTTGCCGTGATGACTTTCAAAGAAAACGGCGTCGGCGGACTTATCTCGCAAGGTATCGGCACCAGCATGTTGCAAATCCCCAACATTATGAAACACCCGCTCATTTTCGTGCCGCCGATTATTGCTTCCGCAATCGTAGGTCCCATTGCGACGTGTGTGTTCAAACTTCGTTGTACCGCTGGCGGCGGCGGTATGGGCACAAGCGGACTCGTCGGCGTGTTCGGCGCGGTCGAGGCGTCGAAAGGCGTTGTGTCGGACGCGAATATCGCGCTTGCCATCGTGTTTTTGATGTTCGTAATTCCCGCAGCCGTGTCGCTTTTATTCAGAATCCTTTTTGAAAAGAAAGGCTGGATCAAAGGCGAGTGGATGAAACTCGATGTTTAATATAGCAATCGTGAACAATGCAAACGACGAAAACGCCGATATTTCCGCGCTTTTCTGAAAATGCTCGCTTGTAGTACGGGAAAGTACGACGGCGTTCGCATTTTTCAAAAATCATCGAAAATCCCGACGTTTTCGGAGACGTTCTTATTATTCACGCTTGCTATAAAAAAGCAATAATACAACTTGGCTAAAAAAGTTAAGACGAGCGAAAAGCGCGTCTTTTTATTTTTCCGAAAAAGTTTGAAAAATCCCGAGGAGTTTATATTTTCGTCAAATCCTTGCCTAAATTATAAAATAAGTATATACTTTGTATATCTTTAATATTTACGACTTTTTATCGGAGGCATTATGCTTTTATCGAAACTTGTGGGGGAACGCGTTAAGGAAGCCCCTGCGGACGTTACCATTTTAAGCCACGCGCTGCTTGCCCGCGCGGGGTATATCAAGCCGGTTGCAAACGGCATTTTCTCGCTTACTTCTCCCGCCCAGCTTATGGCGAAGAATATCGAAGACATTATCCGCGACGAAATGAACAAAATCGACGGACAGGAAGTGAAATTCCCCGTCGTTATGCCCAGGGAACTCTGGGAGCAGTCGGGAAGATATTCAAGCATCGGCAGCGAGATGGTGCGGTTTAAGGACAGAAGCGGCAAAGATATGCTTCTCGGAATGACGCACGAAGAAGCGGCGGTACACCTTGCAAAAAACACCGTTTCGAGTTATAATCAGCTTCCGTTTATGATTTATCAGATTCAGACGAAGTTCCGCGACGAGCCTCGTTGCCGCGGCGGACTTATCCGCGTCAGGGAATTCACGATGAAAGACGCGTACTCGTTCCACATGACTGAGGAGGACCTTGAAAAGCATTATTACAAGGAATACAACGCATACAACAACATATTCCGCCGTATCGGGCTGAAAAAATTCATCGCGGTCAAGTCGGATAGCGGTATGATGGGCGGCAGTATCGCTCACGAGTTTATGCTGCTGACAGAAGTCGGCGAAGACACGCTCGTGCTTTGCGACGAGTGCGGATACAAGTCGAATATGGAAGTCGCGACGGGCGTACGTCCCGAGGTCGATTTCGGCGCGGACGCGGAAAAGGAAGAAGTTTTCACCGGCGACGCCAAAGACATCGCGGAAGTTTCGGAGTTTTTGAAAGTTCAGCCTTATCAGACGATAAAGGCGGTCGTTTACGCCGTGAAGGGCGAAAAGACTGTTGTCGTCGCGTTTATCAGGGGCGATTTGGAAGTCAACGAAGCCAAACTCAAAAAAGCGATTATGAAAAACATCGTCCCGTGGGAAGCCGACGAAGAATCGGGGCTCGTCGCGGGAAATATCGGGCCAATCGGGCTTGACCTGAAAGACGGAATCGTCGTTTTCGATAAGTCTTTGGAAGGCGCGCACAATATGGTTACCGGCGCAAACAAGCCGCTGTACCACGTGAAAGGCGTGAACGTCGCGCGCGATATTAAGCCCAAATCGTTTGTCGATATCGCAAAAGTGAAAGCAGGCGACAAATGCCCCGTTTGCGGAAAACCGCTGCACCTTGAAAACGGCATCGAAATCGGCAACATTTTCCAGCTCGGCACGAAATACACAAAGAGCATGGGCATGACCGTGCTTAACGAAAAAGGCGAAGCCGTCAACCCCATTATGGGCTGTTACGGTATCGGCGTAGGCCGTGCAATCGCCGCAATCGCGCAGGAAAGCAACGACAAAACGGGACTTATTCTGCCAATCACCGTTGCGCCTTACAAGGTGCACATCTGCCCCTTGCGTATCGACGACCAAAACGTCCGCGAAAAGGCTTTTGCGCTGTACGACGCGCTTATGAAAAAAGGCGTGAACGTGCTTCTTGACGACCGCGAAAACGTCTCAAACGGCGTGAAATTCGCCGACGCCGACCTTATGGGTATGCCTATCCGCGTCGTGGTAAGCCCCCGCGGACTTCAAAACGACGAAATCGAAGTTACCGACCGCGCGACGCTTTCGGCGGAAAAGGTGAAGCACGAAGACGCGCTTTCCTATATCGACGCCATGATGGCAAGAAAATACGAGGAACTGAAATAATATATGGTGAGCATCGGCAACAGTTGGGACGAGATTTTGAAGGACGAGTTTTCGGGCGAAAACTACCTTAAAATCCGCGAATTTCTGAAAGACGAATATTCTCATCACGTCTGCTATCCGTCGATGTACGACATATTCAACGCGCTGAAATACACCGATTATTACGCCGTCAAAGCGGTGATAATCGGGCAAGACCCTTATCACGAAGAAGGGCAGGCTCACGGGCTTTCCTTCTCGGTGAAAAAAGGAGTGGATATTCCGCCGTCGCTTGTCAATATTTACAAGGAGCTGAAAAGCGATCTGGGCATTTCGCCCGCGCCGCACGGCTGTCTTGAAAGTTGGGCAAAGCAGGGCGTGCTTCTTCTGAACTCGGTATTGACGGTGCGCGCGCACCTTGCCAACAGCCACAAAAATTGCGGCTGGCAGATTTTTACCGACGACATAATCAAAAAACTTAACGAGCGGGACACCCCGATAGTCTTTATTCTGTGGGGCGCAAACGCCCGCTCGAAAAAGCAATATATTACAAATCCGATACATTACGTTATCGAAAGTGCACATCCAAGTCCGCTTTCTGCATACAACGGGTTTTTCGGCAGCAAGCCGTTTTCAAGGACGAACGAGTTTTTGGAAAAGAACGGTATCGCGCCGATCGACTGGGAAATTAAGGATTGATGAAAGAAAAAACAGGGCAGTTGTTCAAGGCTGTCGGCAAAAAAATTAAGAATTTTATGACTCCCGCGCGATATATCGTGCTCGGGTTTTTGGGTGTCATCGCCGTCGGGACGATTTTGCTGGTGCTTCCGTTTTCTTCGGCAAGCGGGAAGACAATCGGCTTTGTTCCCGCGTTGTTCACGTCGACGACCGCGGTGTGCGTGACGGGGCTTACCGTCATAGATCCCGCAACTCAGCTGTCGATTTTCGGGCAAATCGTCGTTTTGTTGCTCATACAAATCGGCGGTCTCGGGTTCATGACCACGACGACGTTCATGTTTATGCTTGTCGGTAAGAAAATCAGCCTGAAAGAGCGCATGACGATTCAGGAGTCGCTTGACCAGGACAGCCTGAAAGGCGTTGTGAAACTGACAAAACGAATCATTGCGTTCACGTTCATTTTTGAAGGGTTCGGCACGCTTATGCTTATGACAAGGCTTGTCCCCGCCCTCGGCGCGCGCGGCATATACGTTTCGTTGTTCACGGCGGTTTCGTCGTTCTGCAACGCGGGCATCGACATAATGGGCAAAGACTACGGCGCATTTTCCAGCATTTCGGCATTTTCGCACGATCCCGTCGTACTTATCACCGTAATGGTGCTTATCATATCGGGCGGGCTCGGATTTTTGGTTTTCAACGACATATTAAGGAAAAAGAGAAACAGACCGCTTCGGCTTCACACGCGCGTTTCGCTTTCGATGACGGCGATTTTGCTTGTTGTCGGCGCGTCGGTGATACTCGGTATCGAATGGAACAATCCCGGCACGCTCGGCCCGATGGATTGGGGCGACAAAGTCCTTAACGCGTTTTTCCAGTCGACGACGGCAAGGACGGCGGGCTGGACGTCGATAGATCAGGCAAATCTCACGGACGGCGCAAAAGTCGCGACGATGGTGCTTATGTTCGTCGGCGCGTGTCCCGCATCGACGGGCGGCGGCGTAAAAACCACAACCATTTTCGTTATGATTATGTTGTTCGCGTCCGTATTCCGTGGCCGCGACGAAGTCGTTGTCGGCAAGGAAACAATCAACACAAGGACGATAAAACGCGCGGCGGTCGTTACGACGGCGTATTTTCTGGGTTCTTTCGCGCAGGCTCTCATAATCTGGGCGACGGAGGCGGCGTACGGCGTGCGGTTGTCCGTCATCGACAGCATGTACGAGGCGTTCAGCGCGTTCGGCACGGTCGGCGTATCGGCAGGGCTCACGACATCGCTCCATACACCCGCGCTCATCACGCTGTGTTTTTCGATGTTCATCGGTCGTCTCGGGCCGCTGACAATCGGCACCGCGCTTTTGAATACAAAAAAACAATCGGCAAATATCAAATACCCCGATGCCAAAATTCTTATCGGATAAGCGGAGGTTTATTTTATGAAAAACAAAAAATCGAAAAATCAACAATTTGCGGTAATCGGACTTGGCAGATTCGGCTCGACCGTCGCGAAAACCTTGTTTGAAAAAGGCGAGGAAGTCCTTGCCGTCGATATAAAAGAAGAGGTCATCACGGAAGCGCACGAGTACACCACGCACGCCGTCGTCGCCGACGTTACCGACGAACGCACTTTGCGCGCGCTCGGCATCGAAAACTTCGACGTCGTCATTATCGGCATCGCAAGCGACCTGGAAGCAAGCGTTTTGTGCGCGCTTACCTGCAAGGAAATCGGCGTCAAAAAGGTCATCGCAAAGGCCGAAAACCTTAAACATAAAATGGTTCTGGAACGCGTCGGCGCGGACGAGGTCGTCATTCCCGAAATGGAAATGGGCGAAAAAATGGGCGCACGCCTTGCCAACCCCTTGCTGCACGACATAATGACCATAAGCAGCAAATACAGCATTATCGAAATGGAACTTCCGTCAAGTTGGGCGGGAAGCTCCCTTGTGACGCTGGATATCCGCAAAAAATACGACGTCAACGTTCTTGCGGTCGAGCGCGACAACGACGTCATCGTCAACTTCGCCGCGGACGAACCTTTGCTTGACGGCGACACTTTGCTTGTCGGCGGGAGCAGGGAGATGCTCGACTTACTTCAAAACCAATACAACTAAGCAAAACGGCGATAATTCGCGCCTTTTTGAGTTTTTCCGAGAACCTGAAAATCCGTGTACGCATTAGTACACTAGGATTTTCAGAACCCCGAAAGAAACGTCAAAAATCCATCAAATTCTCGCCGTTTTGGGGAAGATATAATTTAATCAAATTCTCGCCGTTTTATAGGGAAAGGGGCCCTCACAAGATACTTGTACTTGTGGGGCTAAATGGCATCAAAATTCTGCCGTTTTAAGGAAGATATAATTTAATTAAATTCTCGCCGTTTTGGGGGAGAGTATTAAAACCCGCCTTTTTATGGCGGGATTATTTATATCAAAAGTGTTTTATCCCGCTTTGCTTTTCGCAACGGATATGCGTGAAAGTCATTTATAAATACCAAACAGCCATAAAACCGCCAACGCATATATTTAAAACAATACCTCGAAAGAAAACGGTCTATTGCTATATGGCAAGAGTGTCCTATTGACAGTCAAGAAAAAAAAGATGTAAACGTCTTGCGCGCAACAAAAAACGCACCGTGGAAACGGTGCGTTTTTGATTGGTTTAATAATTAATCTGCTTTGTAGGGAAGCAATGCCATAACGCGGGCGCGTTTGATTGCGTCGGACAAGAAGCGTTGATGTTTTGCACAGACGCCGGTCATACGACGGGGCATCATCTTGCCTTTTTCGGTGATGTATTTGCGAAGTTTGGCAACGTCTTTGTAGTCGATTTCGGTTGCCTTATCGACGCAGAATTGGCAGACTTTCTTTTTGGGAATTCTTTTGCCGCCCTGAACGGGGCGTTTTACTTCTTCACTCATTTTAATATACCTCTTAATTATTGAGCCCTATATACGGGCGAAAATCAGAAGGGCAGATTCTCGTCAACGGCTTTAAGGTCGTCGAACACGCCGTCGTTCGAGGCGGATTCGTCTTCGGCCTTGGTGCTGAGGAACTGAACCTCGTCGGCAACGATTTCGGTGACGTATCTGCGGCTTCCGTCGGGAGCGTCGTAACTGCGGGTCTGAACCGATCCGGATACGGCCGCTTTACTGCCTTTTTTCAAGTATTTGTTGCAATGTTCCGCCTGCGTTCTCCATACGACAACGGGAAGGAAGTCGGTATCTCTTACGCCGTCGCTGTTGGAAAATCTGCGCGACACGGCAAGCGTGAATCTGCAAACGGGAATGCCCGAGCCGGTGTTGGTGAGTTCGGGATTCTTTGTTAAATTACCGATTAAAAATACTTTGTTCATAAATGACCCCTTATGCGGTTATTTGCGGATAATCATCTGACGTACGATTGCGTCTGTGATTTTCATCTGACGATCGATTTCGGCGGGAGCGGATGCGTCTGCCGTAAAGTTCATCAAGACGTAGTAGCCTTCGTTCTTATCGTTGATGGGATATGCATATTTGCGGGTACCCCACTTGTCAATGCCGTCAACGGTGCCGCCGAGTTTTGCGACGAGGTCCGAGAACCTGTCGACGAGAGCAGCCTTGTCTTCTTCCGAAACGTCATTGTCGATGATGTAAAGGATTTCATACTTGTTCATCTTTTTATACCTCCTTGTGGACTTTGTGGCCTGCTTAAACAGGCAAGGAAATTCGTCGATAATATATCAACGTGCAATTATTATAAATAATTTATTCGTTTATGTAAAGCGAAAATCGGCGAAAAAGTCAGCGATTTAACGATTTTTTCAGCGATTTTCTTATTTTTTGCAGGGTGTTGTCGACTTTTTTTGTGGAAACCGAAAGAGAGGCGGCGATTTCCCGATACGAGTCGCCGTCAAGATAAGCGTAAAAAATCCGCTGTTCTTCTTCCGACAAAACGCTTTCGATTTCCCGCATTAAAAGGGTTTCCCGCTCCTCTTCGATATAAACGGTTTCGGGATTGCCCGATGCGATTTCGACGTCGTCAAGCGGCACGCTGTCGTTAAGCGCGCGATTTTTCCCGCTTGAAGATTTCCTGATTAAACCGATGATTCTTTTTCTGACGCAGATGTAGGCAAACGTTGTGAAACTCGCGCCGGCTTTTTCGTCGTAATTCATAATCGCGTTGAACAGCGCGACCATTCCTTCCTGCACGAGATCGTCGGTGTCGCCCGACGGCAAAAAGAAGCGGCGCACCGCCTTGTTGACCAGCGATTTATGACGATGCAATAGTTCGTTTACGGCGGCGGAGTCGTTTGACTGCGCGCGTTTTGCAAGTTCCTCGTCGGGCAAAGTTTCGTATGTCATTTTCTGTCCTGTCGTACCTTTTCGTAAATCACGACGGCGGCGGCAACCGAGGCGTTCAGGCTGTTGATTTTTCCGCTCATCGGAATGGAAATTACGCCGTCGGCAAGTTCCTTTGAAAGGCGTTTTACGCCGCTGTCCTCGCCGCCGACAAGCAATGCGATTGCTCCGGTAAGATTTGCACGATACATAGGTTCACCGTCCATATCCGCGCAATAAACATACACATTTTGCGATTTAAGATAATTTATCGCGTCGTTGACGTTGGTAACTTTTGCGATTTTCACGTGTTCCGCCGCGCCTGCGGAGCACCTTAAAACGGTGTCGTTCACGGTAACGCCGCGGTGCTTTCCGATGACGATTCCGTGCACGCCCGCGCACTCCGCCGTACGGATAATGCTGCCGAGATTGTGGGGGTCGGAAAGTTCGTCCAGAATCACGATAAAGGGCGGCTCGTCTTTCGATTTTGCAAAAGACAAAATGTCGTCCAAAGACGAATAAACAAACTCCGTCTGAGTAAGCGCGACTCCCTGATGTTTTGCGTTTTGCGTGATGCGGTCGAGCGCGGTTTTATCGACGACGGACACGACGATTTTCTTTTCTTTTGCAAGGGCGATTATGTTTTTTACGACGCCCGTCGTTTCGCCTCTTTGCACGTAAAGTTTTTCAACGGTTGCGTCGGAGCGCAACGCCTCATACACTGCGTTTTTTCCCGTAATTAACATAAGTTCTCCTTATTCGATTGAAAGCAATTCGTTCAGGCGGTCGTGTTTTCCCGTGAGATACAGGTATCCGAGAAGAGCCTCGAATCCGCTTGCTTTTTTGTAGTCGCCGATACTTGCGTTTTTTGCCGACGACGAATAATGCGCGTTTCTTGCGCGCTTGTAAACCGCGACCTCTTCTTCCGAAAGACACGGCAGCAGTTTTTCGATTTTATCCGCCTGCGCTTCCGCCTTGATTTCCTTGGTTGCGAGTTTATGGAGCGCGCCCGATTTTTTGTCGGACGAAATGGCAAGCCGCGTTCTGACGTACAGTTGTTGTACGGAGTCGCCGACGAAAGCGAGAACAAGCGGATTCATCTCGTCCGCTTCGGCTTTTGTGATTATCGTCGTAAGAAAAGGAATGGTATCTTGCATAAGACCGATTATATCACATCGAAGTGGCTTTAACAAGAAAAAATCGTATTGACCTTTTAACAAGATTAGTATAAAATATATTTACTATGAAAAACAAAAGATTTTTGAAAATAACGCTGATTGCCGCGGTTGTCGCGCTTCTTTGCGCCGCGCTTTGCGGATGCAGTCTTATACAAGGAATTTTGCACCCGGAAGGGAAGTTTGCGCTGTCCGAAAGCGAGATAACGCTGAAAATCGGCGAAACGTACGACGTAACGCTCAGTAACGGGCGCACCGACGAGTTCACTTTGTCCACGTCGGACAAAACAAAGGTCGAAATATACGGGCGGACAAGCATAAAAGCCGTCGGGAAAACCAAAACCGCGGTCACGATTACCGCAACCAACGGCAAAGGCGACACGGCGGAACTTAAAGTAAACGTCGATTACGCCGACGTTTCAACGGTAAAAATCGGCGTTGAAAATCAATATCAGTTGTTGCAATCGGGCGAAACGCCGAAAAGCGTCGAATTTTCCGCAACGCTCAACGACGGCACGAACCCCGACACCGTCTTTTCGTGGAAATTCACGAACGGCGCGGGCGAAGAAGTCGCGACGGCAAGCGGCAAAACCGCGTCGTATCTTCCCACGGCGGGAGAAATATATTTTGCCACCGTAACGGCGGACGGAAAATCCGCAACCGTCGGATTCTGCGCCGACAAGGAACTTCTTGTATATCTTGACAAATATCGCGTCGGGACGGAAGAAAAAATCGTCGTGCGCGCAAGATATTTCGACAACTCGCTTCTTGGCAAAACCGCGACGGCGTACGTTTACGACGAAGGCGGGAATTTGATTTCCACGACGACTCTTGAAACAATCCGTGCAAACGGCATGGGCGAGGTCAACGACACGATTGCCGCAATCGGAAAAGAAGGAACGTTCACCTTAAAAGTCGATGTGGACGGCGTAAGCCGCGAAGTTAATTTCGTCGTTAAAGACAACGTTGCCGCAAACCATATCGAAGTCGATGTGACAGGAAATCTCAGCCAGACCACGGCGGAAACGGTAACGTTCACGGCAACTCTTTCGCCCGCAAAAGCCGACGTCGAAAGCGTCAAATGGTACGTCAACGACAAGTATTATTCGACGGGCAAAACCTTTTCGTTTAAGCCGACGAACCGCGGCGAATATAAGGTAACGGCGGAAATAAACAAAATCACGAAAACAAAAACCATCGTATATCTTTCGGAACACGACGAAGCGTGGTACTACGCCTCGCACTTCCACGACTACGGCGGATACGCGCAAAACAGATATATAACGTCCAAGGAAGAACTTAAAAACCTTATCCTTTTCGTTCTGGAAAACAAAATCGCGGAAATCAAGTTTTACGCGGGATACTCAACGCCCGAAACCGTGAAAAACGACGTGTCGGAAGTCAGAGATTGCGTTGAAGAGTCGGGCATTATCCCGGGATATTCGCTTGAAACGAGCGGCAACGAGTTCACGATAAAATTCAGGTTTTTCGCCGACGAGGCAGGTCTTATCGAGACGGTCAATTCGCCCGAGTACGACGCGCCCGACGGTTTCTCCGACGCCGTGCAAAACACGTATTCGAAACCGCATTACGACAACGTAAAGAAAACAAGAAACTTTTATATCGACGGCGTGAAAGAAACGATGAGCGTTTCGACAAGCAATATGCTTTACAAGGCGGTGGCGTGGGGCTACAAGCCCGTGTTTATGGGTTTGCAAGCCGAAAATTTACAACAAATATACGATAACGCGAAAGACGCGCTGTCGTATATCGTGTCCGACGAAATGAGCGAATACGAAAAAGTCCACGCAATCTACGACTACATAATCTACAACGTGCGCTACGACCACGACTGTGCAAACGCCGAAGACGCATATGTAAGCGGAAATCTCAGCCTTAACGAAAAAATGAAATATTACGGATATTACCTTGAAGGGATATTCCTTGATAAGTTTTATAAGAAAGATATGCACGCCGTCTGCGACGGGAAGTCGAAAGCGTTCGTTTTAATGTGCGGAATCGAGGGTATCACCGCCGTACGTATCAGCGGCGAAGCGTCAAGCGACGGCAAAAACTTCGGCGGACACGCCTGGAACAAAGTCCTGCTTGACCTTAACGGCACGGGGGACAAGGAATGGTATTTCGTCGATACGACCTGGGGCGACGTCGGCGACGACAGCAAGGAATTTTTGTCGCACGCCTACTTCCTGTTGTCCGACGACGAAGTGAAAAACACCCACGTTGAAAAGCAGGGACACGGTTACCCGAAAGCGGAAGGAAAGTTCGATTATTACGCTCACGAAACTTATACGTCAAGCGGCACGGAATACAATTACGTTATCACAAACAAAAATCTGGCGGCACAGCAAATGGCGCGTGCGTTGAAAACGCTCCCGAAATCGACGATTGTGGAGTTTGAATTTGCGTTTTCCTTAACGAAGGACGCGGCGAAGAATTACGCAAAAGAAGCGATGCAGAAGGCGGGGCGCGGGCTTGAAGGATACAGCTTTGCGATAATACGCTCAAACGTTCTGGTGATTATGATCGGCGCCGCTGCGTAATCAGCGCAAATAACAGTTCAATAATACAAAATCCCGCAATAAAGCCTGCGATTTGGTAAAATCTTATGTTACCGCCGCAGGTTTTTTCAAGCGCGAAAAAGAGTATTGTTAGCGTTGCCGCCGCAAAAATAACGTCGGATAAGAACGCGAAAAACTTTTTCTTCACGACGCGGCGCAAACCGTAAAGTATGGCGTAAAGCACGCCCGACGTCATTCCGCAAAGAATCATCGAAAGAAAGATAAAACTTTCGGAAATTATCGAGTGCGTCATTTGAAAATCTTTTTGATAAGTCCCGCCTTCGTGAGCGTTTCCGAAAACCTGATTTCTTTCACTCTGCCGGTTGCCGAAAGCCGTCCCGAGTCAAGGTTGATTTCGGTGACGGAAAGCCCTTCGCCCGTGATTGTCAACGTTTCCTTGTTTTGCATCAATACGATCGACTTGTCGCCCGACGAAATTACTTTTGAAACGGACGTAACAGCCAGATGGTCGTTTTCGAGCGCGAGCGCTCCTCTTTTTTCGTTTTCCATAAAAACAATGTATGCATTGAGTTTTCATAAATTGACAAACTCTTATTACTTGTTTATAATAGTTGTATTATTTTAGAGAGGGACTTATGTTATTCGGAGTAATCGACATAGGCAGCACGTCCGTAAGGCTTATGATGACGGACGGCGAAAAGGTCGAAAAAAGGGTGAACACGACGCGTCTTGCCGAGAATATGGACGAGATGAACACGTTGCAACCCGTCAGTATCGAACGTACGGCTCAGGCCGTTGCGGAGTATTATTTCGTTGCGATGCAAAACGGCGCGGAAGATGTCTATGCCTACGCGACGGAAGCGGTGCGCTCCGCGAAAAACAAATACAGGTTCGTCGACAGAGTCAGGGAACTTTGCGGGCTTGAAATCGACATTCTGGACAAAAGGACCGAGGCGGAAATCGGGTTCTTGGGCGCAAGCACGAAAGGCAGATGCTGCGTTATCGACATGGGCGGCGCAAGCACCGAAATTTCGGTCGGCGACGGCGAAAACATATTATATTCCAAAAGTTTGCCGTACGGCATCGTCAGGCTTTCCGCAATCGAGCGCGAAAGAATCGAAATGACGCCGTTCATCAACGACTGTCTTTTGGGATACGGCGAAATTCCGCCGTTTGACAACGTCGTCGCAATCGGCGGCACGATATCCACGATGGCGGCGATGAAAAACCAACTTGAAACATACGATCCGAACGTCGTCAACGGCTCGGTGCTGACGCTTTCCGACATCGAAAATATGTACGACAAAATCAGCAAAATGACGATGGAAGAACGCCGCCACGTGAAAGGACTCCCCGAAAAGCGTGCAGACATCATCGCCCCGGGCATACTTATGTATTCGCTTATTCTGAAATATCTCGGCGCGGACAAACTCACCGTCAGCGAGGGCGACGGCGCGGAAGGCTATCTCATCAAACTCGGCGTATTGCCGCACGGGTTCAGGGCAATTTATCAGAAGATAATTTAATTTAAGGATATTTATGAAAAATCTTACAAGCAGCGAACTTCGCAAAATTTATCTCGACTACTACAAATCAAAGGGACACGCCGTTATTTCCAGCGCGTCGCTTATCCCCGAAAACGATCCGACGGTATTGTTCACGACGGCGGGCATGCACCCCCTCGTACCGTACCTTCTCGGCGAAAAACACCCTGCGGGCAACCGTCTGACCGACGTGCAAATCTGCGTCCGCACGGGCGATATCGAAGAAGTCGGCGATCCGACGCACTGCACGTTTTTTGAAATGCTGGGCAGATGGTCGCTCGGTGACTACTTCAAGGAATATGCAATTTCCTGCTCGTACGACTTTTTGCTGAATCATCTTGAATTCGACAAAAGTAAATTCGCGGTTACCGTTTTCAAGGGCGACGAAGACTGCCCCCGCGACGACGAAAGCGCGGAATTCTGGAAAAAGATGGGCGTCCCCGAAGACCGCATTTTCTTCCTTCCGAAAGAAAACAACTGGTGGGGTCCCGCCGGCGTTACCGGTCCTTGCGGTCCCGACACCGAAATGTTCATCGACACCGGAAAACCCAAATGTTCGGACGAATGTTCGCCCGCGTGCGACTGCGGCAAGTACGTCGAAATCGGCAACGACGTCTTTATGCAATACTTCAAAAACGCCGACGGCACCTTCTCGCCGCTTAAACAAAAGAACGTCGACGAGGGAATGGGGCTTGAACGTATGCTTTGCATTCTGAACGGATACAAATCGGTTTATGAAACCGACTTGTTCAAACCCGCGATCGCGCTCATCGAAAATCTTTCGGGACACAAGTACGACGAAAGCGAAACCGTCACAAAAGCGATGCGTATAATCGCAGACCATATCCGCACCTCGACCTTCCTTATCGGCGATGTGAAAGGCATTGTGCCAAGCAACGTCGACCAAGGCTATATTTTGAGAAGGCTTATCCGTCGTGCGGTGCGTTTCGGACGCATCATCGACCTTCCCGAGCGTTCCCTTTCCAAAATTGCGGAACAGTATATTTCGCAATATCAGGACGTTTATCAGTATCTTTTGACCAATAAAGACAGGATTGTGTCGGAACTTGACAAGGAAGAAATCAGATTTTCCAACACCTTGCAACAAGGCTTGAAAGAGTTTGAAAAGGTCATCACGCACATTCCCACAAAGACGATAAGCGGAAAAACCGCATTCCGTCTTTACGATACTTTCGGATTCCCCATCGAGATGACGGAAGAACTCGCGCACGAAAACGGGTTCGAAGTCGACGTGCAAGGATACGAAGACGCGTTCAAGGAACATCAGAAAAAATCGCAGGCGGGCGCGGAACAGAAATTCCACGGCGGGCTTGCGGACAATTCCGAAGAAACCGCAAAACTCCACACTGCAACGCACCTTTTACATTCCGCTCTTATGAAAGTTCTGGGCGGCGAGGCGCGCCAGCGCGGTAGCAATATCACAGCCGAAAGATTAAGGTTCGACTTCGGTTTCGACCGCGCAATGACGGCGGACGAAATAAAGGCGGTTGAAGACCTTGTCAACGAACAAATCAAAAAGAATATCCCCGTCGTGTGCGAAGAAATGACCGTTGACGAAGCGAAAGCGCAGGGCGCAATCGGTATCTTCGACAACAAGTACGGCGAAAAGGTAAAAGTTTATACCATCGGCGATTTCAGCAAGGAAATTTGCGGCGGACCGCACGCAAGCAATACGGGCGACTTAAAATCTTTCAAAATCACGAAAGAACAGTCAAGTTCGGCGGGAGTCAGGCGTATCAAAGCCGTCATCGGTCAATAAAACCGAAAAAAGAAAAACCAACCAAAAAAACAAAAAGAAAACACAAAACCAACGCGGTTTTGTGTTTTTTATTTTGCCGTTCAGCGGTTGCTTTCAAGGAATTTGTCGATATAGTTGCCGACGCTTAACGCGTGTTCCAGATATTTATCGGGCGAGGCGTCGTAAACGTAGGCGGCGTCCTTCGTTTCAAGCGTGGTCGTGCCGCGGTAACTCGTTTTCGCAAGGCGGGGCAGCGTGTACTGCCAGTCGATGCTGCCGTCAAAGGGTATGAAGTGGGAATCCTTATCGGCGAAATTGTCGTGCAGGTGCAGGGCGAAAACCCTGTCGCCGAAAAGCCCCAGCCAATCCTGAACGCGCCAGTAGTGGTCGTGTCCGACGTCATAGCAAAGCCCGACGTAAGGCGACTTGAAATTTTCCAGAACGTAGGTGACGTGGTCTTTCGTGATGACGTTTTCAAACGCAAGTTTCACGTTTGCGTTTTCCGCAAATTTCACAAGGTCTTCGATACGATTCGTGCCGATTGTCGACACAAAAGGCGGAAAATCGCCGTGCGTCAGGTGGCAGACAACCGTTTTCACGCCGTGTTTCGAGGCTGCCGCAATTTCGTCCTTAAAGCGGGAAATGCGTTCGTCCCCTTCCTTGCAGTCGATCCACATTTCGTTCAGGTGGTCGCAACTTAAATGGAAGTTTTCAATGAAAAGCCCGGCGCGTTCGGCAAGGGTGGCGCGTTCGTCCGCGGATTCTTTGGCGTCGGGGCCGAGCCATATCATGACCGAGCCGAAGCCTTTTTCTTTGAACTTGTCGAAGCGTTCCGCCATGCTAAGGTTCATTAAATTGTTTGACGTTAAACCGACCATATAATTATCATTACCTCGTTTGATAGGATTATAGCACCGATTTTAAAATATGTAAAGAGCGCGTTATTATCTTGTGTTCATAACGAATGACAAATTAACAAAAGTTTTGTATAATCGGACGTATGAGAATCGAGATTATCAACGGCTCCGTCGAGTACGACGGCAATACGGTGCTTTCCGAAATAAATTTTTCGGTGTCGGACAAGGAAAAAATCGCGCTTGTCGGCAGGAACGGCTCCGGAAAAACCAGCATATTGAAGTGCATAAGCGGGGAAGTGCCGCTTGTGTCCGGCACCGGCGACGAAAAATTCTCGTTTTCGATATCGGGCGCGCCGAAAATCGGATATCTTCAACAGGTGTCTTTGAACGACGAACTGACTCTCCGGCAGGAAATTTTGTCGGCGTACAAGGACGTCGTCGGGCTTGAAAACAAATTGCAGAACCTTCTTGACAAAATGAGCGAAAACCCGTCGGACGAAAACGTCGGCGCGTATTCGCGCGCAATGGAAAGGTTTGAAAATATCGGCGGATACCTTTATAAAAAGGAATATCTGACGGCGGTGAGCAAATTCGGGTTTTCCGCCGAAGACCTTGATAAAAAACTTTCGTGCTTTTCGGGCGGGCAGCGCACAAAAATCGCGCTTATGAAATTACTGCTTGAAAAACCCGACGTTTTACTTCTGGACGAGCCCACGAACCACCTTGACATCGCCGCGGTGGAGTGGCTGGAAGGATACCTTAAAAATTATAAAAATTCGGTCGTCATCGTGTCGCACGACCGTATGTTTCTGGACCGCATCGTCGGCGTCGTTTACGAAATCGAGTACGGCGTCACGACAAGATACAAGGGCAACTACACGGCGTTTTTGGCGCAAAAACAACAGGCGTACGACAAGGCGCTTAAAGACGCAAAATGGAAATCCGCCGAAATCGACAGGCTCCGAAAAATTGTCGAAAGATTCCGCTACAAGGCGACGAAAGCCGCAATGGCGCAGTCGAAACTGAAAGAAATCGAAAGGCTCGGTACTGTCGAAACCCCGCGCCGCTTCGACACCTCGACGTTTGCGTCGTCTTTCCAGCCCGAGTACGAAAGCGTCAGGGACGCGCTGTTTGTGAAAGACCTTGTTTTCGGATACGACAAACCGTTGGGCGAAATTTCGCTTGCCGTCGAAAGGGGACAGAAAATCGGCGTGATCGGCAGCAACGGCACGGGCAAATCCACTTTACTTAAAACGATAACGGGGCTAATTCCGCCTCTTTCGGGCGACGTCCGATTCGGCGTGAAAACGCGCGTCGGGTACTTCGACCAGACCATTGCCGCAACGAAAAGCGAGTTGAGCGTCCTTGAAGACTTTCGCGCGGAATTTCCGGAACTTAACGACGGGGAAATACGAAAAACGCTGGGCGGATTCTTGCTTTCGGGCGACGACGTTTTCAAGTGCGTCAAAGATTTGTCGGGCGGCGAAAAGGTGCGCCTTGCGCTTTCAAAAATATTCCGCCGTCGTCCCAACTTCCTGATTCTCGACGAGCCGACCAACCACATGGACATCATCGGCAAGGAAACCCTTGAAAAACTTCTGATGGATTTTTCGGGCACGGTCATCGTCGTGTCGCACGACAGGTATCTTATAAACCGCGTTGCAAAAAGCCTTATCGTGTTTGAAAACGGCGGGGTAAGATACTTCGACGGCACTTTCGACGAGTACGAAGAAAGAGAAAAAGAAACCGCGGAGGAAGTCGCAAAGGAAAAGCCCGAAAAGACCAAAAAAACGGGCGGGGAACGCTACGTCGAAAGTAAGGAAGAAGCGCGGCGCAAACACCGCGTCGAGTTTTTGGAAAAAAAGATCACCGCGCTTGAAGAAGAACTAAGCCGGGCGCAGGCAAAACTCGACGACGAAACCGTCAACACCGACTACAAAAAAGTAATGGCGGTCGAAGAAGAAATAAAAACGATTGAAGAAAAGCTTGATCCGCTGATAACCGAGTGGACGGAACTATCGGAATAAAAATCGGGATAACGCAAAAAGCGGTATCCCTTCTTTTTTTGACGTTTATCTTTCAAAATCGTCGCATTAAAGTTTTGTTTTTGATGAAAAAGTGGTTTTTGGCGGTTTTTTATTTTATTTCGATGACTTCGTAGCCTTCGTTTGTTACCGCGGATTTCAACACGTCGTTACTTACGTCCGAAGCAAGCGTTACGACCGCCGTTTTGTTTTCAAGCGACACTTCGACGTCCTGCACGCCGTCGACTTTTTGCAGGGCGGATTTCACGTGAGCCACGCAATGCGCGCACATCATACCTTCGATTTTCAATGTTTTTTTCATACTTTGTTCTCCTTTTTTAATTTCGGTGTTTTTGGTTTTTGAAATATTGTTCACGTCGATTTTCACGACTTTTTTCCTGTGTTTTACGGGCTTGTCAAGGTTGATAAGATTAAGTCTTAACGCGTTCAGCACGACGCATACGCTTGAAAGACTCATTGCCGCCGCGCCCCACATGGGATTCAGCGTAACGCCGAGCGGAGAGAACACGCCTGCGGCGATGGGAATGCACACGACGTTGTAAATAAACGCCCAGAACAGGTTTTCGCGGATATTCAGAAGGGTGCGGCGGGAAAGGCTTATCGCGCGCGGCACGTCCGAAAGTCCCGACTTCATCAGCACGACGTCCGCGCTGTCGATTGCGACGTCGGTGCCCGCGCCGATTGCAATGCCGACGTCCGCGCGGGTAAGGGCGGGAGCGTCGTTGATTCCGTCGCCGACCATAACGACCTTTCCGTACTTTTGAAGGTTTGACAAAACGGCGTCTTTTTCGTCGGGAAGAACGTCCGGGATAACGCAGTCGACGTCGCAGGTTTTTGCAACCGCATTTGCGCTGAGCGCGTTGTCGCCCGTAAGCATTGTGACGAACAGACCTTGTTCTTTCATTCGTTTTATCGCGTCCGCGCTATCTGATTTCAGTTCGTCCGACACGGCGATGACGCCGATAATTTTATTGTTTTTCGCAACGTACAACGGGGTTTTGCCGTCCCGCGCATACGTTTCGCCTGTCGGGAAAGCGTCGTTTGCCGCCGCGCCGATATCTTTCATAAGGGCGGCGTTTCCGATGACGATTTCGTCGCCGCTCACGATTCCTTTCACGCCGTGTCCCGAAAGGTTTTCAAACTTTTCCGGGGCGAAAACCGTTATGTTTTTTTCTTCCGAAAAGCGCACGATCGCCGTCGCAAGCGGGTGCGAACTGCCTTTTTCAAGGCTTGCGGAAAGCGCGATGATTTCGTCTTCGGACTCACCCGACAAAGCCGAAACGTCGGTGACGACAGGCGTGCCTTTCGTTATGGTACCCGTCTTGTCCAGAACGACGATATCCGTTTTTCCCGCTTCTTCAAGGGCGGTTGCTGTCTTGAACAAAAGCCCGTTTTTCGCGCCTTTTCCGCTTCCGACCATAATGGCGACGGGGGTTGCAAGACCTAAGGCGCACGGGCAACTTATGACAAGCACGGATATTGCGTGCGTAAGGGAAGTCGCAAAGTTTTTCGTGACGGCAATCCACACGATAAAAGTAACGATTGCAACGCAAATGACGCTTGGCACGAATATTCCGGATACTTTATCTGCCGTTTTTGCAATCGGGGCTTTTGAAGCGGACGCGTCCTGCACAAGTTTGACGATGCGCCCGAGCGTGGAATCTCCGCCGACGGAAGTGGCTTTTGCGGTGATATAACCGTTGACGTTCGTCGTGCCGGAAATAACCTTATCGCCGACGGATTTATCGACGGGCATACTTTCGCCCGTTACCGCCGATTCGTTGACGGAGCCGCTCCCCGACAATATTACGCCGTCCGCGGGGAAGTTCTCGCCGGGGCGTACGACAAACGCGTCGCCCGACAAAAGTGAAGACAGCGGAATTTCTTTTTCTTCGCCGTCCTTAATAACCCTTGCGGTTTCGGGGGCAAGGTTCATCAACCCTTTTATCGCGGACGTGGTTTTTCCTTTGCTGTAAATTTCCAGCGTTTTTCCAAGGGTGATAAGCACAAGAATCATCGCCGCCGACTCAAAGTACAAGGTGTGCGGAAGATGATGAAGATATGTGGTATTTACGCCTGCGCGGATCATAAGCGCGACGCTGTATACGAAAGAAATGCCGCTGCCCATCGACACAAGAGTATCCATATTCGGCGCGCGGTGGAAAATCGCCTTTGTGCCGCTCACGAAAAACTTTCCGTTGATGACAAGTATGACGAAAGAGAACACAAGTTCGTATATAGCGATACCCATCGGGTTGCCGTTCAGCGCGCCCATATCCCAGCCGAACATAACGCCGCCCATCGACACGTACATAAGGGGGATAAGCAGGACGGCGGACACGGCAAGGCGGATTATCGAGCGGATAAGCGGATTGACTTTTTCCTTTTTTTGCGAGTTGTCGTTAAACAGAGCGGCTTTATACCCCGCACCCGAAACGGCACGTTCGATTTTTTCGACAGTGGCAGGCTCGTCAAAGTCGACGACCATCTGATTTGTGAGAAGGTTCACGGCGACGTCTTTTACGCCGTCAAGTTCCCTTACGACCTTATCGACGCGCGCGGCGCACGCCGAGCAACTCATACCGTAAACGTTGAATTTAAGTTTTTCCATAATTTAACTATTTCAGTTTTTTAATGAGTTCAACCGCCTCGTCAAGGATTGCGGTGTTTCCGTCCTTCACGTTTTCGACGACGCAGGTTTTGAAATGGTCGGACAGAATTTCATACCCGAATGCCGACAGCGCGCTTTCGGCGGCGGACAACTGCACGAGTATGTCGCCGCAATAACGATTGTCGTTCAACATATTTTTTATGCCGTTTAACTGTCCGATTATGCGGTTTAACCTGTCGTTCAGGCATTTGAGGGATTTTTCGTCGCGCGGAGTGTGCTTTTTACGGCAGCAATCGGCGCACGATATTTCGGCGCATTTTACGTTTTCCATTTTGTTATTCTCCGTTAATTTTCAATATACCCTATGGGGGTATGCAAATATAGTATAAAACCATATTTTTTATTTGTCAAGAGCGGCGATATTTATTTTTTGCAAATACTATACAAAAAGTTGAATAACGAAACAAAAGGCGTTTCGGGCGGTTTTATCGTTGACAAATATGTTTTTTGGTTATATGATAAGGTATCTAATAATTTTTATTAGAACACGCACGCGTGCATACGCGAAACATTACTTGAAGATAAGGGACACAATGAAAAATAATAAAAAAACACTTGGCACGCCGATCGACGGCTCGTTGCCCCTTGAAGTAAAAAATCTTTTCAAAAAGTACGGCAAAATATCCGATTATGCCGTAAAAGACATCTCCTTTTCTTGTGCGGAAGGGGAAGTCGTCGGTATCCTTGGCGCAAACGGCGCAGGAAAATCCACCACTCTTAAATGCATCACGGGAATGATTCCGTTAAGTTCCGGCACGATAACCGTGTCGGGTTACGACGTGTCGAAAAATCCCGTGGATGCAAAACGCAATTTTTCTTTTGTCACCGACAATCACACGGTGTTCACAAAAATGACGGGTATGCAATATCTTTCTTTTATGAGCGACGTTTACGGCGTGCCGTATGAAAAGCGCGACGAGAAAATCAAGGAGTTGGAAGGGGTATTCAAACTCGGCGACAGCATAAACAAACTTATTTCGGGATATTCCCACGGAATGAAACAGAAAATATGTATGATGGGTTCGCTCATTCACGAGCCGCGGCTGTGGCTTCTTGACGAGCCGATGCTCGGTCTCGATCCCCGCACGCAGAACGCCGTCATAAACTATATGCGCGAGTACGTGAAGACGGGCAAAACCATTTTGTTTTCGTCGCACAATCTCGACGTCGTGGAAAGGGTTTGCGACAGGGTGATTATAATTGCCGCGGGCGAACTCAAAAAAATCATCGTCACCGGCAAGGACAAATTCGACGGCGACGAACTTATCGAAAAGTATTACGATACTAATAAGGAAGACTGATGCTGGGCGTACTTCTGAAAAAACAGATGACCGAAAAGTTGTCTTATTTCAAGCGTGACAAAAAACGCATCGATATCGTCGGCGCGTTGCTTACGCTTGTGATGACGGCGTTCATTATGTACGTCGTTGTCGAGGTGTTCGGCGCGTTTGTCGCGAAATATACCGAAATCAGGCTCAACGGCGTACGCGACGTGCGCGCACGGCAATATGAAATAATGACGTTCGTGTACGAATTCGTTTTCGCGGTCGACGTTATCGGCGGCGTCGTAGCAATAAACCGCGCGATTTTTGAAAGCGACGACAGAATGATTATCCAGACTCTTCCCATAAAGGCGTCGGACGTACTGTACTCAAAAATTATTTTCATTTACGCAAAACAGGTGTTGTCGGCGTTTGTGATTCTCGTGCCGTTCGTGGCGGTGTTCGCAAGCGTGACGAAACAGGGCGCGGGATACGTGATCCTCGGGCTGCTTGTGGCGTTTATTATTCCCGTTATGTCGCTTTCGGTGTCGAGCGTGCTTGCGATGCCGTATTATTACGTCAAAAAGTTTTTCTCGTCGAAGTACGTTTGTCTTCTGGTGATAGTAACGCTGGTGCTTTTCGCGCTGTTTTATTGCTACGCGACGGTACTCGACTTCTTAAAAACCCTTATGTCAACGGGCGAAATCAAGTTTTTCTTTTCCGAAAAGACGATGACGACGATAATTTCGTTGACGAAAAACCTTGTCCCCGCAAACTTTATCGCGGCGTTCACACTGAAAACGGACGTCTGGAAGAACCTTGGGATAATCGTGGCGATAACCGTCGCGACGGGCGCAATCGGCATTCTCATAACGTCGCTTTTGTACAACAAGGCGATGAAAACGCGCGCGACGGCGGGCGCAATAATGATTTTTGCAAAAAAATCCGCGGCAAGAAAACTCCCGCCGTTTTTAAGTCTTTTGAAAAAGGAATTCAATCTCGTGCTGTTCACGCCCGATTACGCGGTGCAGTACTTCACGGTGGCGGCGATAATGCCGCTTATGGTATATTTTTGTATGGGCATCGGCAAAAACTTCCTGTCGTCGCTCGTTTTCGTTCAGAGCGATTTCGAGTTGGCGATTTTGCTCACGGTGCTTTTCGGCGCGCTTACGAACACGTTCTGCGCGACGAACGTCAGCCGCGACGGGAAGTCGTTTTATGTCGAAAAGACGTTGCCGCTTTCGATAAACGAGATTATGGGCGCGAAAATCGCACTCAGTTTTGCAGTGGCGGTCTTGTCCGTCGGTATTGCGGCGACGGTGCTTCTTGCAAAGAAATACGTGTCGGCGGGCGAAGGCGTATTCGTGTTTTTCGTCGGCGCGATGATGGCGTTGTCGCAGATACTGTACGCCACAAGAAAGGATCTGAACAGTCCGCAGTTTTCGCTGGAAGAAGACAACGTCGTGAGGGAAAGCAACAACAACGTGTCGATAATCGTCGTGCTGGGGCTTGTGTCCGCGATGCTTCTTGGCGGAATACCCCTTTTCGTCAACGTATTGTCGAACGTCAGGGGCAAAGATATGCGCTGGTTTACTTACGTTTTCGTGAGCGTGTGCGCGGCGGCGGAGTTTGTCGGCTCGCTTTTATATTACCTTATCGGGATAAAAGCCCGCTTTGACAGAGTAACGGAGGGGGATTGATATGAAAAAGAAAATAATCGCGCTTATAATGATAATACCGATTGTGTTTCTGATCGCGCTGTTCTCCGTGGGAAAAGCGGCGGGCGTTTATGCGGACATTCCCGTGACGGGCATACAAATCACGACACAGAACGAAGACGGATTTATCGACGTGGACGTTGCCGATTACGACCCCATCGCGTTTTTGGCGCAGGTGCAGCCCGTCAACGCAAGGAATCAGAAATATTCGTTTGAAATATCGGGCGTCGGCGGTGACGAAGCCCCCGACGGATTTGAAATACGCGACGGAAAACTTATTATAAACGACGTCGTAGGAAAGGTGAAAATCACGGCGATTTCCGCCGAAAAAGGATTTAAGGACAGCGTCATAGTTTCCGCATATTCCACGAAAGTGTTAAGAATTCATCCCAAAGTCAACGGTGATGAAATCACGAGCGACGTAGTTTCGATAAACGGCGGCGAAAACGTATTTTCCGCAGAACTGTACCCCGAAAACCTTTCGGGCGAAACAAGGATATTTGAAGAAATCGGAGGCAATCACATTCTGAAACTCAACGCCGTCACGGGCGTGGCGCAGGCGCTGTTTTCGGGCGAGACGCAGGTCAGAATTACTTGTCCCGAAGGACGGGAAGGGCTTGAAAAGGTTTTGACCGTCAAGGTCAACGTCGATACCGACAGCACGGGCTTTGCGGTCAACGGAAAAAGCAGCGGCGCGAAAGTCACCGTGAAAAATAACGCAACAACGGCAAAACTTTTCGTCGAAAGCAAAAACGACGCCCTTGAAATATCCAACCTTACTTTGCCCGAAGGAGTCACGGCAAGCGGAATCGAAAGGATTTCCGAAAACAAATTCGTATTGACCTTGTCTTTTGACAAAGAATTTTTGAACGAAGAAATTTCGGGAAAGGTCGGCGCAACGGACTTTTCTTTGGAGTTTACCGAATATAACCTTGACGTGCGTACGTCGTATTATGACGGCGAAGGCGACGAAATCAAGCAAAAAAATAACACGAAAGTCACCTACGTCGCATATTCCGAAAGCGATGACGACGCGGACGTGAAATTTGAAATAATCGACGGCGCAGACGTAATAACCCTTGAACAACACGGGCAGTTTGCAAACATTACCGCAACGCAAAGGGGCTTTGCCAAAATCAAAATCACTGCCGAGCACGACGGAAAAGTCATCAAAGAAATCGAAAAGACAATCCGCGTCGTGCCCAACGTGTACTCGATGGAGTTTGCGGACAGCGCGAAAGAGTACGGCATCGAAAACATACTGACAATCGGCGGCAAAAACCCCAAAGGAAGACCGGACACAAGGACGATTTTCGTAAGGGTTGTCACGGAAGCGGGCTCCGAAACGTTCACGGACGAATTTATGAACGTCGCGTTTTCCGACGATAATTCGCTCTTTTCCTGCAAGGCGCAACCGGCGACGAACGCCGACGCGGTTTCTGCGGAAATCAGGGCGACGGGAACGGGGCTTACCACGCTTAATGCGGAACTCAAAAATTATAACCAATACTTCGGCACGAACATCTGCGCGAAAATCAGACTTCGCGCGGTCAAAGAAGGCAGGAACGTTGGCAATTACGAGGAACTGAAAACGGTGACCGAAGCCGGGCATATCGTCGTGCTGACAAGCAACGTGATGCTGGGCGTCAAAAACGACGGCACGGCTATGACCGAAGACGAACTCAAAAAAGACGTCAAAAAATTCATAACCACGTACGACAAAACGTATCTTGAGAATCTTGAAAAAAGTGGCGAAAACGGCGTTGTGAACAAGTATGTCCAATACCTTATCGAGTTCAAAAACCACGTTTACGGCAACGGCTTTGAAATCAACGCTGACAAGTTCACGCAGTGCAAGGACGCGACGGGGCTTCCGAAAATTTTCAAAGGGCCATTGAATTTCGTCGCGATATCGTCCGCAAGCGTCAAAGGACAGGACAACATTTCTTTCCTTGTAAGGACGGACAACGTGCTTATAAACAACGTCGTCTTAAAAGGTTGCAGCGACGATAGCCTTCTTGAAGAAGACGGACAATTCAACTTGTCGAAACTCAACTACGTCGGCACCACGCTTGAAATCGCAAAAAGCACAAAACTATTAAACAGCCGCGTTTCGAACGGGCGCACCGTCGTCAGAATTTTTGCGGGCGGATCCAAAATGGGAAGCCCCGTTGTTGAAGACAAATCGGCGTTTAACGTGCAAGATGAGAAGATAAACGTGCATATTGAAAGTTGCGTGCTTTCAAACGCGCGCGAATTCATATTGAAAATCGGCAGCAACCGCGCACTGAAACAAACAAGCGAAGTGCAAAGAAAACTTCTTGACATAAACAACAATCCGTATTCGCCTTACAGCGAGAGCAACAAGACGGACAAATACTTCAACGACAATTATCTTATCAACGACGTTACGCTTAAAAACTCGGTGCTCGAAACGTCGGGGTTGTTCTCGGTCGGTATGGAAACGCACTTCTCGGGCGAATTCTTGTTAGGCGACACGATAACGACGTGGGAAGGATGCGCGGCGACTTCGTATGCGTCGGCGCTTCGCATTGTCGGCGACGTGAAAATGCTTGACTGGAAAAACCTTTCAAACGTTGACAGCAGCACGCTTATCGAAGTTACCGGCGACGCAAATCCGTGGCTTTCGATGAACGTTGCGGAGATGATGAAAGAAGTCGCAAAGGAAGATAAGAAATGCCGCGATATAATCCTGAACGTCGGCGGGACGGAATACGTCCACGGCGGCATAGCGTTTTACGGTGGCGGATATAACTATTCGTACCTTGACCTTACAAGAGCGAACGACGAAACAAAGCAGTTTGGCGTGTACGACGTCAATATAGAGGTGCTTAAAAACAGCAAGGACGAGAATATCCGAAATCAGGGCAAAATGTTGCCTATGGCTGCGGGCGCGGGCGATTTCAGATTTTACCTTTACAATAATAAATCGAGCAGAAACCTGTCATGGCAGGAAAGCATAAAAAACCAAGGAAACCAAGGGATGAAAATTCATCCCGTGGTAGCGGAGGATGTTGAATGAGCAAAAAAGGATTAAAAACAATGCTCGTGTGTATCGTGCTCTTAATCGGGCTTGTTACGCTGTTTGCATGCAACAAAAGCGATGTGGCTGACAAAGACGGACAAACGAAAGTGATTGTGAAAATCCAAGACGAAGACGGCAGCATTTACAAGGAAAACGTCGTGTTTTCCGACTTATTCACGCTCAGTCTTCAAAAAGAAGGATACACCGGAAGACTGTATCGCGACGCGGACTTTTTGAAGCCGCTTACAAAGGATTCCAAAGTCAAAAACGGCGATACGGTTTACGTCAAGTGGACGATCAATAAATATACCGTAACGTTTATGGACGGCGAAAAGGTGCTTGCAACATTTACAAACGTCACGCACGGCGAAACCGTAACCGCGCCCGAAGTCCCCAAAAAGGACGGCAAGACTTTTTCAAAATGGGACAAACCGTTCGACAACGTCACAAGCGACCTTACGATAAACGCGGTGTACGACGTCGACACGTTCACGGTGACGTTTAAGGACGGCGAAAAGGTGCTTTCAACCCAAACGGTGGAATACGACAATCCCGCCACCGCACCCACGGTCACTCCCGCGCCGGGGAAAAAACATACCGGGTGGGACGTCAAATTTGACCACGTTAAAGAAGACCTTGTCGTCAACGCCACTTTTGAAGATATTATATACACGGTAAAATTCGTTGCCGAAGGAATAACAAGAAAAGAAGAAAAAGTGAAGTACGGCGGAAAGGTCGATGCGCCCGCTGCACCTGAAGTCACGGGAAAGACGTTTGAGCGCTGGGATGGCACCGCCGAATATGTCACCGAAAACGTCACGATAACGGCAATATATAGTTTAAATTCTTATACTATAAAGTTTATACTTAATAATGGGGAAGACGACGTTGTGCGTACGCAGGACTATGGCACGGCGATAACCGCACCCACGCCTAAAATGACGGGATATACCTTTGACGGCTGGGACAAACCCGTTCCCAAAACCGTGCCCGCCAATGACGTGACGATTACGGCGAAGTGGAAGATAAATAAATATACGATAACGTTTGTGCTCGGAAACGGGAAAGACAACGTTGTGATTACGCAGGACTACGGCACGGCGATAACCGCACCCACGCCCGAAGACACTGCCGAACAATCTTTTGTTGGCTGGGACAAAACCGTTCCCGGAACAATGCCTGCCGAAAACTTAACATTTACGGCGCAGTGGGGAACACGGAAGTACACGCTGACGTTTATTAACTTTGACGGCACGACGGTTTACACGGCGGAGGTCGAGTACGGCGCGTCCATCAGAGACCATTTCGAAACGGCAGACAACGACGTGGCGTACGACGCTACAATTCTGGATTACGTCGGCTGGTACGATCAATCCGACACGGAAAAGACGATCATCGACGATTTTTCGGAGTTGACAATGCCGACGCGCGACCTTACGTATGTGCTGAAATTAAGGCTTATGGATTCCGCAATCGGCGAATTCAAGGTTAATACCCCCGCGGACTTCACGTTTACGGAAAGCAACACCGCCGTATTTAGTGTAATGCCGAACGAGGGCACCACTTTGCACGAGGGCGTTACTTATAAGTATATATGGACAATAAATAAAGATAACGTTTTTTATAAGACGGAAGAAACAATCGAATCGTCGCTCACCCTTCAAAACATTGCGGCGGGCGAATATCTGGCAAACGTCAAAATCGTCGCGTCAATGGAAAACTGCGGCTCGGTCGAAAAAGACTTTACAGCAGGCGAAACGCTTATCGTATCCCGCGCGGACATTTCGGGTATTAAGGTAACCGTTACGTCGGACAAACCCGAACTTACGTACGGCGATAAAACCGCCAAAATCGCAATAAGCGGACTTCGTGAAGGCGACGTCGTAACATACGGCACCGACGGCACAACCTTCCCGCTTCAAAACGTTGATTTGTCGGCGCTCGACTACGGCGAACACGATTACTATGTAAGAGTTGAAAGGGGCGACAACTACAACCCGTACACGTCGGGAAAAATCACGGTAAAGATAAATAAAGCGACCGTTTCCGCCACTGTTACGCCCGACGATGACACGTTGACTTATGGCGATAATTTGCCGAGCCTTACCGCAAAAATCGGCGAAGAAACGTATACGATTGAAAGCGGCAAATACGAATTGCACTTAGGCTATACCAAAATAACGGGCGACGTTGCAAATAACGTCGGCACGTATAATATCGAAAACGTGGACATTTCGGTCTTACGCGAAAAGTATCCCGAAAAGAATTACAACATTGCGCTCACAACCGTCGGCACGATTACGATTAACGAAGCGGACCTTACGGTAACCGTTTCGCTGGACAAAACCGAACTCACGTACGGCGAAGTTTTGCCAAATATTAGTTATGCTTTCAGCGGGTTGAAACTTTCGGATACGGTAAAAGACTTCACGATTACCGAAACGGAATTTGCAGAAAAACTCGACGTGGGTACGTATACGGCGACGGTCACCCTTTCGGGCGAAAAGACGAAATATTACAAAATCACCGTGAACGATGCCGAATTCAAGGTCAATAAAAAAGCGGCGACAATCACGATAAACAAAGTTGACGATATCGAATACGGCGATAAAGTGCCCGATTTGTCGGCAAAGGTTGAAGTTAAAGGCGTGCTTGATGGCGACAGCCTTTCATACACGCTTAACCCCAACTATGAGGTCGGCAATAAACCCGGCGATTATACCGCAAGCGTCGTTTTTGACGAAAACGCCGCGGAAAACAAAAACTATTCAATCATCGCAACCGGAACAACGTTCAACGTCGGCACAAAGGATCTTACGATAAAACTCAATAATACGGCGACCGTTGCGGTCGGGAAAACATACAAGGTCGAGGCAGAACACCTGGAAAAAATCGGACTTGTTGCGGGCGATACCGTCACGGGATACGTCACGATAACAAAGGACGTCGCAGGTCCATATAACGCAGACGCTTTCGACAAATCAAACCTTGTCGTTACGAACGCCGGTTGCTACGTTATTTCGTACGAAATGAGCGTTACGTTTATAGAGGTCACCTTCGCAATAGATTTCGCGGACGTTACGCTGACGTACGACGGGCAGCCGCACGGCATTAAGGTCACAAAGACCGACGAAAGCAAAAACTACACGATAACGTACGGCACGACCGAAAACGATTGCACGCTTAATTCTTCGCCCGTATATACAAACGCAGGCGCGTACGCGTACAAGATATACTTTAAGGTTGTTGACAACGACACCCTCGCGGAGTATGTCGGATACGTTACGCTTACGATAAACAAGAAAGCGGTCACAGTAAAGGTTAACGATGTCACGATAACTTACGGCGAAACCCCTGTGTTTTCGTACACCGTCGCGGGGCTTGTAGATGGCGAAACGCTTTCGGGCGAAGCGGTTTACAGCGGCGCAGGCAAGGATGTCGGCGAATATGATATTTCCGTTTCGGGAATTACCGCAAGCGATAACTATAACGTGTCTTTCGTCCCCGGCAAACTCACGATAAACAAAAAGACTGCCGAAGTCGCCTGGACTATTGCGGAAAGTTACGTTTACAACGACGGACAGACTTTGCCCACGGCAACGTACGACGGCAAAACCGCAAGCCTTATATTCACAAAAGACGGCAAGGCTTGCGAGTTCAAAACCGCGGGCACTTATACGGTAACCGTGGCGGACGACAACTATATCCTGACGAATAACGAAAAAACAATCGTCATCAATAAGGCAAGATACACGGCGGCTCCCGCGCTTTCTCTTTCCGGCACGTACAATCCCAACAAAACGCTTGGAAATTACGCGCTTTCGGAAGGTTTCACTTGGGTTAACCCGGACGAAGTCCCCGTTTGCACAAAGACGGAGTATGCGGCGAAGTACAATATGGACCCCGCAAACTACGAAGACTATGACAAGGCGACGGTAACGCTCGTTCTTCAAAAGGCGACGGTAACGCTCGCGCAAAATCTTTTTGAGTTCAATTATGACGGCGCGTCGCACGAAATCGGCACGACCGTGAGGTACAATAACATCGAAGTAACGGAGCCTTACACCCTGACGTTTGAAAAGAATATGTTTTCTGCGGCAGGCACGCACAAAACAACCGCGACGCTTACGGCGGACAACTTCGCTTTGTCCGACAACGTCGTTTACGTAAAGGTCAAAGGCGTGAAAGTCGGCAACAACTATTACACAATCGAAGACGCACTTGACGTCGCGAAAGAAGGACAAACGATTTTCGTTTTGAACGACACGGCGTTTGCAACGCAAGAAATTGCAGGCGTGCTTTACAACGACGTAAAATTCAAAACCGTCAAAACGGGCGTAACGCTGCTTCTGCCGTTTAACGAGAACGACACCGTCGGTCATATCGGCGCGGGCGAAGACGGAAGTGCCAACTACAAGGCAACCGCCGCGCTTACGGGAACTGCGAAACTTTATAGAACGCTCGTTATCCCCGAAGGCATTGAAGTTATCGTCAACGGAAAACTTATCGTCGGCGCACAAACGGGAACAACAGTTGCAGGGACAAACCAAAATGCCGTATCGGGCAACTATTGCGAAATAAGTTTAGGCGGCACGATTACCCTCAACAACGCAACGCTTGAAGTGTACGGATATATCAAAGGAAACGGCGAAATTACCGCAAACAACACGACCGTGATTGAAAACCTGTATCTTTCGGGCTGGCTGGGCGGTTCCGAATCGGCAGCGCGTTATGTAGGCAATCGAGAAATCGGTGTAGGCGATGCATTGGGTAACGAATTGAAAATAGATACCCCGAACATGTTTCCGTTCAGCCAATACGAATTGAGAGCAATTCAGTCAAGAGTAATTATAAACAAAGGGAGCAAGTTGCAGGGATATACAAAAATTGCAACAGGAGAAGTTGATATTAAAATATCTAAAATAAAAGCGCAGATTAATGAAGCAGTACTTTCTTTTATTTCTTCCGATGCAAGTAACGCGGCAAGCGGATTGTTCAGACTTGTCGGGAACAACAGCAAAATCATAAAATCGATGAGCGGAGACAGAGTGAGATTCGATTTGTACGGTGAAGTAAATGATGGATATACGTCAATCAGTATAAAAGTAGTTAAGGCAACGGTAAAAATGGCTTCCGAAAAAGTTTTCTTCCCCATTGATGGTCGTACCGACATTACGCTCAAAAACGGCGCAACGTTTACGCAAAGCCATATGTTCAAAGCATTGCCGGGCGCAACGATTACCGTTGAAAGCGGCAGTGTTTACAATGTCAACGGAAAACTCGTTATGTACGATAGATCGTTTACTGAAAAAGGGTATCCCGGTGCGGCACGCGGCGACGCGAAACTTATTGTAAACGGCACGATGAACGTCAACGGCGCATTCGGCGGAAACGTAACGTTGGATAATGCCGGTACGGTTGTCGTAGGAGCAAACGCCACAATAACAAACATTAAATCGATAGAAGGAAACGGTTCATTGACAATAGACAAAGGAATATTAATCAATGCAAAAGTAATATTGCACTTTACCGAATCCGGCAGTGTTACCAAATCGCTGGTGTTCGTAAATGCGGACAGCTCGACGGTTGCGGCGGAGACAAGCAAAACCTATAATTACAACAACGGATCGTGGCAATAACCGCGCCCCATCTCAAAAAACAAAGTATGCGTCCGAAAGGGCGCATATTTCTTTGAAAATCGCTTGCAACTTTTCCCCCGCGGTGATAATATATCGTGAGAAAATTCAAGGTGAACTAATGAAAAAACCGCTTAAAAAAATCCCGAAGACCGCGGAACTTATGTGGGTGCTGGGCATATTCCTTGTCGCGCTTGGCGTGACGATGAGCAAGAAAGCCGATCTCGGAGTTTCGATGATTGCCGCGCCGACGTTTATCGTGTACGAGGCGATAAGGCCGCTGTGGGCAGTGTCGGTGGGCACGGTCGAATATCTTGTGCAGGGCGCGATTCTCCTTATAATGTGCGCCGTCGTGCAACGGGTGAACTGGCGATACCTGCTGGCGTTTGCGGTGGCGGTGATATACGGCTACGTGATGGACATGTGGATGCTGGTTTTCAAAAACGTCGTGCTCACAGAAGCGTACTTAAAATGGATTATGCTTATCGCGGGCGACGTGATGACGGCGGCGGGCGTGGCGTGCTTTTTCAGGACGTATATGCCGCTTCAGGTGCACGAACTTTTCGTTGCGGAACTGTCCGACAGATATTCCCTGAAAATAAACAGGGTGAAACTCGTTTTCGACTTGTCTTTTCTGGTGCTGTCCGTGGTGCTTGCTCTTACGATATTCAGGGACGCGAATACCTTTGACTGGAAAAATATCGCCACGACTAGTTATCATAGTCTGGGGCTTGGGACGATTGTCACGACGTTGATAAACGCCCCGATAATCGCGGTAATCGGGAAAGGACTTGACAAAGTTTTCGACTACACCCCGCTTTTCCCGAAACTTGAAAAGCTGATAGGCCGCAAAAAGAAAACGGACGCGCCGACCGAAACGGAACAAAATACCCCCGAAAACGAACCAACCGCAAACGAACCCAAAGAATAAAACCTAAAAAACCCTCGCAAAATTGCGAGGGTTTTTAATTTGAAAATTTTCCTAAAATTGAAAAGTCTCCCGAGAGTTAAAATCCCCCGAAAACGGCGAGAATAGATGTCTTTAAGCCCCACAAGTACACAGTATCTTGTGGGGGGGCCCCGTGACGTTTCTTGACAAGTTCTTACACGGGCGCGTACTTGTCGTACGTAACCGAGTAAGGTTTTGTCAAAAACTCGAAAAGGCGCTAATTCTCGCCGTTTTCATCTTGACGTTTGTTTTCTATGATATTCAAAACTACGGTTATCGACGGCACGATTACCGCAAACAGGCAAAGTTCGACAACGGTGTTGATTGCAACTACGCTTGACAAAAGCCACTTGAAATTTATGACAAGTCCGTCGTAGTTTTTGCCGTGCGCGAACGCCAGAAACATTGAAAGGAACAATATCGTGTTGGTGATAACGCCGCAAATCGTTGAAAAACAGCCGATTGCAAAGTTCACGGCGCGGTTTTGTTTTTCGGTGCGCGGTTTTGTCGATTTCGCCGCCGCCTTGCTCAGCCCTTTGTATACGAGCGCGCAGGCAGTGCCGCACAATATGCGCGGAAGCACCGATACGAGCGGGTTTATCGCAACCGCGTACATGGGAATACTGCCCGAATAAATAAGCGCGATAAACAAACTTACAAGCCCGAATACGCCACCCGAGATCGCGCCGAATTTCACGCCGTAAACCTGTCCGCAGACGAAGACGGGAATAAGCCCCAGCGCAAAACTTATCGGCAGCCCGAATTTTTGTATGATTTCCGCAAGAGCCTGCAACACGACGACAAGGGCAAGCGTTATCCCAAGCGTCGCGATTTCTTTGTTTTTCTTGTGATTTTCAACGTTGTTCATAAACGTTATTATACAAATATTTTCAAAAAAGAAAAGCAAAAGCGCTCACAATTTATTCAAACGTCGACGTGGAGTTCAACAAAAACGCTTTCAGCTTCTCGGTTTTGGGATTGTCGAAGATTTCATCGGGCGTGCCGTATTCGGCGACTTCGCCGTCCGCCATAAACACGACGCGGTCGGCAACCTTTCTTGCAAAGTCCATTTCGTGCGTTACGATAATCATCGTGCTGTCGCCTTTAAGCCCCTTTATGACTTTCAGGACTTCGCCCGTAAGTTCGGGATCGAGCGCGGACGTCGGCTCGTCAAAGCACAAGATATCGGGGGAGAGTGCAAGGGCTCTTGCGATTGCGACACGCTGCTGTTGTCCGCCCGAAAGTTCGCAAGGATATGCCGCGCATCTGTCCAGAAGCCCGACCTTTGAAAGAGTCTCTTTCGCGCGGGCGTCGATTGCCGAAAACTCGGCTTCTTTAAGTTGCTTTTTTTGCAAACTCAACGCTTTACCGCGCACTTTTTGCTGTTTTAACTCCTTAATTTGCTGTTTTATCTTGTCTTTTGCCAGTAGTTCCGCAGATATTTTCACGTTCTTCAAAACGTTCATATGCGGGAACAAATTGAACTGCTGAAACACAAGTCCGAAGTGCAGCCGCTTTTTCCGAAGGTCGTTGTATTTTTCGTTTTTGTCGCTTGCGCCGTCGAAAAGAGTTTCGCCGTCAACGATAATTTGCCCGTCGTCGGCGGTTTCCAAAAAGTTCAAGCATCGAAGGAGCGTCGTCTTTCCGCTGCCCGACGAGCCGATAATCACCACGACTTCGCCTTTGTCCATTTCAAAATTTATGCCTTTCAGCACTTCCTGCGCGCCGAACGATTTTTTCAAATTTATAACTTCCAGAATTGCCATTTTTTATACCTTATAATAGTCCAGCTTCTTTTCGACGTAGCGGAAAAGAAGGGTGAGCAGTCCGCTGAATACGAGATAAAATACGCCCGCATAGAAAAGCGGCCACAACACGACGTAATTGTTGACGATTTGCTCGCTGAATTTGATGAGTTCCACAACGCCGATGACGCGCGCAAGCGACGTGTCCTTGACAAGCGTGATTATTTCGTTGGACATCGGGGGCATAATGCGCTTCACGACCTGCGGCAGGGTTACGTAAAAGAATGCCTGCGATTTCTTCATGCCTAAGACCGCCGCCGCTTCCGTTTGTCCGCGCGGTATCGACTGGATCCCGCCGCGATAAATTTCCGAAAAGTAGCAGGCGTAGTTTATCACAAACGCCACGAGTACCGCCGTAAATCGCGATTGCATCGGATAATCGAACAAAAGCCCCGGCACGTAAAATACCACGATGATTTGAAGCATAAGCGGCGTGCCGCGGATAATCCATACGATAAGTTTTGAAAGATATTGAAGCGGTTTGAACTTCGACATCGAGCCGAAGCAGACGATAAGCCCCAAAGGCACGGACAAGACAAGCGTCAGAATAAACAAAAGACACGTCGTCCCGAACCCCGTGAAAAGTTGCCTCGTCACTTCCGAAAATGAAATTGTTGCTGCCGATAAAACCATATTTATAAGTCCGTAAAAAAGGTAGATTTCGCCGTTTGCACGGCGAAATCGAAAAAGTATTTTTTTGTTTAATTATTTTATGCCGAGAATTTCTTTTGCGGCGTCTTCGCCTGCCGAGCCGTCTTCCGCCACGATGCGCGCTTTTTTCAAAGCGTCGTAGGAGTTGTATTTATCTTTGTCGGCTTTTCTGACGACGGCGCATTGTTTGTTTTCAAGGTAGTTCATCGTTATTGACCATTGTGCGGCACGTGCCGGCGTTACGGTCAGACCGTTCCATACGCAGTCGATGGTTTTTGCTTCCATTTCGGATTCCTTCTTGCCCCAATCGATAAGCTTGAATTCAACATCGATTTTCTTGCCGACTTTCTCGCTGATTTTTGCAAAGACCGCTTTTGCAAGGTCGGTGTCGAAACCGCCCGTCGTTTTGTCGCCAGAGCCGAGAGCCATGGGCGCGTTCAAGGTGAATCCGATGACGATTTTGCCTTTGTTTTTGATATAGTCAAGTTCCGTATTGTCCGCTTCGCCCGTGGGTTTGGAGTAGACAAGGTCGAGCGTTGCCGCGGAAATGCCGTATTTGTCGGCGATTGTTTTGTAGTCGGCGTCTTTAAGTTCGGAAAGCGTTTTATTGACAAGGTCGGTGAGCGCGTTGTATTTGCCGTCGGCCGCTTTTCTGAAAGCGATGCCGTAGTATTCCTTTTCAAATTCCACGTCGGCGATCGTCAGATTTTTCGCCATTGCGGAGTCGACGCTTAAAAGATAGTTTGCCATCGTGTAGTCCATTATGCCAACGTCGGCGGTTTTGGCGTTGAGTTCCTTGAAAACGTCTGCCTGCGCCGAGAGCGCGGTGTAGCCGGGTTTTGTTTCCTTGTTGCAGGCTGCAAGCGCAAACGCCATCACGAACACTATTGAAATAATCGAAACGATAACGGTGATTTTCTTTTTCATATCTTTACCTCGGTTTAACGCGTTAGTAATTTAGCGTAATAAAGTGTTATGAATGGATAATACCATATAAAAAAGGTTTTGTAAAGCAAAAAACAAGCATTTTCAAAAATTTTTTTGCTTATATAATAATAAAAATAGTTATATATGATAAAAACAAAATAAAAACGGACGCAGGGTTGCGTCCGTCTTGTGCGACATAACTCTTATTTGTGGTTGCCGTTAAGCAGCGCGAAGTTCTGTTTGTTCGCCTTATAAAGGTTTTTGAACACTTCAAAGCTCTTATCGTAAACCTCGGCTTTCAGCTTCAAATTGGGCTTAAACGTCTTTTTTGCGGGGATAAAGTCCTTAACTTTGTCAAATGAAGGAATAAGGTTAAGCCCGATTGCAACGCATACCGCCGCGCCGACCGCGCCCACGTTTTGCGGGCTGTCAACCGTTTCGATAGTGTGTCCCGTGATATCGGCAAGGAGCTGGCAGGTAAAGTCGTTCAGCGCGCCGCCACCGACAAAACGAATGACGTCTGACGTTTTGACTTTCCTTTCGCTTGCTTCCAGCATCCAGCGTTTGTGATAGCATACGCCTTCCAGCACCGCGCGGATAAGTTCGGTTTTTCCGGTGTCAAGCGAAATATTGAAGAACATACCGCGTGCGTTCGGATCCTCAAACGGGCAACGGTTGCCGTGCAGCCAGGGCGTGAAAATTACGCCGCCCGAGCCTGCGGGGATATCGTCGACGACGGTTGTCATATATTGATAAAGGTTGAGATATTTGGATTCAAAATCTTCCGCGACGTGTTTTTTCTGAATGTAAATGCCGACTTCGTCCAAAGCGATATGGTCTTTCACCCATTCCAGACACTTGCCCGAGGTTTCAAGTTCCGCAAAGTAGTTGAATTTGCCGGGTTGCGCTGCGACGGTTGCCGCGATCATTGTGGTTACGTCCACGGCGGATTTGTCGGTAACGGTCGAAACCCAGCCCGAAGTGCCGCTGTAAATGTGAGTTTCGCCAAGTTCCGTGCTGCCCGCGCCGACGCCGATAAGAGAAGCGTCCATACCGCCGCCGAAGACTTTGATGCCTTTGACAAGCCCAAGTTCTTTCGCAGCTTTTTCGGTGATTTCGCCCGCGCAGTCGGACGACGCGATAAGTTTTGGCAGGTGGTCGTAATTCACGCCGCACATTTTGCACATTTTTTTGCTGATGCACTTGTTTTTAAGGTCAAGCAAAAGCGTGCCGAACGCGCTGTCGTACGTCATGACGAATTCGCCGGTCAGACGGCAGATGAGATACTCTTTTACGTCAAGCCATTTGTAAACGCGCTTAAAGTTTTCGGGCTCGTTATTTTTCACCCAGTTATATTTCCAGACGGGGTCTTTTACGCTGACGGGTGCCGCGCCTGTTATCATAAGTGCGGGGATAAGTTTGAAAATATTTGCGCCTGCGATTTGAAGCCCATAGGAAATGCCTTCCTTGATTTCCTTTCTTGCGCGCTGATCCATATAAGAAAAGGCTCTGCGGATTGCGACGCCGTCTTTGTCGACAAGGACAAGCCCCTGCGCCTGCGAGCAGAAAGAAACGCCTGCGATTTTGTCGGGGGAAATGCCGGATTTTTCAAGTACGACGCGCGTTGTGGAGCACATTGCCGCCCACCATTCGTCGGGATCCTGTTCCGCGCCGCCGTCGTCGTAAACGTAAAGTTTGTAGCTTTCGGTTGCGGACGCCAGAATTTTGAAGTCCTTATCGATTTCGAAAATACAAGTTTTGATGCCTGTCGTGCCTACGTCGTAGGCCATAATATATTTTGACATAAGTGTCACCCTAAAAATTTTTATACAAAAATTATACCATAGTGCATTTTTAATGTAAACAACTTTTTTACAAAGAGATAAAAAAGTATAATAATATCAAACTTGTGTCAGTATGACACACAAGAACGTGTAAAACCGGCTCAAAAACGCAAAAAAGTCGGCATAAATGTCAAAATGACAGTTATGCCGACAGTAAAACGCAAAGTGTTTTAATTATTCGATTGAAGTTGTTTGCGATAACAATCGTTTTCGATGGAGCAGCCGCCGCATTTCGTGCAGCCTTCCTGTTTTTTGAAGTCCAGATTGTATTTCACGAGAAGGCCTGACAAATGCGTCGCGATTTCGATAAGATCCTGCGTTTTGCACCTTGTCGAAATGTCGACGGGCGCGTTGTCAAGCGGGCGAATGGGCATAACCGTCGGGAACACGCCGATTTTTGCCATCTTTTCACATTCCGTCATAATGTCTTCTTTCGGCTGGATTCCCGCAATCAGCACGGAAGATACCTGTCCCCATCCGAAAACTCCCACCGCTTTTTCAAACGCCTTATAATAATGATCGTACGAAATTTTCGATTTTCCCGGGCAAATCTTTTTCCTTAATTCGTCGTTTGCGACTTCCAGATTCATTATCGCGACGTCCGCGCCCGCATTTTTAAGCGCTGCGATTTTTTCAAGGTCGGACGGCGGGGCAAACTCGATTGCGATTTTCGCGTCCGAAAACGCACGGATTTTTTTGACAAGGTCAATCCAGTAATCCGCCATGACGTCCGGGTTTTTATAAGTACCGCCCGAAAAGTTGAGCATATTGTCTTTTGACAGTTCAAAAAGTTTTTTTATGGAATCTGCAAGGACGTCGGCGTCAAGCGGAGTTTCGCGCTCTTTCACGATACTGCAAAACCTGCATTTTTCGTTATCCCTGTCATAACAGCAATTACTGTTCGGCCAAATCGTAACGCAACCCTTGGAGTGAAGCCTTGCAAAGTCGTCCACGACCGTGCCGGTGTGTGGGAGCGCGCCGAAAAACGAAACGGGGAAACTGTTTTTTCCGTCCGTTATGAAAAAATTGCCGTCCTTTTCGTCCAGAAGATAGGGCGATTCTTGCGCGAAGTCGTCGGCGATACTGACGTTGCAATTCGTTTCCGAAAACCTTACGTTCAGGCTGTGCATTATTCCTTTTGTGAAAAAGTCGGGAAATTCCTTATATAATATGGCTTTTGCGTTGTCGCTTGCACGCATACCTTTGGTCAGGAGTTCCGCCTTATAAAAAATTTGGTCGTTGATATTCATAGGTACCTCAATCGTATTTTATAATATCTTTTCTTTTTTCGCAACCTCAGCGGAAAAATCGTAATCCGAAAATCATAAAAAAATTCAAAAAAACCCTTTTACACGGCGGAATTTAGGTATTTTTAGGGTTTAAAAAATAAAATTAAGAAAAACAGTTCATTTTGATAGGCAAATTATCAACAATGTTTTTATGAAAAGGAGGAATTATGGGAGCGAAAGAAAGAAACAAAAATTACGTGCTGGAAAAGGCAAAAGAAGTTTTTTTGGAACGCGGAATCACGGGCGTTTCGATGGCGGACATTGCAAAAGAAGCCGATTTCGGCGTGGCGTCGGTGTATCGCTACTTCGGAAACAGGAAGGCGTTGATTATGGAATGCGCCGTGTCCATATGGCAGGACAAACGCGATAAATTGCGCGTCGTTTATGAAAAAAATCTGTCGGAAAGCGGATATGAACAAATCGTCGTGCTTACGAAATATTTTTCGTGGCTTGTCGTGAACGAAAAGTCGTTTTCAAAGTTTTTGCTGTCGCTCGATTCGTTTCTGATGACGGAAGACGCGACGCGGGAAGAGAGAAAGGAATACGACGCGATACTGCTTGAAATTTACAAAATGTTTGAGGACGCGTACAAGACGGGACTTTCCGACAATACGGTCAGGGATATCGGCAGTTTTCAGGACTTTTATTTTGCGGCGACGCAGTCGCTTATCAGCCTGTCGCAAAGGCTCACGATGCGCGGCAACGTCGGCTTTGACGACGTATCGTTGCACGATAAGGTGAAACTTCTCGTGAGTATGTTCACAACGTATTTATCAAACGAAAAATAACTTTATCGTCCAATATTTGACGATAAAACGCAAAAACCGCCGAAACGGCGGTTTTTTGTTTTAAGCAAAAAGTGATTTTCGGCGTTACAGCCCGATGAAAATCGACGAATTTCTGAGGCTCACGTCTTTGATTTTATCATTGATACTTAACGCGTATTTGTCAAGATTTTGCCCGTCTTCGTCGGATATTTTTTGTGCGCGGAACTCGGCAATGATTTTGCCCGAAACGTCAGCAATAATTTCGTTTTTGAGTTTTGCCTCGCTTGTCGAATTTCCGCATTCGGTAAGGAACGACAATGCCGTTTCGACGTCGGACAGAATGGTGAGTTCCCGCATGCCGCGGTATGCCCATTTGTAAAAAGGCTCGTAAACGTTGTTCAGCAAATACACGCACGAAATCGCGCTTTTTACAAATTCGAAAATCGCAAGTTGCGCCGCGCCTGTCTCTTTTCTTGCGATAAGGCGGGGGTAGTTGTATTGTCCGGATTGGCTCATAGAAAGCGCGTGCGCCGCGATTTTTTTCAGACGGACGTCCTCGGGGAAGCCTTTTTGCAAAACTTCGCGAATCCTTGAAAACTCGGCGCAGTTATTTATAAACATCTTGCCCGATACGGCGGTGCGTAGGGCGTATGGCGGGGTTTTCAGCCAGTCGAAAGCCGTTTCGGGCGCGGAACTTCTGCCGATAATACTTTCGTAAAAGTCTTTGCACGAAAAAACGCCGTGACGACTGCCGCCCGCGGGCGAAAATTTCAGACGGGAAAACCCGGAAAATTCGTTGGGAAGTTTATTGTACGCGCGGATTAAGTCGAACCCGTATTTTTCGTAATCCGCGTCGCTTAAAAAAATGCAGAATCCCGGCTCGAAGTCGTGATCTTTTGAAACGTCGTCGTCGAAAAACAGACACTCGCTGCCTTGACCGACAAGCCCTGCGGACAACGTCGGCAAAAGAAAAGCGAAGTCTTTTTCAAGCATCGGCATTCCGAATTTTTCAAAATATTTTTCAGACAACTCAACGCCTTTCATAAATGCTCCTTGCTCGCGCCGAAAGGTCTTGTGCGTCGATAAATCTTCCTGCGTCGGAAAAGGCGGACGCGCATTTTTCGCACACAAAGGCGTAATATCCGTCGCGCGTTACGCTTTCGTCGTTTAAGCACGACAGGGCGTTGTCAAGAGCCTTGTCGACGTTTTCGTCGTCAAAGGGATCTTTTCTCAGAAAAGTTGTCGAAAGGTTTGTGTACGTCACCGCTTCGTCCAGCTTGTTCCCGTTGTTTTTCGCAATTTCAAGTGCCTTTTCAAAATACGATATTGCGGTGTCGTAATCACCCAAATCGGCATATGACAGTGCAGAATTGTTGTATAAACCGCCGAACAGTGCATTATCCGCGTCAAGGTTTTTTGAAAAAACCTTGTTTACTTCGTCGTAAATTTTAAGCGCGCCTTTCGCGTCGCCAAAGGCTTTTTTGTTGGTTGCGACGTTCAGTAAAAACGTTGCGCCGCTTGTCGTTTCCGCCATATCCGTCTCGTCAATCAGCCGCAAAATCTCGGCGCAATATTTCTCGCTTTCTTCCTTGTTTCCCGTTTTTCTGAAAACCCCGGTGAGTTCGCTCGTCACGACGAGTTCGCCCCGTTTATCGTTCAAGGCTTTTGCCTCGTCAAGCCAGTATCTCAAAAGTTTTTCGGCGGACGCAAGATCGTTTCGTGACAAAAATTCGTCTTCCTTTTCGATAATGCGTTCGACGGGAATCGCCCCCTGAGTTTCGGTTTCGGGATAATAAAACTCTTTGCCGCCGCACGTCGCGCAGGCAGGCTCCTTATAATCGAATTCGTCGATACCCATAGTTTCTCCTTCCCGCGCGACGGCGTGATTGTCGCGCGTTTGACCTGATTCAAGAATAACACAAAATTCACGCCTTGACAACGGACGGCGCAAAGGTTATATTATTACTATTGATATTTATAAATACATAAGGCGGTATGTTGAAAAAATGATAAGAAGAATCGAGTCGGCGGACAGGGCGGATTATATAAAGTTCGCAAAAGAGTTTTATACGTCGGACGCCGTCACGCACGACGTTCCCGAAGAATACCTGACGCTGACCTTTGAAACGCTTGTCGAAGGCAACCCGTTTTCGGACGGCTATATGATTGAAAGCGACGGCGAAAACGTCGGATACGCTCTCGTTGCGAAAACGTTTTCGCAGGAAGCGGGCGGCATGGTTGCGTGGTTTGAAGAATTGTATCTTTCGGAAAAGGCGCGCGGAAAAGGACTCGGCACGCTTGCTTTAATGTACCTTGAAGGCAAGTACGTTTCGGAAGGGTACAAGAGAATAAGGCTTGAATACACGGCGGAAAACGAGCGCGCGGCGAAACTTTATCGACATCTCGGGTTCAAGACGCTTGATTATCTGCAAATGCTGAAAGATTTCAAATAAAAAAGGATTAAGGGACGATTTTCGACGCGGACAAGGTCAGAAAGTGGTCGGAAAAACTCGACAAAAAAGTCAGAGGAAAGAAAAAGAGATAAATCCGCCGTGAAAACGAAAGAAACAACAATCAAAATATTGTTCTTGGCAATCGTGTGTGCGCTGATATCGGCGACGATGTTTTCAATGAAAGCGCGCGCCGTTTCGTACGCCGAAACGGGAAATTGCCCGCACAAATACGACGACGATTGTGACGACGAATGCAATCTTTGCGGCGAAAAGCGCACGCCGATGCATTATTTCGGCGAATGGACTGTCGTAAAAGAAGCCACCAACGACGAAGAAGGGCTGAAAGAGCGAACGTGCGTCAGGTGCCACGTAAAGCAGCAGGCGATTTTGCAAAAGACCGCCGTCCCCGAACCGCAAAAAGAAAAAATCCTTTCAAAATCGGATATCGCGGGGATTGTCGTCGGAAGCGTTGCGGCAGGGGGACTCGTCGCATTTATCGGGGCGACGCTGATAAAAAAGAGACGCAAAAAATAAGGCGCGCGAAAGTGCGTTTTTATTTTTAATAAAATGTCGAATTTCCTTTTGAAAAACGATTGACAATAATAAAGTTTGAGATTATATTTTTGTCGCTATGGAAAACGAAAACGAGCAACTTGTCGTGCCGCCCGAAAGCGAACGGGAAAAAACCGACGAAGGGCAGACGACAAGCGCAGAAAACGAAATAGTGTGCGTCGAAAACGCAGAAACGTCAGGCATTGCCGCAAAGATTGCCGCGACCGACAACGCGGAGGATTTGCCGAAAAAGAAAGGTCAGCGCGATATGACGGAAGGCGTCATCTGGAAACAAATTCTGGCGTTTGCGCTGCCGATACTTTTGTCTAACGTCATACAGCGGTTGTATAACGCGGTCGACTCCATCGTCGTAGGGCGGTTTGTCGGGCACGAAGCGCTTGCGGCGGTCGGCAGCAACAACAGTATAATCAACGTTTTCGTGTCGCTGTTTTTGGGAATATCCGTGGGCGCGGGCGTTGTCGTCGCGCAATACTACGGCGCAAAGGACGATGAAAAACTCAAAAAATCCGTGCAGACCTGCGCGTTTCTGGCGATTGTTTCGGGCATAGTGCTGACAATCGGCGGATACTTCCTTGCGGAGCCCATATTAAAACTCGTTCACACCCCCGAAAATGTAATGGCGCTGAGTCGCGAATATTTGCAGATTTATTTCTTGGGCGTTCTCGGCGCGCTTATATACAATATGGGATCGGGCGTGATACTCGCGGTCGGCGACAGCAAGCGGCCGTTTTTGTACTTGCTGTTCGCGTGCTGCTTGAATATCGCGCTGGACGTAGTGTTCGTAAAGACGCTCGGTATGGGCGTTGCGGGCGCGGCGTGGGCGACTCTTATTTCGCAATACGTATCGGCGATTCTGGTCACGTTAAGGCTTCTTCTGACAAAACAGAACTATAAACTGTCGTTCCGGCATTTTAAGATTGACAAGCCGATTCTCAAAAACATATTCAAAGTCGGTCTTCCCGCGGGGTTGCAGTCAAGCATGTACAGCGTCGGAAACCTGCTTATCCAGTCAAGCCTGAACACCTTCGGCTCGGTCGTTATGGCGGGCTGGGTTGCCGCGATGAAAGTGGACGATTTCACCTATGCTCCCATTTGTTCTTACGGCATGGCGATGAACAGTTTCGTCGGACAAAACGCCGGCGCAAAGCGCATGGACCGCGTGAAGAAAGGCTTTTACACCGCGCTTATTATGAGCGTCGTTACGGCGGTCGTAATCATTGTCCCCGTGCTGATTTTAAGGGGCGACGTCGTTCGCATATTCAATAAGGAAGCGGACGTCGTGAGCGTAGGCTCGGACATCATTCTGCACATCTGCCCGTTTTACGTGATTTTCGGTATGTGCGAAGTTTTCTCGGGCACGCTGAAAGGGCTTTCAAAGTCGCTGACGGCGTTTATAATCACGTTTGTCGGCATACTCTTGACAAGGATAATCTGGCTTTACACGGCGGTGCTTATGACGCACAATCTCACGGTATTGTTTATGATTTACCCGATAAGTTGGGTTGTGACCGCTGCGATATACTTCATATACCTTGCCGTCAAAAAATGGGACGGAATGCTCGATATGACCGCGGAAGACAGGTTTATCGAAAAACTCAGACATATCGGCAAAAAGAAAACCGCGTGAAAACGCAAAAAGAAATATCGTTTGTTTTATAAAACATATAATATAACAAATATACAGACGGCGAAAAAACTAAAAAATCGTAAAAACATTTTGAAAACCCCTTGACAAACGTATAAAGGGGTTTTATAATTACAAACAGTTGAACAGTTATTCAAATGTTTGACAAAAGGAAAAAGAAAAATGAAAGAAACAAAAACCGAAAAAAACGAATTTTGCGAAGAAGTGCACACGCACGACGAAACGGTGCAGAAAGTCAAAGCAAGCCTTTCCGACGCCGATTTATTGTTTGACGTTGCGGAACTTTTCAAAATTTTCGGCGACAGCACCCGCGTCAATATCCTTGCGACGCTTTCAAAAAACGAACTGTGCGTATGCGACGTCGCGGCGGTACTTAATATGACGGTCAGCGCGGTATCGCATCAACTCAGGATTCTTCGCCACAACAAACTCGTGAAGGCGAGAAGAAGCGGCAAAGAAGTGTTTTATTCGCTTGCGGACAACCACGTCGTGAAGATTCTGGAACTTGCAATCGACCACGTAAAAGAGTAAAAAAACAAAGAGGTAACAAATATGAAAAAGACGGTAACCATTAAAGACATCGACTGTGCAAACTGCGCCGCGAAAATCGAGCGCGAAGTTCAAAAAATCAACGGCGTTAAAAGCGCAAACCTGAATTTCTTCGGACAGCGTCTGCAGTTCGAATGTGACGAAGAAGATTACGAAAGAATCGCAAAAGAAATCGCGCATTGTGCAAAGAAAGTCGAACCGGATTGCGTAATCTTGGGTTTATAATACAAAAATGAAAGATAAAGATAAGAAAAAGTTATCAAAAAACCAAATAAGGCTCATACGTTTTTGTGTGTGTCTTGCTGCGTTTATCGTGCTTTACGCCGTCGGCAAGACCGTCGGAATGCCGTGGTACGTGGGACTTGCGACGTATCTTGTCGTGTACTTCGCGATAGGCTACGACGTGCTGTACCGCGCCGCGAGAAACATCGTGCACGGGCAGGTTTTCGACGAAAACTTTTTAATGTGCGTGGCGACGGTCGGCGCGTTTGCAATCGGCGAATATCCCGAAGCCGCGGCGGTCATGCTTTTTTATCAGCTTGGCGAACTGTTTCAGGATTACGCCGTCGGAAAGAGCAGGAAATCCATTGCGTCTCTTATGGATATCCGCCCCGACAAGGCTGTAATATTTAAGGACGGACAGGAAACCGAAGTCGCGCCCGAAGAAGTTAAAATCGGCGACGTTATCGTTGTGAAAGCCGGCGAAAAAATCCCCGTTGACGGTGTGGTGATAAAGGGTAGCGGCAGTCTCGATACGTCCGCGCTTACCGGTGAAAGCGTGCCGCAAACCGTGTCTGAAAACAGCATCGTTTTAAGCGGCGCCATCAACCTTTCCAGCGTTTTGTATATCCGCGCCGAGAAAGAGTTTTACGACAGCACCGTCGCAAAAATTCTCGACATGGTGGAAAACGCTTCCGCAAAGAAAGCGAAAGCCGAAAACTTTATCACAAGATTTGCAAGATATTACACCCCCGCGGTCGTTATCACGGCGGTTGTACTTGCGATCCTGCCCCCGCTCGTCATCGATATGAGAAGCGGTTCGGTCTGGATCTCGTGGCTCAATCGCGCGCTTACGTTCCTTGTCATCAGTTGTCCGTGCGCGCTTGTCATCAGCGTTCCGATGTCGTTTTTCGGCGGTATCGGCTGCGCGTCCAGAAAAGGCATACTTTTCAAGGGAACGAGTTATCTGGAACTTATCGACAAGGCAAATATATTCGTGTTTGACAAAACCGGCACGTTGACGAAAGGTACTTTCGACGTCAAAAAGGTTATCCCCGCGGAAAACCGCGACGAAATCCTGCGCGTTGCGTGCATCGCCGAAAGCGGCAGCCTGCACCCCATCGCAAAAAGCATTTACAAAGCGTACGGAAAGTCCGTCGACAGTTCCGAATATCAAATCACGGAACGCTCGGGACGCGGTATGGAGGCGACGGGACCCGAAGGGCGCATACTTTGCGGCAGCGGCAGATTGCTTGTCGAAAACGGCGTTGCGATTATCCCCGTCGAAGAAGTCGGAAGCGTGGTGTACGTCGCAAAAGACGGTCAATATCTCGGCGCGATTCTGATTGCGGATACCGTCCGCGACGACGCGAAAGAAGTCATAAAAGAACTGAAAGCGCAGGGCGCAAAAACCGTCATGCTTACGGGCGATAACGAAAAATACGCCCGTGCGGTCGCCGAAGAAGTCGGCATCGACGATTTCAAATTCGGTCTTCTTCCCGCGGACAAAGTCGTCGAAATGGAAGCAATCATGGAAAATAAGGGTAAAAAAGACAAGGTTGTGTACGTCGGCGACGGCGTCAATGACGCCCCCGTTCTTATGCGTGCAGACGTCGGCGTTTCGATGGGCGGCGTAGGCAGCGACAGCGCGGTCGAAGCGTCGGATATGGTGCTTATGCACGACAACCTTACGGGACTTGTTTCGGCGCGGAAAATCAGCAAAAAAACCCTTAAACTCGCATACGAAAACATCGTGTTCATATTGCTTGTCAAAGCCGTCGTGCTTATTCTCGGCGCGCTGGGCATAGCGAGTATGTGGCTTGCGGTGTTTGCGGACGTGGGTGTGGCGGTGTTGGCGACGCTCAATTCTATGCGCGCCCTTACTAGTAAAAAGTCATAATTTTGCGATTAAAAAGTCATAATTTTGCGATATTTTGCTTTTTCGGCGGAACCCGAAAAATCGTGTACGCCAAAGTACACTGGATTTTTCTGAACCCGCCGAGAAAACCACAATCTCATCAAAATTCTGACTTTTTAGGGAATTATTTTATTTCAAGCAAAACCTTTTATGTCATTGCGAGGAGCAAAGCGACGTGGCAATCTCCCGGAAGGGAATCCTTATAAAAGCGATGATGCGATGTTTTTGCCTTTGGCAAAAGCGATGCACCTTCGGCGCGATGTGTGCCTATGGCACGTTGCGGATTAAAATTTGTCATTGCGAGGAGAATGACAACGTGAAAAGAGAAGTTTATTTTTTAACTAAATCTTAACTTCGGATTAAAGTAATCTTTAACTTGCGCGGTTATGATTAAGCCATAAAGTTTCATAACATAATTTTCTCCCATTATTGAGAAGGGGCGTCCAAAGCGGGCGCTCTTTTTCTTTTAAAAAATTTTTGAAAAAGACTATAATGTCAAAGGTGACCATGTAACAGTAATTTCTAATTATACTTGACTTAGGAGTATAAAACATATACCATTATATGGAAGAATAAAAGAAATATTAAGAGGGAAAAATGACCACAAAAGAAGAATTAATAAAAAAACTTGATTTTAATCAAAAACGGCAAATTGTTTTGAAGATAGAAACGATTTATAAAATATCAAAAATAATCGCAGTTATTTTTGGTGTTCTAACTGCCTATATTATGTTTATTGTTGTACCAAACGATAAGAGCGCCAATTATAAAATAATTGTAATACTCTCGGGAGTAGTCTCAGCAATTATAGCATTAGTGAGTTTATGTATATGTTTGAGTTATAAGGGTTATAAAGATAAGGTTATAGACGAAAAAATTAATGAATATTTGTCATCAAATTATAGATGTAAAAAGATAGACAAAAAAATTCAACAAGGGAAACCGATTTCACGAATACTAGGCAAGACAAGTATTGCGATATATGATATTCCAGGAGTAAACGAATATAAAAGAGCAGAGCAAATAATAGCAGGAAAGATAAATTCAAGTAAAAGCGAAAAAAAGAAAAAATATTTAGAAGAACAATATGAAATAGTTTCATATTTAAAAAACAATAAACCAAAAGATGTTAAAAAGGAACATATTAGGCGATACTTGGATGAAAATATTCAAATGGCAGAGCAAGAAGGAAACGCGGATGAGTATTATGCCAAATTTGAGGATATTTCTATAAATGCAATAAACAAAATTTCTGAAAGTCGGTTTTTGGATCAAGATTTTTTAAAAGAAGTTTATAATTTTTTTATTAATAAAACAAACAATATTATGTTTTTAAAACAAAAGGTGACAAAAAAGGATTGTTTGTCAGAGAAAGAGATTATGGTGTTAAATGCATTCCATTCAATTTTTGTCAGCAAAACAAGTAAAATAGGAGAAGATGAAAAAAACTTATTGTGTGCATTAGTGTTTGGGAAGTGTATTCAAAAATACTTTTATCGCAAATTTTGCGAACGAGCACATGTTAATGAAAAAGATTTTGCAGCATTTATCAAAGAAGACGAAGAAACAAATGATGATTGCATTAAAAGTATAATTAGTGTGGCCGTAAACTGTGATTATTTTAATGAAAACGAAGACTCGGATAAAATTATGGCATTCTTGACAGCTGCTTTTTTAATTGATAAAAGCTTCTATGGAATGTTTTCTTTATTTGATAATTTTGATAAAGGATTCACAGCATATAAAAACTATGTTCATGAAAAACAAATAGAAAGCTATTTAGAAAAAGAAACCGTATTAATCGAAGACAATCAAAGAATAATTAATATTAACGATGTTGATATGATGACAGGTAAGGAGTTTGAAGAGTACCTCGCAAATATGTTTAAACAACAAGGGTACAAGGCGATGTTAACGAAAGACAGTAATGACCAAGGAATAGATGTTATACTTGAAAAAGACGGGCAACTAGTGGGAGTGCAAGCAAAATGTTATTCGGGGAATGTTGGAAACAGTGCTGTCCAGGAGGCAATTGCGGGGAAAAGATATTATAATCTTGATAAAGTAATGGTTGTTACCAATCGGTATTTTACTTTGCAGGCAAAAGCATTAGCCCGGGCAAACGAGGTTATTTTGTGGGATAGAGAAATTTTGATGACGAAGATGTAAATGAATTCTTGTTTTAAGAACCCCGTCTTTATTGGCGGGGTTTTCTTTTGGCGCGTGCGGGCAATAAAGTTGCCTTTTTTGTAATTGCATATTATAATAGACAGATATAAGAGGATTCGAAATCGGCCATATGTTTTTATTGCTTGCGTTAATTTATCTTATTTTCATATCGCTGGGGCTTCCCGATTCGCTTTTTGGAGCGGCGTGGCCGGTCATGCACGTTGACTTCAACGTGAACGAAAGTTTCGCAAGCATATATATGATAATCACCGCGGTCGGCTCGGGCGGCGTAAGTTTTATTGCGGGGCCGCTGATCAGAAAATTCGGTACGGGCAAAGTAACGGTGGTGTCGATTTTGCTTACCGCCGTCGGCATGCTTGTCATCGGTTTTTCGGTGCATATCGCGATGGCAATCTGCGGCTCCATACTTATGGGGCTTGGCGCGGGCGCAATCGATACGGGGCTCAACAACTACGTTTCGACGCATTATAAGGCGCGGCATATGAACTGGTTGCACGCGTTCTGGGGCGTGGGGGTTACGTTAAGCCCGATAATCATGGGCGCGTTTCTGGATAGGAACAACAACTGGCGCGGCGGATACAGATGCGTGTCGTACATACAGTTTGCGATATTCGCGGCTTCGCTTTTTTCGTTGCCGCTTTTTAAGAAGTACGAGCACTCCGTGACGGTTGAAACGCTTGACGGGGAAGCGCCCGACGAAAGCGAAGAAGAAAGCGAAAATACGACGAAAGAACAGGCGGAAGATGTCGGCGAAAAGCCGAAAAAGAAGAAACTTGCAATTTTTGAAATATTGAAAATCAAGGGCGTGGCGTGGGCGGTTTTGTCGCTTGGCATTTACGTTTCGATGGAATTTTTAATCGGCACGTGGGGCGCAAGTTACGCCGTCAACACAAAGGGCGTTTCGCCCGCAGACGCTGCCCGCTGGGTGTCGCTGTATTTCGGCGGAATTATGGCAGGAAGGGTAATCAGCGGGTTTATCTCTTATAAATTTGACGATAAAGTCCTTATTCGGTTGGGAATTGTCGTCATGACAATCGGAATGATTGTGTTTGCGTTGCCCATCGGGAAATACTCGCTTGTGGGGCTTCTGCTCATCGGCACGGGCTTTGGTCCGGTGTTCCCGTCGACGATACACGCAGTACCGTTCAGGTTCGGCACGAAGTATTCCGCGGACATTACGGGAATACAGATGGGCGGCTCTTACGCAATCGGCTGGGCGGTGCAACTCACGTTCGGATTCGTCGCGCAAAAGGTCGGTTTTTTGTTCATGCCGTACTTACTGCTTGCGTTTGCGGCGGCGCTGCTTATCGTAAGCGAAATCACGAACAAGGTCACCGCAAAACACAAAGTCGCGGCGGAGCAAATATCGTAAAAAATGAAACAGCGCGTTAAGAAATCGTTGATAATCGTTGCAATCGGCGTGGTGGTAAACGTCGCGCTTGCGCTCATCAAAATGTACGTCGGGCTTTCAAGCAACAGTCTTTGCATAATGCTTGACGCGATCAACAACTTTTTTGACGTTTTGACGGCGATAGTGGCAGGGGTAGCGTTTTGCACGCTTCTTATCCCGCGCAGTGCAAAGGCGCCGTACGGCTACGGCAGGACGGAGTATCTTGCGGGGTTTATCGTCGCGGCGACTTCGGTCGTGGTCGGCGGTCTGTTTCTGATAAGGTCGCTTAACCGCATGGCGATGCCCGAGCCGGTATGGTTCGGTGTAAAAAGTTGCATATTGATATCGGTGACCGTGCCGGTAAAACTCGGACTGGGGCTTACCTACTATTTTGCCGACAAGAAGATGAAGTCGCCTGCGCTCAAAGCCTTGGCGATTGACAGTTTTATGGACGTCGGCATAACGGTGACTTCGGTGGTGTCGTTTGCGGTGTCTGCTCGCGTTGACTACGCCGCGGACGCGATTGTCGGCATCGTCATAAGCATTGCGGTTATCGTATTTGCGATAAAGGCAGTCAGGGACAACGTAAAGGCGGTTGTGTCGGGCGACGGCGCAAACGACGAGAAAGAAGCAATATACAAAGAGTGCGAAAAGGTCGGCGTGATCGTTGTAAAGCCCGAACTTCACGATTACGGTTACGGCGCAAAAATCGGCGTCGTTATCGTGAAAAACGGCGACGAAAACGTATTTTCCGACATTTCCCGAAAAGTTCGCGAAAAAACTGGCGCGGAAATTAAATTTATCATTGAAAATAACGGCGAAAACGCCGAAGAACAAAACAACTGAGGTGAAGATATGAGAAAGAAGAAATTCGACGAAACGAACGACGTTTCTTTCAGCGTGGAAACAACCGAATTCGGCACGCGTGAAAAGAGAAAGAAAGAGAAAAAGGTCCTTTCGCCCGAAGAAAAGAAAAAGCGTACGATAAAAGCGCTGATTATCACGGCAAGCGTCGTGCTTGTCCTTGCGATATTCTTTGGCGGTTGCGCGATAAGTTCGGCTGTCGGCACGAAGTCGCTTATCAAGCAAGGGCAGAGCTTTGACAAAGTCGAATATACCGAGGAGCACAAGCAGATTGTGCCTACTTTCGACAAGGAACTCGGCTATTACGTGTTTGAAAATAAGGACGGGCGCGAGTTCAAGGTGTTGCAGTTCACCGACGTCCATATCGGCGGCGGCGCGTTTTCGCACAAAAAGGACGCGTGGGCAATGAACGCCGTCGCGACGATGATACAAAAGGAAAAACCCGACTTTGTCGTGGTCACGGGCGACATCGCGTACCCCGTACCTTTCCAGTCGGGCACGTTCAATAACAAAAACGCCACGATGATTTTCGCGGAAATGATGGAAACCCTCGGCGTGTACTGGACGTTCGCGTTCGGCAACCACGACACCGAGTATTACAGCCGTTATTCGCGCGTGGATATCTGCAACTATTATAAGGAAAGAAACTTTAAGTACTGCTTGTTCGACGCGGGCGTTTGCGACGAAAAGGACTATATCGGCGACGACGCAATGGGATTTGGCAACAATATGTTCGTGGTCAAAAATTCGGACGGCAGCATCAATCAGGCGCTCGTAACGTTTGACAGCCACAGCTACATCGACGGAGACTACTTTGGCGCGGCGTGGAAATACGACAATATCCACCAGTGCCAGGTCGATTGGTATACGAAAGAAATCCAAAAACTCAAAGCGGCAAACGACGGAAAAGCCGTCAACAACCTTGTGTTCTTCCACATTCCGCTGCGCGAATACCGCGACGCCTGGGCGAACGTTATCGACAAACTCGGCGACGGTAAAACACCGAACTTCGGCGATAAATTTGTATCAGACCGCGGCACGACCGAGTTTATCTACGGTACGATGGGCGAAAACAACAAAACCAAAAACGGTCAACGCACCTACGGCGTCTTCTGCGGAATGCGTACGGACGAACTGTTTGAGGCAGGGCTTGAAAACGATATGCAGGGCGTCTTCTGCGGTCACGACCACTACAACAACTTCTCCGTAAACTACACGCCGAAGGGCGCAACCCGCTCGATCCGTCTGACGTACGGTATGTCCATCGACTACCTCGCCTACGTCAGCGTCAGAGATCACGCACAACGCGGCTGCACGCAAATCTTGCTGAAAGCCGACAACTCCTTTGAATGCGCCCCCAAAAACTACTATAAGGACTACAACGTGACTCCCGAAAAACCCGAAAGGAAGAAATAACGTTTCCGCAATTCCAGACTACAAAAAGGCTTGCCACGCGGCAAGCCTTTTTCATTGCGTTGTTCGGCGTGCCGATGTCATAAAACCTTGCTTTTCCAAAATCTCGCGTGTTATCCTTTTCCTAAAATTATTAAAGACAGTGGTCTTTTGGAAGCGAACACCGTTGTCGCAAGTGCAGGAGGGAAAAAGAATGAAATACATAGAATGGTTGAGGTTTTGGCTGGATAACTACATAAAACCGAGTACAAAAGAGCGCACATATATTCGATACGAGCAAATTATTTATACACATATTGCTCCGAAAATCGGTAACAAAAAGATTAACGAATTGACGCCCGTATCTTTGCAATCGTTAGTAACGGATTTGTTGAACAGTGGAAACATGAAAACAGGGGAAGGCTTATCTTCAAACTTTGTAAATATGGTCATATCCGTTATTCAAAACTCATTGAAAACCGCACATTTAGTCGGTATTGCAAATGAATATGTGGCAAGCAAAATTAAACGCCCTAGGACAAAAGAAAAGCAAGTAGAATGTTTTTCCTGTCAGGAACAGAAGAAAATTGAAAATTACGTGCTGAATAGTGGCAAAGACAAGTTGTTCGGCATTGTCTTATGCTTTTACACGGGGTTGCGCATAGGTGAATTGCTTGCATTAACATGGGACGATATCGATTTCAGCAAAAGCCTACTCCTTGTTTCAAAAACTTGCCACGACGGAAACGACGGGGGAAGCCATGTCCGCATTATCGATAGCCCAAAAACAGTTCATTCTCTACGAGTGATACCGTTGCCGAAACAAATATTGTCCCTGCTTAAAGGAGTAAAAAAGAGTTCTGAATGCAAATATATTGTAGCTGACGGCGCAAAGCCCGTGTTTGTGCGTTCGTATCAACGAACTTTTGAGCTGCTATTGAAAAAACTGAACATTCCACACAAAGGCTTTCATTCACTTCGGCACACTTTCGCAACAAGGGCAATAGAATGCGGTATGGACGTAAAAACACTTTCCGAACTATTGGGACATAAAAATGCAACGATTACGCTTAATCGATATGCTCATTCGCTGTTAGAACACAAAATCGAAATGATGAATCGGTTGGGGAAATTATTATAAATCACAAACGAAAAGAGTGCATCAATCAAAATATTTGAAGTACATAAAGTGAAAAAACGAGCATCAAAAAATAAAATATGGCACTAAACCATTTTTGATTTAGTATACGAACCTTGATTTTTTTAAGACTCTTTGTTATAATAAAACAAAAGAGTGCATCAAATATTTTGTTTGATGACAAAAATTTTTTTAACTTGTGCATCAAAACACAAAGGAAAAGATTATGAATATTTGGACAGAAATGAGTATTGATTTTGCTAATCAGAAAAACTATCTTGATGAATTATATAAGGTATATCCAATTTCTCCAAATTTACGCAGAGAACTTGCGCCAAGTTTAGAGAGTAGTATAGAATCAGCGTTTCAAAACAAAGATAACGAATTACTTATAAAAAACTTATTACAGTTAGAATTGTTCCCTATAAAAGACTCGTATGTTGCTTATTTGAGAAGAGACCCTTCTTCAATAAAAAGGAACCCTCAAACAATTAACAGGCTTGCTGGAACAATCTTTGAAATGGGGAAAGATGCAGTTCTTGAAAAATGTACCGAACCCAAAGAAACTAATCGCCAAATCGGTCCCATGTTTAAATATTGGCTAAACAAAGGAACACTAGGTGCTCCTGTTTATAAAAACACTTTAGATTTTTTACGCAATAAAAACGAGAATGCTGTTTTGAATGTTTCTGATGCAGAAATGGCAAGTTTTGCCAGACAATATTTTGGCTATGATAGGGAAAAAGGCTTAGATTTTTTGGCACGGTTTAATAGCAAATATATTGTGGGAGAGGCAAAGTTTTTGACAGATTTTGGAGGGCATCAAAATGCGCAGTTCGATGATGCTGTTTCAACCATTACATCTAAATTCCACTCCGCAACCCTAAATGCAGAAGTTATACCCATTGCCATTTTGGACGGCATTCTTTATATAAAAGGAAATCATAAATTGTATCGCTATTTGGAAAATCATGAAGACCAAATAATTATATCAAGCCTCTTGCTTAGAGAATTTTTGTATTCGTTATAAGGAGAACTGTATGGAATTATTATTTGATAACAAAGAAACAAAAGAACAGATCTTGTCAAGAGCAAAAAAAATAGCGCCCATTACTATTAATAGTGGCATATCATATTTGTTTAACGGCGACAATTTTGAAATAATGGCTGCCATATTGAACAAAAGGAAAGGATTTATTGATCTTATTTATATAGATCCGCCATTTAATACAAATCAAATTTTTTCAATAAGTGAAAATCGCGCAAATACTATAAGTCGGAAAAAAAGTAATACGATTGCATATAGTGACTTAATGACCAATGACGAGTTTCTAAAATTTATTTATGAAAGAGTTGTACTTATGTATGAACTTTTATCCGATGAAGGAAGTCTTTATGTTCATATAGATACAAAAATGGGACATTATTTCAAAATAATACTAGATGAAATTTTTGGAATAAAAAACTTTAAAAATGACATAACACGTATTAAGTCAAACCCAAAAAATTTTGATAGAAAAGCATATGGGAATGAAAAAGATATGATTCTTTTTTACTCTAAAAATCCTCAAAAAAACATTTGGAATGAAATAAAGATTTCCCTAGAAGAAAGCGAGATAGCAACAAAATTTACTAAAATCGATGCGGATGGCAGGAGATATACGACAATACCGCTGCACGCCCCAGGTGAAACGACCAACGGCATAACAGGGATGGTTTGGCGGGGAATGTTGCCACCTTCGGGTAGGCACTGGCGTACAAGCCCAGAAGAGTTTGATAGAATGGATGAGTGTGGTTTAATAGAATGGTCAAAAACAGGAAATCCGCGCATAAAAAAATATGCGGATGAACACAACGGCAAAAAAATACAAGATGTTTGGATATATAAGGATCCGCAAAATCCACAATATCCAACCCAAAAGAATCTTGACATGCTCGAATTGATTGTTAAACAATCTTCAAGAGAAGGCAGTATGATTTTGGATTGCTTTGCAGGTAGTGGGACAACGCTTTTAGCGGCAGCAAAATTGGGAAGAACGTTTATAGGAATAGACTCTTCAGAAATTGCCATAAAGATTATAAAAAGCAGATTGACAGAAAAAGGAATAATTTACAATAATGAATAGTTAAACAATCACCTGACCGAACAAGTCGGGCGTTTGTGTTTCAAAAACGGTTTGTATCACTCTTGCCAGATATACAACAAAAACAGCACATCATCTTGATGCGCTTTTTTTAAAATATGGGGACCCCGCGGGATACTGTGTACTCGCGTGGAAAAGGAATAAACAAGCAAAAGACAAACATACGATTGAAATGAGTTTGTTTGGTCAAAAGCGCAGTTTATGACGTGGGACAACAGGGCTCGTCAACAGCGAAGCGGAAATGCTTGCATTTCGAAGCGAGCGTGCAGTGTGGCCGGGGCACAGGGGCGCACGGAGTGCGCAAAGGCGGAGAAACCGCCTTATTCGAGCCCGATGTTATTTCCCGACACATAAAAAAGCACAACACATAATGTTGCGCGTTTTTTAATGTGGTGGGGACAACAGGGCTCGAACCTGTGACCCCGTGCTTGTAAGGCACGTGCTCTCCCAGCTGAGCTATACCCCCAACTTGTGGTGACCCCTACGGGGTTCGAACCCATGTTACCGCCGTGAAAGGGCGATGTCTTAACCACTTGACCAAGGGGCCACGAAATTAGGCGATTTGTTTCACAAATGTTTTATTTCGGCGTTTGCGTTTACGCAGAAACGGCGTAAAGAAAACATTGGGTGGGCAAAGCGCAGGCTTTGACCGGCTTCTTGGAAAGCGCCGAAGGCGATTACCAAGGGGGAAACAATAAAACAAATGTGTTTTGTTTCGACGTTTGCGTTTACGCGAAGACGGTTTTTAAGAAACAAACCTTTCGTAACGTTAAAGGATAGCTCAGTTTTCAAGGAACGTGTTGTTTGTTATTTATCCCGTCGTCGGTAAGCCACTGCGTGTCTTTCCGCCTGTGGGGATGTTTCCCTGCGACGGTAAGCCGCGATGCGTCTTTCCGCCTGTGGGGATGTATATATCGTAAATTGCAAATGCTTCGCATTTTCTCGTTTTTATTAAAACCGCTTTTGAAAGTGAACTTTCAACGTGTTTTCAATAAACCCGACACCTTGCGGTGTTGCAATTTACGGTGTTTACATTTGGTAGCGGCGGTCGGATTCGAACCAACGACCTGCCGGGTATGAACCGGCCGCTATAACCATCTAAGCTACGCCGCCAAGTTGGTTGCGGGGGTGGGACTTGAACCACACGACCTTCGGGTTATGAGCCCGATGAGCTACCGACTGCTCTACCCCGCGCCGTTTGCATAAAAATCAAATGCTTAATTAGTTTATCTTATAATTGAATGTTTGTCAAACAAAAATAAGAAAAAAGGAATAAAAAATTCGTGAAAGACCGTGCAAAGGGGCGAAAAACGTGCAAAAAGGGGAGAATAGTTGCCAAAAACGGTCAAAACATATACAATAAAAGCATGAAAAAGGTGATTTCTGTCGCGCTTGTCGCGATACTTATTGTAACAACCGCGCTGACTTTTACGGGCTGCATATTCAATACCGGCGCAGAGAAAGAAGTTTACGGGGTGTACGGAGTTGACCGTATGTTTTACAATTCGTACGACGGAAAAACGTATAATTACGCCGACAAATTCGACTATTACCTTCTTGTATTGTATAAGGGTGGCGAAAGCGAAAAGACGGGCAAGGTGATCTTAAAACCCGTCGGCGGCGAAGAAACCTCGTACGACGTTCGCTTCACGCTGGAATTCGATGCGGAAAAAAGCAAGGTTGTGAAGAAGGTTATCGTCAAGGATTTCCGACTGCCGACGTATGGAGACTCGACGGGCACGCTGTCTTTTGAAGAGCCCGCGGAAGTAAGTTTCATGCTGTATCCGAAGCGCGAAGACCTGACGTATAGAATAACTCCGTCGAAAATCGAAGACGGCAAATGGAAGTCCAGCAAAAACCTTTTGGAATTCAACAAAATTTCAAGCAGGACTTCCGACAAGAAAATCGAACGCGCAAAGAAAAAACAAACTAATTTCCGCGAAAAACGCGGCAGTACCTCAGATTGACCAAAAACCGCTTAACCGCGGTTTTTTTAATAAAGTAAAATTATGAACGCAAAAAGAAGCCCGCGGACAATAAATAGAAAAACGTAATAAAAAAGACTTGCAACCGTCTGCTGCAAGTCTTTTCTTTTTGATTTGATTTTTTCAGTCGATTTTGTCGGCGTTCGAGTTGTTGTCGTCGGACGAGGGTTTGTCGGCGGACGAATCCGTGCTGTCTTCAAGGGCGTACAGTTTCATTTCGTTGAAGTCGAACCAATAAATCTTGTCTTTGAGAGCGATTGTTACGAAGTCGATGACCGCGATAACCCACCAGCCGCAGAAGATAAGAAGAATGACGGAAAGAACCGCGCCGATCGTATCTTTTTTCACGATGCTTTTCGAAAGGCGATAAAGATTCGTGGGGATTGCCCAAAGGAAATTGAGAAGGAACTTGACCCATCTGCCGAGCCCTTCGTATGATTTAATATAATTTTTTGCGAAGTCTTGCATAAAAAACCTCCAAACATTTTTTTCGAAAGGAATAATAGCACCGCGAATATCAAAAGTCAACGGTTACGGCAAAAGAATTTCGTCGTCGTCGCTTAAAGAGTGTATGGAAGAAAAGTCGTAATTATTCGTTTCGACGTCGGGAAGAGACGACGTTTGTTTTTTCTGTGGCCACTCGGCAATAAGGATAGCCGCCGTCATTCCGATTATCGAAAGGGCGAGATACCAGGTGAATTTGTCGCCGCCCAGAATCACCGCAAACACAGCGCCCAGCGTGCTTTCAAACGACAAAACGAGCGAAACTTTCGACGCGTCGATTGTCTTTTGCGCGCGCGTCTGAACGATATAAGCAAACGCCGTGTTCAACACGCACAGGGTGAAAAGCGGAAGGATAATGGATTTCGGGAAAGAGCAATTCAGCATTGCTTTGCCGTCGATGATAAATCCGACGACGAAAAACAAAACGGCGGCGGTCAGCATTTGTACGAAAGTCAGCGCGCCCGCGGGCGTGGACTTCGTCGCTTTGTCAAGGACAAGGTAATGGACGGCAAATCCCACAGCGCAGAAAAACGCGAGAAGGTCGCCGAAATTCAGTTTGGACAAGCCGCCGAAAGCCAGACACGCAATGCTTGCGAAGCCCAGAAATCCCGCGACGAATGCGCGGATCGGCGGACGTTTTTTGTGCGCCGCCCAAATAAAAAACGGCACCATCACGACGTAAAGCCCCGTCATCAAAGACGTGTTTGTCGCTGACGTGTAAACCATTGAATAAGTCTGACAGCCAAAACTGAAAACAATAAGCGTTCCTGCCAAAACGCCACTTAAACACTGCTTTATATTAAGTTTAACTATCTGTTTGAAAAACAAGATGAAAGTTATGAGCGCGGCGACGGAAAAACGCAACACGTTCAGAAGCGACGGCGAAACATACGGCAACACCTGTTTCGTGAATACAAAGCCCAAGCCCCAGACGACGGTGACCACGGAAAGCAAGAAATATAAAAACAAGTTTTTACGCTTTTGCACTTTTCTACCTTCTCCGACGGGCTACCTCGCCAAGGAGCGTTAAGAAAACCATTACGATTATATCATATTATAAAAAAAACACAACTTTTTTGTCGGGGGACGCGGTTTTTTTTGTGCAATCTGTTGAAAGCCGCCGCTTTATTTGATAATATATAGTTATAATAAATTATCCTTAAAAAGAGGTAAAATTATGGATATCAAAAAGTGTTGGTACAAGGAAATGACCGTTTACCAGATCTGGCCCAGAAGTTTCAAGGACGGCAACGGCGACGGCATCGGTGACCTGAAAGGCGTGCTGGAAAAGCTTGATTATCTGAAATGGCTGGGTATCGACGCCATCTGGTTTTCGCCCGTTTACAAAAGTCCGCAATGCGACTTCGGATACGACATCGCCGATTATCGCAACATCGCGCCCGAATACGGCACCCTTGACGACTTCAAGGCGGTGTTGAAAGGTTGCAAGGAAAGGGGCATAAAAGTCATAATGGACCTTGTCGTCAACCACACGTCGACCGAACACGAATGGTTCCAAAAGTCCCGCATGGGCGGCGACGACAACCCGTATAAGGATTATTATTTCTGGCGCAAAGGCACGGGAAAGGACGGGAAAGGTTATCCCAACAACTGGACGTCATCGTTCCCCGGCCCCGCCTGGACGTGGGACGACGAAAGGAAAGAATATTATCTGCACCTGTTCGCCGTCGGACAGCCCGACCTGAATCACGATAACCCGAAAGTAAGACAGGAAGTCATCGACATTTACAAATACTGGCTCGATATGGGCGTGGACGGTTTCCGCGAAGACGTCATCACTTATATCAGCAAGGAAGAAGGGCTGCCGAACGGCAATCCGCTTTCACCCGTCATGCGCGGCGTTACGCATTATAACAGGGGACCGCACCTTCACGAATATCTGCAACAGTTCAAAAACGAAGGCTGGGGCAAATACGACTGCATGACCGTCGGCGAAGCCCCCGGAATGACGCCCGATATCGCCCTCGAATTCATAAAAGAAGGCGACAAACAAGACCTTAATATGATGTTCCATTTCCAGCATATGGAAGCGGACTGCATCGGCAACGCCTGCGTGCACACGGGATTCAAACTCAAAAAACTTAAAAAAGTCATGTCGACGTGGCAGGACAAAATGTACGGCGTCGCGTGGAACGCAAACTATATGGAAAACCACGACCAACCCCGTTCGGTTTCCCGTTTCGGCGACGAAAAGAGATATCACGACTTGTCGGCGAAAGTGCTTGCAAACTCGTATTTCTTCCTGTCGGGCACGCCGTTTGTGTATCAGGGACAGGAAATCGGCATGACCAGCATATACCTTAAAAACATTCGCGATTACGTGGACGTTGCGGCGTTCTGCACGCACGACATAATGAAAAAACTCGGACTTCCCGAAAAGCTCGCGATGAAAATGCTTGCATACGGCAGCCGCGACAATGCCCGCACCCCCGTACAATGGACGGACGGCAAGTGCGCCGGGTTCACGACGGCAGACCGCGCCTGGTTCCATATCAACAAAAACTATAAGGATATCAACGTCGAAAGCCAGATTGACGACGAAAACAGCGTTCTTAACTACTATCGTGAACTTATCAGGATAAGAAAAGAAAACCCGATTATAATCTACGGCGACTATAAACTGCATTATAAAAACAGCAAAAACCTGTGGGTTTACGAAAGGAATTACGAAGGGAAACGTATGCTTGTCGTGCTGAATTTCTCGGACAAAGCGGTCAGATTCAAAGCGCCCGAAGGCTTCGACCTTGAAAAGGGCAAGTTACTTATCGGAAACTACAAGGACAACAAAGTGGTAAACAACGGCTTTGTTACCCGTCCGTGGGAAGCAAGGACGTATATCTTCGGATAAACGGCAAAAAAAACGAAAATGCGGGGGCTTTTCGGAGTCCCCGTTTGTATTTTTAAGATTATTTTGAAAAAAAGTTGGAAATTTTCAAGAGATAATCCGTATATAAAGTAGAGTCATGTTGAAAGAAAAGGTAGCGCGCGCTATCAGACAACTTAAAAAGGGCAAAACCGAGTATTTTGACGAGATTTACGATTTGACAAGGGCGTCGGTGTATTACGTGATACGCGGCGTGTTGAAGGACAGCTATCTTGTCGAGGACGCAATGCAGGAAACGTACGTCGCTTTTCTGAACTCGATTGCGAAAATCGACGATGAGCAAAACCCGCTTTCGTACCTTTTGCAAATCGCGAAGAACAAGGCGCTGGACGAGGCGCGGCGAATGACACGGGCGGCGGGCGCGAATATCGACGACGTCGAAATCGCGACAAGCGACGTGACCGTTTCGGATCTTCCGCTTCTCGAACACGCAAGACAGAATTTAAGCGACGACGAATTCCGCATACTGGAACTCACGACGATTTACGGATACCGCCGCGTCGAGGTCGCAAAAATGCTTGGCGAACCCATATCCACGATAAACTGGAAATATAATAAGTTAATCAAAAAAGTCAAAACGTTTTACGGCGAGGTTTATAATGAAAAATAAAAACAAGATTATAAACGAATTATACGAAAAGTCCCCCGACGTCAGAGAGAGAATCAGGAAAGACGTCGATTTTTCGCAGTTTGAAAAGAAGAACGCGCCCGCCGCAAAATCGTCAAACGGATTCAAGTGGGCGACGGCAGTCTTGTCCGTTGCGCTTATTGCGATGATTGCGGTGCTTGCGCCGATTATCGCAAAAACGTCCAAGACCGAAAAGCCCGGGAAAACCCCCGGCGTTTCGTACGCGTCGGACTACGTCGTGTTTATCGACGTCAACCCGTCCGTAAGGCTCGACGTGTCCGGCGGGGACGTCGTTACCGCGCAAAAAGGTATGAACAAAGACGGCGTGGTTTTACTTTATCAGGAAAACCTTGTCGGCAAAAATATCGACGAAGCGGCAACTTATCTTATTGAAAAAATGGACGAAGCGGGGCTTGTGAAGGATAAAGGCAAAGTTAGAATTTCCGTCGCCGACAAAAAAACAGGCAAGCGCATCGACGAAAAACAGCGTCACGCCTTAGAAGTCGTCAACAACCTGTTCAAAAACAAAAACAAGGACGTTTCCGCGATGATTTTAAGCGATAAGGAAATCGACGCCATCGAGGATTATTACGACGACAACAATGTCGGCGAGTACGAAAAGCAGATGATTGAAGAGTTCAAGGCGAAATTACTTCTTGCAATCGACAAAAAAATCGGGCGCATTGACGAACTTCTTAATATATTGAAACCATGGGAAAAAGACGAGCGCAAGGTGAAAAATCTTGACCAAAACGACGCGGAAAAAGCCGCGCTTGAAGCAATCAAGGTTTATTGCGCCGACTATAAGGTGAATTACCACGAGGTCGCCAACGACGAAATTGCCGAGTTTTGCGAAGAACTTTTTGACAAAAAGAAAGACCTTCTTAAATGTATCAAAAAAATCAACAATCCCGACGGCGACGACTCCTACGGAGAGATCCTGTCCGACCTTCTGGAAATCGTCAAGGAAGAACTTTTTGAACAGGAAGATTAAAAATTTTTCAAAAACGTTAGAATTTTTTAAGGGCTTGTCCGTATATTAAGTAGAATAAACAGGAGGTAACCCCTTATGAAAAAGAAAATAATATCAATAGTATGTGCGCTCGCTCTTATCGGAACGATGACGGCAGCGCTCACGGCGTGCGACGTCAAAGGCGGCGGCGGTAACGCGGCGAAAGTCAAAGTCAACGCAAAAGACGTATACGCGCTTTCCGCGCTGACCGGTGCGGAATATCTTGATCAGACCGAAAGCGGCGCAACCGGCGCGGCGGAAACAACCCGCCCGGGCGTCATAACCGACGCGGACGTAAGCGGCATCAAAGACTGTCTTAATATGTTCGACGACGTTATCTCGGGTGGCGGCATCACGCAAACCGTTGAAAAGAACGAAGACGTCGAAGGGCTTTATAAAGATTATCCTTTCGTCATGACGGTCACCGTCGGCAACACCGGCATCACCGCAAAAATGTATTATAAGGAAGTCAACACCGTCACCAAAACCGAAATCGACGACGGCGAGGAAGAAACCGAAGTGTCCACAACTTTGTCGGGCGTTATGGTCTTTGACGGCAAAAAGTTTGACGTAACGGGCAAAAAGGAAATCGAAACCGAAGGCAACGAAAAAGAAACTTCCATCGAATTCACCACCAAAAGCAGGGAGAATCCCTTGAACTACGTCAAAATCAAACAATCCGTAGAAGTTGAAAACGGCGCTCAGGAAGTCGAATACGAATACGAAATCTACGAAAACGGCGAGAAGGCACGCGAATTCAAGCTTGAAGTCGAAGACGAAAACGGCAAAACCGAAGTATCCTTCAAAATGGAAATCGAAAACGTCCCCGAAGAAACCGAATATAAAATCATCAAAGGCGACGTGGACGGAAAATTCAAGATTAAGTACGAAAAGGGCAAAGAAAAAGGCTTTATCACCGTTGAATCGGTTGAAGGCGGCTATAAACTCACCTACAACAACGGCTACTCCGAAGTCATTTAATAAAACATAATTTTCCTTATCATTTATCCCTAAAACAAAAACAAAACCCTGCACCGCAGGGTTTTGTTTTATAAAGCAAGTTAGAGTTTGGTTGATGCCAAAGAAAAGGGGAATCCATATCTTGACCGACGGGCAAATTTCATCGTCGGGGCGATTTCAGTCGGGTGGAAAACGGATTTCACAAATTCGCCGTCGGCGAATTTATTTCATTGTAGCGCCCGAGTTACATCTTGTCGGGGGCGGCGATGCCGAGAAGCGTCAAGCCCGTTTTGATGACTTGTTTCGTCGCTTTTGTGAGCAGGAGCATTGCGTTTCTTTGCGGTTCTGCCGCGTCGATAATGCGGTGCTCGAAGTAGAACTTGTTGTATGCCTGACATACCGCCATCACCGCGCGCGAGATATAGCACGGCTCGTACTTTTCGGCGGCGTCTTTGACTGCGTCGGGGAATGCCGCGATCGCTTTCACGACGGCGTTCGCTTCCGCATTGTCAAGGGAGGAGTAATCGACGTCCTTTGTGATTTCCGCACGGCTTAAAACGCTTGTGCAGCGCGCGTGAGTATATTGTACGTACGGTCCCGTTTCGCCCTCGAACGACAGCACGCGGTCGTAGCTGAAAACGACGTCTTTTATGCGGTTGTTGTAAAGGGCGGAGAACACCACCGCGCCAACGCCGATATCTTCGGCAACCGTCGCTTTGTCGTCAAGACCTTTCGATTTTTCGTCCAGAATTGCGCGGGCTTTTTCCACGGTTTTGTTGAGGACGTCTTCCAAGAACACTACCTTTCCTTCGCGGGTGCTCATTGCGCCGTCTTCCATCGAAACCATACCGAAAGCGACGTGCTCCAAATCCTTGTACCAGTCGTAACCCATAAGTTCAACGACCTTAAACCACTGCTTAAAGTGCAGATTCTGCTGATAAGCCACAACGTACAGGCATTTATAAAAGTCGTAAGTTTTCTTGCGATAAAACGCCGCGGCAAGGTCGCGCGTGGCGTAAAGCGTCGCGCCGTCCGCCTTTAAGATCAAGCACGGCGGCATATTGTATGCGGACAAATCCACAACCTTTGCGCCCTCGCTGTCTTTGAGCAATCCTTTTGCGCTAAGCTCGTCGATGACGGGCTGCATTTTGTCGTTGTAAAAGCTTTCGCCGGCGTAACTGTCGAAGGTGACTTTCAGACGTTTGTACGTCCTGTTTACTTCCTTCATCGTGATGTCTTTGAACCAATTAAACAGGGCAAGCGCGTCTTTGTCGCCGTCCTCGATAAGTTTGAAGTAATGTCTTGCCTCGTCGTTCAGCGAGTCATCCTTTTCGGCTTCTTTGTGGAAGCGGACGTAAATATCGAGCAGGGCGCGGATACCGCGTTTTTCGATGTCGTCTTTGTCGCCCCAGAGTTTGTATGCGACGATAAGTTTGCCGAACTGCGTCCCCCAGTCGCCAAGGTGATTTATGCCGACCGCGCGGTAGCCCAAGAAGTTGAACGTGCGATAAAGCGCCGCGCCGATGACCGTCGTCATAAGATGGCCGATGTGGAAAGGCTTTGCGATGTTGATGGACGAATAGTCGATGCAGACGGTTTTGCCCGCGCCGATGTCGGACGCGCCGTACTTGTCGCCTTCCGCGGCGACTTTGTCCAGAATTATTTTGTTGTACGCGCTTTTGTTAAGGTAAAAGTTGAGATATCCGTTTTTCGCCTCGACCTTATCGACAAATTTCGCAAGCGACGCAAGATAAAAGAAAGCGTCGGCGCGTTTTTTCGGCTCGGACTGACTGACGTCGTCAAAAAGTTTTTCAAAAGGCTTTCCGAGTGAAGAAAACTCCGCGCGGAAATCGTCCTTTTCGTTTTCGGGCAAAAGATCGAGCAAAGAAGATTTGCTTTTTACCGACTCTCGCACGGCGGAAATCCTTTCGTGAATGCGGTTTATGCGTTTGAGTTTTGCGACGATATCGCTTGAAAGGTCTTCGGCGATTTTGTCGGGGGCTTTCCTTAACACCCTTGCGAAACGGAAGCACGGCAAGGAATAATCGCCGTTGCCGCTTTCTTTGGGCACCGCAATAAGGGATTCGACGTCCTGCCGGTCGACGCCGTCGATGTTGATAAGTTGCGAAATCTCGTGTTTGTAATCCATAAGTTGCCTTTTTATTTGCTTTTATGCTTAAATAGTTTAAGTTATTTTATCATAGCAATTATATTTTGTAAACCAAAGTGCCGCCTTTCTCTTTACTACAAAATAAAAATGTTGTATTATATTTTCGACAAAAACAAGAGGTGTGATATGAAATTAGGCGTAGTCGGGCTTCCCAACGTCGGGAAAAGCACGTTGTTCAACGCAATTACAAACGCAGGCGCGATGAGCGCGAATTATCCTTTTTGCACGATAGAGCCGAACGTGGGCGTCGTCGCGGTGCCGGACGAAAGGCTTGAAAAACTCGCGGCGCTTTACAACAGCAAGAAAATCACCCCCGCAACCGTGGAATTCGTGGATATCGCGGGGCTTGTCAAGGGCGCGTCGAAAGGCGAAGGTCTTGGCAATAAATTCCTGTCGCACATCAGGGAAGTGGACGCGATCGTGCACGTCGTAAGGTGCTTCGACGACGAAAACGTAACGCACGTTTCAGGTAAGGTCGATCCCGTCGACGATATCGAAACCATAAATCTGGAACTTATTTTCGCCGATATGGAAACGGTGGAACGCCGCATCGCAAAAGCGCAATCTATGGCAAAGGGCGGCGACAAAAAGTTTATCGAAGAGGCAAATCTTTTAACCCGCATTTATAAATGGCTCGAAAGCGGCAAACCCGTAAGGACGATGGAACTGTCCGACGACGAAAAGGAACTTGTGAAATCCTTCTTCCTGCTCACCGACAAACCCGTCATTTACTGCGCGAACGTGTCCGAAGACCAGACCGGCGGAAACGAATATACGAAAGCCGTCGAAGAATACGCAAAGGCGGAAGGCAGCGAGGTCGTCGTGATTTCCGCAAAGATCGAGGAAGAACTTGCAAGCCTTTCCGACGACGAAAGAAAAGCCTTTCTTGACGATTTGGGAATCGAAGAAGGCGCGCTTCCGAAACTTATCACGGCGTGCTATAAACTCCTTGGTCTTATCAGTTATCTGACCGCCGGCGAAAAGGAAGTCAGGGCGTGGACGATCGAGCGCGGAACGAAAGCGCCGCAAGCGGCAGGAAAAATCCATTCCGACTTTGAAAAGGGGTTTATCCGTGCGGAAATAGTAGATTATCATACGCTTTTGGAACTTGGCAGTTTCAACGCCGCCAAAGAAAAAGGCAAGGTGAGGAGCGAAGGAAAGGACTACGTAATGCAACCCGACGACGTGGTTTTGTTCCGCTTCAACGTATAATTTTTTCAAAATCCGAAACAATGAAAATCAAGACGCTCCCGAAAGAACGGGGGCGTTTCGTTTTGAAAATGAAAAAATCCGTTCAATTTTTGTTTACTTATTATATTTACTTTGTTATAATCTTTTATATATTTTTTCAAACGAGGTATTTCCTATATGAACATGCTCGAAGTCGAAGCAAAATGGAATAAAAAATGGGAAGAGGAAAAAACCTATAAGTTCGATCCGTCGAGAATCGACAAGAAGTATTACGTCCTTGAAATGTTTTCGTATCCGTCGGGCGCAAAGTTGCACGTCGGACACTGGTTCAACTACGGTCCGTCGGACAGCTTCGCGCGCTTTAAGCGTATGCAGGGCTACGAAGTGTTCCAGCCGATGGGATTCGACGCGTTCGGTCTGCCTGCCGAAAACTACGCGATAAAAACGGGTATTCATCCCAAAGACAGCACCCTGAAAAACATCGCGACGATGGAAAAACAACTTAAAAACATCGGCGCGACATACGATTGGGATTACGAGGTCGTCACGTGCGATCCGAAGTATTATAAATGGACGCAATGGCTGTTTTTGCAAATGTATAAACACGATTTGGCATACAGAAAGGAAGCGCCGGTCAACTGGTGCCCGTCCTGCCAGACCGTTCTTGCGAACGAGCAGGTCGTCGACGGTTGCTGCGAAAGATGCGGCACGACGGTTGTCCGTAAAAATCTGACGCAATGGTTCTTCCGCATCACGAAATACGCCGAAGAACTTTTGAACGACATCGACAAACTCGACTGGCCCGAAAAAACCAAACTTATGCAAAAACACTGGATCGGTAAATCCACGGGCGGCGAAATCGAGTTCCAAGTGAAAGACAAGGACGTCAGTTTCCGCGTGTTCACGACGCGCGCCGACACGATTTTCGGTATCACGTACGTCGTTCTCGCGCCCGAAAGCCCGCTAGTCGACCGGGTCGTCACCAAAGAAAACAAACAGATTGTCGAAGACTATAAATTGCAGTGCAGCAAAATTAACGAGATTGAACGTCTTTCGTCCTCGCGTGAAAAGACGGGCGTGTTCACGGGAAGTTACGCCATCAACCCGATAAACGGCAGGGAAGTCCCCATTCTCGTTGCCGATTACGTCCTTGCAAGTTACGGCACGGGCGCGGTTATGGGCGTTGCGGCGCACGACGACCGCGACTACGTTTTCGCGAAGAAACACGGCTTGCCCATCGAAAGAGTAATAAGGAGCAAGGACGGCTCGCCCGACGATCTGCCTTATACCGACTACGGCATAATGTGCAACAGCGGCGAATTTGACGGTATGACCACCGAAGAAGGACGCGTCGCCGTCATCAGAAAACTTGAAAAAGAAGGGAAAGGGGAACTCAAAACCAACTATCGTCTGCGCGACTGGCTTATCTCGCGTCAGCGTTATTGGGGCGCGCCCATTCCCGTTATCCATTGTCCGCACTGCGGCGCGGTGCCCGTCCCCGAAAAGGATTTGCCCGTGGAACTTCCTTACAACGTCAACTTCACGCCCGACGGCGAAAGCCCGCTGAAAAAGTGCGACGAATTTATGAACGTGAAATGCCCCGTTTGCGGCGCGGACGCAAAGCGCGATCCCGACACGCTCGACACCTTCGTATGCAGCAGTTGGTATTATCTGAGATACGTCGATCCGAAAAACGACAAGGAAGCGTTCAGCCGCGAAAAAGTCGACAAAATGCTTCCCGTCGATAAATACATCGGCGGCGCGGAGCACGCGTGCATGCATCTTTTGTACGCAAGATTTTTCACAAAAGCGTTAAGGGATATGGGATATCTCGACTTTGACGAACCGTTCAAGTCGCTTGTGCACCAGGGCACGATTTTAGGGCCCGACGGACAAAAAATGAGCAAGTCCCGCGGCAACGTAATTTCGCCCGACACTCTCATCGAAAAGTACGGCAGCGACGCTTTCCGACTTTACCTTATGTTCGGTTTTTCCTATGTCGAAGGCGGACCGTGGAACGATAAAGGGCTTGAAAGCATCCAGCGTTTTATGGACAGGGTTGAAAGGCTCGTGTGCCACAGCCGCACGTTCTCGTACAACAATAATCCTTTGACCGCTGCCGAAAAGAATATCGAATACGTCAGAAACAACACGATAAAATGCGTCACCGCCGACACCGAAAACTTTGCCTTCAACACGGCGATCGCGCGTATTATGGAATTTACGAACGCGCTTACCGATTACGAAAACAAAGTGTCCGACAAAAACGCCGTCTTTAAGGAGTGCGTCGAAGACCTTGTGAAAGTGCTTGCGCCGTTCGCGCCGCATTTCACGGAAGAACTTTGGGAAATTTTGGGCAACAAAACCACGATTTTCAATACCGAATTCCCGAAAGTCAACGAAAAAGCCCTTATTAAGGACGAACTCGAACTCGCGGTGCAGATCAACAGCCGCGTGAAAGCGAAAATCGTCGTACCGTCCGGCGCGGACAAAGACGAAATCCAAAAAATCGCGATGGATTCCGATGAGGTCAAAGCCCTTCTTGACGGCGCGACCGTGAAAAAAGTTATCGTAATTCCCCATCGCCTTATCAACTTCGTAATATAGGAGAAAGATATGATTGATATTAACCTGATTCGCAGCAATCCCGACGCGGTGAAAGCGTCTTTGAAAAAGAAAGAATGCGACGTCGACTTTTCGGAACTTCTCTCGTGGGACGCCGAAAGACGCGCGCTTATTTCCGACGTCGAAAGTCTGAAAGCAAGAAAAAACAAGGTGTCGGCGGACATTCCCCGCTTGAAAAAAGAGGGCAAACCCGTTGACGCAATCTTTGACGAAATGAGAAAAATCGGCGAAGAAATCTCCGAAGACGACAAAAAAATCGACGATTTGCAGGAGAAAATCTTCAATTTCGTCGCGTGTCTTCCCAACCTTCCCGACGACGACCTCGTTGCGGGCGGCAAGGAAAACAACGCCGTACAAAAAGTCATCGGCAAAATGCCCGAATTCGACTTTGCGCCCAAAAACCACGTCGACCTTTGCACAAGTTTGAATCTCATCGACTACGAACGCGGCGTGAAACTGTCGGGCGGCGGATTCTGGATGTACCGCGGCGTCGGCGCACGGCTGGAATGGGCGCTTTTGAATTTCTTTATTTCGGAGCACCTGAAAGACGGTTACGAATTTATTCTTCCGCCGTTGCAACTCGGCTATAACTGCGGATTCGGCGCGGGACAATTCCCCAAGTTTTCGGACGAAGTGTATTGGCTCGACGTCGACGAAGACCGAAAGAAAAACCGCTTTATGCTGCCGACTGCGGAGACCGCTCTCGTGAATATTTACTCGGGCGAAATCATCGACGAAAGCAAACTCCCGATGAAAATGTTCGCATACACCCCGTGTTTCAGAAAGGAAGCGGGAAGTTATCGAAGCGAAGAGCGCGGCATGATCCGCGGACATCAGTTCAATAAGGTCGAAATGGTGCAATATACCCACCCCGATCACAGCGACGAAGCCTTTGAAGAACTTGTGAACAAGGCAAGTGGACTCGTTGAAAAGTTGGGGCTTTATCACCGCATATCGAAACTTGCCGCGGGCGACTGCTCGGCGTCGATGGCGCGCACGACCGATATCGAGGTCTGGATTCCGTCGATGGGCATTTTCAAGGAAGTTTCAAGCGTCTCGAACGCGCGCGACTATCAGGCAAGAAGAAACAACACCCGTTTCCGCGACGCCGCAACCGGAAAAACCCGTTTTGTGCATACCTTGAACGGCAGCGGACTTGCGACAAGTCGCATCCTTCCCGCGCTTGTGGAACAATATCAGAACGCCGACGGCTCGGTAACGGTGCCCGAAGTTTTAAGACCGTTTATGGGCGGACTTGAAGTAATCAAATAACAAACAAAAATCGCATTGAAAAACCGCCGTGCAACGGCGGTTTTTTTGCGTCCGAAAAAACGTTATAAGTCGTATTTTTCAAAACTTCTCGCACCTTTTTTATACGAAAGCGCGGTGAGTCCTGCGCCAAAAATAATCCCAATAAACATAATTACGAGTTTTGCCGCAAGGTGAGAGTCGTCCGTCGTCAGAAACACGTCTTTTACAACGGGCGCGTGTGCAAGCACGACGTCGATTGCGACGATTAAAAACCCGAGTGCACTCGACAAGGCAAAATGTCTGCCGATTTTTTCGGGACTTTTATAATACGCCGTGAAAAACGACAGGTTGAATATGCCGAAATACAAAAACGCGATTCCGTAAAAAGCAAGCGACGGCATCGAGCCCGCCTGATTTAAGGAAGTGTTTAAAACAGTGCAGCGAAGGACGGCAAAGGGAATCGTCGCGACAATCGTCAAAAGTTCGAAAACGCTGACGGTGAGTATCCTTGCGCCCACCAAATCGCGCTTTCTTACGGGCAGATTAAGGCTGTATTCCGGGTCGTGATTTTCACGCGACGAAAGACACATAAAGAATATGCCGAGAGTGGTGTAAAAAAACGACACGAGATATGGATAATTCGGAATAAGCAGCATGAAGGCAAACGACAAAAAAATGTAGTTCGTCTTAAAAAATGTCAATAAAAAAATAAAAACCCCGCTGACGCGGGGTAAAAGGATTTTTATTATCTGAATTTTTTGTTATCTGAAATTCACGACGTTTATCGGCTCTCCGTCAAGATAGGACAAAAGGTTCATAACCGCGGTGTCCATAAGGCGTTTTCGCGATTCCTTCGACGCCCAGGCGATATGCGGCGTGATGATGCAGTTGTCCG
>ULJH01085512.1_pt1 | contig 87159 bp, 69 predicted proteins | sample 1950781 | NCBI WGS metagenome assembly ULJH01 (sample SAMEA4835462, study PRJEB28245) | human gut metagenome | biome: gut microbiome; material: fecal sample | place: Denmark | collected 2008 | reverse complement strand
CTGCTGCTCCGTCTTCTGTCAATAGCCCTCTCTGATGAAGTCGAGCGCTTCGCGTATCTCCTCGTCGGTGGCAGTCTGGTTGATGCGTATGTCGCCGATGTTGTGGAGCAGGGTGAAGTTGATTACGCCCGACGTGTTCTTTTTATCGTGGCGCATGAGGTTGAGCAGAGTGGGGTAGTCGTTGCACGTGAACTCCGTCTGAGCGTAGTTCTCGCGTATGAAGCGTGCCGTCTGATGCAGCCTTTCGGTGGGGAAGCCAGCTTTGCGTGCACTCATATACAACTCGCCAATCAAGCCGAAGGCTACAGCATAGCCATGCAGCAACGGTCTGTTCTTTGGTGCAGTTCTTGCTCTGGCAAGCGGCAATAGCCGAGCGGAGACAACTGCACCCCCTGATGGTGTGGCTTGTTGCAGAGCGAACTCCTCCAGCGCATGACCGATGGTATGACCGAAGTTGAGCGCCTTGCGTATGCCGTGCTCGTGAGGGTCCTCAGCAACGATGCGCTCCTTCACGGCGATAGACTCAGCCACCATGCGCTGCAGTTCGGCGAGGTCGGGCTGCGAGAGGTCGAAGTTGACGTGCTCAGCCCACATGCGTTCGTCGCTGATGAGCGCATGCTTCAGCATCTCGGCGTAGCCCGAACAGAGGTTCTCGGCGTCGAGCGTGTCGAGAAAGCAGGTGTTTATGATGACGAAGCGTGCGTCGGCGAACGCTCCTATCTCGTTCTTCAGTCCGCCGAAGTTGATGCCCGTCTTGCCTCCCACCGCCGCGTCGACCATAGCGAGCAGCGTTGTGGGTATGTTTATGAAGTTGATGCCGCGCTTGAACGTGGCGGCAGCGAATCCGCCGAGGTCGGTTATCATGCCGCCGCCGAGGTTTATGAGCAGCGAGTGGCGTGTTGCGCCGCCATGCTGCAGCGCTGTCCACACGTCGCCGAGCGCAGCGAGCGTCTTATGCTGGTCGCCGTGAGCAATGGTGATGGGCACGGCATCGTACTGCGCAAGCAGCGCCGTCACTTTCGGCAGACAGCACTCGTGCGTAGTGTCGTCGGTGAGCACAAAGACGCGGTCGTGCTCCGACTCGGCGATGGCTGTCGCCAAGTCGTGCACTATGTCGTTTGAAATGATAATCTGTTGTTGCATATCTCTCTTTAGAATCCTACGCGTGTCTTTTCGAAGCCCAGCGAGTGGAGCAGCTGTTCGAACTGCTCCTTGGCGTTCTCGCGCGCCTTTCGGTAGTTCTTCTCGGTGAGGCAGCGGCGGCGCATCTTCTCCGCAGCGCGGTAGTACATAGCCTGTCGGTCGGCGTGAGTCCACTTTCCCGACGCTATGAACGAGCGTGTGCGCGCCTCGTCGATGAAGTTGTCGTCGAGCAACTTCACAGGTGGCAGCTTAGCCACGAGCGTGTCGCCCGACATGGCGAGCCATCCCTCGCGCGTCTCCTTCAGGTTGAAGCCGATGCGCAGCGTTCCGTAGTATATGCGCACCAGTTCGCTCTTCGAGAACACGCCGCGTCGCAGCGTGTCTACCATCTCCTCGTCGTCAATCTCGAGGAACGACCACTCGCCGATTTGCTCTATCGAGCGTATCAGCGTGGGCGTGATGTCTATCTTCTCGTTCTTCGTTATCTCGGGCAGCGTGGTGTTGTTGTTCGTGAGGCCTTTCTTCACGCCTACAATCAGCTTCACGGCGATAATCACCACTATCAGCACGAGCGCCAGCTTCAGCCAAACGCCCGCAGGCACCTTTTTGAGCACAGCCATTACGCTGCGTCCTATCTTTTCGAGTTTCGGCATATCCTGCTTCTCTCGGTTCTGTTTGTTCGTCTCCATACTTTTGCCTTTTAAAGAGTTGAGTAATGTGTTGCGTTGTCAGCCTATCGGCGTGCGGCGTTGCCCTTGTTCTCTACAGAACTTGAGCTGATGATGCCCTCCACATCCGCAGGCGTGAATTTCTTGCGGAACGAGATGGTGATGTTCTGCGGCTTGTAGCCCAGCTGTCTGAGTATGGGCACGATGGCGTTGGCGGCACTCTGGCGCGCACGCTCCGTGATGTCGCTGTTGGCAATGTCGTGGATAATCACCTCGCGGCCCTGCATCTCGTAGCTCTGCAGCTCCTCCTCGCTGAAGTTGCTGCGCATGAGCGCCACATATTCCTTTATCTCGTTGTGGTCGATGCGCGACGAGGTGAGCACGATGCGCGGGTCGGGCAGAATCAGCTCGATGTGCGTAGAGTCGCGGCGCACGTTGTCGGCGGAGAACTCGGCGAAGTCGACGTAAGCCTTCAGCGTGGCCTCCATCGGTATAGCCACCTTGCGCTGTCCGAGCGGCAACGTTATGTTGTAATTTTTGCTGAAGAGCTTGCCCTTCAGCTTTATATCGTCGTCGTGCGTCACAATCTTGTGCACCTGATACTCCGTGGTGTACAGACGCGAGCACTTCTGTATCTGCATCACGAGCGTAGCCGTCGTGTCTATGCGCTCCACCTGCTCGGTCGGCTTAGCCGGCTCTGGCGTCTTCGGCTGCTTCTTTCCGCACGAAACCATCATTGCGGCGGCAGTCATGCAAAATATAAACAATAACTTTCTCATGTCGATTCTGGTTTAAATACAGTTCACATTCCGTTTAATTTCTGTTTATTTGCAAAAGTACATTTTTTATTTGAATGTGCAAGCGTATTTTATATGTATGTGGAATATTTTTTATACCTTTGCTCGCATGAAAAAGACTAATTGCATAAAGAAAGTTCTCCGCTGCGCGGCACTCTGTGCTGCAGCGCTCCTCGTGGCGTCGTGTGCGGAGAAACCGAAAAGCGACAACATAATAGTGCACAAGCGCGCCAAGGTGCAGAAGAAGCAGACGCAGGCCATGAGCGGCTACGAGGACAAGCGCAACGTGGAGTGGCTCGGCGCAACCTATAAGGTGTGCGTGGAGCGCAAGTCGGACAACACGCTGCCCCTTACCTACGATGAGCAGGGCAACAGCTACTACGACAACCGCATCTCTGTGAGAATACTGCGCAGCGACGGGTCGGTGTTCTTCGAGCGCACGTTCCTCAAGACCGACTTCACGCAGTACATCAGCGACACATACTCGAAGGGAGCGCTGCTCGGCGTAGTGTTCGATTGTGTTGACGGCGACGCCCTTCGCTTTGCGGCAAGCGTCGGTTCGCCCGACAAGATGAGCGACGAGTACGAGCCGCTCGTAGTGAAAGTGTCACGACTGGGTGCCTTGAGCGTGGCTAAGGACACGAAGCTCGACACTGCAAGCGAAGACGAACTCGAAGACGAGGACGACGGAGTGTAAACTTGTATGTTCATTTCCAACAAATAATGTATTCATAAACATGTATTTTCTACTAACCTATTGAATTTGATAGTCTTTTAGGAACGATTACGTGAGTAATTTGGCTCTTAGAAAGACAGCAAAGACTCCGCCGCAAGTGCGGCAGAGTCTTTGCTGTCTATTTTAAATCAATGATAACGGAGAAATTTATTAGCTTTAGTGTAGCGCTACTCGTCGAAATCAAATTCGTCGTCGAAGTCGTCGAAGCCGAACATGGCAGGCTCGGCAAACGCATCCAGTGCTCGGCGCTCCTTCTTCGTAGGTCGGCCCGTGCCGCGTGCGCGGTCTACGAAACCGCTGATGCGACTCATCTCGAGCAGTTCGTACTGCTTCGGGTCGGTCACGTTCTCGTAAATCTCCGGCAGGAGCTTAGCGCCCACGCGCTGTTCTATCGTCTTCAGAACCTTGAACGAGTAGGTTACTGGCGGCTTCTTCACGCTCACCACATCGCCCACCTTCACCGTGCGGCTCGGCTTCACGGTCACTCCGCCCAGCATGACGCGTCCGTTCTTGCAGGCGTCGGCTGCTATGGAGCGCGTCTTGAATATGCGCGCCGCCCACAGCCATTTGTCTATACGTGCTACTTCCATGTTAAAAGTAAAAAAGACTTTTAAAAGTAAAAAAGTAAAAGGGTAAAAGAGTAAAAAGCAAAGGCTTAGAAAGGCTTATTGAGGCTTATTGAGGCTTAGAAAGGCTTAAAAAAGGCTTAGCTAAACCTAACCTATTTGTGCTTCTTTCCGAGCTTGTTGAACTGGTTCATCGTGATGTTCAGTCCGGCAAGCACAAAGCTCTTTATTATCTCCACTGCCAGGTCAATGCTCGGCTGCAGCGTCTGCATATCCTCAGCGCTGTACTTGCCCAGCACCCAGTCTACCTGCGCGCCACGCTGGAAGTCGGCGCCGATGCCCATGCGCAGACGCGCATACTGCTGTCCGATGAGCTGCTGAATGTTGCCCAGTCCGTTGTGTCCGCCGTTCGATCCGTTGCCCTTCAGACGGAAGTCGCCGAGCGGGATAGAGAGGTCGTCCACAACGACGAGCAGTCTTGTCTGGTCGATATTTTCCTTCTGCAGCCAGTAGCGCACGGCGTTGCCGCTGAGGTTCATGTATGTTGTCGGCTTAAGGATGAACACCTTGCGGCCCTTAAGCGAAGTCTCCGCCACGAAGCCGTAGCGCTTGTCCTCGAAGGTGGCGCCCACCGACTTTGCCAGTTCGTCAACGACCATGAAGCCCGTGTTGTGGCGTGTGTGGTCGTACTCGGCGCCGGGGTTTCCCAAGCCTACTATTAAGAATTTGTCCATGATGTTGGGTTGTTGTGATGGGTTGTAATGTTGAGATGGTGAGGTGTTGAGATGGTGAGATTTGTTGTGTTGAGGTGTTGTTATGTTGAGATGTTGTTATGTTGAGGTGTTGAGATTTGTTATGTTGCTAATGTCAACACCTCACCATCTCACCATCTCACCAAATATAAAAAAGCGCACGCGTCGTCGACGCATGCGCTTTTTGTATTTCTATCTGATGCCATTAAGCCTGAGCCTGAGCAGCTGCAGACAGAGCGGCACGTGTCATCTTGATTGAGCAAACGATAACCTCCTTGCCTGTAACGATCTCGAGACCCTCGAAGCTGAGCTGACCGATCTTGATGCTCTTGCCGATCTGGAGAGCAGTAACGTCGATGTCGAGGTGCTCCGGAATCTGCTGGTAAGGAGCCTTAACCTCGATCTTGCGGATAGAGAGGTTCATGCGACCACCGTCACGTACACCCTGTGCCAAGCCTGTGAGCTTAACAGGAATACCGATTGTGATAGGCTTCTGGTCGTTAACCTCGAGGAAGTCTACGTGAAGAACAGCGTCAGTTACCGGGTGGAACTGGATATCCTTGAGGATAGCTGTGTGAGACTCGCCGTCGATAACGAGGTTGATAACATAGATGTGCGGAGTGTAGATAATCTTACGGAGCTCAGTCATAGGAACTGCGAAAGCCATAGCTGTCGGCTTGCCGTCCTGCTCTGCGAGGCCGTAAATGTTGCAAGGAACAAGTCCTTCCTTACGCAATGTCTTAGAAGCTTTCTTGCCAAGGTCTGTACGCTTCTGACCTGTAACGTTAATCTCTTTCATTTGTGTTACTCTAAATTAAGTTGATAAAATAATGTTTATGCCTTAATTCGCCATCACACGAGAATTTTTATATTTCTGTACGGATGTGCTCAAAAAAGCGGTGCAAAGGTACGTATTTTATCCGAATTGAGCAAAAAATACATTAAAAAATACACAATAATGTATGTTTCGCTTGGTAGTTCAGCCAAATTTAGCTATTTTTGCACCTGTTATTGAGACAAGGGTGTCGAAGGTCTGGCTTGCCCAGCGTTTCTTTAATCTATGCAAACAACAGCAAGATACGTATTATAATAAAGTAAGAGAAGGATGATCAACCGCGAATTAATCAGAATTAAGATAGTTCAGTTAACCTACGCATACTATCAGAACGGAAACAAACTCATGGACAGCGCAGAGAAGGAATTGCTTTTCAGTCTGTCTAAGGCTTACGATTTGTACAATTATCTTTTGGAACTCATCGTCGCCGTCACACAGGAAGAACGCAAGCGTGTGGAAGTAGCTACGCAGCGTGCTCTGCGTGAGGGAGCGGAAACACCGTCACAGAAATTCGCCTATAACAAGTTCGCCGTGCAGCTCGAGGAGAACAAGCAGCTCAACGAGTTCGCCGAGACACAGAAGCAGTCGTGGGCTAACAGCGTGGAGTTCGTGCGCGGTCTGTGCAACCAGATCGAGCAGAGCCAGACATACGCCGAGTACATGGCAGACACAGACAACTCGTACGAGGCCGACCGCGAGGTATGGCGCAAGCTCTACCGTCAGCTCATTCAGGAGAACGAAGACCTCGACCAGCTCCTCGAAGAGCAGAGCCTCTACTGGAACGACGACAAGGAAGTGGTAGACACATTCGTGCTCAAGACCATCAAGCGCTTCGAGCCCGAGAACAAGGCAAAGCAGGAACTCCTGCCCGAGTATAAGGACATCGAGGACAAGGACTTCGCCGTGAAGCTATTCCGCGCAACCATCCTCAACGCCGACCAGTATCAGCGCTACATGAGCGAGACATCGCGCAACTGGGACTTCTCGCGTCTGGCATACATGGACGTAGTGATCATGCAGATAGCCATCGCCGAGATGCTCACATTCCCCAACATACCGGTGAGCGTGACCATCAACGAGTACGTAGAACTCGCAAAGCTCTACTCTACACCGAAGTCGGGCTCGTACATCAATGGTATGCTCGACGCTATCGCACGCTACCTCATGTCTACAGGCAAACTTCTGAAGACCATCGAGGACCGTCCGCAGCGCCGTCAGGCACCGCGCCGCCCTGCAACACCGCGCCTCAACCGCGCACAGCAGGCTCTCGAAGACGGCGAAGTGCTCCGCACACGCTACGCCGAGCAGGCAGAACAGGCCGCTCAGGAGCAGCCGGAAGAGGAGACAACCAGCGCAGAGTAAGCGTAATATAAAAAGAGAAAATCTTAAGAAAACAATAATATTAATGTTGTGATGGGAGATGTTGAAGCGCAGACAAACGTCAACAGCTCAACCATTCAACCCACAACTTAACTAAAACAAGAAAACAACAATGAACACAACAGTACTCGCTGCTCAGGCAGCACAGCAAGGTGGTGGCATGGGAATGATCATCATGATTTTAGCACTCTTCGTCATCATGTATTTCTTCATGATTCGCCCGCAGCAGAAGCAGCAGAAGAAGATTCGTGAGTTCCAGAACGCACTCAAGGAGGGCGACAAGGTGATGGTAGGTGGTGGCATCCACGCTACAGTACGCCGCGTAGACCTCACAGCCGGCACCGTAGACGTAGAGATCGCTCGCGGCGTTGTCGTTACAGTAGACAAGGCAGGCGTGTTCGCTGACGGCACACAGCAGCCACAGAAGTAATTTAGACACTTCGACCGCCAACGGCTTGAAGTTAATTCATTAATCGATGATTCGATGGAAAAACGTTTGACGCAAATAATAAATATGGTCAGAAACTTCCTGTTCAGCTCAGCTAACAGGGAGTTTCTGACTTTTTTCTTCTTTCTCGTGCTGAGCACCATCTTCTGGCTGATGACGGCGCTCAACGAAACATACGAGAGAGAGGTAAGCGTGCCCGCATACCTTGTGAACGTACCGAAGAACGTCGTGATAACAAGCGACATGGAGGACACCGTGCGTGTCACGGTGCGCGACAAAGGCTTCGCGCTTCTCGCATACATCTACGGCGAAGGCGTGCGTCCGATTAACATCAACTTCCAGTCGTTCGTCACACGTCAGTCGGGCTACGGCGTAGTGCCGTCGCAGGAGCTGATGAAGATGGTTAACCAGCGCTTCAGCGGAGCCTCTAAGGTGGTGCAGGTGAAGCCCGACCGTCTCGACTTCTACTACAACTACGGACTGTCGCGTCAGGTGCCAGTTAAGATGGCAGGTGTAGTGGTGCCAGGCAAGTCGTTCTACCTTGCACGCACACGCTTCTGGCCCGAGACCGTCACCGTCTACGGCAGCAAGCAGACGCTCGACTCGCTGCGCTACGTGAAGACCGTGCCCATCAACATCACCAACTTCAACGACACGGTTGTAAAGACCGTGGCGCTCGAGAAGATAAAGGGCGTGAAGATTGTGCCCAACACCGTGCGCATCGGACTCTATCCCGACATTCTCACCGAGGAGACTATCGAGGTGCCGGTGACGGCGGTGAACATGCCTGAGGGCAAGGTGCTGCGCTCATTCCCGCAGCGCGTCACCGTCAACTTCATTGTCGGTGCAAGCATGTTCCGCAGCATCTCGTCAGACCAGTTCGCCGTAGTGGTCGACTACAACGAGCTTATCGAGCATCCGTCCGACAAGTGCAACATACATCTGCGCCAATGTCCACAGGGCGTGCGCAACGCCCGTCTGCAGATGACGCAAGTAGACTACCTTATTGAGGAGCAGTAGGCAACAATGAAGATAGCAATAACTGGCGGAATAGGTTCTGGCAAGAGCTATGTCTGCCGACTCTTGGAGCAGCGCGGCATCGAGGTGTACGACTGCGATGCTGCGGCAAAACGACTCATGCGCATCTCCGACAAGCTGCAACAGCAGCTCAAGGCGCTTGTAGGCGACGCTGTCTACTCTGCCGACGGAGTGCTTCAGAAGCCGGTGCTTGCCGAGTTTCTTCTCGCAAGCGAGGCGAACAAGCTCGCCATAAACGACATCGTACACCCCGCAGTGGCAGATGACTTCGCCGCTTCCGGCAAGCAGTGGCTCGAAAGCGCCATACTCTTCGAGAGCGGATTCGACCGCCGCATAGCGTTCGACCATATAGTCTGCGTCACAGCGCCACGCCCAGTGCGCATACAGCGCATCGTGCAGCGCGACAACATCACGCCCCAACGCGCAGCCGAATGGATCGACGTGCAGATGAGCCAGCAGGAAGTGGCGCAGCACAGCGACTTCTGCATACAGAACGACGGCGAGTGCGACCTGCAAGCGCAAATCGACGATATATTAAGACAAATAGCAATCAATAATTAATAATTAAATAAACATTAAAGACAATGGAAACAATTCTTTCAATAGCCGGCAAGCCGGGACTTTACAAACTCGTATCACGTGGCAACCGCAACCTCATCGTTGAGGCTCTCGACGCTACACACCGCCGTATGCCGGCTTTTGCTTCTGACCGCGTAACATCACTCGGCGACATCGCTATGTACACCGACGCAGAGGACATCCCATTGTGGCAGGTGCTGAAGAACCTCGGCGAGAAGGAGCAGTCGAAGGAGTGCTCGCTCAACTACAAGAAGTGCTCTGCTGACGAGCTCCACAACTTCTTCGCAGAGGTATTGCCTGCATACGACCGCGACCGCGTTCACGATTCAGACATCAAGAAGCTCATCCAGTGGTACAACATCCTCGTTAAGAACGGCATCACCGACTTCGAGGCTGTGCTTGCACCCACAGAGGGCGACAACGTAGACGACCGTCAGGAGGCTGAGTAATGGTAAAGGCCGTTAGACCGAAGAAGAACTTAGGGCAGCACTTCCTCACCGACCTCGGCATAGCGAAGGCTATCGCCGACACGGTGGACGCCTGCCCCGACATACCGGTGCTTGAGATTGGACCGGGTATGGGCGTGATGACACAATTTCTCGTCACAAAGCCGCGCCTTGTGAAGGCTGTGGAGATCGACAAGGAGTCGGTGGCTTATCTCAACGAGACGTTTCCGAAGCTCCGCGAGAACATCATCGGCAACGACTTCCTGCGCATGGACCTTAACGAAATCTTCGACGGCAAGCAGTTCGTGCTCACGGGCAACTATCCTTACGACATCTCGTCGCAGATATTCTTCAAGATGCTCGACTACAAGGAGCTTATCCCTTGCTGCACGGGTATGATACAGCGCGAGGTGGCTCTGCGCATCGCGTCTGCACCCGGCACAAAGGCGTACGGCATCCTGTCGGTGCTCATTCAGGCTTGGTACGACGTAGAGTATCTCTTCACTGTCGACGAGACGGTGTTCAATCCGCCGCCAAAGGTGAAGAGTGCGGTGATACGCATGACGCGCAACACCGTGACCGACCTCGGTTGCGACGAGCGTCTGTTCAAGCGCGTCGTGAAGACCGTGTTCAACCAGCGCCGCAAGATGCTGCGCGTCAGCTTGCGCCAGATATTCGGCGGATCGGCTTCTGCCGAGTTCTACGCACAGGACATCATGACGAAGCGTCCGGAGCAGCTCTCCGTGGAGCAGTTCGTAGAGCTTACGAACATCGTGGAGGCAGAGATGAAGCGCCTTGAAATATAATAGGGGTGTACTTGTTTTTTTGTTGGTGCACTTATCTCTTTGTCGGTGCAGTTGAGACAACTGCACCCCCTGATAATAGCACATACTTCTTAGGGGGTGCACTTGTCTCAAGTGCACCAATTTATTAATAATACATACTTCTTAGGGGGTGCACCAACTTATTAATAACTCAAGTTTCGGATTTAGAATTGTGGTTGTCCAAATTTAAGTCTTCAAACAGGCGCGTAAATGTATCCATAAATAAATTCAACCTCGAATTCTAAATCCGAAGCTTGAGTAATATTAAAAACTATGTAATATCCGCCGAATCACGTCACTTTATTTGTGCCCTGATCCGGCTCAGACTTGCCTGTGTTATTCCTAAATAGGTAGCAATGTTTCCCAACGGCAACCGTTGCAACAAATCGGGTTCTTTCTCTAACAACTCTTTGTACCGTTCCGAAGCAATGGCGGACAACATGGAAATTAGCCGTTCCTCGGTGGCAAGCAATTCCATCTCCGCATAACGCCGTCCCCAATTGGCAATATGCAAGTCTTCCGAAAACAATTCTTTCAGCTTTTTCCTCTCCAATACGTATAAGACCGAATCTTCCATCAGCTCCATCGTCTCATATCCCGGCTTATTGTTTACGTATCCTTTCATAGAAACAAGGGTCGCTCCTTCCTTGCCAACCCAAAAGGTGATTTCTTTCCCGTCCACCGAAGTGTAAGCGCGGACAATGCCTTTCTTGATGAAAAAGATATCCTTTTCTATCTTGCCACTTTCCAACACGCAGAATCCTTTTGGGTACGAAACCTCAGTCAGGCATTGCCGCAATCTATCCAAAGACGCATTCGGCATGGCATATCTTTGATTGATGATTTCCTTTATATCCATAACTCATTGTTGTATTCGGTGTGCAAAATTATAAAATAGCACATAGAAAATGGAATGAACGGCTGTTTTTTTGCCAAATGCAAAATCAGTTTTTACCAAATGCAAAAAGCCATTAGAGATTACTTGCTTACTTTTGCACCTGAATTTAATAATTTATAGATATGAATTGGATAATCTTATTATTGGCAGGATTGTTTGAGGTGAGCCTTACATTCTGCTTGGGTAAAACGAGAGCAGCGTCAGGACTTGCTTTTTATCTGTGGGGTAGCGGCTTCTTGGCTTCCACGGTATTGAGTATGACCATGCTTGCCAAGGCGGTTCAGACTTTACCTTTGGGAACGGCATACGCCATTTGGACAGGTATCGGGGCGGTTGGTACGGTCTTGATAGGGATATTCGTCTTCAAGGAGTCTGCCACTCCCATCCGTCTTTTCTTCCTGTTCACGCTCATTGCTTCTCTGATAGGATTGAAAATCGTGTCATATTGAAAGGAGACGGAAGATGAAGTATGAATTGAGCGAGAATCAAGGCATTCCGGTGCCTTTGCTGGCGCTGATGGCAGTTGCTACCGGGCTTTCTGTTGCCAACTGCTATTATAACCAGCCTCTGTTGGGCAGCATGGCTAAGGATTTCGCGGTAAGCGACTTTTCCGCCAGCATGGTGGCGACATTGACCCAGATAGGCTATGTGGCAGGGCTTGTATTTGTCATTCCGCTTGGCGACCTGGTTTCGCGAAAGAGACTGATATTGACCAATTACATCGTTTCTTCGTGCGCCTTGCTTGCCATAGCACTCGCTCCGAACATCTATTGGGTGTGGGGCGCATCCTTGCTTGCCGGGGCATCTTCGGTCATGCCGCAGTTCTTCATTCCGTTGGTGTCATATAATTCAGCTCCTGACCACAAGGTGCGTAACGTGGGGATTATACAGTCCTGTTTGCTCATAGGCATTCTTGGGTCACGGGTATTCAGTGGTTTACTCGCCGATATATGGGGATGGCGTTCTGTCTATTTTGTGGCTTGCGTGTTTATGCTCGGGTGTTTTCTGATGATTCACAAAATGCTGCCCGTGTTGCCTGCCCGTTCACAAGAAAATTATGCAGGGCTGATGAAATCCTTGTTGCGTCTACTTTTCAAATACCCGTACTTGCGTATCGCGTCGTTGAGGGCGGCATTGGCTTATGGCTCGTTCTTTGCCTTGTGGAGTTGCCTTGCTTTCCGAATGAAGCAAGAGCCTTTCTTTGCGAGCGACGATATTATCGGAGCACTCGGTTTGTGCGGATTGGCAGGTGCATCCACGGTGGTTTTCATCAGCGGATATATCCAAAAGTATGGCGCAAGATTCTTCTCCATTGTCGGAGGATGCGTCATCTTGTTTGCATGGTTGTTGGCATTTTGGGGAAATGACAGTTACTTGTGGATGATAATCGCCATCCTCTTGATTGATGCCGGAATGCAAAGCATCCATCTGTCAAATCAGACCAGCGTGGTCGCTCTTGACGCATCCGCCATCAACCGGGTCAATACCGTTTATATGACTATTTACTTCTTAGGAGGTTCTGCCGGTACATTTGTTTCAGGTCTATTCTGGCAACATTATGGATGGATGGGTGTGGTAGGGGTAGGAGTTGCCTTTACCGCAGCTTCCTTGCTTGCTAATTGCTTCAACTCTAAAACGGCATAAGGGTGGATGTCAAATTTCTTGTGCTTTTCCCAATCAAGTTTTTGTTTTCTATTGCTGTATGTAATAAGTGTGTAGCTGAAAAAAACTGCCATATCTACCAGCATCTTACGCAACTCGCACATTATAAGCACAATAAAGGCTGGTAGATAAGTCGCCGGAAGCCTAAATCTTCCAGCCTATCTACCAGCCTTTTTGTATATCTACCAGCCTATGCCGTTCTGTTTAGCGGCATAGGCGTTTTTTTAGCTGTTTTACTTCTGCAGATACTTCTTGCCGTTGATGATAACGATGCCCTTGTAGTCGGCAGCTACACGCTGACCGGCGATGTTGTAGCGTACGTTGCTCTGCGGCTTAACGGTTGTCTGAACGCCGTTGATAGAAGAAGCAGCGTCGTCGAGCACGAAGAGCATCGGCTTGACAGCGTTCTCCTGAGCCTCTGTCCATGCACCGAATGTGGTGAATGTACCGTTGCCGTACTGTATGAACTTACCGTTGTTTGTGATGGTGAATGTGCCGTTCTCAGCCGGCTCTACAGTCCAAGCCTTAGCCTCGTTGCCGAGCTGGAATGAAGCGTGCTTGACATTCTCGTCCATGTAGAGGTAGTAGCCGTTTGCATCCTTGATAGCGTAGCCGCCCTCAACGCCCTCGAATGTGAATGCGTCGTTGTACGAAGACTTGATCTTGAGCTCGTCAACGATGCCGTCAACCTTGAAAGAGTTGAGGTAGCCGTACGGCTTCTCTGCGTTGTACTTAACCGGAGCAGCGTAGTAAGTCTTCTCGTCGCGCTGAGCAACGATGAGGTAGTCCTTGCCAGCCTCTACAGCAGTAGCCTTCTTGTATACGTTCATGTGGTAAACATAAACTGTGCAGGTAGCAGTGCCAGCGTTGAAGTCGTCGTTCTCCTCAGCAGAAGCAGTGATGACAGCCTTGCCCTCCTTGCCTGTAGCAGTGATGACGCCCTCAGCGTTTACTGTAGCCACCTCCTCGTTGTCAGAAACGAACTTAACGGCAGCTGTTGTCTCCTTTGTGAAGGTAGGAGCAGTGAATGTAGTGCCGAGCTCGTAGTTGACAGCTGTCTCAGAGAACTTCAAGCCGGCAGCCTTCTTTGTAGGACCAACCTCTCCACCAACTGTTACCTCGATGGTAGTAGCGCGAACCTGGCCCGACTCAGCTGTGAAGTTAACGGCAGCAGCGTTGCCTACCCATGTGCCGATCTTGTCCTTGTAAGTGTAGCCGTCCTGAGCAGCGAAGCAGCCAGGACCCCACTTCGTAGTGTTGTTGGCTGTACATGTGAACACGATCTGTGTGATGTTGCCAACAGTAGAAGATACAGTCAGAATGTTGCCTTTGTAGATACGGAACTGCTCACCGTTATACAGGTTGCCGGCACCAGAAGGAGATGTACCCTTTTCGATGGTGAGAGTGATGCCATCCTGAGTAACAGTAGCTGTCTCGCCACCTTTGAAGTCGGTCGCATTGAGAGTGATAACGCCTGCGAATGCCGTGCTGCAAACGAGCATAAGCATGGCCATTAATGCGTAGCGTAAAGTTTTAACCATAATGTAAAAATTTTGAGTTTATAAATGTTTAGAATTACATTGCAAAGTTATACATTCTAAGCGAGAAAAGCAATTACAATAAGGTGAAAAATCCCGTACAATTCAAAAAACTCTGCTAATTCTTTGGGCGTTTCATTAAAATAGTTTAACTTTGCCTATGCGTTAATGCAAAGCAACATTATTATTCATTTTAAAAACCCCTGTTTATTGCCTATCGAAGCACATTTACTTAACAAAAAACGATTAAGAAAATGAAGAATTTAAAGGATATGACCGACGAGGAGTTGGCCTTATCATACGTCGATGGGAACAACAAGGCTTTCGATCTGTTGCTTTCGCGCAATCAGCAGAACCTTTTCTCATACATCCTTTTCGTGGTTCACGACCGCGAGACCGCCGATGACATCTTTCAGGAGACCTTCATAAAGGTTATCACCCGTCTCCAGGAGGGCCGTTACGTCGTCAGCGGCAAGTTCGGCGCGTGGGTGATGCGTATCGCCCACAACGCCATCATGGACTGGTATCGCGACCAGTCATCGCGTTGCATCGTGAAAGCCGGAAAGGACAACGACCTCTCCAATATCGGTGGCGACGACCTTGTGGAGGGCAACATCGAGAACACCTACGTCAACCGTCAGGTGATGAGCGACGTGCGCCGTCTTCTCGACATGCTGCCGCCTATACAGCGCGAGGTGGTGTACATGCGCTTCTACCAGCAGCTCTCGTTCAAGGAGATTGCCGACACCACGAGCGTGAGCATCAACACCGCACTCGGACGCATGCGCTACGCCCTGCTCAACATGCGCCGCATGGCGAAGAGCAACGGCATCTCGTTGCAGCTGGTGTAAATGTTCAAAACACATTATATCGCTTAATATTATAACGAACACGAATTACACAAATCCCACGAATGTATGAACCTTGTATTCGTGAAATTTGTGTTATTCGTGTTCGTTTGTTGATTGTGGCGGAGGCCGGAGACCTCCGCTACGGATAAACAGCAGTCGCAAAGTTTTTAAATACCCTATATTTTGTGTGTGTTTTGCTACGATCAACGCTTGTTACTACGCACCGAACGCTTGTTACCACGCACCGGTAACCGTGTTTTTGCTATGCGGTAACGATGTTACCGGTTTGCGGTAACGGTGTTACCAGTTTGCGGTAAATGTGTTTTTTTTCAGTTTCTCAGGCAAGGTTTCCTATCTATTGCGATTTAATGGGTTGAAACCGATTCTTAAATCGGCTGAAACAATAAGCATAAAGATAGAAAACCAATAAAGAAAAGTGATATGAAAACAAGAAAACTCTCTGTTTTAGTCTTGGGCTTCTTGGCCTCAGTGTTCGCTCTGAGTTCATGCGATATGGATTCGGACAACTACAATGTGCAGCGTCCTACGGCGCTCGTCACCGTATATCCCGTCACCTCCGAGTCGTTCCGCATGCAGCTCGACGACCAGACCGTGCTCTTTCCTACCAACATGAAGGCTTCGCCCTTCGGCGAGAAGAAGGTGCGTGCGCTCGTGAGCTACGAGTACGAGGAGGGCGCCACAGGCGCCCAGCGCAACGTGCGCGTCAACTGGATTGACAGCATACGCACCAAGCAGCCCGTCGTGTCGAAGGGCAGCGACGACGAGAAGCTGTACGGCAACGACGGCGTAGAGATTGTGCGCGACTGGGTGACGGTGGCTGAAGACGGCTACCTCACATTGCGCCTGCGCACCATCTGGGGCGGCGGCAAGCACATCATCAATCTCGTGGGCGGCATCAACAAGGATAATGTGTACGAGTTCGACCTGCGCCACAACGCTCAGGGCGACATCAGCGGCGTGCTGGGCGACGCGCTCATCGCCTTCGACCTCAACAGCATGTGGCCCGACCATCCCGAGGAAGTGAAGATAAAGCTCAACTGGAAGTCGTTCAGCGGCAAGAAGTCGATGGAGTTCCCGCTGAAGATGCACAGCGACAAGAGCGTGATGTACACAGGCGACATAGCGAAGTCGCGTTTCGTCGATTAACCTTTCACCACATAAACCCTCAGAATGTTCCGATTCTCATTTCACAAGTCTGATAGCGAGGAGCGCCTGCTGCAACGCATGCAGCAGGGCGACACGTCTGCCGCGGAGCCGCTCTACCGGCTCCACGTGCGCTATCTGTCTGCCTTGTGCTCGCGCTATCTCACCGATGATGAGGACATAAAAGACGTTCTGCAGGAGTCGTTTCTAAGAATATTCTCCTCAATAGACTCCTTCGAGTATCGCGGCAAGGGATCGCTGAGGGGCTGGATGGCGAAAATTACGCTCAACGAGACACTGAAGTTTATGCGCGCCCGTAGCCAGCTCGACTTCGTAGGCATAACCGACCTGCCGCACGACGTGCCCGACACCGACCTGCAGACCGAAGGCATACCCACCGACGTGCTCCACCGCTTAGTGCGCGAACTGCCCGATGGCTACCGCACGGTGTTCAACCTCTACGTCGTCGACGACAAGAGCCATAAGGAGATAGCCTCGCTGCTCGGCATAAAGGAGAGCACGTCGGCATCGCAGCTGCATAAGGCAAAGGCGATGCTCGCAAGAAAGATAAAACAATACAGAACCAGTAATTCCTTTCTACTATGAAGCGAAATTGGAAAGAAGACATACACGACCGCCTCGGCAACTTCGAGACCGATGCTCTCGACGGACTTTGGGAAGCCATACACCAGCGTATGGCTCAGACGGAGCCTGCCCAGGCGGAGAAGCGCCAGACGCCTTTCGTCCTGCAGCCCGCTCTGCGCCGCACGGCGTGTGCAGCCGCAGCGTGTCTTGCACTTATTGCGGGATACCAGTATTTCGCCGACGGCGGAAAGGAGACTGTCAATGGCGTGAAACCGGCTGGCGTCAACGGAATGATTGCCGTAGGAGGCACGGTCGCATCCGACAATAGCCGATACGTTGCGTCTAAGCCTGCAACCGCATCAATTGTTGCAACGAACCTCGCCGGCGTGCGTGTAGCTAAGAACGGCGTAACACCCGCTGCTGTGTACGCTCAGACGCAGAACAGCGAATCTGCACAAATCTCAACACCTCAACATCTCAACACCTCAACATCACAACACCCCAACCCATCAACATCTCAACACCCCAACCCCTCAACATCACAACACCTCACCCCCTCAACATCACAACCCCTCACCCCCTCAACATCACACCCCCTCAACCCCACAACATCTCAACCCCACAACCCCTCAACATCACAACCCCACAACCCCTCAACATCTCTGCTTGCATACACGCCAGCCGGCAACAGTCGGGGTAGGCATGAAGGCGCTGCGGCTCGCTGGACACTATCCACCAGCGCCACGACCGGCATGGGCGCATCGTCAGTCACCAATTCTACCGCTACGTACGTCGAAGCGGTAGGTCCGGACGATGTGATATGGGCAGACAATCCGCAGCTCGGCATCGGCATCTTCAACCAAGGCAAGAGCGTGAAGACCGAATACAAGCACCGGCTGCCGGTGCGCGTAGGGCTCAACGTGGCTTATCGCCTTACAGACCGACTCAGCGTGGAAAGCGGCGTGAGCTACACGCGACTCTCCTCAGACATGAAAGACGGCACGAAGAATAACTACTCATCGAGCAGTCAGAAGCTCGACTACATCGGCGTTCCGCTCAACGTGAAGTATCGCGCCTTCGGCTATCGCCGACTGAGCGTTTACGCCTCAGCCGGACTGCTAACGGAGAAGTGTGTGTCGGGCAAGACGACACACGAGTACGTGATAAGCGGCGAGAAGAAGAAGCACGAGACCGAAGACGTGGCTGCGAAGCCTTGGCAGCTGTCTGTCAACGCAGCCCTCGGAGCGCAGTTCGACGTGCTCCGCAATGTGGGCGTCTACGTCGAGCCAGGCGTGAGCTACTACTTCGACGACCGCTCCACGCTCAGCACGATATACAAGGAGAAGCCCCTCAACTTCAACCTTAATCTGGGCGTTAGATACACAATAGGCAAATAGCCATGAGCTTATACCTTCTTCGTATTTTGCTCGTATTTATTGCATATAGCATAAAAATGTTATGTATTTTGTTGAATTTGTAACAAAATATTAGCTTTCGATGTAAAAATCTGTCTTGATATTTGCGTGTTTTGATTGATAGTCTTACTTTTGTAGTCGAAAACACATTTTATAAGTTCTTTCGAGTAAGAAGATGTTTTAAGGTATCAACCAAAATAATATTATGGACGCAAAACAAGGATTGTATACCTCAGCCTACGAGCACGATGCGTGCGGCGTAGGCATGGTGGTGAACATACATGGAGGCAAGAGTCATGAGCTGGTGGATAACGCTCTGCGCGTGCTGGAGAACATGCAGCACCGTGGAGCCGAGACTCGTGACAAGACAGGTGATGGTGCTGGCATAATGGTTCAGATTCCACACGAGTTTATTCTGCTGCAAGGCATTCCCGTACCCGAAAAGGGGCGTTACGGAACAGGCTTGGTGTTTCTTCCGCGAGACGAGAAGCTGCAGAACCAGATTCTGAACATCATGATCGAGGAGATAGAACGCGAAGGCCTCGAACTGACACACCTGCGAAACGTGCCCGTCAACGAAGACGTGCCTGGTGTGGCAGCACGCGAAGTGATGCCCGTGATACGCCAGATGTTCGTGGCGCCTACGCCCTCGCTCTCCACTTCTTCGGAAGGCACCGATGCCGTTTCGCTCGAAACCAAACTCTATAAAGTAAGAAAGCGCATCGAGCGCAGAATCCTGCCGCTTGGTATCGATTCTTTCTATATCTGCTCTTTATCTTCAAAGAACATCGTTTACAAGGGTATGCTCACCAGCGGGCAATTGCGCCGCTTCTACCAGGACCTGACCAATCCTTACTTCACCTCAGGACTGGCTCTTGTGCATAGCCGCTTCTCAACCAATACCTTCCCGAAATGGAAACTGGCGCAACCCTTCCGCCTGCTCTGCCACAACGGCGAGATAAACACCGTACGCGGCAACCGTGCGTGGATGAAGGCACGAGAGAGCGTGCTCAGTTCGGGCGCTTTGGGCGACATCAAGGACATCCTGCCCATCGTCGAGGAAGACATGAGCGACTCCGCCTCGCTCGACAACGTGTTCGAGTTCCTTATAATGAGCGGCATGAGTCTGCCTCAAGCCATGGCTATCCTTGTGCCCGAATCGTTCAACGACAAGAATCCTATATCGGAAGACCTCAAGGCTTTCTACGAGTATTACTCCATCCTAATGGAACCCTGGGACGGACCGGCTGCGCTTATGTTCTCTGACGGCAGGTACGCAGGCGGTATGCTCGACCGCAACGGTCTGCGCCCGTCGCGCTACACGATAACCAAGAGCGGCATGATGGTGGTGGCAAGCGAGGTCGGCGTGATGGACTTCGAACCGTCGGATGTGGTCAGCAAGGGACGTCTCGAGCCAGGCAAGATTCTGCTTATCGACACCGAGGAAGGCAGGATATATTACGACGGCGAGATAAAGGACAAGCTGGCTCACGAGCATCCTTACCGCCAGTGGCTTTCTACCGGACGCATTCAGCTGGAGAACCTAAAGAGCGGTCGCAAGGTAGCCAACTCCGTAGCCGACTACGATACGAAGCTGCGCGCCTTCGGCTTCGGAGAAGAAGACATCGAACGCACCATCATACCTATGTGTACAAAGGGACAGGAGCCGGTGGCTGCCATGGGCAACGACACGCCGCTCGCCGTACTGAGCGAGCGCCCGCAGCTGTTGTTCAACTATTTCCGTCAGCAGTTTGCGCAGGTCACCAATCCTGCCATCGACCCTATACGTGAGGAACTGGTGATGTCGCTTACCGAATATATAGGACGTGTGGGCAGCGGAATACTTACTCCCGACGAGAGCAACTGCAAGATGGTGTGTCTGCCGCAACCCGTGCTCACCAATACCGAACTCGACCTGCTTTGCAATATCCGCTACAAGGGATTCAACACCGTGAAGCTGCCCATGCTCTTCGAGGTGGAGAAAGGCGAAAGCAGTCTGCGCAGCGCTCTCGACAATCTGTGCAAGAAGGCAGAGGAGAGCGTGGACGAGGGCGTCAACTACATCATCCTCACCGACCGCGACATCGACGGCAAGCATGCTGCCATACCGTCGCTCCTCGCTGTCAGCGCCGTTCACCATTATCTTATCTCTGTGGGCAAGCGCGTACAGACCGCCATCATCGTTGAGAGCGGCGAGATAAGGGAAGTGATGCACGCTGCCTTGCTGCTCGGCTACGGAGCCAGCGCCATCTGTCCGTATATGACCTTCGCCATTATAGACCATCTGGTCGCAACGCATAAGATTCAGGAAGAATACCATACCGCCGAGCAAAACTATATAAAGGCTGTGGATAAGGGTCTGAAGAAGATCATGTCGAAGATGGGCATCTCTACTATCCGCTCTTATCGTGGCGCAAAGATATTCGAGAGTATCGGCATATCAGAGGCTCTGCTCAGAAAACACTTCGGCACGGAGCTTAGCACCATCGGCGGTATCGGACTGAAGGATATCGCGAGAGAATACACTGAGCTTAATCAGATAGCTTTCTTCCCGTCTCCGGTTGTGAAGGCAGAGGAGAAGTATTTTCTGCCGAACAACGGTCTGTTCAGTTATAGAAAGGACGGCATAGAACATGCGTGGAACCCAGAAACCATCACGAAGCTGCAACTTGCCACACGCTTGGGCAGCTATAAGCAGTTTAAGGAGTGGGCTGCAATCGTTGACACCCATTCCGCTACGGGAGACACCGCAAAGGGCCAGCGCCCCATCTTCCTTCGCAATCTGCTCACTTTCAAGAAGGCTGCAACGCCTACACCGCTCGACGAAGTGGAGCCGGTGGAGAGCATCGTACGCCACTTCGTTACGGGTGCCATGTCGTTCGGGGCGCTCAGCATCGAGGCCCATGAGGCTCTTGCCTTGGCGATGAACCGTCTCGGAGCACGCAGCAATACGGGTGAGGGTGGCGAGGACAACGCCCGCTACCACACAACGGTGGACGGCGTGTCGCTCAGCAGCAAGACAAAGCAGATTGCTTCGGGTCGTTTCGGCGTTACAGCCGAATATCTTGTCAACGCCGAAGAGTTGCAGATAAAGGTGGCGCAGGGCGCAAAGCCTGGTGAAGGCGGACAGTTGCCTGGCTTCAAGGTGAACAAGATTATCGCCAAGACACGTAACGCCATACCAGGCATTACGCTTATATCGCCCCCACCGCATCACGATATCTATTCTATCGAAGATCTTGCCCAGCTGATTTTCGACCTTAAGAATATCAATCCGACAGCCGCAGTCAGCGTTAAGCTTGTGGCAGAGAGCGGTGTGGGCACCATTGCAGCCGGTGTGGCAAAGGCGAAGGCCGACCTCATCGTCATCTCAGGCGCTGAGGGCGGAACTGGAGCAAGTCCGGTTTCGTCAATGCGTTTTGCCGGCATCTCGCCGGAGATAGGTCTTGCTGAGGCTCAGCAGACACTCGTGCTCAACGGTCTGCGCGACCAGGTACGCCTGCAGACTGACGGACAACTCAAGACGGCACGCGACGTAATCATTATGGCTATGCTTGGTGCAGACGAGTTCTCATTCGGTACGTTGCCGCTCATCGTGCTCGGCTGTCTGATGATGCGCAAGTGCAATACAAATACATGTCCGGTAGGTGTGGCAACGCAGGACGAAACCCTTCGCGCCAAGTTCCGCGGGCGTGCCGAATACGTGGTCAACTTCTTCACGTTCCTTGCTCAGCAGACGCGCGAATACCTGTCTGAGATAGGCGTAAGACATCTTAAGGACATCATCGGTCGCACCGACATGATAGAGGTTATACCGCAGGACAAGGCGTCAAAGTTGGGAACCATCGACTTCAGCCGACTGCTCCACCGTCCTGATACGGAGAAGGCTCTGTATTGGGATCGTAGCGAGTTCACAAAAGTGAGCGGCGTAAAGGACGAAGACATCATAAGCGCCTGCGAGAAGGCTATCGAGAACAAGGAGGAGGTGAATCTCGACTACGCCATCAAGAACACCGACCGTGCTGTCACGACCATGCTCTCGGGCGTAATAGCCAAGCGATATGGCGAAGAAGGACTGCCCGATTCTACAATCAACATAAAGTTCAAGGGTTCGGCAGGACAGAGTTTCGGAGCTTTCGCCGTACGCGGTCTCAATGTGCGTCTGGAAGGTGAGACCAACGACTATTTCGCAAAGGGACTCTCCGGCGGACGCATCAGCATTCTGCCTCCGTCGCGTTCGAGTGCAGACTTCGTGGCTGAGGACAATATCATTGCCGGCAACACAGGACTGTACGGCGCAACCGGTGGCGAACTGTATGTGAACGGTCGTGTGGGCGAGCGCTTCGGTGTACGCAACTCGGGAGCCACAGCCGTAATAGAAGGTGCAGGCGACCATTGCTGCGAGTATATGACCGGTGGTCGTGTTGTTGTGCTCGGACAGATAGGACGCAACTTCGCAGCCGGTATGAGTGGAGGTCTGGCTTACGTCTGGGACCGCGAACATACTTTTGATTATTTCTGCAATATGGATCAGGTGGAGATTTCGCTTGTCGAGGAAAGCTCGGCACGCAAGGAACTCCACGAACTCATTCGACAGCACTATCTCTACACAGGCTCAGCCTTGGCACGTCGCATGCTTGACGACTGGAACCGCTACGTAGAGGACTTCATTCTTGTCACTCCAATCGAATACAAGCGAGTGCTTCAGGAGGAGAAGATGCGCCAGCTTGAAGAGAAAATCGCCAATATGCAACTAATAAACAACTAAGAAAAAGATGGGAAAACTAAAAGCTTTCATGGAAGTGCCCAGGCTGGAAGCCGGGTATCGTCCTTTGCACGAAAGAATACACGACTTTGGCGAGGTAGAGCAGACTCTCAACTCGCGTGACCGCATGGCTCAAGCCAGCCGCTGCATGGACTGCGGCGTGCCGTTCTGCCATTGGGCTTGTCCGTTGGGCAATAAGGATCCGGAATGGAACGACGCTCTCTGCAAGGGCGACTGGGAACTGGCTTACCGTCTGCTCAATGCCACTAACGACTTCCCCGAATTTACCGGCCGCATCTGTCCTGCGCTCTGCGAAAAGGCTTGCGTGCTCAATCTTACTGACCATGCTCCGGTCACCAACCGCGAGAACGAGGCTGCCATTACAGAGACAGCATGGCACGAGGACTATATAAAGCCGATGATCTTCCCGCGTAACGGCAAGAGCGTTGCGGTCGTTGGTGCCGGACCTTCCGGTCTTGTGGCAGCCAACCGCCTTAACCGTATGGGCTACGCCGTCACCGTGTTCGACAAGAACGAGGCAGCTGGCGGCTTGCTGCGTTACGGCATTCCAAACTTCAAGCTCTCGAAGCATATCATCGACCGTAGACTCGACATACTCGTAGAGGAAGGCATACGGTTCGTATACAATACGGTAGTGGAAACCAGTTCGCTACCCGAAGGTTTTGACGCCTATGTCCTTGCAACAGGAACGCCCGAGGCTCGCGATCTGAAGAACGTGCCCGGCCGTGAACTTAAAGGTGTGCACCTCGCCTTGGAGCTGCTCTCGCAACAGAACCGCGTCCTATCTGGAGCAGAGTACTCGAAGGACGAGCGTGTCACCTGCAAGGGCAAGGACGTTCTGGTCATCGGCGGTGGCGATACCGGTTCGGACTGCATAGGCACAGCGCATCGTCAGGGATGCAAGAGCGTAACTCAGATAGAGATTATGCCACGCCCCGTAGAGGGGCTCGACGATCCGAAGAATCCGTGGCCTAACTATCCGCGCGTGCTAAAGACCACGTCGAGCCACGAGGAGGGATGTACGCGCCGCTGGAACATCAACACGCTGGAGTTTATAGGCAAGAACGGCAGATTGTGCGGCGTTAGAGTGCAGCCCATCGATTGGCAGCCAAACCCTGAAGGCGGCCGTCCGACAATGGTTGAGGCTGGCGACCCAGAGGTGATAAAGTGTGAGGCTTGCTTCCTTGCGATGGGCTTCCTCAAACCGCAGCATCCCGACTATCCGGAGAACGTCTTCGTCTGCGGCGACGCCTTGAACGGAGCCTCGCTTGTGGTGAGAGCTATGGCAAGCGGTCGCGATGCGGCGCAGAAGGTGGATATCTACCTGCAGTCGCTTTGAGTGAATTGAATGTTTTTGTAGTTTTATTTACAATTAGAGAGAGATTATTATGTGCGGAATAGTAGCAATATTCAACGTTAAGGAGCAGACGCCAGAGCTGCGCAGTAAGGCGCTTGGTATGAGCAAGAAGATACGTCACCGCGGTCCTGACTGGAGCGGCATTCATTGTTCGGGAAGCGCCATACTGGCGCACGAGCGACTGAGCATTGTCGACCCGGAGAGCGGAGGTCAGCCTCTGTTCTCGCCCGACGGCAAGCAGGTGCTGGCTGTGAACGGTGAGATATACAACCACAAGGAGATAAGAGAAAGATACAAGGGGCGTTATGATTTCCAGACGGGCAGCGACTGCGAGGTTATTCTGGCGCTTTATCGCGACAAGGGCGTCAACTTTCTCGAAGATCTGAACGGCATCTTCGCCTTCGCTCTTTATGACGAGGAGCAGGACGCTTTCCTCATCGCCCGCGACCATATAGGCGTCATACCTCTTTATATCGGATACAACGCCGACGGAAAGGTGTTTGTGGCAAGCGAGCTTAAGGCCTTGGAGGGTGAGTGCGAGCGTTATGAGCCTTTTCTGCCGGGCCACTACTACTGGAGCAAGGACCTCGGAATGAAGCGTTGGTACAAGCGCGACTGGATGGAGTACGACAACGTGAAGGACAACACGGCGAGCAGCGACGCAATACGCAAGAGTCTTTGCGCTGCCGTGAAACGCCAGATGATGAGCGACGTGCCCTACGGAGTGCTGCTCTCGGGCGGACTCGACAGCAGCGTTATCAGCGCCATCACCGAGAGCTACGCCGAACGCCGTATAGAGACCGACAGCAGAAGCCGTGCCTGGTGGCCGCGTCTCCACTCGTTTGCTGTGGGACTCAAGGGAGCGCCCGACTTGGCGAAGGCGCGTCTGGTAGCCGACCACATAGGCACGGTGCATCACGAAATCAACTATACCATTCAGGAGGGACTGGACGCCCTGCGCGACGTTATCTACTTCATCGAGACCTACGATATAACCACCGTGCGTGCCTCCGTGCCGATGTATCTGCTGGCGCGTGTGATAAAGTCGATGGGCATAAAGATGGTGCTTTCGGGCGAGGGAGCCGACGAGATTTTCGGTGGCTACCTCTACTTCCACAAGGCTCCTTCGGCAGAGGAGTTTCATAAGGAGACCGTGCGCAAGCTCTCGAAACTGCATCTGTACGACTGTCTGCGTGCCAACAAGAGTCTCTCGGCGTGGGGCGTGGAAGGTCGTGTGCCGTTCCTCGACAAGGAGTTTCTTGATGTGGCTATGCGCACCAATCCCAAGGCTAAGATGTGCAGCGTTCTCCCAGCATCTCGGTCGGGCGAAGCCGACCCCAAGGCGTCTATAGAAAAGCGCATCGTGCGTGAGGCGTTCGAGGACATGCTGCCTGAGGAGGTGGCTTGGCGACAGAAGGAGCAGTTCAGCGACGGCGTAGGCTACTCGTGGATTGACACCTTGAAGAAGATAACGTCAGAGGCTGTCACCGACGAGCAGATGGCGCATGCTGAAGAGCGTTTCCCCATCAACACGCCGCTGTGCAAGGAGGAGTATTACTACCGTTCCATCTTCGAAGAGCATTTCCCGAGCGAGAGTGCAGCCCGCAGCGTGCCTCACGAGGCAAGTGTGGCTTGCTCTACAGCAGTGGCTCTGGAGTGGGACGAGGCGTGGAAGAACATGAACGATCCGAGCGGTCGTGCCGTCTCTGGCGTCCACGAAAACGCTTTGTAGGGTGATGCCGTAAAAAGCGTGAATAGTAATTTAAATAGAAAAAGCGGAGACCTTCATCGTAAAGGTCTCCGCTTTTTATGCTTTATAGAGTGCTGGACAGCCAGCAATAACTTTGCTTAGAGGCAATGCTTCAGACCGTGTATCGTAGCGATAGGGTCTGCAGCCTTGAACACGTAGCTGCCGCTCACGAGCACGTCGGCACCAGCAGCCACGAGCAGCGGAGCCGACTTGTCGTCTACGCCGCCGTCTATCTGTATGAGAGCCTTGCTGCCCGACTCGTCGATGAGGCGGCGCAGGCGCTTCGTCTTCTCTACCGAGTTGGGTATGAACTTCTGTCCGCCGAAGCCCGGGTTGACGCTCATCAGCAGCACCATATCCACGTCGCAGATGATGTCCTCGAGCATGCTCACCGGAGTGTGTGGGTTGAGCGTCACGCCAGCCTTCATACCCGCAGCGTGAATCTCCTGAACGGTGCGGTGCAGGTGAGTGCACGCCTCGTAGTGTACGTTCATCATCATGGCGCCCGTAGCAGCCACCTGCTTGATGTAGTTCTCTGGATGCACAATCATCAGGTGAACGTCGAGCGGCTTCTTGCACTCCTTTGCAACAGCCTGTATGACGGGGAATCCGAACGAGATGTTAGGCACGAACACGCCGTCCATGATGTCGAGGTGCAACCAGTCGGCCTCGCTGCGGTTTATCATGTCGATGTCCGAACGCAAGTCGATGAAGTTCGCTGAGAGAAGCGAAGGTGATATGAGAGTTTCCATTCCTGTTTATTTTATTTACTTTCTTTGTTTACGTTGTTTTCTTTTTTTAGAGTGTTGTTGGAGGTGTTGTGTTAGCTTACGCAATAAGGCTTATTGCGGTTGTTAGCCTGCGCCAGTCTGTAGGAGTAGGCTATCTGTCGGATAAAGCTCAGCGTCTTTTCCGAAGGCTGTAGTTCTTCTTTAGTAAAATACTTCATAGGCAGAGCTATTTTATGCGTTTTAGAGATGTTTTATATTTAGTAAACGCAAGCCTTCGGTGTTTATTACATATTGAGGCGAATATTTTTATGCGTGATTCGTTTTGTGATTGATTGTTACAGCTTCGTGGTAATGATGTTACCGAAGTACTGTAACAATGTTACCGCATTGCGGTAATGATGTTCCCGCGTAGCGGTAATAGTTCGCAGCTCGGAGATATTCATTTCTGTTTTTTATCCAAACTAGCTTATAATTCGAAAATTTTATCTAAATTTGTAAAACAATAAAACAACCGAAATATGAAGACAATCAATACACGCCGCAGCATCCGCAAGTATACCGATGCTCCGGTAAGCGAGAAGTTGCTGCGCCGCCTGCTCAGCGAGGCGGAACGCACGCAGACAATGGGTAACCTGCAGCTTTACAGCGTAGTAGTGACACGTTCTGAGGAACAGAAGCGCCGCCTCGCGCCGGCACACTTCAACCAGCCGATGGTGGAGGGAGCGCCCGTAGTGCTCACGTTCTGCGCCGACTACCGCCGCACCACACTTTGGGCAAAGAACCGCAACGCCGACCCCGGCTACGACAACATGCTCTCCTTTCAGAACGCAGCCACCGACGCGCTGCTCTTCTGCCAGACCTTCTGCAACCTTGCTGAAGAGGAAGGCTTGGGCTGCTGCTTCCTCGGCACTACGGTGTACATGCCACAGATGATAATCGACGTGCTGCAGTTGCCCGAACTTGTGGTGCCCGTGGCTACCATCACGCTCGGCTGGCCCGACGAGCAGCCCGCGCTCACCGACCGTCTGCCGCTCGACGCCATCATGCACGAGGAGACCTACGCCGACTATACACCCGAGCGCATCGACCGCTTCTATGCCGAGAAGGAAGCGCTTGAGGAGAACCGCGAGTTCGTGCGCTTGAACGGCAAGCAGACCCTCGCGCAGGTGTACACCGACTGCCGCTACACACGCAAGGACAACGAGGCTATGTCTGCAGGACTGCTGGAGGTGCTCAAGAAGCAGGGCTTCTTACGTTGATAGGTTCCGACCAACAAGCCGAAACCATAACAAGTATTTAGATATAACAATGAACAAAGACACGTTCGACAAGCCACTCTCGCTCCTTGAGCTAAACTCGCTCGTTGCAGCCGTCGTAGACATCAGTCTGCCCGACGAGTACTGGGTGGAGGCAGAGCTGTCGGAGGCGCGCGAGGTGCGCGGACATTGCTACATGGAGCTGGTGGAGAAGGACGAATACTCCAACACGCCCACGGCACGCGCCTCAGCCAAGTGCTGGGCGTCGCGATGGTCGCTGCTGCGCCCAAAGTTCGAGCGCATCACTGGTCAGCGGCTGCACGCCGGAATGAAGGTGCTGCTGCGCGTGCGTGCGCAGTTTCATGCCGCCTACGGCTTCTCGTGGATAGTGAGCGACATCAATCCCGAGTACACCATGGGCGATCTGGCACGGCGCCGACAGGAGATAGTGCGACAGCTGAAGGCAGAAGGCGTGTTCGACCTGCAGAAAGAGCTGCAGTTGCCGATGTTCGCACAGCGCATTGCCGTCATATCGAGCGAAGGAGCAGCCGGCTACGGCGACTTCTGCCGCCAGTTGCACGACAATCAGGCAGGATATATATATAAGGTGGAACTCTTCGGCGCCGTGATGCAGGGCGAAGCCGTGGAGCAGAGCGTGATTGCCGCTCTCGGACGCATATACGAGCGCGTGGACGACTTCGACGCCGTGGTGATAATACGCGGCGGAGGTGCCACGAGCGATATGTCGGGCTTCGACACACTCGCCCTGGCAGAGAACGTAGCCAACTTCCCGCTGCCCATCATTACCGGTATCGGTCATGAGCGTGACGAGTGTGTGCTCGATATGGTGGCGTTCGCACGCATGAAGACGCCCACCGCCGCCGCCCAACATCTCATCGACAATCTGCAGCGCACGGCGCAGCTCATTGACCAGCTCGCCGACCGCATAGCCGACCGCGTGAAGCGTCGCATGGATGTGGAGCGTGTGCGTCTGGCGTCGATGGCAGAGCGCATACCGATGCTCTTCTCGCTCGTGAAGACGAAGGAGTGGGGCAGAGCCGACCGCCTCATGCAGCGCATAGCCGCAGCCGTGAGTCGCCGTCTTGCTACGGCGGAAACGCGACTCGACACCCTGCAGCACACCATAGAGACATCGGCGAAGCGTCGACTCGACACCGAGCATCATCGCCTTGAGCTGCTCGCGCAGCGCGTTGAGGCAGAAAACCCCGAACGCCTTCTGCGCCGCGGCTACAGCATCACGACCTACAACGGCAAAGCCGTGCGCGACGCCGCACAACTGCCGAAGGGTGCGCTGGTGGAGACGCATGTGGAGAAAGGAAAGTTCAAGTCAAGAGTAGAGTAGTCGGAGGCTACGACATTAGCTTTCCGCTATGCGCCGCTGACTTTCAGTTCTTGTCGTAGCCATGCAGCCCCTAAGAAATATGTGCTATTATCAGGGGGTGCAGTTGTCTCAACTGCACCAACAAAGAAACAACTGCACCCCCTTGAAGATAGCTTTGTAGGCTTGGTTGGTGCAGCTGAGACAGCTGCACCCCCTTGAAGATGGCACTGCACCCCTAACTGCACACACTAATAAAAACAACAACCCAAATGCCCAAAGAACAGAAATATGAAGCGGCGATGCGCCAGTTGGAAGACATAGCCGCAAAGATGGAGAACGGTGAGCTCGACATCGACTCGCTCAGTGAACAACTCAAGACCGCGCAGAAACTGATAAAGCAATGCAAGGACAAACTCACGAAGACCGACGAGGACATACGCAAGATTCTCGGCGCAGAAAATTGACAACGCAGTCCGCAACCGTCTTTTTTGTGCTAATAATCTCTAATCTGCGGCAAATAGTTGCAGGTTTGTTTTATTATTATTACTTTTGCCTGCGGTTAGGGGAGCATATCCCCGCTATGAAAAAGAAACGTATTAAAACCTAAAGTTTTATGAAAGATATAGCATGGTCTGAGTTGTCGTTCGGCTATATGCCTACCGACTATAACGTGCGCTGTTGCTACCGCAATGGCAAGTGGGGCGAGATAGAAGTCTGCTCCGACGAGTACATTAAGCTTCACATGGCAGCCACCTGTCTGCACTACGGACAGGAAGCCTTTGAGGGACTGAAGGCATATCGTTGCCCCGACGGCAAGGTGCGCGTGTTCCGTATGGACGAGAACGCAGCACGTCTGCAGTCTACATGCCGCGGCATCATGATGCCTGAGCTGCCTACAGAAATATTCGAGGAGATGGTGAAGAAGGTAGTGCGCCTCAATCAGGAGTACATCCCGACATACGAGAGCGGCGCAACACTCTACATCCGTCCGCTCCTCATCGGTACATCGGCACAGGTAGGCGTTCGTCCGGCTGAAGAGTACATGTTCATCATCTTCGTCACACCGGTAGGACCTTACTTCAAGGGTGGTTTCTCTACAAACCCGTACGTCATCATACGCGACTACGACCGTTCGGCTCCGCTCGGCACCGGTATCTACAAGGTGGGCGGCAACTATGCTGCATCGCTCAGAGCCAACCATCTCGCTCATGAGAAGGGCTACGCTTGCGAGTTCTATCTCGACGCTAAGGAGAAGAAGTACATGGACGAGTGCGGCGCTGCCAACTTCTTCGGTATCAAGAACAATACATACGTAACACCGAAGTCGACCTCTATCCTTCCGTCTATCACGAACAAGAGTCTTATGCAGCTCGCTGAGGACTTCGGTCTGAAAGTGGAGCGTCGCCAGATTCCTGAGGAAGAGCTCGCTACATTCGAGGAGGCAGGCGCTTGCGGCACAGCAGCCGTAATCAGCCCGATCTCTTACATCGACGATCTCGACACAGGTCAGCGCTTCACGTTCAGCGAGGACGGCAAGCCGGGTCCCGTTTCAACCAAGCTCTACAACCACCTGCGTGGCATCCAGTATGGCACAGAGGAGGACAAGCATGGTTGGACAACAGTAGTAATAGAATAACAGCCAGTCTGCCTCATATATGTGGGGCAAGATGTTTAAAGTTAACAATCAAAAGAGGTGCAGCGGTTTATGCCGTTGCACCTTATTTGTATACATATATGTGTGCAATACCTATTTTTAACCCTGCGAATTTGCCTAATCGTCCTTTATTTCGTAACTTTGCACTTTTGAAGTGTTGATAACTTATATTGACGAATTTTTAAAAATACTTCTTTCCGAAGTGAATTAAAGGACTATAATGGGCAAAGGAAAACTGGCGAAGTTCGCCGATATGGAGCGATACGAGAACGTATTTCAGTATCCGTTCTCGGTAGCCGATAATGTGCCGTTCGACATGAAGGGACATTGGCGCGAGATGTATTTCAAGAACGACAACCCGATTGTGCTCGAGCTGGGCTGCGGCAAAGGCGAGTACACAGTGGGGCTGGCAAAGATGTTCCCCGACGTCAACTTCATTGGCGTAGACATTAAGGGCGCACGCATGTGGACCGGCGCTACGCAGGCGCTCGGCGAAGGACTCAAGAACGTGGCGTTTCTGCGCACGAACATAGAGATTATAGACCGCTTCTTCGCTGAAGGCGAGGTGCAGGAGATATGGCTCACGTTCAGCGATCCGCAGATGAAGAACCCGCGCAAGCGTCTCACCTCTACCTACTTCATGCAGCGCTACCGCCGCTTCCTGCAGGACGGCGGCACGATTCATCTGAAGACCGACTCCAACTTCCTCTTCACATACACCACATACATGCAGCAGCGCAACAATCTGCCGCTGCTCTTCCGCACGGAAGATCTCTATCATACCGAAGGTCTCGACGCACAAACCAACGAGATTCTCGGCATACAGACCTACTACGAGAGCATGTGGATAGAACGCGGACTGAATATCAAGTACATGAAGTTCGCATTGCCGCACGAAGGCGAGCTCTTTGAGCCGGAGGTAGAGATTCCGCTCGACGAGTATCGCTCGTATCACCGCGACAAGCGCAGCTCTAAAACAACTGCGTTGTAAGTTTTGAATTTTGAATTTTGAGTTTTGAATTTTGAATTGTCGGCTACGCCGATTAAGAGTTTTTCAATTTTGAATTATTCTGTTTTAAATTCAAAACTCAAAATTCAAAACTCAAAACTCAAAATTGCGATGCATGTCGCAACAATTCAAAACTCAAAACTCAAAACTCAAAACTCAAAACTCAAAATGACCCTATATCCGAAACTCATTACTGACGCACTCGCAACAGTAATATACGCAGGTACAAAGAAAAACCTCATAGAAAGCAATATGCTTGCCGACGATGTGCGCATCAACGGCATGAAAGTGAAGTTCACACTCGTCTTCCCACGCGATACCGACCCATTCATGAAGTCGACTATCAAGGCGGCTGAGGCTGCCATCCACTATCACGTGTCGAAAGACGTGGAGGTGACAATCGAGACCGAATTCCTCTCGAAGCCGCGCCCGGAAGTGGGCAAGCTGCTGCCGCAGGTGAAGAACGTCATCGCCGTAAGCTCTGGCAAGGGCGGCGTGGGCAAGAGCACCGTCGCAGCCAACCTCGCCATCGCTTTGGCACGTCTTGGCTACAAGGTAGGTCTGCTCGACTGCGATATCTTCGGTCCGTCGGTTCCGAAGATGTTCCAAGTAGAAGACGCACGTCCATACGCTGTGAAGAAAGACGGACGCGACCTCATCGAGCCAATCGAGAAGTATGGCATCAAGCTGCTCTCTATCGGCTTCTTCGTAAACCCCGACACCGCAACTCTGTGGCGTGGCGGCATGGCGTCGAACGCTCTTAAGCAGCTCATCGCCGACGCCGACTGGGGCGAGCTCGACTACTTCGTGCTCGACACACCTCCCGGAACAAGCGACATACACCTCACACTGCTGCAGACTCTCGCCATCACAGGCGCTGTCATCGTGAGCACACCGCAGAAGGTGGCGCTCGCCGACGCTCTCAAGGGCATCGACATGTACGAGAACGACAAGGTGAACGTGCCTATCCTCGGACTCGTGGAGAACATGGCGTGGTTCACACCAGCCGAACTGCCCGAGAACAAGTATTACATCTTCGGCAAGGAAGGCTGCAAGCAGCTTGCGCAGGAGAAGGGCTTGCCTCTGCTCGCGCAGATACCGCTCGTGCAGGGCATCTGCGAGAATGGCGACGCCGGTACACCTGCCGCTCTCGACAGCAACAGCATAACAGGTCTGGCGTTCATCAACCTCGCACAGGCCGTTGTCACCGTCGTGAACCGTCGCAACAAGGAGCAGCAGCCCACAAAGATTGTAGAGGTTACGAAGAACTGATTTGTCTGAACGTACAAAAAAGCCTGTCGGTTTGAACGTACAAGGAATCTATTTGTATTACAATGACTAAAGAGAAAGAAATATTCAAGCGCGCCGAACTGCTCATGGGCGAAGACGTGATGGAGGCGTTGGCGTCGAAGCGCGTCATCGTCTTCGGTGTGGGCGGCGTAGGCAGCTGGTGTGTAGAGTGCTTGGTGCGCTCGGGCATACGCCATATCACGATAGTCGACTGCGACTGCGTGTGCGCTTCTAACGTAAACCGTCAGCTGATGGCTACGTCTGCCACAATAGGACGCGTGAAGGTGGAGGCGCTGCGCGAACGTCTGCTTGAGATAAACCCCGACTGTGAGGTCACGGCTCTGCAGAAGATGTACACCGACGAGACTGCAGCCGAGTTCCATCTCGAAGAGTACGACTATATCATCGACGCTATCGACTCGCTGAAGGACAAGATATCGCTCATTATGCGTGCCTGCGAGACCAATGCCGTGTTCTTCTCGTCAATGGGCGCTGCGTTGAAGATGGATTCTACGCAAATACGCGTGACTGAGTTCTGGAAGGTGCGCGGCTGTCCGCTCGGATCGGCGCTGCGCAAGCGCATGAAGCGCGCAGGTTTGAAACCGGCGCACAAGTTCCAGTGCGTATACAGCGAGGAGCTGCTCGACAATCGCGGCAGCGATACAGGCAACGACCCATGTCTGATACAAAAGGCGCAGACAAACGGATCGATGGCGCACATCACGGCAATATTCGGCTTCACGATAGCCGGACTTGTGCTTAAAGATGTGTATCAGAAGACACTTGGCAAGCTGTAATACAATAAAACAACGAAAAAAGAGTTATTTAAAGAAAACAATATTGGCAATGAAGAAATACGTTATTTATCTGTTTCTGTTCATGTTCCTGCCGTTGGCTGCCATGGCACAGTCGTCGATGACCGACCAGCAGGTGATGCAGTACATCGTGAAGGAACACAACTCTGGTAAGTCGCAGTCGGAGATTGTGACCAAGCTTATGCAGCGTGGTGTGGACATCTCGCAGATTCGCCGCGTGCGCAACAAGTACGAACGCCAGATGAAGCAGGGCGGATTAGGTAATGTGTCGGACAACACCAAGGGTGACAAGGACGAATCGCGTCTGCGTACCAACAACGGCAATCCGCGCGAACTGACAAAGCGCGACGACTATGGTAAGGAGGCTACGCAGAAAGCTTCGCAGTATTCGAGCATGCGCCTGAAGGCAGAACGCGACCGCAAGTACAAGAACACCTACGACGAGACCGATGAGGAGTTTATGGACTATCAGCGCGAGATGTTCGAGCTTGTGCCCGATACAGCGCAGATGCTTGAGCAGCTGCTTGCTGAGCGCGATGCCAAGAAACGCAAGGTGTTCGGACGCGACATCTTCAATAATCAGGAACTCTCGTTCGAGCCGAACATGAACATCGCTACACCGCAGAGCTACGTTCTCGGTCCGGGCGATGCTGTCTTCGTTGATATCTACGGCGCTTCGCAGAAGTCGGAGCAGTGCACCGTGTCGCCTGAGGGCGAGATAACCATCGAAGGTTTCGGACCCGTACACGTTGGCGGACTTACAGTTGATCAGGCTAACAGACGCCTTCGCTCTACGCTTGGCGCACGATATAGCAGTTCGAAGGTAAAGCTGTCGGTAGGTCAAACACGCACTATCATTGTTAACGTGATGGGCGAGGTGAAGACGCCTGGTACCTACACACTCTCGGCTTTCGCTACTGTCTTCCACGCCCTTTACATGGCTGGCGGCACAAACGACATCGGTACACTCCGTAATATCAAGGTCTACCGCAACAACCGTCTTATAACAACCGTCGACATCTACGACTATATCCTCAACGGCAAGCTCACGGGCAATGTGCGTCTCGCCGACAACGACGTGGTTGTTGTAGGTCCGTACGACTGTCTTGTGAACGTGACGGGTAAGGTGAAGCGTCCTATGTTCTACGAGATGAAACCCAACGAGTCGATCGCTTCGTTGCTGAAATACACGGGCGGTTTCACTGGTGACGCTTACAAGAAGGCCGTGCGTGTGAACCGTAAGAACGGAAAGGAATACTCGGCATATAACGTTGAGGAGTTCGACTTTGCGAGCTTCCATGTAGCCGACGGCGACTCTGTGTCTGTCGACTCAATCATGGCACGCTACGCCAACACCGTTGAAGTGAAGGGAGCCGTGTTCCGTCCGGGTATGTACAACCTTGGCGAGCAGGTGAATAGCGTACGTTCGCTCATCGAGCACGCCGACGGTGTTACAGAAGATGCTATCACTTCACGTGCCGTGATGCACCGCATGAAGGCAGACCGCACTCTTGAGGTGGTCAGCGTAGACATCGAGGGCATTATGAGCGGTCGTGTTGCCGACATCCCATTGAAGGAGAACGACGTGCTCTTTGTGGCTACCAAGACAGAGAAGATGTCCGACCGAACGCTCACGATACGTGGCGAGGTGCAGTATCCCGGTGTATATAAGTACGCCGACAACGAGACTGTTGAGGACTTCATTATACAGGCAGGCGGTCTCACCGACAAGGCGTCGCTCATGAACGTGAGCATCAGCCGACGTGTGAGCGACCCGAAGGCGTTGCGTCCAGACAGCGTCATCGCAAAGACATTCAACGTGGCGCTGAAAGACAACTTTGCTATTGACGGCGACCGCACGCTGACGCTCATGCCCTTCGACGAAGTGTACGTAATGCGCTCGCCGGGCTACACCGAGCAGCAGAACGTGTCGGTAGAAGGCGAGGTGCTCTTCGCCGGAACCTACGCTCTGGAGCGCAACAACACACGCTTGAGCGACCTCTTCAAGAAGTCGGGCGGCTCGAACGGACTCGCTTATATCAAGGGTGCGCGACTCATGCGCAAGGCTAACGAAACAGAAAAGGCACGTATGGAGGCCGTACTGAAGATGCAGCAGGAGGAACAGAAGAAGAACCTTCTGCAGCTCTCGGCAAGTGCCAACAACGCCGCAGCTCTGCAGTCTACAGCCCAGGACGCTACAAAGGCCAACATCGAGAAGTTCCAGGTGCCCGACGAGTATCCCGTAGGTATCGACCTTGCTGAGGCTATGAAGAATCCGGGCTCTGACGCCGACCTCGTATTGCGCGACGGCGACCGCCTTATTGTGCCGCAGTATAACGGAACGGTGAAGGTGAACGGAGCTGTGATGTACGCCAATACCGTGGCTTATGAGCGCGGAAAGCGTGCCGGCTACTACATCGACCAGGCAGGAGGCTATGCTTCAGACGCCGTTAAGGGCCGTGCATACATTATATATATGAACGGCAAGGTGTCGAAGCTGAGTCACGGAGCGAAGGTGCAGCCGGGCTGCGAGATTGTGGTGCCTGCTAAGCTGAAGCGCAAGATGTCAGCTGCCGAGATGATGAGTATGGGATCGAGCATGTCGTCAATCGCTGCGATGATCGCTACAATCAGTAACATCATTACGAAGTAAGGTTTTGTTAATATGTAGTAATGTTTAGTTCGTAAAAAACACAATAATGAGAAAAGCTATGAAGAAAAGTCACATTTTGACAGCAATGGTTGTGTTGTTCAGTGTGATAGTGTCAGCGTCATTGAAGGCTCAGACACCAACCGAATGGCCAGACCTACCTTTGCTCACAATCGAAACTGTTGACGGCGTGATGCCTACTGCTACTAAAGTATTTCCTCCCGAGGGATGTGTTGGTGAGGGAATATTGAGTGAGCATGTGCCTGGTCGTCTTGTGATGACTCTTAAAGGTGAAACGTTATATGACAGTGGCGATTATGTGAAGGGCGAATCGGGCGTCAGAATAAAGATTCGTGGTAATTCTACAGGTGCTAATCTTACGCAGCATCCTTATAAGTTGAAGTTGTCAAAGAAAGCCGATTTACTTCAACTTGGCAATGAGCATAAAAGTAAGGACTTCGCCTTGCTTTCCATGTATACGTGGAATAAAGTGATGAAGAATGAAGAATGCAATATTCTTCTTAATACAGGTTTGGCTTTGTGTCGTGCGCTTAATTTCCCATGGACACCTAATACACGTCCCGTAAATGTTGTTATCAACGGAAAGTACCAAGGTTTGTATCACCTTATTGAGACTGTTGAGCGTGCCGATACTCGTATAAAGACCGATAAGACTGGTTTTGTAATAGAGAACGATGCCTATTGGTGGAAAGAAGGCGAGACTTATTTCCGTACAGAGCATCAAAAAGCCAACACTTACATGGGTTATACGTTCAAGTACCCTGATGGAGATGACATAACTGAAGAGCAGTTGGCTGATATAAAGAACTACATGGAGAAGGTGGAGACTGCGGTTTACTCAAACGCAGGAGCCTCAGATCTTATCGATTACGATTCGTTTGCTCATTGGATTCTTGCTCACGATATACTCGGTTCATATGATGCAGCAGGTAGTAATATGTTCCTTTACAAGGAGAATGGTACAACTGAAGACTCAAAGTTGAAAATGGCAACACTTTGGGACTTCGATTCTGCATTTGCGTCCGATTTGGATGGGAGTCGTCAGCATTATAGTTATCTTTTCTTCTATCTGAGTCTATTCCAAGATAAGAACTTTGTGCGTACATATCTTGATCTCTATAAAGAAAAAATTGCCGCAGTGTATCCTTATGTTGAGAATAGTCTGAAGGAATTTAAGGAGAAGTATGGTGAGGCTTTCGAGAAGAGTATGGAGTTGCATCGTGCTGTTTATGCTAATGAGTGTAAGAACTCACTTGATGAGCAGATAGATGACGTGTTAACACACTTGAAGGAGCGTTTTGCCAAATTGCAGACTCTTACAGCCGAATTGGAACACACTACTGCCATCGAGGGATGTGTAGACAAATCAGATAATCGTATAGTGAATCGTACCAGCATATTGGGTGTAGATTTTACTGGCGTTGATGTGAACCGCCTTCCCGTAGGGATATACATTGAGAAACGTGCCGACGGCACGATTAGAAAAGTGCTTAATAAATAAAACAATATGAGTGAACAGACTGTTACATCAATTGTGACAAACACGTCAGATGATAATGCTTTGAAGTTGCTTCGAGTGCTTTCTCTGCTTAGACGTCGTGTGTTGACAATCGGTGTTGTGACACTTTGTGTCTTGTTAGTGGTTGGCGTGTACGTATTCAGTTTGCCACGTACATACAAGTCGGAAACCATTATGCTTCCCGAGACTACAACAGATGGTATTGCGGGTAACATTGGTGCGCTTGCTTCGCTTGCAGGCGTAAAGATGGGAAACCAATCGGAAGACGCAATCTATCCTGAGTTCTACCCTAAGGTGACGGGTTCGACAAATTTTCTTACCGAACTTCTGAAGACCGAAGTCTATTGTGAGCGATTAGGAACAAAGACAACACTCTTTGACTATTTCGCAAAGCATCAGAAGCGTGCATGGTGGGGTAACTTGATTGGAAAGAAAAACAAACTTGTATCCAACAAAATCAATCCAGTGCGCATCACCAAGCAGCAGCAGCTTATAGTGAACGAGTTAATGGATGCTTTCTTCTGTAGTGTTGATAAAAAGACCGACATGGTGACTGTGGTTGTGAAGGTGCAGGATCCGGAGGTTGCTGCGCAGATTGCAGATATGATAAGAGAGCGTTTGCAGACTTACATCACCAACTATCGTACAAACAAGGCGCGTAAAGACCTCAGCTATACGAAGAAGATTACGGCTGAGGCACGTGATGAATACATCAAGTCGCAGCAGAAGTATGCCGCTTATTGTGATGCCAATGAGGACATAGGCCTTGCTTCGTTCATACAGGTGCGCGACCGCCTGGAGAACGAGATGCAGATGGCTTACAACATGTATCAGCAAGCCACTCAGCAGATGCAGCTTGCACAGGCTAAGTTGCAGGAGAAGACTCCGGTGTTTGTAACGATACAGCCGGCTACAGTGGCCTCGAAACCAAGTGGGCCGAAACGAATGTTGACAATGATACTGGTGCTGATGCTTTCGGTATTTGGAAGTGCAGGCTGGATATTGTCGCGTGAAATATACGAGAGCAAGCTAAAAGCAACACAAAATGCAGATTAAGAAAAGCATAAACAATAATAGGAAAGAACTGGTTGATACCTTGTATTTGATAATGTTGCAGGGTATCAATCAGTTGTTGCCTATTATCGTGATGCCATATCTGATGGTGAAACTTGGAGCCGAAGGGTATGGTTATGTTGGCTTTTCGCTTTCTGTAGTGCAGTATCTTATTATTATAGTCGACTTCGGATTCAACCTCAGTGCCACGAAGCGTATAGCTGTTGTGGCTGGCGATCGGACGGCTTTGAGCCGTGTGTTCTGGAACGTTGTGGCAGCCAAGTTGCTACTGATGTTTCTCACCACGCTTGCGTTGTTAGTCCTTGTGGTTTGTATACCCACGTTCCGTCTCTATGGCAATGCCATTATAGCCACCTATCCGATGTTGTTGGGTTCGGCCTTTACGTTCATGTGGTTCTTTCAGGGTATAGGCAGAATACGTTTATTTTCGATAATGAACACCGTGTCGAAGTTGGTGTTGCTACCATTGATATTCGTGTTCGTACAAACGCCTGACGATTATGTAATGGCGGCATTGTTGCAGGCCGTAGTGTTTGTTTCAACGGCTATAATCTCTAACATTTACATTGCCCGTCAGCGTCTTGTGGCGTGGGTGCGTCCTACGTGGTTGCTTGTTAAGGAAGAGTTGCATGTTAGCTTTCCGCTCTTTCTCTCCTCTGCCTCTACGAGTGTCTACACCCAATTCATAGTGATAGTGCTCGGTTTCTATTGTACTACAGAGGAGATAGGCAAGTATTCGTCGGCAGAGCGCATCATGCGTGCAATGTGTTTTCTGCTCTACGTGCCGCTCAACCAAGTGTTCTTTCCGCGTATAAGCCAACTTGCATCGCAGAAGAACGGTGAAGAGCGCCGTCTGTTCAGCCAGGTCCGCTTCCTCGTGTTGGGCATAATGTCGGCTGTGAGCGTGGCGTTGTGGTGTGGTAGCTGGTGGTTGCCATCGTTGCTCGGTCCTGACTATGTAGGTATGGATGTCTATATGCGCATCTTTGCCTTAGCTCCTATTGCCATTGGCTTTGGCGGAGTGTATGGACAGATGGGACTCATCGGTATTGGCAATGAATATACAAGTCGTCGTTTCCGCGATGTTTATTTCGTTGCTGCGGTGTCGGCTTTTGTGTTGATGTTCACACTCATTCCGTTTTTTCAAGCAACTGGAGCCAGTTTGGTAGTGACGCTTACCGAAGTGATTGTGGCGTTGCTTATGTTTTACAACTTTAAAAAATATTTGTCAGTATGCTGATAGCAGTATTGGTTTTTGCGTTGGTCTTGACTTGCATCGGCCTTTACATCTCGCGTGACATATTCTCCCCGTATGTTGCAGTGTCAGGTGTGTGGTCTATAGCTATACTTATATATTATTTTCTGCCCAATACGTTCTATCCTATCTGCAACGACTTCCCGTTCGCATTAGCGATTTGGTTGACGGGCTTTTTCATTGGATCTTTGTTATGCGAGTATTATACAGCGCCAGCCTCTAAAGAATCGGTGAAGCGCGAGCCCAACCGCATGATATTGTATGCCTATGTTGTGTTGACTTGCGTGTCCGTACCTGTTGTCTGCGGAACTATCATCTTTCAGGCGTTGACCGAAGATCCTGAAAATATCTTCCGCTATATGCGTATTTTGAATACGGGTATGGACGAGAATATCGAGATGCCAAAACTCGGTATTCTTATCTATTTTCTCTCGCTTGCTTTCGTCATGATGTTTTTTTCGCTGCTTTATTTCAAGAGCAAGTGGGTGAAGTTTATCGTCATATTCATGAATGTGCTTTTAGCCGTAGTCACTATGGCAAAAACTACTTTCCTTAGCATCATGTTCTCGTCGATGTATCTTTGTTTTGTGCAGAAGATAATCAAGATTCGCCATCTCGCATACGGCTTGTTGATATTCGTTGGTCTTAGTTTCGTTATCCAATCGCTACGTGCGGTGGGTGAAGAGTTGGAAACAACCAATTTTCTTGCGCTTTACTTATCGAGCAGCATGGTTGCGTTCGACTATTTCGCTGTGCCTGGTGGATCGCATCTGCCTGGCATGCATACGTTCCGCTTGATATATGCTATCGGCTATCCGCTCGGGCTGACTGATCCTCCAAGCGAAACTATTTTGGAGTTTGTTAGCGTCCCAGACAACACCAACACATACACCAATATGTATCCGTTCTATGAAGACTTCGGCTTGTGGGGTGTGTTGATATTCTCGGTGGTCTATGGATTCTTCTATGGATATCTATATAAGAAGAGTCGCACGGGTGGCAAGATGGAGCTTATTCTCTATGCCATCTTCCTTACATTCGTGCTGATGGAGTTTATCGGTGAGTTCATCTTCACCAATATGTCCGCCACAATACAGTACATCTTCTTCGCCATGTTGCCGTTTTTGTTCGGCAACAAGAAGAAGGAGCAAGTGTAGAAGAGTGTAAATACGAATATAAAAACATAGTAAATGAGCAAAATAGATATATTACTGGCGACGTATAACGGCGCAGAATACATAGCGACCCAAGTGCGTTCGTTGCAGAGCCAGACCTTCGCCGACTGGTGTCTGCTTGTACATGACGACGGCTCTACCGACAACACGTTAGAAATATTAGAGCAGTTTGCAAAAAATGATAACCGCATACGAATCGTTAACGACGGCAAACGCTTTCACAATTGCGCCTTGAACTTCATGCACCTGCTTGGCGTTTCCGACGCTCCGTTCTGCATTTTCTGCGACCAGGATGACGTGTGGCTTGAAAACAAGTTGCAGGTAATGTATGACGCTATTCTTAGCAAGGACAACACCCAGCCGCAGGCTGTCTACTCCAACTCGTTTGTCTACAATCCGGATGTGCCGACCATTGGTGGTTCGGCATCGCTTTGCCTGCCTACATGTGTCAAGGACGTGCTGTTCATGAACGCTGGCATACAGGGTTGTGCTCTTATGTTCAATGCTGCGTTGCGCAGCATCTGTCGCAATGTGCCTAAGGTGGTGGCGATGCACGACCACGTAGTGACGCTTGCGGCAGCCACTTTCGGCACGCTTACCTACGTAGACCGCCATCTTATGCTCTATCGCCGCCATGAGAAGGCGGTGACCGGTCCTACGGCGAAGCGCCTCACCGACCGTATTGCCCCGTTTTTTGATTCTACAAAGACGGTTCTCGACAAAAAGCACTATGCGGCTATACAGAGTTTCATAGAAACTTACAATTTGCTCATTTCAGATAAAGATAAAGCAATATTTCTCGATTTTTTACGTTTTGAAAAAGAGGGACGCATCCGACGCGCTTTACATGTTTTTGCGAAAGGTTATAAGTTGTATGGTCGCAGCTCTATATTGGCATTCAAAATGTTGGTAAGAAACTTAGTATAGTTGTTTAGATGAACGTTCTGCATATAATAAATACGCTCGATGTAGGTGGAGCCGAGCGCTTGCTTGTCGACACTCTACCTTTAATGAAGGCGAAAGGCATCAATGTGCGTGTCTTGCTGCTGGTAGCATCTGATAGTGCTTTCGAGCAAAAACTGCAAACGCAAGGCATCAATGTCATGTCTGTCAACTTGCGGCTGGGGCTGTTCGATCCGCGTCTTATATTGCGTCTGCGCAGACTTATGCGTGACGCTGATGTTGTTCATACGCATCTGTTCCCCACGCAGTATTGGGCTGCATTGGCCAACTGCATCGGTGACAGGCGTGTGATGGTTACAACCGAGCACAGTACGTCGAACACTCGTGCTCAGCATTGGTTTACGTCGCAACTCGACACCTGTATATATGGCTTGTATGACGGCGTGATATGTATATCCGAGGCGGTTGCCAACTTTATGCGCAAGCGTACGCCACGCCATGTAGAGATACGTAGCATAGACAATGGGGTAGTGCTTCCGTCGGTAGATATGCTTGTTCGGGCAAAGCGCACAGAAGTGGTGGAAGGTCTTGCCGATACTGACTTCGTGATGCTGCAGGTGGCGCGTTTTTCCGACCAGAAGAATCAGGACTGCGTGATACGCTCGCTAAAGCTCCTGCCCGACAATGTGCATGCGGTGTTTGCCGGCTATGGTGTGCGCCTTGATGCGTGCAGGCAGTTGGCTGAGAGTCTTGGCGTGTCTGCGCGTGCACACTTCCTCGGTATGCGTTCAGACATAGCTCGCTTGTGGAGCATAGCCGATATCGGCGTTATGTCGTCGCAGTGGGAGGGTTTCGGACTCGCTGCCGTCGAGGGCATGGCATACGCCAAACCCGTAGTTGCGTCCAACGTGCCCGGACTTGCAGATGTGGTGAAGTTCGATGAACTGCTCTTCGCGCCCGATAACGAGAGGGCGCTTGCTGGCTGCGTGATGCGTTTGTATGACGATACTGCGGAGCGCCTACGGATGGGCGAAATGTGTTGGCGACGGGCGCAACAGTATGATATTAATAACATGGTTGACAGTTACATTGACTTCTACAATGAACTGTTGAGCAAAAAAGGAAAACAAACGAAACGATGAAGATAATATTTTGTGATAATACCCTATGGGGACTTGTGAACTTCCGCGGCGAGGTGATACGCCATTTCATGCGCGAAGGACATCAGGTGGTGCTTGTTGCGCCAGAGAAAGATGACAAGCAGATGCGCACAACTATCCCCGACGGAGTACGTTATATACCGGTTAAGATGGGGCGCACGTCGCTCAATCCGATTAAGGATATAAGCTATTTCATGCAGATGCTGAAGATATTCAGAAAAGAGCGTCCCGACTATATTTTCAACTACACTATAAAACCCAATATATACGGCTCTATTGCGGCACGCATCTGTGGTTGTCATTCTACGGCGATGATGGCTGGCTTGGGGTATATTTTCATCAACGACAGCCTGCTGTTGCGCTTTGCGCGCGCCGTATACCGCTTCGGACTCTCGTTCACCGACCATCTTATCGTTCTCAACTCGTTCATACGCGATATGGTGGTGCAGAAGCGCTTCTGCGACCCGAAGAAGATAGTATTCCTTGAGGGCGGCGAGGGCATTGACATACAGAAGTACACCAAGTACGACAACGCTTCGTCCACAATTACATTCCTTTTCATCGGACGCATTCTGTGGGACAAGGGCTACGACGAGTTCTCGAAGGCTGCCCGTAAGGTGAAGGCTCTGTATCCCGAAACGCAGTTCGAACTATTGGGCTCGATGGATCCTTCATACCCCAAGAGTGTTCCTGAGGAGCGTCTGCGTAAGGACGAGGCTGACGGCATACTGAAGTACATCGGTTTCACCCACGATATGAACTCCGTATACGAGCGCAAGGGCATTGTTATCACGCTTCCTTCGTACAGCGAAGGCATGAACCGTGCGCTTATGGAAGCTGCTGCCTCTGGTAAGCCCATCATTACTTCCGACATCCCGGGCTGCCGAGAGGCTGTAGACGATGGTGTCAACGGTTATCTTGTACCTGCGAAGGATGCCGATGCCTTAGCTGAGGCCATGCTCAGATATATACGTCTGTCGGAGGAGGAGAAACAGAAGCAGTCTGACATGAGCAGAGCGAAGGCCGAGAGTATCTTCGATATACGCAATGTTATCTGCAAATACAAGGAGATTGTTGGCGAATAGAATTTTCTAAAATATACATATTATATGATTGGAACTATAACTTTTATAATAGCCACCTTTTTGGTGAGTTTCGTTTGCGGTATCTTCACGATACCGCAGATAACAAATTTTTGCAAGAAAAAGGAACTTTATGATATGCCGAACCTCCGTAAGGTTCATACCGTTAACATCCCGCGTATGGGTGGAACGTGCTTCATGCCTTGTATGATAGTGGCTGCGTTGTTGTCTGTGGCTGTCTATCGCTTCAACAACGACGAGACTCTCACCATAAGCCTTTGGTCATTCATGTTCCTTGTCAGCATAATACTGGTTTACACCGTCGGTCTTATTGACGATATTGTAGGAGTAGCGCCGCGTGTGAAATTTCTTGTTCAGATATTGGCTGCAAGCCTTATGCCGTTCTCTGGTCTGTACATCAACAATCTCTATGGTTTCATGGGCATTGAGACGATACCGTTCTGTATCGGTGCGCCTTTGACTGTGTTTGTCATAGTGTTTATCGACAACGCACTCAACCTGATTGACGGCATCGACGGACTCGCCGGCGGTCTCTCCGTATTGTCGCTCGTCGGTTTCCTCTATTGCTTCCAGCGCGAGGGATTGTTTGTATATAGTGTGCTCATCGCAGGTCTGATTGGAGTGGTCGTTTCGTTCCTCTATTACAATATGTATGGCGGAAAGAACCATAAGTATAAGATATTCATGGGCGATTCGGGTAGCCTCACATTGGGCTTCATGCTTGCGTTCCTGCTCGTGAAGTTCACTATGCACAATCCCAACGTGATGCCTTTCCGCAGCGACAGTCTGCTCATATCCTTCACGTTGCTCATAGTGCCTTGCTTTGATGTGGTGCGCGTGATTCTCTCGCGCCTGTACGACAGACAGCCGCTTTTCAAGGCTGACAAGCGTCATATACACCACAAGCTCTTGCGCTGTGGACTCTCGCAGCATTGTGCTCTTGCCTCGATTCTCGGCTTGCAGTTGGCTTTCGTTGTGCTGAACGTTGTGCTCTATAGCTTCCTGTCGATAAACTACATTGTTCTGGTGGATGTGTTGGCGTTCATCGCTTTCAATATTGTTGTCGATATGTTCATCAAGCGTGTGGAAAGAGTCAACGTATAACAGCACTTATATGCTGTAAAGTTTCAACGATCGTCATCGTGCAGCGAACGCAATCTGATCGGACGGCGTACGGAATCTGATTGGACGGCGAACGGAATCCGATTGGGCGGCGAACGGAATCTGATCGGGCGGCGAACGCGAACGGTCGGATGGCGTGAGGGCTGAAAGAGGAAAAGCTTAGCTGCTTTGCTGCATACCGACTGATATATACGAAAAAAGCCATAGGTTTAGAACTTCTAAATCTATGGCTTTTTTCGTTTGTTATGGCCTTTTCCCGTTTGTCTATGGCCTTACCCGTAGCGGAGGTCTCTGGCCTCCGCAGCAAGCGATATGATTCCTACGGAATAATGCGTCAATGATTCCGGCAGAACAATGCGTCGGTTGGGTGCTGCGGAGGCCGGAGACCTCCGCTATGGAGCGTTTAGAAGCGCTTGAACTTCAAGCGCAGCGTCTTCGAGCGCAGTATCATCTGTCCGCCGTTTAGCTTCTCCTTTACGAACTCTTCCTCAATGTTGTTTATGCCGTAGGGAGCTAGCAGCGTCGGGTCGTCGATAGGGTGGTCGCCGCCGTCGTCGCCATTATCCTGATGCCAGTTGTTCTTGTACGGCGACTTTGTTACTATCTTGTCTCTTGTTTGTGTGAAGCGCAGGTAGTAGCCGAAGGTGCCTTCTTTGTCAATGTCGTACACGCTGATGAGCTTGTACTGCACGCCCCAGAACACGCGCTTCTTCGAGAGGTCGGTTGTGCCGCCCGTAGCCAGTGTGTCTACGTGTTCTAAGTGCCAGAAGCCGTCGAAGTCGCCGTTGTCGCTGGTCTCTATCTCGCAGGAGGCGATGGCGACGAGGGCGAACGCAGCCAATATTGTTTTGAATAATCGTTTTGCTATCATGTGTTGTGGTGTTGAGATGTTGAGATGGTGATGGGGTGAGATGGTGAGATGTTGAGATGGTGAGGGGTGTTGAGATTTGCTCTACTTCTTCTTGGTGAGCAGTCCGCTCTTTGTCACAGTGAGCTGGAATCCGGCGTTGTGACCGTACATCTTCTCGCTGCCGAAGTCCATCGCGTAGCCGCCGCGCACCGTCCATTCGTGGTTGAACTTGTACTTCGCTTCGACGAGGAAGCTGAGGTTCTTGTACGCCTTGGTGAACGGATTGTTGTATGTGCCCCAACCCTTCTGATAGGTGGTGAGCACACGATAGTCAAGGCGCTCCGTAGGCGAGCCTTCTATGCCGAGGTGGAAGGCGTAGAAACGGTTGTTGCGCACCTCTATGGTGCCGTCTTTGTTGTATATTGGTGAGCGGTAGAGTGGGTTGCCTATCACCTGTCCCCAGTGCTGCCAGCCGGTGTAGATGCTGTGGTTGTAGTAGTCGTCCATGCCTGCGATGTGGTCGCTGATGTTCTCGGTGCGGTCGTGGTTGTATGGTCCGCTCTGATACTTCGTGTAGATATACTCGAAGACGAGGCTGCGCAGCCATCTGCCGTACTTCAGGTCGAACTCGGCGCCGAGCATCATGTCCTTCAGACTGTACATGAAGTAGCGGCGCTTCTGCCATGTGTTCCACTGTTCGCCCTCGCCGTAGCCGTTGTAGTCGAGCAGGAACATCTGGCTGTGGTCTTCGAAGAAGTGGTCGGCGTATACCGAGAAGCGCCACAGTTCGGTGTCAAAGTTCAGACGCGCCACCCAACTGCCCAACTGGTTGCCGGCGCGGTTGGTGTAGACTCCGTCTGTAGCGTCGCTGCCGCCCGGTATGAAGGCGTTCCAGAAGTCCTTTATGCCCGTGCCGGTAGGTATGCGCTGCATGTTGCCGTGCCCGTCGAGACGATAGGGCTTGCCGCCGAACTCGCATGCCATCTCCAGTCCCAGTTCGAGGCTGATCGGGAAGAACGAGTCCTCGTTGCCTATCTTCAGATAGCCCGCCTTGGAGTGGTAGAGCACGTGGTCGGCGTATTTCTGTCGCTTGTTGGTGAAGTCGTGCTGCCAGCTGTCGTCGGTCATCATGCCGTAGGCGATGTGTCCCTTAAGGTGAAGCCAGCGCTTTGTCCAGGGGATGGTCCAGTATTCGGGCAGGGCGATGCGCACCTGCGGCACTGGTCGGGCGTTGATGCCTAATGTTTGCGAACCGCTGCTCAGCGTCTGGCTCTTTAGCTCCATAGGGTACTCCTTGGCGCCCACGGAGAGCACGCCGTGCAGCCATCGTGCCTCGGCGAAAGCCTGCTGCACTACGACGTTCGACGTGTAGTTCACCGGTACAGCCACGTCCAAGCCGTAGCCTATCGCCCAGCGGCGAGCCGAGTCGGTGGAGAGAGGGCGCATCACGGCGCCGCGCACGTAGCCGTTGAACTCGTCGAGCGAGCTTAATCCGTGCTTGTTGGCGTTGAGCCAGAGCGGAGTCTTGTCCTTCGAGAACGAAGATTGCATCTCCACCTTGTAGCCTATGTTGTTGTCCAGTCGCTGTTTTGACGGCATGCGCTCGTCGTACTCCTGCCAGGCGTACTGCGCATTGGCAGGCAGCGCTATGCCCATCAGCGTTATGAGGGCTAAAGACAGATTTCTTATTGTCATGTTTCTATATGTTGTTTCCGTTACTTTGTAAATAAGCTGTTGCTAATCTCTGCAAAGTTACATAAAATATGCTAAATACTACGTCAATAAAAAAATAATAACTACTTTTGCAACGATATTAATGCCGCAATTCGAGTTAGCTTTGTGGCAGTTTTTAGTAAATATACAAGAACTATGAGAAATTTTGTTAGATGCCACACACTTACTGCGTTGTGCATCATTGCATTGATGTTGTTCACTACGTTTGGCGCTTCTGCCTACGCTGCGCCTGCAGATAGCGCTCAGGTGGCGGCTGAGGCTACCGTGCCCACTGTTCAGCAGGACGCCGACTCGGCGGCTGTAGTGCCAGTGGAGATAGCCGAAGGCACGGAGAACTCGGGCGGCGGCTTGCATAAGATACTTAAGGAGAAGTTTATCGAGGGCAACGCCTCGTTCATGTCGCTCGTGGCGTTGGCTCTCGTGCTGGGCTTGGCGTTCTGCATCGAGCGCATCATCTATCTGAGCATGTCGGAGATAAACGCAAAGAAGTTCATGCGCGAGATAGACGCGAAGATTGAGGCGGGCGACATCGAGGGCGCCAAGACGCAGTGCCGCAACACACGCGGACCGGTGGCGTCTATCTGCTATCAGGGCTTGCTGCGTGTCGACACAACGATGGAGGACATAGAGCGCTCTGTGGCGGCTTACGGCTCCGTGCAGGCGGCTAACCTTGAGAAGGGTTGCTCGTGGATTACGCTTTTCATTGCTATGGCGCCGTCGCTCGGCTTCCTTGGCACGGTTATCGGTATGGTGATGGCGTTCGAGCAGATTCAGATTGCGGGCGACATCAATCCTACTATCGTTGCAGCGGGTATGAAGGTGGCGCTCATCACCACTATCTTCGGTATCATTGTGGCGCTCATCCTGCAGCTGTTCTACAATTATGTGCTCTCTAAGGTAGACCATCTCACGGCGCAGATGGAGGAGAGCGCTATCACGCTGCTCGACGCATTGCTCAAGTATAAGAGTCGGGGTTGAGGTGTTGATGTGGTGAGAGGTTGATGTGGTGAGATTTCTCAGCAAATTATAGTAAGGCTTAGAAAGGCCTAAGAAGGCTTAGTTCTGCTTAAACACTCCCTTAGTAAGGCTTAGTTCGGCCTATTAAGTATAAACAACAAACAACAATGAAAGTAAATATAAACTTGCGCCACTTGACGGCGATGCAGCTGTCGAGCCGCATATTCTATATATTAATAGGTGTGATAGTGGTGCTGTTCGCACTGTTCTGGATTATCGGCTACGACATGCCGTACGACGATAATCCCGACTATAGTGCGCCGCTGCTTACGGATGCGCTGATATGGTTCATGATCGTGCTTACGTTCGCTACGCTCGGCTTAGCTGTGCTTGGCGCTGTCAACGGCGTGCGCAAGAACAAGGGCGAGAACGTGGTTGTGAACAACGTGCCGGCGCGCCGCATCTCTGTGGCGGTCGTTGTCGGAACAGTGCTCTCCTTCGTGCTCACCTATGCTCTTTCGAGCACCGATGCGCTCATGGTGAACGGCGAACGCTTTACAGATACTTTCTGGCTGCGCACAGCCGGCATGTTCATCGGCACATCGCTGCTGCTCATCGTGGTTGCTGTCGGAGCCATCGTGTATAGATCGACACGATACATCAGGTAAAAGCCCCTCCCAACCCTCCCCGTTGGGGAGGGCTTAGAATGCTTAAAGAGGCTTAGAAAGGCTTAGAAAGGCTTAGAAAGGCTTATTGATAATAGTCTTCCAAAAGGCTTAGTTCGGCCTATAAACAATAAGGCTTATGCTTATAAAACGTAGAAAACACTCGGTGCCGTCGCTTAACACAACGTCGACAGCCGATATATCTTTCATGCTGCTCACATTCTTCCTCGTCACGTCGTCGATGGATGTGGACAAAGGACTTGTGCGCCAACTGCCGCCGCTCGACAAGGAGGAGCAGACCGACGAAGCGAAGGATGTGTCGAAGGAGAACACGCTCTCGTTCAGCATTACGGCACAGAACGAAGTGATGCTCAACGACAAGCCTGTTGTCGTTGAGGATATACGCCGCCGTATCGTAGACTTTGTGCGGATGCGCGGCGCACAGCATCTTATATTGGTGGACGCTAATCCGGCTTCCGACTATAACACTTACTTCACGCTTGAGAACGAGATTGTAGCTGCTTACGCTGAGGTGCGCAACGCTGAGGCTAAGCGCCGCTATCATCGCGACTATGCCAGCTGCACCGACGAGCAGCGCAAGAAAGTGCGCGACATTTACCCGCAACATCTTTCGGAAACTTATAACACCGCAGAGGTTAATAACTCTACTGAGGATAATAAAACTTCAAAGGCGGTGGACGAGAAGAAAGGAGGCGCAGAATGATACGCAGAAGCATTGACCGCAGCGTGCCGACACTCAACACATCGTCGCTGCCCGACCTTATCTTCACCGTTCTGTTCTTCTTCATGGTCGTTACGCACATGCGACAGGTGACGCTGAAGGTTCGCTTCCGTGTGCCGCAGGGCACCGAGTTGACGCGCCTCACGAAGAAGAGTGCCGTGTCGTATGTCTACATCGGCAGACCGTCGGAGGCTGTGCCGGGCATCGTTCCGTCGTATAAGGGCATGATGGTGCAGCTCAACGACAAGTATGCTACGCCGGAAGAGGTGACAACGTACGTGAACGCTGAGCGCAAAGCCATGTCGGGCGACGACCAGGAGCAGCAGGTTGTGTCGGTAAAGGCCGACCGCAGTACGCCGATGTCGCTGATAAACGAGGTGAAGATGGCGCTGCGCAAAGCCGACGTTCGCCGAATGAGCTATTCGGCGGAACAGAAGAAGTAATTTACGCCGATTTATCCGATACTTTCGATTTGTGAGTTTTTCGTGCAAAAATGTTGCAGTATAAATTTATTTGCACTACCTTTGCATAAATTAGTACAAAAAACAAACAAATATCAGATGGCACATTATAATTTAGACTCTTTAGACAAGAAGATATTAAAGCTGATAGCTGGCGACGCTCGCATCCCGTTCTTGGAAGTGGCTCGTCTGTGCAACGTGAGTGGCGCTGCGATACATCAGCGCATACAGAAACTCAACAATCTGGGCGTGCTTAAAGGCTCGCAGTTCATCATCGACCCTGAAAAGCTCGGCTATGAGACGTGTGCTTACATCGGACTCTACCTGCAGAATCCGGCGAAGTTCGATGATGTGGTAGATGAGTTGAAGAAGATACCTGAGGTTGTGGAGTGCCATTACACTACGGGCGGCTTCGATATGTTCATAAAGATATACGCTCGCAACAACCATCATCTGCTCAACATCATTCACGATAAGCTGCAGCCGCTTGGTCTCTCACGTTCCGAGACCATCATCTCGTTCAACGCTATCATCGACCGACAGTTGCCTATCGGCGAACTGCCCGTTGAGGACGAAAATGATGCGGTAGACGAATATGGTGAAGACGAATAAGAAATAAAGAATATACGGAATATAAAAAAACTCGTTGCTAATCCGGTTTTGATTTGTAGAAAAATACGAATCATGATAAGTAAAACCTATCTCAGATATATTTGGCTACTTGATACTATTAGTTGCTCAAGAATCCCTTTAACTTACGACCATATTGTCAGGATATGGGAAGGTTCTCCTTATGCCTACATGGGTGGTTTGCCAATTCGTACATTTCACGAACACCGTAAAAGTATCGAAGAAATGTTTGGGGTTATCATAGAATGTGATAAATCCAAGGGGTACACATATTATATCAAGAATCCAGAAGTGCTAAAACAGAATCCTTATGCCCAACTGCTATTACGAAAATATAGTGTTCCACAGGATTTCTCAACATTCAATATGATGCGCGACCGCATCTTACTAGAAGAGATACCTCATGGTACAGCATACTTTGATAACGTGGTTGAAGCTATGAGGACTAATACAGAACTCATAATTGACTATCAACGCTATGAGGGACAACGAGAAACACTTACAATGCAACCCTATTCCATGAAGGTTTATAATAGAAGGTGGTATGTACTGGGCTATATAAAGGAAAAGGAAACTATCAGGCATCTAGCATTGGAAAGATTTCTTGACCTGCAAACAACAAGTCAGAAATTTGAGTACCCAAAGGACTTCAATCCACAAAAATACTATGACAATGTAGTAGGAATTTACGTGAATGAAAACCTCTCTGTGGTTAATTTGAAGATAAGGGTGTATGGTGTACAGATGGAATACATGAGAATGTTGCCACTCCATAAGTCACAGTGTGAGGTTAAGTCACGATACGGTGAGTTTGCAGAGTTCACTTATAGAGTATGCTTGACTCCTGAGCTAAAGTCAAAGATACTAGCACTTGGTTCGAACGTTGAAGTGCTGGAACCTGCGGAATATCGCGAAGAGATAATGTCTCAAATAAGTGCCTCTCTTGACAGATATATGAAAAAAAACAAAGAAATATAATGGCGTTCTGCGGAGATTTTGCATAAATCTCCCCTAAAACACCCGATTTCACACGTTTTCATTCGTATAATAATATAGAGACATCTAAAATTTATACGATATATGAACAAGAACATTACAATCCGCAAGAGCCAGTCAGTAGATTCATTTCTTCAGGACGCTTCCAAGCATCCTCTTCTTACCATCGAGGAAGAAGTTATGCTTGCCAAGCGTGTTCAGCAAGGAGATGAAGATGCAATGAAGCGTCTCTATGAAGCTAACTTTCGTTTTGTTGTAAGTGTTGCAAAGCAATATCAGAATAGAGGCAAGTCGATGGAAGAGCTTATTGAGGCAGGTAACAAGGGACTTGAACTTGCTGCAAGAAGGTTTGATCTACAGCGAGGTTTCAAGTTCATTGCTTATGCAGTATGGTTCATTAGGGCGAGTATTCTTGCATTCCTTGAGACTTCCACTTGTATGTAGGCTTTGCATCATACTTCTCGGTCTCTATGAACTGATGGTCGAAATCAACATCATACATCTCACCCTCTTTCAGTTGACCAGATGCAAACATACAATTGAGCAGTAAAGTATTGAGAGTGTCAGCCGTGTTGAAATCGTAGTTCTTACCCGTATCTGATGTGTATAAGACGTTTTCTTGCGTCAGTTCCTTTATTGCTCTGAGGATAGTGTCAGAGCTACAAGTGCGAAGTGTCGGATGAAGCGAGAGATGGTTCTTCAAATGAGTAGTGATGTCCTCAATACATGAGTCACCACAGAAGTAGATACTCATGAGAGAACGGATGATTTCGCTGTACCGATAACCGAACAATCTACACCTTAGACCGAGGGTAGAGTCGATTACGGAAGACAATGTGGAGTCAAATTGCTCCATGATTGAAAATATTCCTCCAAAAGGAGTGAGTTTCTCAGATTTAATTTGTATTTTTGCCATGCCTGATGAGGTTTTGTTTGATTATTTTTGCAACACTAAATTAAGTGAATCCTCTGACATGGCAAAATCCTGGGCCGCTCGGCTCTGCCGCTTGGCTAGTCCAAGAACTTTTTGTTGCTCAGGATATTATAAAAGTGAAATTTATAGTGTTGCGGAATTAAGGTTATAATAATAAAGAAATGGCAAATATCATTTATACTAATTATTTTGACCACATTAACTTGTTCAAGAAACTAAAGAAGGAAGGTTGTATTGTGAACACACCATACCAGAATACGGTTTCGGAAAATTCATTCTGTTTTAATGTGGGAATGAAACCTTCCAACAGTGATGAATACAAAGAACGTCTGCTTCAAACAATAAAAGACGTTTTTGGCATCACTAAAGATTCTTTCGATGGGAAGTTTTACAAAGCCATAGAAGATGCTGGTCAGGAATGGAAGACGCTTAATGTCTTTCACTCGTCTTCTCTTTTGGCATTATTATGCTTTTACGATGTAAGCGAGCAAAATCCGCTTTCTATAAACATAGAAGGTGTAAAATGTAAGTTTACTTCGAGTGAATTTGAAGTGTCAAACATAATTGGCAGGGACAAAAAAGGTAAGGATTACTCATCCCATATTGACGTAAAGCTTACAGGAACATGTGGTGAGAAGTGCGTATCATTGTATCTGGAGTCAAAGTTTTCAGAATATGTTAACCAAAGGGGAAAAACATCCTTCTCGTATACGGAAGACTACAATTCAATATACACAAAACTGCAAGGTAAGATAGAAGACTTGGATATTAACATAGGGTGTGATAAGATCACTTTAGTTCAGACTAACAGCAAACGACCAGCTCAATATTGGGAAGGATTCAAACAAATGGTCTCACACTATCTAGGAATGAAGAATTGCAAAGATCAAAGTGATCTCATTTACCTTGGAGAAATAGTGTATGACTTCCGTCCATTCAAAGACATGCAAAACGACTTCTATGAAGATTACAGAGAAATATACAAGCAACTTGTAGATGCGTTGGAAGATATTGAAACTGAACCACAAAAATTTAAAGTCGGAAAGAATTTACTGACATATCAAGGCGTGTTCGAGAGTTTTAATTTGGACGAACGAGTACGTGAACTTTATAATCTCTAACACGTTGCTAAATGTAAATTCCTTCGGCTTCGTTCTTATTGTCAAAATAGGTGACATCGTCTTTAATAGGCACCCATTTTCTTTGCATCAGACACTTGGCGTCCAGTTTTGACACATTCACCTCTTGGGCGCACCATCCCATGATGGTGCGCTGTATCCATCTGCGTGGTTTGCCGTCGGCATCGTAATTGCGGGCGCGCAGGTTGAAGGTGTAGTTGTATCCGCTGCCCCAGCCCCATAGTGCTGCTTATGGCTTGACATAGTCGACGAAGGCATACGCTTGGTGATGCTTTTCGTCCGTAGTGTGCTCCTCTCGCGCTGTCTCCTTCCATCCGTCGTACTCGGGGAAGAAGGCGTCGGCGTCGGTGGGCGTGTCGTGAATCTCGGTAAGGCAGAGTCGGTCGGCTATGGGGAGCGCCTGCTCGTAGACGCTTGCTCCACCTATTATATATATGTCTTCGTCCTTAGCGCAGTGGGTGAGTGCTTCCTGGAGCGACGGGTAGCAGTCGCAGCCTTCGAACTCGGTGGCTGTGCGACTGAGCACCACGTTGCGGCGGTTGGGCAGGGCGCCCTTGGGGAGCGACTCGAACGTGCGGCGTCCCATGATGATGGTGTGGCCCGTGGTGAGCGCCTTGAAGCGCTTCAGGTCGTTGGGCAGCCAATAGAGTAGCTTATTCTCGAAACCGATGGCGCGATTGGCGGCAACGGCAGCAATTATTGTAATCATTTTGATAATTATTAATTGGTAATTATTAATTATTAATTGGATTTTGAATTTTGAGTTTTGAGTTTTGAATTGTGCGCTTCGCGCATTTTGAATTATTGAATTTTGAATTTTGAATTATGTGCTGCGAATTCAAAACTCAAAATTGAATAACTCCTAATCGGCGCAGCCGACAATTCTTGCTCTGGCAAGCGGCAAAGCCGAGCGCAAAACTCCAAATTCAAAATTCAAAACTCACTACACGCTTACAGTGGCTGCGATGTGTGGCCACGGGTCGTAGCCCTCCAGCTCGAAGTCTTCGTATCGGAACGAGAAGAGGTCCTTCACGTCGGGGTTTATCTTCATGCGCGGCAGTGGTCGCGGAGTGCGTGTGAGCTGCAGTCGAGCCTGGTCGAGATGGTTGAGATAGAGATGGGTGTCGCCCGTAGTGTGTATGAATTCGCCCACTTCGAAGCCCGTCACCTGCGCCATCATCTGCAGCAGCAGGGCGTACGATGCGATGTTGAACGGCACGCCGAGGAACGTGTCAGCCGAGCGCTGGTAGAGTTGCAGCGAGAGTTTGCCGTCAGCCACGTAGAACTGGAACAGGCAGTGGCACGGCGGCAGCGCCATGTCGTCCACCTCAGCCGGGTTCCATGCCGACACAATCATGCGTCGCGAGTCGGGATGGTTGCGCAGCTGGTCGAGCACGTTCTGTATCTGGTCGATGGTGCCGCCCTTATAGTCGGGCCACGAACGCCACTGATGGCCGTACACCGGTCCGAGGTCGCCGTTCTCGTCTGCCCATTCGTTCCAGATGCGCACGCCGTGCTCCTGCAGGTAGCGCACGTTGGTGTCGCCGCGCAAGAACCACAGCAGTTCGTAGATTATCGACTTGAGGTGTAGCTTCTTCGTAGTGAGCAGCGGGAATCCGTCTGCCATATTGAACCGCATCTGGTTGCCGAACACGCTCTTCGTGCCCGTGCCCGTGCGGTCGGTCTTGGTTGCGCCCTCGGTGAGGATGCGGTTAAGGAGATTGAGATATTGTTGCATTGAATTATTAATTCTTAATTTTTAATTATTAATTCCTCCGCCGGCACATGACTGCTTTTGATTCGCCACTCCTGCGGATAGAGGTTGTTGGCGCGGTTGCCTATGTTCTTCTCGAAACCTATCGGTCTGCCGCGGTATGTGAGCAGCACGAAGCCGCGCGGCGTGTCGTCGGGCAGCGTTACTGCCTCCTTGCGCAGATAGTTGACGGCGTCGGCGTAGCCCAGTTCTACACGCGGATAGGCGTCGGCGGCGAGTTGACGGGAGAGAGCGAGCGACTGGTCGGGGATGATGTCCTTACCCTTCTCCGTGCCGAGGCACACGCCGGCGTGCATTATCTTCAGCGTCGCGTCGGCAGCGTCGTACGTGTCAACCCAGCGCTCCGGAACGGCGAACAGCGCGTCGGTGCGGCGTCTCACCACGTAGCTCTCCGGCGCATTGAGCGGCACGGCTATGTTGCTTGGCTGCTTGGCGCCAGCCTTTGCGCCCTTGTTGCCGCGGCGCTTCTCCTTCTTCGGCTTCTCCGCCTTCCGGTCGGCGCCGCCCGTCGCAGACAGACAGTCCTCCGACTCGCCATGCTTGCGCAGCACGGCAAGGAACAGACCCTCGCCACGGCTCACGCCCGGCAAGAAACGATACACCGGAGCCTCGCCCTTCAGTGCGCGTGTTATGTTCCACTCCGGTTCGACGGGCACATCCACGAAGTCGGCGCCCAACTCCTCGGCTATCCACGCCACGTTCTCCTCGTCCTCATGCGCATTGAACGTGCAGGTAGAGTAGACGAGCAGACCGCCCGGTCGCAGACAGTCCCACACGTCGCCGATTATCTCGCGCTGCAGTCGCCAGCAGTTCTCCACGTTCTGCAGGCTCCACTCCTCGCGTGCGCCCTCGTCCTTGCGGAACATACCCTCGCCCGAGCAGGGCACGTCGGCGAGAATGGCGTCGAACTGTATGTGCGCCTTGCGGTAGTCGCGCGGATAGTTGTTGGTTACGACCACGTCCTCGTGACCGAACTTCTGCAGGTTCTCGCTCAGAATCTGCGCACGTGTGCGCATCGGTTCGTTAGAGAAAAGCAGCGATCCCTCGGGCAGTGCCGCACGCAGCGCCGTCGACTTGCCGCCGGGCGCCGCGCAGAGGTCGAGCATGCGCACCGGCTCGTGTATGAGATGGCGCACCACATGGTCGACGAACATCGACGACGCCTCCTGCACGTAGTACGTACCGGCGTGCAGCAGCGGGTCGAACGTGAAGTTTGGTCTACTCTTCAGGTAGCGTCCTGTCGTCGGACACCACGGCACGCAGCAGTCCTTCAGCTCGTCAGCCACGTCGCCACCGTTCTGTTTGAACGGATTGAGCCTCACGCTTGTCGGCGTGTCGTCGTTGTCGAGCGCCGCCGCGAGCCGATTGTACAGATCGTCGCCGAAGAGCGGACGTATTTGTTGTTCGAAGTCTTGTGGTAGGTTCATTTCTGTCAAGTTCTATATTTTAGAATACAAAAGTACGGATTTTTATCCGTGCAGCCATCGTTAGGGCTTAAAAATATTGAAAAAGGCCGATTCCGTAGTCGAGGCAATGCTCCTCAACAGCGAAATCAGCCTTGCTGCATTTATTCAAACAAATTACCCGTGGCAACCGAATACGACACCTTGCAATGGTTGCAGATGTCTGTTATTGTTGCGCCGCTACCTCTTAGCGAGTAGAAAACGCTTTCGCCAACCAGCACATATTCCCATGTGCGGTTCATTCTGTCAGAAGGTTGCAATGCGTTTATTTTCTTTATCCACTCAACCGTTGCTGTCTGTTTCTGCCGCACATTGCTATCGTTCACCTTATCATCTCCCTTTGTTTCTATCAGATATATTTTCTCTGCTGTAGCCACTATAAAGTCGGGATGATAAGTAGCCATCAAGCCGTCTTTCCTAACATAGAATATAATAGCGAACGAATGCCCCGACTCGTTAATCTTCAGGAACTTCTCAACTTCTGCATCCTTATCAAGGAATTCGATGAATGCTTTTTCCAGTCCTCCTCCATGCGACGGATAACCCAGACGCGGGTAGATGCATTTGCTTACTTCCATCGAGTACGACTCTCTCATCTTGATAGCCTTCAACGAAGAGAAATCAATATGGCTCACCTCTGCATCTATCTTAGTCAGACGGTTCTGCATATTATATATAGCCACGGCAAACTGCTCCACGATATGTTTGGTCACGATTCCGTCTTTAGCGAGCAGAATCTTCCAATCGCTACCGCTGAACGGGTTGAACGGAATATTGAAGAGTCGGGTGCGTATATACCAATCCATCACTTGCACCGTTTGCGCTTCGTTTATCTGTATGGTCGGGAAACCCTGTCGGCGGCAATTCTCAAATCGCAGTGTGACCACTCTCAGCAACTTCTGCAGATACTCATTATATCCGTTAGCGTCGAAGAGGTTAGCCGTCACCTTGTACTTTCCGAACGTGGTTTTCGTCAGCGACTCTTGCGACACAAACGTCTCGCCTTCTCTTGCCAGAAACTCACGTAGCTTTGCTAAAGGATACATGGTGAACGGGTGCAGGTCGTCCAAGTCGATTTCCGTATCTTCCAACTCTTCGATAGAGTCATGCAGTATGACTGGCCATTGGAAGTCGTAGTTCTCATAATCTTCACGCAGAGCCACGTTTATTACATCGCCAGTAGCTCCGCCCGTACCCACTTCGCCTTCATCTGTAGCCACAAGGCCCTGTTTCTGCAAGTCGTCGTAGAACTTGATGAACGCCGGATGCTCCACGATAGACAATGTGTCGATGTATGTAGTAGGCGGTTGGTGATATTTAAGTACGCGCAGACGGTCTTCGCGCTTCACTTCTTGATAGTCTGGTTCTCGCCACATCAAGCGCAAACCTCTACCCACCAGCTGCTCCAACAGGATAGGAGCCTGCGAAGAGCGTAGCGGCACAAGCACACAGATGTTGTTTACGTCGAAACCTTCGCGAAGCATGAGCACCGAGACCACCACCTTCGGACTTTTATAGCGGTCGATGTCGAAGAGTTTCTTCTTTATTTCCTGCCATTCCTCGTCCTTCACCTCGCCCTGCTTGTTGCTGTCTATGGTTACGATGTCCTCGTTGCCCAATCCTTCCGACTTCAGAAACTCCTCAACGAAGGGCGACACCGTAGTGTCCTGACACACGATGAGCATTTTGGGGTTCTTTTTCTCGTCCTGCTTCACGAACTCCTCCTCAAGTCGCTGCAGCTTGGTAAGTCCGGCACGCAGCATCATGCGTTGTCCTTCGCTCAAGCCCACCACTTTTCCTTGTTCGTCGCGTTCGGCATTGTAGTCGAGGTTCTCCAGTTCGGTGAGTTCCTGCCTACGGTCGAGCAGCAGCAGCTTCACCAGTCCTTGCTTCATCGCCATCGGCAAGTCGAAGTCGACCACGATATGCGGGAAAAAGAGTTTCACCTGCTTCTCTCCTGCGCCCTTTGTGTCGAACGGCGTAGCCGAGAAGTCTACTTGTATGAAGCGAGTGCCTTTGGTAGCACTGATAGCGTTCAATCCTCTTTGCCATTCTACTTCTTCGGTCTCTCCGTTTCGCTTTATCTCGTGTATGTGATGCGCCTCGTCGTTGATAACCATCAGGTCTTTCAGTCCGGCAAGGTACTCCAGTTCGTTGCCGCCCAATGCTCTGCGGTCGAGCATACCGAGGTCGTTGCCCGCTGCTTTGCCAGGGCGCACCGGCAACAGTGTGTTCACTATTTTTGTTGGAGTAATAGTGTTCGGGTCGTCATCGTCGTTTTCATCCTCGTCTGCTGTCTTGTTCTCAAAGAGGTGCCAGTTGGTTAGGGCTATCAAGCCTTCGCCTGTGGTTTTCTTGCCTATGCCGTCCTCTTTCGTCACCACATTGTTCTGTATGAACGAGAAAACTTCGTAGCGATAGCGCTCCGGTATGAACACATCTTGGTTCAGATAGTAGTCGTTGGTCTGCGGGTCGCGGTGTTCTGCGTCTCGTTTCTTTCTGCCGCAGAAGGCGTCGAGCAGACGGTCGTACACAATAAGTCCGGGCGCCACAATCAGAAACTTCTGTGTGAAGCGTCCGTTCTCCTCGTCTTCGTGGCGTGCGTTCAGCATCTGCCATATCAGCAGGGCGTGCATCACCCATGTCTTGCCCGTGCCCGTAGCCATCTTCACGGCATACTTCGGCATCTGGTATTTGGGTTTGGCGAGCTGTGCCAAGTCTGCATGGTCCATTAGTTCGGGTATGATGTTCTCGTAGGCGTCCATCACGTTTTTCTCTCCCATCACCTCGTGCAGATATATGATGTTTAGTATGGCTTGTCGCTGTCCTTCGTGAAAGTTTTTCTGACGCTGTTCGCAGAAGCCTTCTCCGAACCAGTATTTCAAGAGCGAGGCTGTGGTCGGTGTAACCTTCTCCAGCATCTCTCCGTTCTCCCATGCGGCGTTCACTACATCGGTGAGCCGATGCGCCAACTCCAATGATATGTTACTCGAATTGATATTCATAATCGCAGTATGTTTTCCGGTTCAACATTTCAGCATTTTACATCCAGTATTACCTGGCTCTCGAATCCGAACACATCCACCGCCTTCACGCATACCTTTCGCTCGTCCTTATGCGGCATCTTTATTCGGGTTGAATACACGCAATGCAGCGGGTCGCTGTCGTTGTCCACATTCTCGCGATAGTCTTGCCATGTGCTGCGGAATGTCTCTCCGTCGTAGTCGGGGTCTATGCTCCAGTATTCTACCAGTGAGAGCGGGTCATGCTCCATCACCTGCTGCAGTTTCAGCTTGTCCTTGTCGTCCAACGGTATGTTATCGGGCGAGAGCAGCACATAGTTGTTGAGGCTGATGCTGAGTTCGTCCTCTCCGCTCTCGTTTGTTTTCACTTCCACTGGATTCACCACAAGATATTGCAGTGATGAGAAGCGCACCGTCTTGTCGGCAATCAGCTTCTTGAAGCCCTTCTTCGAGAGTTTGTCGAGCAGGTCTGGCGGAATCACCAGCACTTCCACATTGCTGTTCTTGTATTTCTCTATGGCTTGCGAAATGTCGAAGGCGAAGTTCCAACCGAGCACAATCACCTTATCCCAATCGCCGCCGAGCAGCGAGGCCTTTGCTTCTACGGCGCGTCGCACGGTGGCGGCTGTTGTGAGGCGGTTCGGGCTGTCTACCATCACCAGTGTGCGTGTGCCCTTTATGTATCCGAAGTTTCTGTCGCTCACTTGTTCGGGTGTGAATGGTAGCGCACCGAACAAGCCTAAGACCACCTGCGAGAGGTCGCCCACTCTGCGTAGCTTCTTGTTGTTGTGGAAGGCTTCTTTCTGATAGTCGCCAATGCTCTGATAGAGGAACGGATTTACTTCTTGATCGATGAAACGCTTGCGCATCACTAAGGCTGCCGGCTTGCCGATGTCGCACGTAATCCAGCGTCTGCCTAATCGCTCGGCTACAGCTGCGGTGGTGCCGCTGCCACCGAAGAAGTCGCAGACAAGGTCGCCTTCTGTAGACGTTGACTTTATAATACGTTCCAATAGAGCTTCTGGCTTTTGCGTTGCATAATTAACCCTTAACCTTGACATTGAATTTTCATAAGGAATATCCCAAACATCATTGGGAATCATACCTTCATCAGGATAATATATTCTCCATTTACCAGCATCAAATCTTTTACGACATTGTTTTCCTTTTTCATCTACATCTCTAAAATGGGAATCTATATATTGTTGTGTATAAGGAATTTTAGCTTCATTTTCGTTAAAAAAAGCATTCTTTGACTTTCCATACCAATAAATATTGTCATGTTTTAAAGCAAATCTATCTTTAGGTCGTCCCAATGTTGAATAAGCCCAAATTATTTCATTTCGGAAATTATCTTTCCCAAAGATATCATCCATTATCAATTTAACATAATGACATACATGCCAATCTGTTTGAACATATATACTACCTGTATCTGACAATAATTCCTTCATCAATATTAATCGCGGATACAATACTTTCAAATAGGAAATTGTTCCTTCTTCCCACGTATCCGCATAGGCAAACTGCTCTATAACAGTAGGCTTCTGCTGTAAATTCAATCCTGGCAACGTAACCTTCGTTCTATAATCCGCCTTTGAATCAAACGGCGGGTCAATATAGATTAAGTCGACTTTGCCTCTTAATGAAGGCAATCCGGTCTGAGGGTCTCCGGCAAGCAACGCCTGCATAGTAAGCAGGTTGTCGCCATACACGAGGCGGTTCATCCAAGTGCCGCCATCCAAAGCAGCATTGAAATCGTTCGGGATATTAGGAACCTGTCCACGGAAGAATCCGGAGACATCTTTGCGAGGCAACACCAGCTCATTGGTCTGCAAACCGATGCGTGTGCCACTGCTCAATCGCTCGATGATACGCTGAGCCTCTTGCCTGCCTTCGCTTGCAATACGAGGCAGTTCTTCAATCAATGATCTTAACATAGCATTAAAGCTTTAAATATAGTTTTAATGCGACTGCTTTGTTACTCAGAAAATAAAAGCTAAAACCAAACACCTTTACCAATAGCAACAAAGCCGAACCTCAGGGATGCAGAACGAACAGCCTTATACCATAGAAACGCAGAAACGTGGACGAGTCCACTTATCCTGTGTTCCAAGGTGTTTGGCCTAACCTAATTCCATAGATAAGTTTTACGTCCACGCTATCGCGGACGCTTACTTATTTATTCTATGGAATTGTCCTTTCCGCGGCCAAACTTCAGGAACACTTTTCGAATAAACAGCAAACGCTATTATTATAAATCCACAAAAACAGACCTCATCACCCGAAGGCGAATCAATCCAAATGCAAAGGTAGTGTAAAAAAAAGATTTACTTGTATTTTTCTTGAAAAATAATTTGCGTTAGTCACCCTAATGTTATGCAAAGATTGTTTAGAAAACTCCCGCGAAAAGACTCATTCTTGAGAAAACGGCTGCTGGTTTGCAATTGCACACTTGGTTTTGACGAATGTGAGCTGAAGAATATAGAATCAGACAGCGTCAACTAAATGCGTTAAACTACACAGCAACGCTCGTTACCCCTGCGTGGGAACCTTATTTTTGCTATGCGGTAATGATGTTTTAGCTATGTGGTAATGATGTGCCCACGCTGCGGTAATCGGACAACCAACGCATGGTTGTGATATAAAAAGCAAACAGGCTGGAGACAAACGCTGTCGTTGCGTTGTCTCCAGCCTATTTTTATGTAATAAAGAGTCTTGTTTTTTCGCAATGGTATTGCGGATTTTCATAGATTATCCGCAATGGCGTTGCGGATTTTCATAGATTTTCCGCAACAAAGATACAATTATTCATTGAAACTAACAAGCTTTTTGATATGGTATTTGAAATTTCAATAGGACTTACACCGTATTTTCGCTTAAAGGCTGTGCAAAAGTGGCATTGGTAGTCACGATTTTCATTTTTTTTGAATTATCGTATGGCGATTTTTAAAATTAGCCGTAGAATATTACCGCTTTCAGTGGTAACTTGTATGATAGCAGCATGATGTCCTTTATTATTTGTGATACAGCACAAATAATAAAGAAAAGTGGTAGAGAGTGAGATTTTCTCATAAATAATGTATATCTTTGCCATATTATATAACATATGAATGATATGTTTAACAATGGTAATAACTGCATTTGATAAATATAAAATCACGAGACATGGACAAGTTGAAGGTTGAAAATTTTGGACCGATAGGAAAGGCTGATGTTACATTTGGAGACTTAACGTTTCTTGTTGGTGCCCAGGCTTCTGGAAAGAGCCTGTTTTTAGAATTGTTGAAACTCTTAGTGGATAAAGATGCAATAGTAGAAACATTGAGAAAATATAATTATATCATCAACAAGAACAATGCGTCTTATTTATTGGATGCATTCTTTGGAAATGGTATGGCTGGGGTGTGGACAAAAGATACGAAAATAAATTTTGATGGTTCCGATGCTTCGTTTGCAACTTCTCTGATGAAAAAAAACGTGGAGGGAACAGAAGAAAAACTGTTCTATATTCCTGCACAAAGAATTTTCAGTATATCGGATGGTCGCCCCAAAGCATTCTCTGAATTTGATTCTACTACTCCTTATGTGTTGCGTCAGTTTAGTGATATTTTACGCGTTTTTATGTCGATAGGGCTGGGAGGAAATACAACTTTGTATCCTATAAAAACTCGTTTGAAGAGTCTACAGAAAAAATCGTTTGACAATTCTATTTTTCATGGCGGAAAAGTTGTTATGGAGAATGAGAATGGACAACGAAAGATGCGTATGCAGGTAGCAGGCATGGATATGCCTTTTATGGCTTGGAGTGCAGGTCAAAAAGAGTTTATGCCTCTATTAATGGGTTTCTATTGTGTGTCTGGTCCTCCAATGCATTTGCTTAATAAGGACCAGTATGATTATATTGTGATTGAAGAACCAGAAATGGGTCTTCATCCGCAAGCCATAATGGCTGTTCTTCTGGAAATTCTCGAATTGGTTCAGATGGGGAAAAAGGTGATTGTGTCAACGCACTCTACTGTACCTTTAGAGTTTGTATGGGCTTTTAATATCTTAAAGGAATCAAAAAGAAAGAACAAAGAAGAAGACTTATTGAAACTGTTTGACGAAAAAGCTAAAGGCAGAGGTATGCTTGATGGCATTTTTGAAAAAACGATAAAAACTTACGCTTTTGAAAGAAAAGAGAATGGTAAGGTAGTAAGCATTGATATTTCATCGCTCAACGCAATGGATGAACAACGCGTTGTAAGCGAATGGGGAGGCTTGTCTTCTTTTGCATCACGAGCTACAGATCTTGTAAGTAATTATTGCAATGAGTAAAAGTAAAAAAACTAAAGAGGCATTAGCGCCAACATGTAACTTTAGAAAGGCTGTTGAGGATACTCCTGACGTTGTTAATGGTTATTGCTTTGGTTTGCAGGCTCTTGAGAATGTAGACAAAAGTGCAGTGACATTAAAGGACAGTCGTAAGGTAGATGGTAGTTTAAATATAGATAAAGAGACGAAACTCTTATATCCTAATGAACCACGATGGGATTATGCCATAGGATATGATGATAAAGTCTTTTTTGTGGAGGTGCATCCTGCCAATACCTCAAACATCTCTGAAATGGCGAAAAAAAAAGAATGGTTGCAAAAATGGCTAACGTCAAAGGCTCCGTCATTGAATAAGCTACCTTCAGGATGTCCAAGATTTTTATGGGCGGCTACGGAGTCTGGTGTACATATTAGTAAGCAAGCATCACATATACGTAAGTTGGCTCAACTTGGGTTTAATCCTAAGAGACCTGTAATAATAGGTTAATTGGTTTTTTCCGTTAAATGCGTATATCCTTAGTTCTTAAATTTTGAGTTTGCCTTGATCCTCAAGTATATCGCGCTCTGCACCGCTCCTCTTGCCGCCAGATACGCCAGAAACGCAATCCACAGCGCATGGTTGTGCCACACGCCGCGCAGCGAGATATAGACGGCGAAGAAGACCAGCATCGCTACAGCCGTGGCGGCGAACATGCCGCGCGTGTTGGTGGTGCCGATGAAGACGCCGTCCCAGATGAACGCCGCCAAGCCGCAAACCGGTATCAGCACAGCCCACGGAGCATAGTCGGCGGCGGCAGCCACGACGTTAGGCTCGTCGGTGAGCAGAGCGAGAAAGCCCGTGCCGCCCACGGCGTAGACGAGCGTGTAGGCGGCGGTGAGCGCTGCGCCCCAAGCGAAGAGGCGGCGCACCGTGCGACCGAACTCCTTGTGGTTGCGCGCGCCGTAGTGTTTGCCGCAGAGCGCCTCGCCGGCGAAGGCGAAGCCGTCCATCACGTATGAGTAGAGCGTGAAGAGCTGCATGAGCAGCGTGTTCACAGCCAGCACCACTGCGCCCTGCGACGCACCGGCTGAGAGGAAGTAGAAGTTGACAGCCACGAGGCACAGCGTGCGCAGGAAGATGTCGCGGTTCACGCCGAAGAAGCGACGCATAGCCGTGCCCTCCACGATGCGCCGCCAGTCTACATGACGCAGTATGCGCTTGCCGTAGGTGGCGCTCCAGAGCACTAAGCTGACGAGCAGACCGGCGTATTGCGCCGTGAGTGTGCCCAGCGCTATGCCCTCCACCTTCATGCCGAAGGCGTAGACGAACGTGCAGCTGGCTGCAATGTTCACCACGTTCTGCATAATGGAGATGAACATAGGCAGGCGCGTGTTCTGCATGCCGATGTACCAGCCCGTAAGACTGTACAGGCAGAGCATCGCCGGCGCGCCCCAGACGCAGATGCGGAAGTAGTGCCACGCCTCGGCGTTTATCTCCTCAGTGGCGCCGACGAGGGCGAGAGTAGCCGTGCCGAGCGGTCGTTGCAGCAGCAGAATGAACGCCGCCACGCCTATAGCCACGGCGATGGAGCGCGCCAGCGTGGTAGCCACGTCGCCCATGTCGCGCCGTCCGAGCGCCTGCGATGTCATTCCGCTCGTGCCCATGCGCAGAAAGCCGAACACCCAGTAGATGACGTTGAATATCATCGAACCTACAGCCACCGCGCCGATGTACACGGCGTTGCCGAGATGTCCCGAGACAGCCATGTCTACCAGTCCGAGCAGCGGCACGGTGATGTTAGCCACTATCGAGGGCAGGGCTATGCGTAGTATGCTTTTGTCTATGTTCTGCATCTTTTATCGTTTGCGTTTTGTCGTATTTTAAGTATTTTGTACAAAGTTACGACAAATCTGCGTAATAAATTGTAACTTTGCAGCATGAAAAAGACTTTATTCCTGATTATGATGCTCTGCTGCCACATTGTGGCGGTGGCGCAGATGAGTCGCCGTGCCTTGGAAAAATACTCTACGGAGGCTGTGAAGCAGATAGCCCTGACGGGGCGCACGCCGACTATAGACATTCTCGATTCGCTGGCGAACAACGCCGATGTAAGCATAGAGATGCTCAGCCGAATGGGCGATGCCGACGACGTGCGCCAGCAGCACGCCTGTCTGAAACTCATCGACGACATCGTGGCGTACAGCCTTAAGCCCACGGGCATGAAGTATGTGGACGTGGTGCGACAGGGACTGAAGAAGGCTATCGACCGCAGCTACGAGCCTGAAGTGCAGCAGCACGTGCTCGAGCAGATGGCTCTTGTGGCTAAGCCCAACGATGTGGCGCATGTGGCTATGTATCTTGAGATAGACCAGCTCGCTCCGACCGTGGCGCAGATGCTCGTGGCTATGCCCGACATCGACGACCGACTGGCGGAGGTTGCCAAGACGAACCCTGCGGTGAAGGAAAAGCTGCTCGCCGTGATCAGCGCACGTCGCGGAAAGGCGGCTTCGGCGTCGTCTACGGTTGCAGGCATAGCGCCCGCGCAGAAGCAGAAGCCGACGGCTCTGCCGCTCTGGACGGAGAGTCTGCGCCGCGAGGTGGAGAGCATAGCCCGTCAGCCGTCGCCCGTAGCCGACAGTCTTATCATCATGGACAGCGCACGCAAGGCGCTGCCCGAACTGCTGAGGCTTGCTGCGCGCCGTGAGGGTGCCGACCGCAATGCGGTGTTGGCGCGCTTCCTCGTGCTTGCCGACCATGCTGCGCAGAAGGGCGAGCTGAACGGCACAGAACTCTACCTGCTGCTGCGCGATGCCGATGCTCTTGCGACTGACGATGTGCTGCGCACGCAGATTGTGGTGGCGATGGGACACACGCACACCGTGCAGGCGTTCGTCTACATCACGCGCTATTACGGCAAGGAGCAGTATGCCGACGCAATGGCGCTGGCGGTTACGGAGTTCGTGGCGACGCATCCCGAGATGAACCGCGGAAAACTTGTCAACGCCTTGCTATACAAAGCGAAGCAGTCGTTCATACGCCACTACGACGAGCAGGGCGTGGATGCTTATATCGACCAGGCGCTTGCGGCTATCGACAACTGGCGGGCTGACGGCGCGTTAAATCTCTCGCATACCGAGCAGACACGCATGGAGAAGCGCGGCTTCTGGGTGATGCACGACGAGCTGACCGACTTCGACATGGCGTTCGACTGGCGTGCGGAGGGTCTGCTCACGCTCAGTCTGCACTCGACGCCGATTCTGAAGTTCGACGCAAAGCGTGGCGTGTGTGTTGAGGGCGAAAACAAATGGCACAAGTTCGAGGCTGTAGGCGAGTGGTCTACGGCGAACGTCAGCGTGAAGGGAAATAAGTTGAGCGTGGCGGTGAACGGCAAGCAACTGGTGTCTCAGGCGCAGCCCCTTACCATCAATACTCCTGCGTCGGGTTTCACAAAAATACTCGCCGACGACGCAGGAGCCGTAGTCAGACAGTATTGTTTCCGCAAGAAATAGCGTTGTTCGACGCTGTTTTCTGCGATAAATATGAAGCAATCTAAAAAAAATAAAGCCATCTTTCGGGTTTGGCTGGAAGATGACTGTATAAAAACTGGAAGATAGGCTGGAAGATATCACGTTTGGCAGGATATCTTCCAGCCTTTATTTTGCTCATAACGTGAGAGTTGCGGCGATGCTGGGAGATATGGCAGATTTTTTCGCCTACAGACTTGTTACGTAAACTTGCAGTAGGAAAACCGTTGCTTGTGATGAGCAATCTTATTGCTTGACGGTTCGCCACAAACGGTCGCCGCGAATCTCGAGTGGCATAGGTATGTTGTCGGTAAAGAGCAGACCCGTGCCCAGTCCTTGCGGCATGGTTATGTCGTCGCCGTAGACGTCGGCGGCGAACTGCGCTATTGCGTTCAGGCCCACGTTGCTCTCCAGCGCACTCGTTATCCACGAACCGATGCCGCGTTCGCCGGCAAGCGCTATCCATTCGCGCGATCCGTGCATTCCGCCGTGCAGCGACGGCTTCAGGATGATGTACTGCGGACGGATAGTGTCGAGCAGTTGCTCCTTCATAGCTCGGTCGTTTACGCCTATAAGCTCCTCGTCGAGCGCGATAGGTATCGGCGTAGCCTTGCACAGCGCCGCCATCTCCGCCCATTGGTGCTGGCGAATCGGCTGCTCGATAGAGTGGATGTCGTACTGCGCAAGCTGTTCGAGACGCTGCAGCGCACAGTCGGCAGTGAATCCGCCGTTGGCGTCTACGCGCAGCTCAATCTGTTCTTTCGTGAAAGCGCTGCGTATGTGGCGCACAAGGTCGAGTTCGCGGTCGAAGTCGATGGCGCCAATCTTCAGTTTGACGCATCTGAAGCCGGCACGCATCTTCTCCTCCAAGCGCTGCAGCATCTCCTCGTAGTTGCCCATCCACACCAGTCCGTTTATTGGTATGCCTGTCTCGCCACGAGCGAAACTGTTGTCGAACAACACGCCCGTGCCGCCGCGCTCGAGGTCGAGCAGCGCCGTCTCAAGTCCGAACAGCACGGAAGGGTAGGGACGCAAAGCGTCGTAGCAGACGCTGCCATGCTGCTCCACCATGCGGCAAAGCTCATGGAGACGCTCCTCATATTCGGGCGAAGCGTCGCAGCTCAGGTCGGGCAACGGCGCACATTCGCCCACGCCCTGCACACCGGGACGTGCGTTGTCGGTAGCCGTGACGAACCACGACTGGCGCGTGGTGTAAACGCCGCGCGACGTTCCGGCAGGTTGTTTGAAGTGGAGTGTGCGTGGGGTGATACTTAGTCTTATGCTCATATATAATTCTATTTTCCTGATATTACTTCGTCCATTCTGATGTCGTGCTCCTCACACTCTATGCTCTCAACAAGCTGGAAGTCGAAGCAGATGCCAATCTTGTAGGCGTCGCCGAGCTGCGGCAGCAGTCGGTCGTAGAAGCCCTTGCCGCGTCCCATGCGGTTGAGTTGGCGGTCGAACGCCACGCCTGGTATCACGGCGAGGTCTATCTGCGCATAGTCTGTGAATACCTCGCCAACGGGTTCCATGATGTTGTACGCACCCTGCTCGAGACTTTGCGGACCGGTGTACAGGCGCAGTTCCATAGTGCCTTCGCCCGTGACGCGCGGCAGCAGCACCCGCTTGCCGCTGGCAAGCAGCGCATCGACCAGCGTGTGTGTATACACCTCGTCGGGCAGCGAGTAGTAGAGCATCACGGTGCGGGCATCCTTCAGTCGCTGGTGAGCGAGCAGACGCATAATTACAGCAAACGACAGTTCGCTGAGCTGCTGGCTCGTGAACTGTCGTTTGCGGTTCTTTATCTCTTTGCGGAGTTCTGATTTTTTCATATTACTTCTTAATAACCGGTTTCTTCGGGAACGCAGCATGGTTCTTGAATACGACGAGCGCCCTCTCAATCGTCGGGTCGTCGAGGTTGAGATATGCTGTCCACGCCTCATCGTCCATGATGTTATAGATGATGCGCGAGTTGATGAACTTCTCGAGCAGCTTGTGCGACTTGCGTATCATCAGGTTGCGGCGCTTCAGTCCGTTCTTGTCGGCGTATGTCGCGAACTTCTCCACCGTGTTCTGCTGCACCAGATACTTCGACATCGCCATCATGTCTCTGAAGGTGTTCAGCTTCGGACGGTTGTTGTCGGTATAGGTGAAGGCGAACTGCAGGATGAGGCCCGACATGGCAGCCTGCTTGTAGTAGCTTGTCATGCCGAGCGTGTCCTCGGGCACGAAGATGTCGGGCGTGATGCCGCCACCACCGTACACCGTGCGACCGATGCTGGTGTGATAAGCCGGACCCTGATGCTTTATGCTGTCCTGCGAGAAGAACTCGCCGTGCTCATATCGCGTTACGATGTCGCTCTCGTAGTCCTTGGTGTCGCCCGCCGTGAACGGCTTCTGTATGCAACGACCCGACGGGGTGTAGTAGCGTGCGATGGTGAGGCGTATCATGGAGCCGTCGGGGAAGCCAATCTGCTGCTGAACAAGACCCTTGCCGAACGAACGGCGACCGATGATGGTGCCGCGGTCGTTGTCCTGTATGGCTCCGGCGAAGATCTCGGATGCAGACGCCGAGCCCTCGTTGATAAGCACGCAGAGCGGCAGTTTCTGATAAGAGCCGTGACCGTCGGAACGGAAGTCCTGACGCGGCGACTTGCGGCCCTCCATATACACTATGAGCTTGTTCTTCGGCAAGAACTCGTTAGCCATCTGCACGGCAGAGTTCATGTATCCGCCCGTATTGTCGCGCAAGTCGATGACCAAGTTCTGGAAGCCTTCCTGCGAGAGCTGAGCCAGCGCGATGAGCATCTCGGGATAAGTAGTCTCGCCGAAGCTTCTCACCTTTATATAGCCCGTGTTCTCGTCGAGCATATATGCCGCAGTGATGCTCTTCTGCGGTATGTCGCCACGTGTGATGGTGAAGTATTTCACGGCTTTCTGTCCGTAGCGCACCACGCCGAGCTTTACCTTCGTGTCCTTCGGACCCTTCAGTCGGCGCATAGCTTCCTCGTTGGTCACTATCTTGCCCACGAACGGTTTGCCGTCGACGCTCACAATCTTGTCGCCGGCGATGATGCCAGCGCGCTGAGCCGGTCCGTTCTTCACCACGTTCTGCACGCGGATGGTGTCTTGGCGTATGGTGAACTCGATGCCCACGCCCGAGAACGAACCCTTCAGGTCGTCGGCCACAGCCTGCGCATCCTTAGCCGAGATATAGACGGAGTGGGGGTCGAGGTCGGCAAGTATCTGCGGAATGGCGATGTCGACGAGCGAGTCGATGTCCACCTTGTCTACATACTGGTCGTTGATGATGTGCAGCAGATTCGAGAGTCGGTTCGAACCCGAGTTGATGATATTCAGTCGGTTGCCAGAGAAATGGTTTGCGTAGAACGTGCCAATGAGTATGCCCGCTATCACGCAGAGAGCCATTATCAACGGCATGAACCTATTCGGTTTCTTTGTGTTCATAATCGTCTGGATTTAGATATATTACTTCTATGTTAGCGCGTCGCAGCAGGTCGATGCCGTCGTTCAGACGGTACTGCTCGGCGTATATCACGCGTTTTATGCCAGCCTGTATGATGAGCTTCGAGCACTCGATGCAGGGCGCTGCCGTAACGTAGAGCGTAGCGCCGTCGCTGTTGTTGGAGCTGCGTGCCAGTTTGGTGATGGCGTTTGCCTCGGCGTGCAGCACATAGGGCTTCGTGGTGTCGGTAGCGTCCTCGCAGACGTTCTCGAACCCGCTCGGTGTGCCGTTGTAGCCGTCGCTGATGATCATCTTCTCCTTCACGACCAGTGCGCCCACCTTGCGGCGCTGGCAGTAGCTGTTCTCTGCCCAGATGCGCGCCATGCGCAGATAGCGCAGGTCGAGCTTAAGCTGCTTGCTCTCTTTTGTTTCGTTTGTTGGCATATCGTTGTTGTTTTTATTCTTCATCGTAGCGAAGGTGGAAGCCTCCGCTACGAAAACTCTATTTCTTTATTCCGTTGCGCTCGAGCAGAGCGTCGATGGTAGGCTCCTGTCCGCGGAAACGCTTGTAGAGCGTCATCGGATGCTCGGTGCCACCCTTAGAGAGGATATTGTCGCGGAAGCTCTGCGCCGTCTTCTGGTCGAAGATGCCGTTCTTCTTGAACACGCTGAACGCGTCGGCGTCGAGCACCTCAGCCCACTTGTAGCTGTAGTAGCCGGCAGCATATCCGCCCGCCATGATGTGCGAGAACTGAGTAGTCATGCACGTGTCGGGCAACTGCTTCGTCACCATCGCCTTCTCCCACGCCTTCTTCTCGAACGGAATGATGTCGGCTGTGAACTCCTCCTTCTTTGTGTAGTAAGCCATATCGAGCAGACCGAAGCTCACCTGGCGCAGACAGGCGTAAGCCGCCATAAAGTTGCGCGAACGCACGATGCGCTCAATGAGGTCGTCGGGCATCGGTTCGCCCGTCTTGTAGTGGAAGGCGAAGGTGCGCAGGAACTCCTTCTCAACCGAGTAGTTCTCCATGAACTGCGATGGCAGCTCAACGAAGTCCCACCATACGTTGGTGCCGCTCAGACTCTCGAAGCGTGTATTGGCAAACATGCCGTGCAGCGAGTGACCGAACTCGTGCAAGAAGGTCTCCACCTCGCCCAGCGTGAGCAGCGCCGGCTTCTCATCGGTAGGCTTTGTGAGGTTCATCACCACGCTCACGTGCGGACGAACGTTCACACCCTTGCGGTCTATCCATTGACCCTGAAACTCTGTCATCCAGGCTCCGCCCTGCTTGCCCTTGCGCGGATGGAAGTCGGCGTAGAACACGGCAAGGAACGAACCGTCCTTGTCGAACACCTCGTAAGCCTTCACGTCGGGATGGTACACCTGAATGTCCGTGCTCTCCTTGAACGTGATGCCGTAGAGACGCGTAGCCAAGCCGAACACGCCGTTGATAACCTTCGACAGTTCGAAGTAGGGGCGTAGCATCTCGGCGTCGAGATTGTACTCGCGCATCTGCAGCTTGTGCGAGTAGAAGCTGAAGTCCCACGGCTCCATCACGAAGTCGTCGCCCTCGGTCTGCTTCGCCTCGCGTTCCAGCGCCTTCACCTCCTCAACGGCTGTAGGCTTGTATGCGTCGATGAGGTCGTTGAGCAGCTTGTACACGTTCTCGGCGTTAGACGCCATGCGATGCACGAGCACGTAGTCGGCGTATGTCTCGTATCCCAGCAGCTGCGCTATCTCGCGGCGCAAGTTTACGAGGCGCTTGCATATCTCGAGGTTGTTCTCTGTGTTGTCGTGTGTGCCCTCGGTGTTGCGTGCCATGTAGAGCTGGCGGCGCAGCTCGCGCTGAGTGGAGTAGGTCATGAACGGCGAGTAGCTCGGATAGTCGAGCGTGAAGAGCCAGCCCTCCTTCTCTGCCTCCTTAGCAGCGAGAGCCGCCGCTTCGCGTGCCGTTTCGGGCAGTCCGTCGAGCTGTGCTTCGTCTGTAATGTGCAGCGTGAACGCCTTGTTCTCCTTCAGCAGGTTCTGCGAGAACTGCAGCGAGAGCAGACTTGCCTCCTCCGTGAGGTTGCGCAGACGCTCCTTGCCCTCGTCGTCGAGCAGCGCACCGCTGCGCACGAAACCGTCGTAGCAGTTGTCGAGCAGCATCTGCTCCTCGGCGGTCAGCTCGCGATGGTTCTCGTATACGTACTTGATGCGCTCGAAGAGGCGCTTGTTAAGCTTCACGTCGTTGGCGTGCTTTGTGAGTATCGGACTCATCTTCTGCGCCAAAGCATCCAGCTCGTCGCAAGTCTCGGCGCTGAGCATGCACGAGAACACGGTGGACACGCGTGAGAGCAAGTCGTAGTAGTTCTCGCCGTTCTCGTTGTCTACACGCACAATGGTGTTCTCGAAAGTAGGGGTTTCGGGGTCGTTCACGAGCTTCTCTATCTCCTCGTCGTCGCGGCGTATGCCTTCGAGGAAAGCCTCCTCGTAGTCGCCTATCTCTATGCGATTGAACGGAACTGTGTCGTGTGGGGTGTTATAAGGTTCAAAAAACGGATTCTTACGCTCCGTTTGTGCTGCGTTATTCTCCAACATACTAATTTCGAAAAAATGTGTGATATATCACTGCAAATTTACAGAAAATATTACAGATGCGTTCCGTCCTTGTGGTTTTTAACTTATATTATAATCGTATGTGTATATTAAAATCGCGCGTTCATTTCATAGTGTGAAGAAATAGCTGTAAATTTGTAGATTGAAAATCAAAATAATGATAATGAAACGATTACTATTTATTTTTACAGCATTAGTCATGTTTGTTACAAGCATGTCGGCAGCCGAGAAACTGTCGATAAAGGACATCACAAGCGGTAAGTTTGCGGCTAAGACCGTGAACGGTATCAACCCCATTGAAGGCACCGACACCTATGCGCGCATCAGCGACGACGGCAAGCGTGTGGAGAGCTATTCGTTCAAGACGGGCAAGAAGATTGCTACGCTCTTCGACGTAGACAACACGATGGGCAAGAAGATAAAGGACTTCGACGGATACATCCTCTCGCCCGACGGCACACGTATGCTCATACAGACCGAGACTGAGCGCATCTACCGCCGCTCGTTCCGCGCTACGTACTACATATACACCATCGCTTCGCACAAGCTGGCGCGCCTTTCGGACGGCGACAAGCAGCAGGTGCCGGTGTGGTCGAACGACGGACTGCAGGTGGCGTTCGTGCGCGACAATAACATCTTCCTCGTGAAGCTGCTCTACGACAACGCCGAGATTCAGGTGACGAAGGACGGCAAGCGCAACGAGGTAATCAACGGCTTGCCCGACTGGGTGAACGAGGAGGAGTTCGGCTTCAACCGTGCCATGACCTTCAACGCCGACGGCACCATGATTTGCTGGCTGCGCTACGACGAGCAACGTGTGAAGACCTACTCGCTGCAGATGTACAAGGGCTTGAAGCCCGAGAAGATGGAGAACGATATCTACCCCGGCTACTACGAGTACAAGTACCCGAAGGCGGGCGAGGACAACAGTCTCGTGTCGGCTTGGAGCTACGACATCAAGTCGCACAAGATTTCGAAACTTGAGGTGCCGCTCGACGCCGACGGATACATGCCGCGCATCAAGGCTACTGTAGACCCGGCGCGTGTGGTGGTATACACCATGAACCGCCATCAGGACGAGCTTTGCCTCTACGGCGTGAACCCACGCAGCACCGTTGCGCAGCTCATCGTGAAGGAGTCGGTGCCGAAGTACGTTAAGGAGGAAGCCATGGAGGGCGTGAAGTTCATCGGCAACAACATACTTCTGCCGAGCGACCGCTCGGGCTACATGAAGCTCTACGTTTACAACATGAACGGTCAGTTGTTGCGCACTATCGGCGAGGGCAACTACGACATCACCGAGGTGTACGGCTACGACGCCAAGACTGGTGACGTCTACTATCAGGCGGCTGCGCTCGGAGCGGCAGACCGTCAGGTGTTTGTAACTCACAAGAACGGCAAGACCGAGCGTCTCACCAATCAGAAGGGATGGAACTCGGCTCTCTTCTCAGGCGACTACCAGTACTTCATCAACACATGGAGCGACTACAACACACCTTATATATATACTACTCGCACTCGTGAGGGCAAGGTAATCTCTACGTTGCAGGACAATGCTGCGCTGAAGAAGCTCGCGGCTGAGTACGGATTCTGCAAGCGCGAACCGTTCGAGTTCACCACTTCGGAAGGCGTGAAGCTGAACGGATGGATTCTGAAGCCGCAGAACTTCGACCCGTCAAAGCGCTATCCTGTCATCATGCACCAGTACAGCGGACCGGGCAGCCAGATGGTGAAGGACGAATGGAGCGCAGGCTCGATGGGCTCGGGTGGAGCTTTCGATTCTTACTTGGCTCAGCAGGGATTCATCTGCGTATGCGTTGACGGACGCGGAACGGGCGGACGCGGTTCTGAGTTCGAGAAGTGTACATATCTGAACATCGGCGACCTCGAGTCGAAAGACCAGGTTGAGGCAGCCATATATCTCGGCACGCTGCCCTACGTAGACAAGAACCGCATCGGTATCTGGGGCTGGAGCTACGGCGGATTCAACACGCTGATGAGTATGTCGGAGGGTCGCGGCGTGTTCCGCGCAGGTGTAGCTATCGCGCCGCCTACCAACTGGAAGTTCTACGACTCGGTTTACACCGAGCGCTACATGCGCACACCGAAGGAGAACCCCGACGGATATGCCACCAACCCGATTGAACGTGCCTCTAAGCTGCACGGCGCTCTGCTCATCTGTCACGGTACAGCCGACGACAACGTGCATCCGCAGAACGCATACGAGTATTCGGAGGCTCTCGTACAGGCTGACAAAGACTTCCGCGAACTCTACTACACCAACCGCAACCACAGCATCTACGGAGGCAACACACGCAACCACTTGCTCAGACAGGTGGCGCAGTTCTTCCAGACTGAACTTCGATAATTCTGATTATAGCTGAGAATTTAGAATTGAGAGTTGAGAGTTATGATATGCAATATTGCTAAATATTATGCTATTAAAGTATATCAATAAAGGTAATCATAACTCTCAACTCTCAATTCTCAATTTTCAATTCTCAATTTTCAATTCTCAACTCTCATTTTTCAACTTACTTGTAAGTCACTTTTTTTTAATAACCTATCAATAATGAACTTTAAACAACTTCTTTCCGCTGCGGCGCTTGCCACGCTCTCGCTTGTGCCCAGTCAGACCAATGCGCAGCAGGCGCGCCCGAAGGGTATGCCGCACCTGCTGAAACCGCACAACTCCACACTGATGCTGAAGGCGCAGAAGGTTCCTCTCGGCAGAGAGCTGTGGGGCAATGTGGTGAAAAGTACACGTTGGGACAACGGCACGCCCGAGTATGGCTTCTACTCATTCGGTGCGTCAGGCTCAATCGACATCAACGAGCTGTTCACCGACGACAATATGTACGCCAATGCAAGCGGTGCGATGGTGGGCAACCGCCTCGACGTAATCAGATACAACCGCGAGCAGAACGTGATGTACCACTATCTGTACAACGCTTCTACGGGCGAGTGCGAGAACATTTCGTACCTCACCGACTACAGTCTGTGGGCTACAGAGACGGCTGTTTCGGCAGACAACAAGGTGTACGGTGTGTTCTTCACCGGCGACGCTGAAGGCACAGAGCTTGGTGTCGCCGACTATGCCAACGAGACGCGCATCGCTATCGGCACTGTAAGCCGCTATTACGTGGCGCTCGGCATCACCAAGGACAACGTGCTCTACGGCATCGACACGAACGGCAACCTCTACAGCATCAACAGCACTACGGCTAAGGAGAAGTTCATCGGATCTACCGGCGTGAAGGTGAGCGGTGCGAATAACGACTGGAACGTGCAGAGTGGAGAGATAGACCAGAAGACTGGCATCTTCTACTGGGCAAGCACCGACCCGCAGGGCCGCTCGTCGCTCTACACCGTAGACCTTGCGACGGCTAAGGCTACTAAGATAGGCGACTTCATGCACAACGAGCAGGTTGCTATGCTCACCATCCCGAAGGAGACGGTGAAGGATGCGGCTCCTGCGCTCGCTTCAGACATGAGTCTCGTGTTCGACAAGGCGTCGCTCACGGGCAAGGTGTGCTTCACGGCGCCTTCAACCACATACATAGGCGGCAGCCTCTCGGGTTCGCTCAACTATGTGGTGAGCGTAGACGGCAAGCAGGTAAAGAATGGAACAGCCAACGCAGGACAGAAAGTGGAGGAGGCGCTGACCGTGAAGCGCGGCATCCACTCTGTTGCGGTATGCTTCTCTAATGCTGCCGGCAACGGACCGAAGGCTTACATAAACAGCTTCATCGGTGACGATATTCCGCTTAAGCCTACCAACGTGAAGGCTACCGTTGATATTAAGACCGGTAAGGTGAACTTGTCATGGACGGCTGTTACAAAGGGCATCAATGGCGGATACGTTGGCGATATGAAGTACAACGTAGTGCGCTATCCCGACAATAAGGCTATTGCTACGGCTACTGCTGCAACGTCTGTAAGCGACATGTTGCCAGGTGGCGACCTCACAGGCTATTACTACACCGTGCAGGCCATTAGCGGACAGCGCAAGAGCGAGTCGGTGAAGTCGAACAGCATATCGTTCGGCGATGTGCTCGAACCACCTTACTATCAGAACTTCGAGAACGCAAACTCGATGAACACCCTCACTGTTCTCGACGAGAACAACGACGGCACAACATGGTCGTTCCTCGAGAACGACGGTTCGAACCAGCCGGCTGTTCAGATTTCGTATGCTGAAGACAATCACGACGACTGGCTCATTCTGCCTGGTCTCAATCTGAAGGCTGGCGTGCTCTATAACGTAACGTATCGTGTGGCTACTCAGGGCGCAAGCTACCCAGAGGAACTCGAAGTGAAGTACGGCGCTGAGCCTACTGCCGCTGCCATGATACACGAGGTAGCGTCGAAGACAGAGTATACCAACCAGGACTATGTCACCGTTAAGAAGGAGATTGTTGTAGACAAGGACCAGGTGGCGTACATCGGTTTCCACTGTACAAGTAGCGCCGACTGGTGCTATCAGCTTATCCTTAACAACATCTCTGTTGTGGGCAACTCGCTGAAGGCACCTGATGCTATCACCGAGATATCTACAACTGCAGCTACTGACGGCTCGCTCAAGGTGCGCATCGACTTCACTGCTCCTTCGAAGGCTATCGACGGAACTAAGCTCACCTCTGACATGGAGGTGAAGGTCGTACGCGACGGCGAAGTGATTCAGGAGATGGGCGCAATCAAGCCTGGTCAGAAGTATTACTATCTCGACAATTATGCGCAGAACGGATACAACTATTACAGCGTCATTGCAAGCAACGACGAGGGTGTTGGTCGTGAGAGCAAGGTTGTTGAGGCTTATGTCGGTGAGGACACACCGGCTAAGGTGCAGAACATCAAGTATTCTGTAGGCAACGATGTTATAACCCTTACATGGGATCCGGTCACAACTGGTCAGCATGGAGGCTATATGCCTGATGGCGGAATGTCATATAATGTTTATGAGATTCACGAGGGCAACACTGGTGCCGACTTGGAACTCATTGATCGTGTAGAGGAACCGAAGGTTGGAATCTCTTACGAAGTGAACAATGGCGACCAGGATATGATCAACTACGCTCTCGGTGCAGAGAACTCGGTAGGCGAGGGTCCGCGCGCAATGTCGCCGGGCATCATCGTGGGCAAGCCGTACGACTTGCCGTTCGAGGAGCACTTCAAGGGCGGCAGACTCGACAACAGCATGTGGTTTATCGAGGAGAAGGGTAGCGAGGAGTCTACATTCAGCCTTATGCAGGGCTTCTCTGCTGATGGCGACGGTGGCTGTGCCGGCTATGTATCGGCTTCTGCCAAGGATGCTGCGCTGCTCGGTTCGGGTAAGATTTCGCTCAAGGGCGCAGCTAACCCGACTCTTGTGTTCTCTACGAAGTCTACACTGGCTGACGCCAAGGGCAAGGTGGTGGTTTACATACGCAAGCCCGACCTATCTGAGAAGCAGCTCTGCGTTGTCGACTACAGCAAGCTCGACAATTCTGCCAAGGATTGGCGCACAACGTCTGTAACAATACCTGCTGAATATACTTCTCTGCCTTACGTGATGTTCACTTTCGTCACTTCGGCTGCAAAAGGCGAGAGCGTTTACTTCGACCAGATTTACGTTCGCGACGTAGTGGCTAAGGATTTGCGCGCTACGCTCTCTGTTCCTTCAAAGGTGCGCAAGGGCGACAAGGTTACGGCGCGTGTCATGGTTACGAACATGGGTAGTGTGGCTGTAGACAACTACACCGTGAATCTCTATGCTGGCGACAAGATGGTAGATACTAAGACCGTTAAGGAGTCGCTCGCTTCTTACGCTTCGCACACCGAGGTGCTTACATACAGCACTTCTGTTATGGATGCTTCGCCGCTGAAGCTGAAGGCTGAGGTGGTTGTAGAGGGCGAGTCTACGCCTGAGGACAACGAGGACGCTGCAGAGGTGGTGCTCAACGCGTCTACTCTCACCGGTCCTGATGCCGTGACGGCTACCGCTACTGATGAGAGCACCGTCGTTGTGGAGTGGACAAAGGTGAACGAGACATCCGATCGCGTCACTGACGGCTTCGATGCATACGCAGCATGGAGCAAGGACAGCTTCGGCGACTGGACTTCCGTTTACGGCGAGAAGGGCATCGCTAAGGGTCCGTTCAGCAAGACTTACCCGCATCCTAACGAGAACCAGCGTTTCGCTTACACCATCGTTGAGCCGAGCACATGGCTCCCGACAGAGTTGATCGACAAGTACGCTTGCTTGAAGCCTCACTCTGGCATTCACTATCTGGCTTCGTTCTACAGCGTTGAGAACTCACAGTTCATCCCTGCTGACAACTGGCTCATCTCGCCGTCGCTCAGTGGCGAGGCGCAGACTGTCAGCTTCTGGGCTAACAACTTCAATGCGCAGGGCACTAAATACTCTGAGAACTTCGAGGTGCTCTACTCAACATCGGGCATCACTCTCGACGATTTCAAGTCGACTGGCAAGAAGTTTGAGGCTACTACCGGCGAGTGGAAGGAGTACACGGTTGACTTGCCTGCCGGCGCAACCTACTTCGCTATCCACAACAACACTGCCGACACATATATGTTCATGATCGACGACGTCACTTACACCGCTGGCTGCGGCAAGGTGCTCGGCTACAACGTTTATCGCGACGGCAAGTTGCTGAAGCGCGTCGAGCCGAACGCTGAGCTTCGCATCACCGACAAGGCTCCGAGCGGCAAGCACACCTACGCTGTGTCTGCTCTCTATGCTGGCGGCGAGTCGGAGGCTACAAAGTCGGCTGTCGTCACTGACATCAACGGCGTAGTGAACGCCATCGATGGCACCTTCGATGTCTTCACCGTAGACGGCAAGCGCATCGCTAAGGGCGTTAAATCGCTCGACGGCATCGCTCGTGGCTTCTACATCGTGAACGGAAAGAAGGTGGTTCGCAAGTAAAGCCCCTCCCAACCCTCCCCGTCGGGGAGGGCTTAGTTAGCTTTCTTCCTCGACTTATGAAGGCTTAAAGAGGCTTAGAAAGGCTTCTTCCTCGGCTTAGAAAGGTTTAAAGAGGCTTAGAAAGGCTTATTGAAAAAAGTGCTTGAAGCCATCAATGGCTCAAAGCGGCTTAGAAAGGCATAGTAAGGCTTAAAAACAAAAAAACACGAGTTGGAAAATCTTTCCAGCTCGTGTTTTTTTGTTTCAACTAAAGCGGTTAGCTTCTGCTCACTTGGAATCCGTCCTTGCACAGGCTCATCTCTACGAAGCGAGCCTTGTCGTTCGGTCGGTTCTCGTTGAGAATGCTGCGTATGCGTGCAGCCGCTTCCACGTCCTTAGCCACCATGTATAGGTAGCCGCCGCCACCTGCGCCAGGCAGTTTGTAGCCGAGGCAGAGGTCGTCTATGAGTCTTGTGAGTGCTTCTACGGCAGGCGGATTGGTGCCGGCGTCGAGCAGCTGGTTCTGCTGCCATGTCTTGCCGACGAGACGTCCCATGCGTTCGAAGTCGAGGCGCTGTATTGCGTCGAACATCTCAAGAGCGTGCGCCTTCATCTCGCGCAACTGCAGCAGTTCGTCGTGTTCGTTGAGGAACATGCGGCGCACAATCTCCGCGAGGATAGTCTTTGCCGTGCGCGTGATGCCTGTATAATATAATAGGTGGCATTCGCGATAGTCGGGCTGCTGGAAGAGATCGCCGGGCAGATAGCGCACATCCGGACTCTGACCGAATCCGCGCTCTGTCTGCAGCAGTTTTATGCCGGGCAGAAGTCCACCGTACTGGTCTTGCCAGCCGCCGCCGGTGGTGAGCAGCTGTTCGAGAACGAGTGTGCGGTGGCCAATCTCGGTCTTGTCCCATCCGAGTCCGCAGAAGTCGCTGAGCGCTCCGAGCACCGTCGACGCAAGCAGCGAGCTGGTGCCGAGTCCGCTTCCGGCTGGTATCGCTGAGAGTAGCGTCACCTCGATGCCGCAACCGAACGCACGCAACTGCTCTTCGAGTGTGCGGTAGCTGTCCTTGCAGAAGCGCGGCAGGAATCCGGCGAGCGATAGGGCTGCCTTCGGTATTGAGAACGGCGAGCCTACCTTGTTGTATGCCGATAGTTCGTCGTATGTGGTGATAATCTCAGATGCGCCGAGGTCGATACTTCTGAGTATGATGTGCGGTTCGGCGCAGGGCTTCACGTAAGTCTGCAATGGCGGTTGTCCGTTCAGGTTGATGGCGAGGTTCACCACGTTGCCGCCCTCCATAAGGCAGAACGGCGGTGTGTCGGTCCATCCGCCGGCTATGTCGATGCGCACCGGCGAACGGCCCCATACAATCTGGTCGGCATATACCGACAGGTGCGGGCGCTGCTTCACGCGCAATGCCTCTGTGGTGAGTCCTTCGCGGAGCAGTGAGAACGCTTCTGCCTCGAATTTCTTTGCATTATCGGCGCTCTGTGCGTTGCCTCCTGAACGCAGACGCTCGGCTTCTGAGCGGAACATGGCGTCGCAGGTGCGCGTCAGAAGCGGTGCCTGCTCTGGCAGGGCGTCGGGCAATGGCACGTTGTGCTTGCCGTACTCGCGTGCTACGGTCTGCAGGTCGCTCTGGTAGAACACGCTGTGCTGCCAGTTCTTCGCAATCATCGGCAGGTTTTTCAGGCGGAACTTGGTGCGTTGCTCCACAAGACGGCGCAGGTTGGCTTCGGCGCTTATCTCGTCGGCGCTCATGCGCTGTGCCTTCTCCCATATAGCCTTGCCCTCTGCGAGTGTACTCTCGTCGAGCATCCAGCGCAGCACGATGCCCATGTCGTCGGTGTTGTCCACAACGGGGAAGATGCGTGCTGCCTGCAGGTCGTGGCGACCTTCTATCGCGTCGATGTCTACGCCGCGTTCAGCAGCCCACTCTGCGAATGGGCGTCCGAGGTATTCTACGTCAACCAGGTCGCCGCGGAACTTGTCGTTGAAGCCGTACGGACGCACAGCCCAGCTGTCTGTGCCTACAGGCACTACGTCTACGCACTGGCCCTCGGCGAGCGTCAGCGTCCAGTTGTTCTCGGGCACGCCAGTCACGATGTTGTCTTGCGTCAGCGTCCAGTTCTCGCCTACGTATGCGTTCTCCACCCACTCGTTGCGGTTCTGCTGTGTCCACTTGGGCTTCAGCTCTGTGTTCTGCACGAAGATAGACGGATGGGGCTTGCGGTCGTGGTGCATAATCTCGCGCTGGTCGTTCACAATGTTCTGTATGGCGAGCATAGACGAGAGCAGCTCGTGCGATGTGCCGAAATGGTAGAACTCGCCGCCCGGCAGCGGCAGTATCACGGTCTTCAGCGCATTCACTGCCTCGTCCTTAACGCCCGGCTCGTAGCCGAGAGCACAGCCGAACTCGCCGTACATGTCGTAGTTCACCACCTCGTCCTTGGCAATGTCGGTTCCGTTTGTTGAACGCTGCATGAGCACCTTCACGGCGCGGTCAGAGAGAATCCATACGCCGATATCTGTTAGGTAGAAGTGGTCGGTGAGCAGCGCCGAGAGCGTCTCCACCGAAGGCTTCTGAAGCATACACTTCAGTTCGGTGGGCTTCTCGCGGGTGCTTACGAACACGCCGTGGTCCTTCGCAATCTCGGGGCCAAGCCACAGGCCGTAGCATACGATGTCTGCGTCCTCGGGTATCGGCTGCAGCGGTTCTGTAGAGCGTATGTACACGTCGCCGCTCACTATCATCGTATTCAGACCGCGTGGGGCGATGTCCATGATGCGCTGGTAGAGCGGCACCTGCAGCGACAGCAGGTTCTGGTTCAGACTCTGTCCGCGCTCCCAGCGGAACACCGGCAGTGGCGTGAGTATCTTGCCCGACGGAGCGTAAGACGGCAGACGTCTGCTCTGTCCGCCGGCGTGCAGCAGCAGTCGCTTGTCGGCTGCCAGCCATTCGTCGAAGCTCGCAGCGTCGGCGTTCTGCGCCTTATAGTCCTCGTAAGCCGCACGCAGCAGCCATGTTGTGCCGCCGCCCGAACCGAGTTTCTTGCCCACAGGGTCGTTAGTACAGAACCACTCGCTCTGCGGCAGTTCGGTTATGTCGTGAAAACTGCCCACAAGATTAGGGGGCAACGATAAAAGTTTCTTCATTTGCTGTCTGTATTTTGTGTTAAGTATTTATATATATAATAAGGTGTGTGTTGAGATGGTGAGATGTTGAAATTTGCATATGTCACCATCTCACCATCTCACCACCTCACCATCTACTCGTACAGATAGAACATGCGTTCCATCATCTGCCACTTCTCGTCGCTTGTGGCGTTCGCCGAGCAGTTCTGGAACTCAGCTACATGCTTCTCCCATTCCTCCTGGCGGGGCAGGGTAGCGAGGCGCTCCATAGCCGTGTCCCAGTCAAAGTCTACCGGCGCATCCACTATCATTACCAGTCGGTTGCCCAAGATGTATATCTCCATCTCAAGAATACCCACCGTCTTGATGCCCTCCTTTATCTCATCCCAAAAATGCTCCCTGTCGTGAGCCTCGCGGTATTTGCGAATCAGTTCGCTGTCGTCCTTCAAGTCCATGGTCTGCACGAAACGCTTTGTCGGCACACCATACTCCTTACTCTTATATCCTTCTGTCATAACGATACAATTAGTGAATACATGTCTTTATCCTACAAAGTTACTGAAACAATTGTACAAAACAATAAAAATGCGCAAAATTGTGTCCCGAAAGTAGTTATTTGCATATTTAATTGTAACTTTGCAAAACTATTCTTAATGCTAAGTGTTTGACAAAACAAATATACTAAAATGTGGTTCAATTTTTTTAAGGAAATTATCTTGTGGCTTGCCGATCTCGATGCCCGTCTTTTGCTCATCGTCAACGGTGCGCACAGCCCTTTCTTCGATGCCGTAATGTGGTGTATCAGTGGACGTTGGATATGGGTGCCGTTCTACATAGTGCTCACGTACATGCTCTTCCGTCGTTTCTCGTGGAAACGCGCAACGCTATGTCTCCTCACCATCGGATTGATAATACTCGCAGCCGACCAGACTTGCGCATCTCTCATTCGTCCCGAAGTGTGCCGTCTGCGTCCTGCCAATCTCAACAATCCGTTGTCGCATTTGGTGCATGTCGTCAACGGCTATCGCGGAGGCAGATACGGATTCCCCTCATGCCATGCAGCCAACACCTTCGCTCTCGCTACGTTCATGTCGCTCGTCTTCCGCAACAAGCGGTTCACGGTGATGATGTTCTCCTGGGCTATCGTAGTGAGCTACTCGCGAATGTATCTCGGCGTACATTACTTCGGCGACCTTTTCTGCGGAGCCAGTGTCGGCTCGCTCTTCGCCGTCCTCTTCTATTCGCTCCTGAAGTTTCTCTGCGAAAAGCTGAAGATATAGCCATTCTCCAATCCCCTCATGTTTTGAACATTCTATCCAATCATAGTAAGGTATGGCGCTCGCCATACCTTTTTTCATGCCTTAACCGTAGCTTTTGTCCTTTGGTGGCGTTCGCCATCCGATCAGATCCCGTTCGCCATCCGATCAGATTCCGTCCGCCGTCCAATCAGATTCCGTTCGCCATCCGATTAGATTCCGTCCGCCGTCCGATCAGATTCCGTTCGCCATCCGATCGGATTCCGTCCGCCATCCGATTGGACATCGTTCGCAATCTCC